>ULIY01031051.1_pt1 | contig 16414 bp, 9 predicted proteins | sample 1950511 | NCBI WGS metagenome assembly ULIY01 (sample SAMEA4835453, study PRJEB28245) | human gut metagenome | biome: gut microbiome; material: fecal sample | place: Denmark | collected 2008
GAATTTGTTTCTTGGAATCTTTTTTGTGCCTGCTTGTGGCGGAACGTACCGGTGGCTGGAGTGCGGACAAGTCGGCTTTAGGCGTGCGCTCGCTAGCATGACTTTTCATTTGGGTGAGAATTCCTGTAACCAGGGTACAGCCTGGGGGATTCTTGCTCGGGCATAGATTCTAGTCAGCCGGGACTGGAAGAAACAGGGTTTTGTCCGTGCCCGATTGAACAATTTGGGAGGATGCATGTTTCTGGTAGGGAGATAAAAGATTATTGAATATTTTTTTCTACTTTTGAACAACATATAATTCTTATTGATTATGGATACAATCATTCCTTATGCACTCTTGTGTTTTACTTCGTTCTTTACACTGACGAATCCGTTGGGAACGATGCCTGTATTTCTGACGATGACAAACGGCCTAGATGAGAAGGAGCGTCGTCACATCGTAAAAAGAGCGACAATTATTTCTTTCATTATTCTGATTGCATTTACCTTCTGTGGACAATTCCTGTTTAAATTCTTTGGAATATCTACGAATGGTTTCCGTATTGCGGCGGGTATCATTATCCTGAAAATCGGTTATGATATGCTTCAGGCACGTTATACCAATACGAAACTGAAAGATGAAGAAATAAAGACTTATGCGGATGATATATCCATTACACCGTTGTCTATTCCGATGTTGTGTGGTCCTGGTGCTATTGCCAATGGTATTATTTTGATGGATGATGCGACTACATGGGAGCTGAAGACCACACTGGTCGCAGTGATTGCTGTGGTATACGTTCTAACCTATATTATTTTGCGCTTATCGACTCGTTTGGTTGATGTAATAGGGGAAACTGGTAATAATGTGATGATGCGTCTGATGGGCCTTATTTTGATGGTTATCGCGGTGGAATGTTTTGTAGGTGGTATGAAACCTATTCTTATCGATATCATTCAGTCCAGCCATTAAACGTAGAGTCGTTTGTTCTGATATAAATATTAATCAGAAAGCTGTTCAAAATTCATTTTTAGATGGGTTACTAAAATCTGAAGTTTGAATATTATTCTTAAAGGTAAAAAAGGAAGAGTCGTATCATTACTCAAAAATGGAGTTTGATACGACTCTTCTTTTTTTATGGACAGTCACCGTTTGCGACTTTTCGAAGTAGCGTTTCCTGTACGGGAACTATGATGTTTATGTCTTTTTAGGACCTAGTACATTTATTTCTTCCAGAATTGGAGAGTTCCAGCCTTAACCAGATCGTTGTGGTTTATACGATAACCACACTTCTTGTCACCCATCTTGACTGTTTCTATGTACTCTGAGTCACTTTCCGGATTCATCGTTTCGATGACCAACTGATCTTTTCCATAATATTTAGGATCGAGCTTGATGGTGATCTTGTCGAATGTCGGAGTAGTAAGCGTATATTCAGGTACTCCCGGACAGTCAGGATAGAATCCCATCATGCTGAAGATAGCCCATGTTGACATGGTTCCGGTGTCGTCATTTCCCGGTATTCCGTTCGGCTGAGTTGTGAAATACTTGGCCAGTAATTCTTTTACCAGTTTCTGTGTACGCCATTCTTCCCCTTTGAAGTAACTGAACAAGTAAGGATAAGCGATATCAGGTTCATTGGCCGGATCATAATAACCTTTGTCGAATACCATTTGTAATTTGTCGACAAATGCTTTCTTTCCACCCATCAGTTTGGCAAGTCCTGCAATATCGTGAGGTACATAGAAAGTATAATTCCATGCATTTCCTTCGTGGAATCCCGGACTTGGTTCGAAGTTTTCACCTTGTTTCGGATCGAATGGAGAATAGAATTTACCGTCGGGCAGAATCGGACGAAGCGTACCAAATTCCTTGCAGTAATAGTTCTTGTATCCCATAGAACGTTTATAGAACAACTTGGCATCCTCTTTCTTGCCTAAGGCTTTGGCAAGCGTATAAAGTGAGTAGTCAGCGATATAATATTCCAGTGCATGTGATACCGAATTATCGTATTGCTCTCTCAAGGGGACGTAGCCCAGATTCATGTAATCATCGTTGTCCGGACGCATTAAATTGTCCTTACCCGGCAAGGTTGCTGATTTGTACATCGCTTCATAAGCCAGGTTGATATCGAAATCGCGCAATCCTTTCATCCATGTATCTACAATGACAGGAAGACTCGGGTCACCTTCCATTGTCAATGTTTCGCGTCCATAGAGTTCCCATTTCGGCAACCATCCGTGTTCGCGATACATATCCAGCATTGTATTGACCATATCCATCTGTCGTTCGGGATATACTAGTGTCATCAACTGATGCAGGTTACGGTAAGTATCCCATAAAGAAAATACCGTATAACGATTTCCTTTTGTTGTCAGAATCTTGTCACCTTCCATCTGCGGATATTCTCCGTTTACGTCCTGCAAGGTATTGGGATGAATCAACGCATGATAGAGCCCCGTATAGAATACCGTTTTCTGGTCCTTACTTCCACCTTCTACCATGATTCTTCCCAGATCATCGTTCCAGCGCTGGCGAGCCTCCTGCTGGATAGCAGCAAAGTGTCTTCCAGACTGTTCCTTGTCGAGATTTTCTCTGGCATTCTTGATGCTGACAAACGATACTCCCATGGCAACTTCAATCTGTTCCCCTTCTTCTGTATCGAAAGAGAACCAGGCACCGATGTCATCACCTGCGATATCTTTGTTATATTGTGTATACAATTTGTATTTTCCCTGATCCTTGTCCCATTCAGCCTCTACGCCAGACATCGGACGCTGTTTTTTCCAGTAGCCGGTAGCTTTAGGTGTTTTATTGACACGCATTACAAAATATATCGGGAAGACAGCCTGCGGGTTATAGCAGAATGTTCCCAGCAGTTTCATACCTTCCACTTCACAATCGCTTACGCGGCGCATAAACGCTCCTGTTTCGTTGGTCAATCCTTCTCCTAAATTCAGGAGGATATTGCTTTCTCCCTTGGAAAATGTAAAGCGTGATAACCCCGTGCGTGGTGTGGCAGTCGCCTCGGCCAAGATATTATATTTAGTCAGTGAGATGGTATAATATCCCGGAGTAGCATTTTCTTTCTCATATTTACTTCCGTAGTTGTGATAGTCGACATCCAGTTTTCCGGTAGTAGGCATCAGCAGTAGAGAACCTAGTTCCGGACATCCTACTCCACTAAGGTTCACATGTGCGAAACCCGTAAAGAAACTGTTGGTATAATCATAAGGAGTAGACCACCAGCGTGCGTCTTTGTCGTATTTGTTGTCTTCCGATCCCATTACATTGAATGGAACGACCGACATCATGCCGTTAGGACAGATAGCGCCCGGGTTACAGGTTCCGAAGTTTGTCGTTCCGATAAATGGATTCACATAGTCGGCCGGTTCCTGTGCATGCAATGTTCCTAAGGCAAAAAAGCTAGCCATGCAGATTAACAGTTGTTTCATAAGAATGATATTAGATAAATAAAAACAGAAAAAGGCTGTACCCATAACTCCAGCAAGTTATTCGATACAGCCCAAAAGGTTACTTTATGTAGGAATACCTATGAAAAAATTTCAAGGGCATCAGATAATCGAAGTACGTTTTACATAATCGATAATCTCAGAAACATATCCGAAAGCCATACCTACTACTGTATCAGCAGCACCGTAATATACGGCAACGCGTTCTCCGTCCTGCAAAGCAGCGCACGGGAATACTACATTGGGCACATCTCCCTGCAATTCATACGGTGCGGCAGGGCCCAGGATATAATCACGTGTACGGTACAATACTTTTTCCGGATTATCCTTGTCGAGGATAGCGGCACCCATTGAATAACGGAATCCGTTGCAAGTAGTAATTACTCCGTGATAGAACATCAACCATCCAGCTTCGGTCAGGAAAGGAACAGAACCCGCTCCGATTTTTGTACACTGCCATGCACTTTCGGGGAACGGAGTTACTTTCATTACACAACGATGTTCACCCCAGTATTTCATATCAGGGCTGTAGCTGATATAAATATCACCGAAAGGAGTATGACCGTTGTCGCTCGGACGGCTCAGCATTGCATATTTGCCGTTGATTTTCTGCGGGAACAAAACGCCGTTACGATTGAAAGGTAAGAATGCATTTTCGCACTGATAAAATTCCTTGAAATCGAATGTATAGCCGATACCGATTGTTGGTCCGTGATAACCATTACACCAGGTAATCCAATAACGGTCTTCGATCCAAGTCACACGAGGGTCATATTTATATTCCGATTCAATCATTTCCGTATTTCCAGCTTTAAACTGAATCGGTTCATGATTGATTTCCCAGTTGATACCATCTTTGCTGAAGCCCGCAAAAATATTCATCTGCACTGCCTTGTTGTCGCAGCGGAAAACTCCTGCGAATCCGTCTTTGAACGGAACGACAGCACTATTGAAGATACTGTTTGATGAGGGAATCTGATAACGTCCGATTACGGGGTTTTTTGAGTAACGCCACATCACATCTGTACATCCTGCCGGGCGATCTTCCCACGGCATGTTAAATTTCTCTGCCATATTCTTTATATTATTTGGTTGTTAATTTATTCTCTTTCTCCTTCCATCAGGGTACCATCCTGTTTATATTTGAACGGAACAAAATAAGTAATCAGGCATGCCGGTATGGTTGCAATCAGCACAAAGATAAAGAACGGTTCATATCCTCCCGGCTTATTGAACCATTCACCCAATGTTTCGCATACCCAGCCGCTGAGCATACCCGGAATCATTACTCCCAAGTTCATGATACCTGAAGCAAAAGCATAATGCGCCATCTGGTGCTTTCCTGGAGCTACCTGCTGCATCATAAACAATGTCAGGCCCACGAAGCCAAAACCGTAGCCGAAGTACTCCAGTACGATACCACTGCAAATAAGCAGTCCGTTTTCTGGCTGGAACGTTGCAAACAACGCATATACTACAAAGGGTAAGTTGAATATGCAGCACAACGAGAACAACGTTTTTCTCAGCCCCCGTGCCGATATATAATATCCGGCCAGCAAGGAACCTAAAACGAATGCTGCTGCGCCATATGTTCCGTAATAAAGTCCGATTTCCTTTTCACTCAATCCGAGTCCACCGCTTTCTCTTGTCGCTTTCAGGAACAGAGGGACAATTTTCATGACAAATCCTTCTGCAAACCGGTAAAGAATGATGAAAAAGATGTAATATACGATATGACTTTTCTTGAAAAAGGCAATCAGTACGTTCGACAATTCTTTCATTACCTGTCCGGCTGTACGCTGTTCTCCCTGTTTCTTGGCTCCGCCTGAAGGCAACATAAACAAGTGATAAATACCCAATACAACCATGATGACACACAAGATGGTCATGATAATCATCCACGCCTTCTGGTTGGCTGCGAATAGCGCATCTCCTTCAGCACCTGCTCCTCCATATTTTTCAATCAGGTAGCCAGCCAGATATACCAGACCACCCGTAGCAATAATCTTAGCAATATTATAAAAAGCGCCCTGCCATCCGATATATTTCGCCTGATCATCGTTCGACAATTCGCTCATGTATACGCCATCGCATGCGATGTCGTGAGTAGCACCACTAAAGGCGATGACAGCCAACAAGGCAATGGCGATGCTGAAGAAATGAGGTAAATTCAATGAAAATGCTACCAGGCCAAATGTGATTCCTGTTATGAGCTGTGTAGCAACCACAAAAAACTTTTTGGTCTTGAATAATTCAAGAAACGGACTCCATAAAGGCTTTATTGTCCACGGAAGTAAAATCAGTGAAGTCCAGAAAGTAATCAATTTATCTTCTACTCCCAGTCCTTTGAACATCAGTACCGTGACCATATTCAGTACCACGAAAGGTAAGCCCATGGCAAAATAGGCAGTTGGAACCCATGTAATCGGACTTTTTGCTTTTTTCGGATGATTGTTTTGTCCCATAGTATTGTTTATCAGTTAATTCTTTTTATCTAAATAACAGTTTGTATTCAGAGAATACGCAATTTTAAATTAGGGTTTTAATATATTTTAGAGTTTAGCATATTCTTCTGCTCCAATCTTGTCTGCATTTCCTCTTGTGGGAGAGTTGTTGTCATCGTTTTGCTCTTGAATATTAAAATTTATGCAAAACGGACAGAGAGTTTTTAAAAGAATATCCTTTAATCTATTTAATTACCTGCAAATATACAATTTTCTCTTGAATAGAAGTCTGAAATGAACGAAGTAAGTTCTGTATATATCTAAAAAAAAGTGGTAAAATAAAAGCAGGTTACTTTCCTTTCATATCTTCAATGATTCCTAGGAGGTAGCCTGCTTTCATCGGGACTCGTCAAACAGTCCTTTTATGATTTATTGTTTTACTTCTTTACTGAATGAATACGGCGCATCTTCGGGTGCGATACCTCTGTTCATATTGGGTTTGTCGCCCATGACATAATCGATGGTACCACCATTCTGCAAGGTAGCGTGTGTAATGTAATTCTTGGTATATTCCTGCCCGTTTACCTTCATGTCCTGAATATAGTAATTGGTGTCACTGTTCTGAGGAGCATTGATGACGATGCTCTTGCCATTTTCAAAATGGATGGTGGCTTTCTTAAACAGTGGAGCGCCCAATACATACTGGTCGGTTCCCGGACATACCGGATAGAATCCCAAAGCAGAGAATACATACCATGCAGAAGTTTGTCCGTTGTCTTCATCGCCACAATAACCGTCGGGAGTAGGAGTATACATGCGATCCATGACCTGACGCAGCCAGTACTGTGCTTTCCATGGCTGTTTGGCATAATTGTACAGGTAAATCATGTGCTGGATAGGCTGGTTACCATGCGCATAATTACCCATGTTCATGACCGTCATTTCACGGATTTCGTGAATCGGGAAGCCGTAGTAGCTGTCGTCGAATACAGGCGGAACAGAGAATACTGAATCCAACATAGAAACAAATACCTTGTCGCCGCCCATCAGGTCAATCAGTCCCTGAGGATCGTGGAATACCGACCATGAATAATGCCAGCTGTTGCCTTCAGTAAACGCGTCACCCCATTTCAGTGGAGAGAACGGAGACATGAACTTGCCATCCTTATTCTTGCCGCGCATCAGCAGCGTTTCCTTGTCGAACAAGTTCTTGTAGTTCATGGCACGTTTGGCAAACAGGTTCACTTCCTTCTTCGGACGCTTCAAATCCTTTGCCAGTTTATAGATACACCAGTCGTCGTAAGCATATTCCAGTGTACGGGCTGCGTTCTCATTAATCTTAACATCGTAAGGCACATAACCTAGCTTGTTGTAATATTCATATCCCAGACGGCCGGTAGAAGACACTTCCGGATGCACGTTTTCTGTTCCGTGAATCAGCCCCTTATAAAGCGTTTCCAGATCATCCACCTTTACACCCTTGAAATAAGCATCCACCAAAATGGAAGCCGAGTTGTTTCCGATCATACAACCACGGTGTCCCGGGCTTGCCCATTCGGGGAAGAAGCCGCTTTCCTTATATGTATTGATCAGTCCTTCCTGAATTTCCTTGTTGACCGACGGATAGATCAGGTTCAGCAACGGGAACAGACAGCGGAACGTATCCCAGAAACCTGTATCGGTATACATATATCCTGGAACCACTTCCCCGTTGTAAGGGCTGTAATGAACAATCTGTCCCTGCGCGTCTATTTCGTAGAACTTACGCGGGAAAAGCAATGAGCGGTACAGACAAGAATAGAAGGTACGGTACTGATCCAGATTTCCGCCTTCCACTTCTACCTTACCCAATACATTGTTCCATGCTTCCTTACCTTTTTCCACCAGCGTATTGAAGTCGTCGTTGCCCAGTTCCTTCAGGTTCAATAATGCCTGTTCCGGACTGATAAACGAAGAAGCCACACGAGCATGTACGATTTCCCCTTTCTTTGTAGCAAAGCCGATGATAGCTCCTGCATGATCCGCCTGCTGTTCCGTGCCGTTCTCTTTTACGATACTGTCGGCAACGGTAGCCTGATACGTGAACGGTTTGTCGAATTCGATCACGAAATAATTCTTGAAGTTAGCCGGAACACCACCGCTGTTCTTGGTAGAGTAACCGATGATACGGTTGTTTGCCGCATCAATCTTGACATACGAACCCTTGTCGAAAGCATCCACCACTACGTAGGAATGTTCATTCTCCGGGAAAGTAAAGCGGAACATGGCAGCCCGTTCTGTCGGAGTCAGCTCGGTCACGATATCGTATTCTGCCAGATACACCTTATAATAATAGGCTTTTACCGTTTCACCCTTGTGCGCAAACCAGCTTGCACGCTTGTCTTCGTTGAATTCCGGCTTATTCACCATCGGCATGATAGAGAACTGACCATAGTCGTTTATCCACGGGCTGGGCTGGTGCGTCTGCTTGAATCCGCGGATTTTCGTTGCCGTATACTGATACATCCAGCCGTCGCCCATCTTTCCAGTCTGCGGGCTCCAGAAGTTCATACCCCACGGACGTGCGATAGCCGGATACGTATTACCCGTAGACAGTTCGAATGTAGACTGAGTACCCATCAGTGGGTTCACATAATCAGCATAATTAGTCGCTTTGGCAAGGCAGAAAAAGCCTGCCAGTAAAATAAGTAATGATAATTTTTTCATGGCTTATTTATGATTTTATTGTTTTACTCCCCATTTTGTAGGTTGGTTGGTTAAAGTTATTTCCAGTGTTCCTCCGGCAGCTATATCCTTATGCTCGATAAACGGAACATTCAGTTCCTTACCGTTCAGCGTAGCCGACTGGATATACTTGTTGTCTTTGGAATTATTCTTTGTCAGGATAGTAAACGTCTTGTTATCCCCCGGCAAGTTGATTGTCACCTTGTCGAAGAACGGGCGTCCGATAGAATAAACCGGCTTACCCGGACAAACTTGATAAAATCCCATCGCGTTCAGGATATACCACGCCGACATCTGTCCACAGTCTTCATTGCCCGATAGTCCGTCGGGGGCATCACGATACTGCTCCTTCAGTACGCGGTCAATCAGTTCCTGCGTTTTCCACGGTTGGTTTACATAATTATACATGTGTATAATGTGATGGCTTGGTTCATTTCCATGCGCATACTGTCCAATCAGTCCACTGATATCAGCCGAAACATTTTCTCCTTCCAGGCTGGAATCCGTAGTAAAGAGCGAGTCGAGTTTACCGATGAAGCCCTGTTCTCCTCCCATCAGTTTCACCAGTCCCTCAATATCGTGTGGAGTGAACCATGTCCACTGCCAGGCATTCCCTTCGCAATAATCATCGTAACGATGGTTGGAAGCCTTTGGATTGAACGGGCTGCGCCATTCTCCTTTTGAGTCGACTCCGCGCATAAAGCGTGTAGATGGATCGAAATATCGTTCATAAGCTTTGGCAAACTGTGCGTATTTTTTCTGATTCAGGGAGTCACCTGTCGCTTCGGCAAGGACAGAAATGCAATAATCATCGTAAGCATATTCCAGAGCCTTGGCAACTGATTCGTTCTCGCGGTCGCATGGAATATACCCTAACGTATTCTTATAATACTTGGCCATCGGCATCAGGTGCGGCAATACCAGCGCCGGACATTTAATGCCCGTCGTATCGTATTCCGCAGTACGCAAGCACGCCTTGTAAGCCTCCTGCAAGTCGAAATCAGCATATCCTTTGGTATAAGCGTCGGCGATAAGCGAAGCCGCATGATACCCGATCATTGTTCCCGTATAGTTCGAAGCCAGATCCCACATCGGGAAGATACCTCCCTCCTGATGCTTTTTCAGCAGCGAGCGGATAAAGTCATTGTTCAGCTGCGGTTCGATAATAGACAAGAGCGGGTGCAATGCGCGGAACGTATCCCATAGAGAGAATACCGTGTAGACCGGACGGTCTGCATTTCCCTGATGTACCTTCCGGTCCATTCCCCAGTAACGTCCGTCCACGTCGGTAAACAGATTCGGACTGATAGCCGTATGATACATAGCCGTATAGAAAATGGTGCGGTCGGTATCGCTGGAAGTTGAAACATCTATTTTAGAAAGATAGTCATTCCATGCCTGACGAGCATCGGAACGCACCTTCTCGAAATCCCATGCCGGAATTTCGGCATCTAGATTTTTCTTTGCACCTTCCGTATCGACAGCCGAGATACCCATCTTTACCATGACCTGCTCATCTTTTTTCGTCTTGAAACTGAGCAAAACCTTGCAGCGGGGCTGCATCTTGCCGTTCTGGTCGGTCAGCGTATCCCTTACAATCTGATATGTAAAAGGTTTGGAGAACTTGGCATAAAAACTGATCTGCTGATCGAATGCCCAGTATTCAGTCAATTTATATCCTTTGATTTCCGTATCACTGACCACGTCCACCTTCATATCCATGTTTGTCTGATGCTGGATAGAGTAATCCATGTCGAGAATAAATCCTGCCTCGTCGCTTGCCGGGAACGTATACCGGTGCAAAGCCGCCCGCTTGGTAGCAGTCAGTTCCGCCTTCACTTTATACCGGTCCAGAAAGACCGAGTAATATCCCGGTTCGGCAGTTTCGTTCTGATGTGAGAATTCCGACGCATACGGCAGTGTCTGGCTGGCATAGTCCTGAGGATTGTATGTCTGCTTGCCTACTGTCGGCATCAGTAAGATATCCCCGTAATCGGCACATCCGGTGCCACTTACGTGTGTATGCGAGAATCCGTTAATGGTAGAATCTGCATAATAATATCCCGAGGAAGCATCCCAGCCGTCGATACGGGTATCCGGGCTCGGCTGAATCATTCCATTAGGTACTACGGCTCCGGGGAACGTATGTCCGTGTCCTCCCGTTCCGATAAATGGATTCACATATGCGGCATAGTCTTTTTCTACGCTTTTCGAGGTACATGACACTACTGCCATTGTCATTCCTACAGCACATGCTATCGCACAGATTTTGATTTTCATGGTGTGAAATTATAAGTTAGATAATTAGGATCTTTTCTTTATTCTCTTTCAGGGTAATAAATACATAGAGACTTCATTAAAAATAAATAAATGATGGAAAATCAATTATTTAAACCATATATATCCCGGTTTATTCCCCATTTCCAGTTCAAGTGTATCGCCTTCCATGATTTGCTGATGAGTTATATAATTCTTATCGTATGGCTGTCCGTTGAGCTTCACCGACTGGATATAACAGTTCTCACGGCTGGCATTCCGGGCAATGACCGTGAATGTCTTTCCGTTGTTCAGGTGTAACTGCACTTTCGGAAATTTCGGGCTACCTATTTCGTACCTGCCTGATACCGGATTGACCGGATAGAATCCCATGGCACTAAATACATACCATGCCGACATCTGTCCACAATCCTCGTTGCCGCAGAGTCCTGCCGGGGTATTGGTATACAGTTCATGAGTAATCTGGCTGATGTATTTCTGTCCTTTCCACGGCTGTCCTGCCGCATTGTACAAGTAAGCTACATGATGGCTCGGTTCGTTACCGTGTGCATATTGTCCGATCATTCCCGTGTTGAAAATAGGAAGTTCGTCCTTGTCGGTAGGATGAAACGTAAACATGCTGTCCAGTTTCTGGGCAAAGCGTTCTTTGCTTCCGGTCAGTTCAATCAGTCCGTTCACATCATGTTGTACCGACCAAAAATACTGCCATCCGTTGCTTTCGCAGATATGCGGAGTATATTCGTCAGCCTTGAAATTCTCGATGAAGTTACCCTTCATGTCACGTGGCTGCATGAACGAAGTCGCCGGATTGTACACATTCTTATAATTCTGAGAGCGTGCATAGAACTGTTTGGCAATATCTTCCTTACCCATCTTCTTTGCCATCTCGGCTATACAATAGTCGTCGAAGGCATATTCCAGCGTTTTAGAAAGCGACCAGTTCTCATTATTATATTGGTCGTGCAGGTCGTAAGGAATATATCCTTTTTCCTTGTATACTCCTATGCCACGATACTCGTCGATGTTGGCTGTTGCCACACAAGCAGCCAGTGCTTTCTCAGCATCGAAGTCGCCGATACCTTTCAGGTAAGCATCCACAATCACCGGTACGGCATGGTAACCGATCATCATGTCCGTTTCGCTTCCATAGAAATTCCATACCGGCAGGCGTCCGTTCTGTTCATAAAATGCCAGGAACGACTTGATCATATCGTTGGTACGTTCAGGCTGTGTGTAAGTAAACAGCGGATGTGCTGCGCGATACGTATCCCATAAAGAGAACGTACTGTAGTTCGTCCATCCGTCGGCATGATGCACTTGCTTGTCGGGCCCATAATAAGAGCCGTCCACATCACTGTATATCGTAGGAGCCAGCATACTGTGATACAAAGCCGTGTAGAATACCGTCTTTTCATCCTTGTCAGGCGTATCTATCTGTATTTTGGTAAGCTCCTTGTTCCACATAGCCTTAGCCTTTTCCAGATACGAGTCGAAGTTGTTGTCGGGAGCTTCAGCCTGCAAGTTCTTGGCTGCCCCCTCCATGCTTACCCCCGAAATGGCAGTTGCCAGTGTAATCTGTTCATTCTCCTCTGTGGCATAATCGAAACGTGCGACGACCCCTGTTCCGATACGCTTTCCATCCTTTTCGATGGCAGTAGAATCGATTGTCATCCGGGTAAACGGACGTGAGAAACGGGTGCAGAAATAAATCTTCTGTCCGCGAGCCCAGCCGTCGGAGAAACGATATCCCCGCACGGTTACCGAGTCGACCGCTTCGATATGAGAATCTTGCGTCGCATCCCAGTTCATGGCTTTGGCAAGGTTAAGGAAAATAGCCGATTCAGCTTTCGGGAATGTATAACGCTGGATGCCGCAACGTTCGGTAGCCGTCAGTTCCACGTTGATATTATAATCATCCAGCTTTACCTGATAATATCCGGCATAAGCACTTTCGTTGGTATGTGAAAATTTGGAATATATACCCAGCGGAGCTTCGGCCTCCTTGTATGGAATCGTAACCGGCATAAACGAGACATCGTAAAGATCGCCTGCACCCGTACCCGAAAGGTGTGTATGGCTGAATCCGGCAATTGTGCTGTCCGGATAAAAATAACCGGCAATGCGATCCCATCCGGGCAATCCGTTGTCAGGGCTTAGCTGTACCATTCCAAAGGGAACCTGAGCTCCCGGATAAGTGTTTCCTGTAAAGTCTGTTCCGATAAACGGATTGACGTATTGCGTGTAATCTTCCGTAATACTTGAAGATTGATTCGATGATGTACATGCGGCAAAAGCCAGAGCTGCGTAAAGTGGAATTGTCTTAAATCTCATAATACTAGTTTTGATTTGTAAATATAATAAGAATTATGGGAAAAACACTTATTCCGGTGTCTCATTTCTGCCAATTTGTTATATATGACTGTATATAGCTTCTGAATTTCAAGGTGAAAGGATATTTTGAAAAAATATATAAAGTTTTATTCCCATATACTGTTATCTTGGATGTTTGTGACAATAACCTGATCGTTCGGTAGGTATCATGCAAGGAGAGAAGTTCAGGTTATGTTTGGAAATCAAGCGGGTGATAGACGGACCAATCAATAAGTTGTCAGAATGTTTTTTAAGGTTCATAGCGGAGCTGAGAAAAATAGTGATTTATCGTGATATCTGATGTAAAAGACCGGGTCTTTTGAAAAATTTTCCACGAGGACCGTTGATGTTTTTGTACAAAAACAATAATTTTTTGTACAAAGCTTTCGAGAATTTGTACAAAAATTGTGAGGTTCACGCAGTCGTTTGGGAGCATATGCGTTGAAAAATCTTGTGCCATGAATTGAAAGATGATTTCTGTTCAGGGCTATTTCCAATGACCCTGAACAGAATCGAGAAAATCATAGTCAGCGCTGCATCTGCAGTAAATTAAATCAATTTGAAAATTCAGATGATAAAAGCATTATACTCTTCACTGAACGAATGCGAGCCGTTTTCGTGTGTGAAATCGGTTCCGAGGAAATGATCGGATAACGTACAGAGAGCGTGTTTGCAGTCACTCTGCCGGATGGCTATCGATACGCAATGATTGTCATTCCCGTACGAAATCATTAGGATAGGTATGTCGTGCAGCAATTCGATGATACGATTGCCTGCATCCGAATCTCCCCAGTTCAGCTTTCCGAGTATGCTGATAGTGGCAATATTGTTTTCTGTAGTTATTTCGGCAAATCCTGACAGTTCACGGCGGAGCAGGCTCAGGGTTTCGGTATCTGTTTCTATTGCCATCGAAATGTTGGTGCTGGATGATGTCATCAGATAAATGGATACCTTATACTTCGCAAAGACAGAAAGTGTTTTTTCCAGAAATCGGAAGGAAGAAACACTTCCCGATGAGTGCAGTCGGATGTAGGTGATGTGCTTTCGGGCTGTGATGGCTTTTACGGTATGCGTTTCTTCTTGTATCTCACTGACGAGGTGGATGATGCGGGCTTGTCCGTTTATCAGACGGATGTTAATCTGATATTGATGGGCAAGCGAGAGGCTGCGGGACGATACCAGACGAACGCCGGCATTGATGAGGCTTTCGGCTTCTTCGAAGGAGAACATGGTGCCGTTGTTTTCTTCCGGCTTTTTGTTGTCGTACGGGATGTATATTTCTTTTGCCTGTATTCGTTGTATGAGTTCTTGAGCACGGAAAGCGATAGCCAGATATACGGCATAAGCGCAACTGTCGCCTTTGGCGATATATTCTACTTCACCGTAAGCATTCTGGCATACAAGCGACTGGGTGACATAGACTGCGGCTTGTGCTGTTTGCGAAAAAGCTTGTGCCTGCTGGCAGATTGTTTCTAAATCAGGTTTCCCGTCAGCATCCAGGTGCATCAGTGTCGCAGCATCGGCTACAGTAGCATCGATGTGTCGGCTTTTTAAATAGGCGGCTATCAGTGCGGAAGAAATGTATTCTCCCGAAATAAGCAATCTGCGTTCGTCGGACTGGCTGAACGTGCTGTTTGCCAGTTGCCGGATATGTTGGAAGTTGGATGTGATCTGTGTTTGGGCAAACTCAAAGGCAGAACCATGATCGGGCAGGAATCCGGACATCGTTTCCATGCAGCGTTTTTCCAGATGCAGGATGGCTTGTGAAGCCTTTTCCTCTTCGGCACGGAACAGATGGATGGAAATATCTTGCAGGCTGCGTTTGATCCAGTCGAAAGCAGGAACGATAACGAGGAGAGGAGCTTCTTTGCAGATGACATCGGAGAGTTGCAGGATGTCTTCGGGAGCTGTTACTGTATCTAAATTGCAGACTTTCATTTCTTTTCTTTTGCGTTAAGTGTTTGGTTATCTATGCCTTTTGTTTACCTTTTCTAACTTTGTTTGTACGGTTGTTTTGTAACGAGGCGTAAAGATACATATTTTTATGAAATCATATTCCTTTACTCTACTTTTGTGTGAAGAAGAATTTTCTCTATATTTGCAACCGTCTGAATGAAACTATATGCACGAAATTACATTACATAGCCAGAGAAAATCGATCCGTTTCCGTCGCTGGAGCCGGAAAAATTATGCTGTGTTCGGAAGTCTGCACCGGCATGTCACGATTGGACGGGTGTGTAAGGGAATTGCCGATTCATCGTTGGATAAGGCAAGACATATCGTGTCGGTAGAAGGTAACGGGCAGCGTGTATATGCTATGGACGGCGTCAGGGAGCAGGATGCCTTGGCGCAGGATATAGGAATTCCGCTGGGAAGTGTCATGCTGCTTCTGATGGGACAGCCTGTGGTTGTTGAACCAGCAGGTCGTGAGGCTGCTTGTAGTAGAAAGATTCAGAATAATTGTCATTTATCGAAACGGAATGGCGGAAGGATTCGTGTGGCATCTGGTGATAGGTGCATACGGATACTTTCGCCATTCCGCTTTTTTATGTATACAAAAAATAGATTATGATCGAAAAATTAGAAAAGAAAGTTGACGACGGTGTTGCGTTGACGCAAGAAGAGGCGCTTTGGTTGGCGGAGAAAGCTCCTTTGGATGAATTATATGAAGCGGCTCATCGGATTACGATGAAATATGCTTCGCATAAGTTTGATATGTGTTCCATTATCAATGCTAAGTCGGGACGCTGTTCCGAGGACTGCAAGTGGTGTGCTCAGTCGGCACATTATGCAACGGGTGTTGAGGTGTACGGACTGGTTTCACAAGAGGAGTGTCTGCGTCATGCAAAGGCGAACGAAGAACAGGGCGTTTCTCGCTTCTCGCTGGTGACGAGTGGACGGAAACCTTCCAATAAGGAAATAGAGGTTTTGTGTCAGCATTTTGCATACTTGAAAGAGCACTCGGACATACTGCTTTGCGCTTCGCTGGGACTGGCTACCGAAGAACAGCTTGCTTTGCTGCATGAAGCAGGGATAGTCCGTTATCATTGTAATCTGGAAACGGCTCCTTCTCATTTTGCGAGTCTTTGCTCTACTCACACCCAAAAAGAGAAGTTGGCTACCATACAGGCTGCCCGTCGTGTAGG
>ULIY01041851.1_pt1 | contig 16290 bp, 22 predicted proteins | sample 1950511 | NCBI WGS metagenome assembly ULIY01 (sample SAMEA4835453, study PRJEB28245) | human gut metagenome | biome: gut microbiome; material: fecal sample | place: Denmark | collected 2008
TGGTAAAAGCATTGCTACAGACGAGTGAGCTGTTGGTGTTAGATGAACCAACCAATTATTTGGACATTCCAGCCTTAGAAGCCTTAACGGCGTATCTGCAAGAGACCAAACAAGCTGTACTGTTCGTTTCGCACGATGAACAGTTTGTGGCTGATGTGGCGACTGATGTTTGGCAGATTGTTAATGGACGTTTGGTGCCGCAAGACTAAAAGTGATATAACCTTTTCAAATCTTGAAAATGCGTGCATAATGTTACTTGCTAAAAATAAGTGGAGGGTTCTAACATGCGTTCTGAACAGCCAGGTGGGTGCACAGCATAGTGTTGATGCTGTGGACTTTATCAAGTAAACATCGTCAGCACTCGTTAAAATTCATAAAGCGATTACTGAATTTTGAGTCTGTACGAATGGAGTTATTATGTTTTACATTTTGGGATTATTAGGTGGCTTTGCGGTTTCGAACCAAAGCCCAATTAACGCGCGTTTGGGTGGTGCTTTGAAGTCACCATTCCGCGCTGCATTCTTGAGTTTTTCACTGGGTGTGATTTTCTTAGGAGCCATTGCATTTATTCAAAACCCACATTTCTTGGGCGAAATTATTGCGCTAACTAAGACAAAACAACCATGGTGGGTCTACTCAGCGGGAATCTTCTCGATGCTTTACCAAACATCGAACATTTTGTTATTCAAGAATGTTGGTGCGGTTAAGACGGTTGTCCTACCAACATTAGGACAAGTTGTGATGTCAATGATGATTCAAACCCTTGGTTGGGTCGGCGCAGAAACGGTTGCGTTGACAGCTGTGAAGGTCATTGGCATCATCTTGGTGATGATTGGTGTATTGGTTGCGGTTGTATTGAGCGCGCGTTTGGAAAACAAGAACGGATCAGCGCCAACCGGGTCAATTTTCTGGCACGTTTGGGGAATTTTGACGGGAATGTTCGCGTCATTCCAGCAAGCCATTACCGGACATTTGGGTCACTTGTTGGGTGCACCAGTTGATGGTGCCTTTGTGTCGTTCGTTGGTGCGTTGATTTTGCTAACAATTTTAGTTGCCATAAAAGAACGACCATTCTTTAATCGAGAAGGTATGAAGGCAGCACCATGGTGGGCCTTCCTGGGCGGTATTCCTGGATCACTATTCGTGTTCTTCATTGGAATCGTTGTGCCAGTGCTTGGACCGGGTATGGGTGCCATCCTTGGTTTGATGGGTATGTTAATCGGAACCATCATCGTGCAACAATTTGGCTGGTATCAATCAGTTAAAAAGCGCGTTAATGTCATGCAAATTCTCGGCATCATTATTATGGTTGTCGGTGTTGCATTAATTCAATTAGTCTAGAAATAACATTCGGCCAGTAGGTGATTAATCATCTGCTGGCTTTTTGTGTTTGACACGTTTGGATTCTCCTACATATAATTAACTTACTATTAGAAAATAAGAGGACGACTAAATGACCAACGTACAGACAGAGATGTTGATCATTGGTGGAAGTGATGCTGGTATTTCAGCTGCACTACGCGCCCGTGAACTGAATGGCACGATTAAAATTACAATGATTTTGGCAGATGAATTCCCAAACTTGTCGATTTGTGGGATTCCATATGCGGTCAGTAAAGAAGTGACCCAGTGGCAGAATTTAGCGCATAGAACGGTTGATGATTTGAAGGCGTATGACATCGATTTTTACATGAACACGTGGGCAACGGCCATTGATGTGGCGAACCATACCGTGACTGCGATGCGCGGTGACGACCAATTGACGTTTACTTATGACAAGCTGATGGTTGGTACTGGTGCAGTCCCTAAGGAATTGCCGATTGTCGGTGAAGGCGCCGGTATTCATGTATTGCATACAATGGGCGATTTCTTTGATATTGAAGCACAATTGGTGCAACATCAACCTAAGCGCGCAGCAATTGTTGGTGCGGGTTACGTGGGTATCGAAATGGCAGAGGCGTTGACACGACGTGATGTTTCGGTGACGCTGGTACAACGTGGGGCTGAGGTGTTATCGACGGTTGAACCCGATTTGGGTGCTTTTGTGCATGATACATTGACCGATAATGGTGTCACGGTGTTAACTGATGAAACGATTACTGAAATTCAAGCAACGGAAGCCGGGTACCACCTAATCGGGTCAACGACGGATGACGCATTCGATTTTGTCTTGGTTGTTGTGGGTGTACGACCAAACAGTGAGTTGTTGGTTAATGCTGGTGCGACCGTTACTGATCAAAACGCGGTAGTGGTTGATGACCAAATGCGTACGAATCTGCCCGATGTGTACGCAGCAGGTGATTTGGTTCAAACGAAGCACCGACTATTAGGTGCGACATATTTGCCGCTGGGTACGACGGCGCATAAACAAGGTCGCGTCGCCGGTGCTAATATTGTGGGTCGTGAGTCACACTTTGCAGGAATCATTGGCTCGCAGGTTTTGCGTGCGTTTGACGTGATTGTCGCTCGAACTGGCTTGTTGCCAAACGAAGCAACTGCAGCTGGCTTTACGGCAATCACGACAACTGCGGTCGTAGATGATCACAAGGGTTATTTCCCAGGTGCTGAAAAAATGACGATTCGTGTGACTGCAGACAAAGAGTCACACAAGATTTTAGGCGCCCAATTGGTGGGTAAGTATGGTAGCGAAGTGGCGAAACGCGCAGATGTCTTTGCAACCGCAATTTATAACGGCATGACGGTTGAAGCGTTTAGCGACTTAGATTTGACGTATTCACCAGTTGTTGGCGCACCTTGGGATGCTGTCCAAGCGGCTGTCCAAGCGTTAGAAGCTGAATTATTGAAGTAGACGAAAAAAGAGCGATTTAGTCGCTCTTTTTTTTTACGCCGTAATATTAGTCACCACCAGTTTTTTCTTGCTGGCGCGGTGGAGTGGAATGGTGATGTTTGATGGTGGTACACCCAGCCATGCATATAGTTGATGGTCTAAGCGCATAGTCGAGGACGATCGAATACGACCGCTAATCCATAATGTTGTCGCAAAAATGATTAAGGATATTCCGATGATAAAACCGGCCAGATAAAACGTCCAATTTGAGACATCCCCAACTGGCTCAAAATGAATCAGGTGTGCCAAAGTCAGGGTCAGCGTAATGGCCAAGCCACTAAACATGAGTAGTTTTAGCGTGAATGGATCAGGTTCCGAATATTCAAAATATGTCGAGCAGACCATTTCTTTGACAACCAGGTACACACGATAACGATAGGCTTCATCATAGTTGAATTTATCGTAGTTAATCCAATTGTGGTTATGATACACACAAGCAATCCCCAGAAAGAGACGGTACCAAAACTCTTCGATGAAGGTGAGTTTGTTTAGCGAGGCGTGATTCTCATCTAACAACGCGACCCAATCAATATCACCAGGGCCAATGCTGGTTGGCATCTTAGAAAACTGTTCACGAAATTGCTCAGGAGTTAGGCCGTGTGTTTTTTGCATAAAAATATGCACAAGCTGTCCGTGCTCACCAAAAACTTGTTCTGTTTGATCTTTGAATTGGGTGATTTGTTCAGTGCGAACAGCAGCCGTCTGAAGTTCAAGTTTTTTGATTCCGAAAAGTGTCATTGGTTTTGAATATTTTTTGGGATGGGTAACAGAGCAGAACGTCAGGATGTTTGACTGTTTGTCATAACACACCGGACGCCAAATACCGGTCAATTCAAATTGGATGTTGCCGTTGGGCATCGTGTCATATGTTTCATCATAAGTAGCGTCGAATTGCGTTGCATGTTGCATGATACTGACCTCCACCTGCAGTATACGACGCCGAGTTTTACAAAACAGTTTGAGGCCCGGTCTTTCCTGTATTTGGCAGATGACGTACTGCTCTGGAGAGTTTCTTTTCAAATATAAAAAGCGAGCTACTAGAGCTCGCTTTGTTACTTACGAATAAATGATTGGTCAGATGCCGGCACGCCGTCCTTATCGCTAATGAAGCGTTCCACACGCATGTGCAAATCGTATTTCTCTCGTAATTGCGCAATTTCAGCCATCATTGGTGACGCGTGGTGCGTATCAATAGCTGCCTGATTGTGCCATGCATCAATTAACAAGATTGTTTCTGGGTCATCAAGCGGTTGAAAATATTCATAACGCTCGTTGCCTGGGGTGGCTCGAATGCGATTGACAACGCCGGAGTCGGTCATTTCTTTAGCGAATGCTTGAGCTGCACCATTTTCACCAGTGTAGTACAAGTTTACTGTAATGCTCATGTTTAATTCCCCCTTGTACTCGCTATTATGACATATCACGAGGTGTGTTCGTCAATTCATCTTCTAGAAAACGAATAAATTCTTCGTGAAGCGGCGACAAGAAGGGGGTGTGATTCCAAATCATTGAGCCAACTGAAACGTTTTTTGGTGAAAATGGTTTGAAGCGTAGTTCAGGAATGTTGATAACCCCCTCGATACCTACGAGCATAATTTGATTATCAATCATTGGATACATCCCGGCATTGCCGATTAAGTTGTACTTGAGGCGAATGTTCAAATCTGATGCATTGAGGCCGAGTTCTTCCACTAGCGAATCGTTGAAAGAGGATTGACGTGAAATTGCCAGCGGGTATTCCTTGAGCTGATCGGCAGTAATTGCTGATTTATTAGCCAGGGGATGCTGTTTATTAATGAATACGCCACGGACATCTTCGTCTGGAAAATCGAGATAGTCGTACGAGGCCTTTTGGGTGAAATCGAGCGCGAAAAGGAAATCTAGTTCACCTTGGTTAAGCCGATCTAGTAAGTCGGTTGTGGATCCGGAAATGACCGTGAAAGTCACATTCGGATAAGCTTGTTGCATGGCGGAAATCGCCTTAATTGCGTGGTTGAACATCTTAGTTTCTGCCGCGCCAATCGTGATGACACCGGCAATCGCGTCTTTTGACTGTAGATTGGTGACTGTCTTATCAGCGATAGCAATTAAGTCCTCGGCTTGCTTTGCCAAATAGATGCCCTCAGGGGTTAAGGAAACGGGTTTATGATCACGGTTGATGAGTGTGACACCTAATTCAGTTTCCAGCAACTTTAGCTGGCGTGATAAAGCGGGTTGCGTCACGTTGAGTTTGGTGGCTGCCGCGGTAAGTGTACCAGTGTGGGCAACCTCTAGAAAATATCGTAAAACACGTAGTTCCATATCATTACCTTTCGTTATAGTTAGCCATAAAAAGAAAGCATTGGTAATGGTGATTATAGCGCAATATACTGAAGGCATAAAGTAGTGGAGGTGGAAATGATGACATTAACAGCAACACAACAAGAAACGTTTGCGCAGGCGGATGATTTTCATATCGCACCTTATCGTGCCGACGGTAAAACGCCTGGCACGTTAACGTGGATTTGGTCTGTTGTGGTCAACGGCGAACTCTATGTACGTGCTTGGAACGGTCAACGCTCACGTTGGTACAATGCTGCCAAAGACCAAGGTGCCGGCAAAATTATGATTGCCGGGGACGAATACACGGTTGCATTCGAACTTGTGCCAGTCGCTGATCATGAAGCATTGCAAGATCAAATTGATGACGCCTACCGGACGAAATACGCGGGTAGCCAATACATGCCACCGATGATTGCTGACGGGCCACGAAATGCAACGGTGCGTGTGATTCTTAAATAAACGGAGGACATTAGTATGACGATTTTTGATGAAACCTATACTTTGAACAATGGCGTTAAGATTCCGAAGATTGGGTTCGGGACTTGGATGATTGAAGATAATGATGATGCCGCCAAGGCAGTCGAGACAGCCATTAAAGTTGGTTACCGTCACATCGATACTGCCGAAGCGTACGGCAATGAAATTGGTGTAGGTCGTGGTGTTCGCAACGCCGGTGTGCCACGTGAAGACATATTTGTCACGACAAAGTTGCAAGCTGAATTTAAGAGCTACGAAGAGGCAGTCGCTGCAATTGATCGTTCACTAAACGATTTGAATCTCGATTACATCGACATGATGATTATTCACTCACCAAAACCTTGGGTTGAATTCCAAAATGATGATCGTTTCTTTGAAGGGAATTTGGCAGCCTGGCGTGCGCTATCTGAAGCTCAAGCTGCTGGTAAGATTCGTGCTATCGGTGTGTCGAACTTCGATGAAATCGACTTGCAGAATATTCTGGATAACAGTGATGTGAAGCCGGCGGTTGATCAAGTTTTGGCGCACATTGGTAACGTACCATTTAGCGTGTTTGAGTACGCCCAAAAGAATGACATTCAAATTGAAGCCTACTCACCATTTGGTCACGGTGAAATGTTGAAAAACAAAAACTTGCAACAAATGGCGAATAAGTACTGCGTTTCCGTTGCGCAATTGGGTATTCGCTACTTATTGCAACTGAACACATTGCCATTGCCAAAAGCAACGTCTGAAGCACACATGACGGCTAATGCAACAGTGGACTTCACGATTTCTGATGACGATATGGCCATGTTAAACAAAGTAACGTTTAATGATTATGGTGAATTTAGTGGGTTCCCAGTTTACGGTGGCACTTTGTACTAGGGGTGATTATCATGACGGAAAAAGTAACGGCAGGACATGACGCACTTGGTGAATTTGCACCAAAGTTTGCGGAGCTTAATGACGATGTATTGTTTGGTCAAGTCTGGTCACGTGAAGCTGAATTGTCCGCCCGTGATCGTTCATTAACGACCATTACGGCATTGATTTCAACTGGGGCTTTTGAGCAATTACCATTTCACATGGCAAAGGCCAAGGATAACGGCTTGACTGCTGATGAAGTGGCCGAAATTATTACGCAATTGGCCTTCTACGTTGGTTGGCCAAAGGCGTGGTCAGCATTTAACATTGCAAAAGAAGTATTCGGAGAAAAGTAATGGCAAAGTACGAAGAGATTAAGCAAGGAACGATTTTCCCGGCTGGTGTTTTGAATCCATACGGTGAATTCTTCGTTGGCGATACGTATCTAACGAATTTGGTGACGTCACCTGATGACAAAATCGGGGTTGGATCAGTATCATTTGAGCCGGGTTCACGTAATAACTGGCACATTCACCATGATGGTTATCAAATTTTACTTGTCACAGCTGGTGAAGGTTGGTACCAAGAAGAAGGGCAACCAGCGCAATCATTGAAAGCTGGTGATACGATTGTGACCAAAGATGGCGTGAAGCACTGGCACGGGGCCAAGAAGGACAGTTGGTTTGAGCACATCGCGATTACCGCTGGTACGCCAGAGTGGCTTGAGCCCGTTTCTGACGAACTATATGATGCCTTGTAATTAACGATTAACGTCTATACGCTTGCGTAGGCGTTTTTTTGTACACAAGAAAATTTTTGCCACGTACCTGAAAGGTATACCGGATAGGTGAGTGATGAGAAATCGCCTCCATTAAACATGTTAATATTTTCATGTTTAGGAAGGGGATGAACAGATGGTTAGCACAATCGTGTCTACGACGATTCTTTATTGGACGACTGCGATCGACTTGCTATTAATTTTGTTGACGTTATTTGCCATGTATCCTAGGAAAACAGAACACTGTCAGATTTTGATTGGACAGGTAATAGGATCAACAATTTTGGTAACGGTGCCGATGCTGTTTGCGTTTGTTTTTAAATTTATACCGGCGGATTGGGTGCTTGGATTTTTGGGGGTTGTGCCAATTGCGTTCGGTATTCGTTACTTATTTGCGGCATGTGAGGCAGATGAAAATGCACTCAAGATTGCGCGAGAACGCGAAGATAAATCACTCGTCTTAACGATGATGATAATTGCGTTGTCTAGCTGCTTACCAGATAATATCGGATTATTTACGCCTTATATGGCAACCTTATCAGCTGGTCGGTTAGCCGTGGCGTTGGTAACGTTTATGATTAATATCTTACTGCTGGCTTTTATCAGTCAGCGTTTGGCGAAGATTCCGAAAATTGGGGAAGTGTTTGAACGTTTTGGTCGATGGATTACGGCGTTTGTTTACATCGTACTAGGTGTGTTGGTCATTGTTGAAACCGGCACAATTCCACATATTTTGAACTTATAACACTCTGACGTCCGTTGTCATTAACGGACGTTTTGTTGCATATACAACAAAAACAAGATATGATAGTTCATGAGGATAACAATATGACGAGTAATTTGAGAGAAATTGGCATGATTGCCCGAGCTTTGGATTCAATTAGTAATGTTGAATTCAAGTCATTTAACCTAACGAAGGGGCAGTACTTGTATTTAGCCCGCATTGCGGAGAATCCCGGTATCATCCAGGAAGAACTTTCTGAGATGATTATGGTTGATCGTACAACCGTTGCGCGTGCCGTTAAGAAGCTATTAGCGGACGGTTTGATTGTGAAGCGTGATAACGCAGAAAACTTGAAAATTAAGCATTTGGAAGTGACGGATAAAGGTCGTGAACTGTATGACGTTATCAAACGTGAAAATGATCATTCAGAGACGATAGCGTTGCAAGGATTCACAGCGGATGAAGTGCAAACACTGAATAGCTTGTTGCACCGAATGCGTGAGAATGTTGCAACTGACTGGAATGCCGTGAAGAAAGGACATCAACGAGAGTATTAGGAGAGAAATATGACAACGACACTTAAGCGACTAAGCGTAACTGATGTGAATGAGCTGCGTGAGATTTCAATCGAGACGTTTACAGATACTTTCGGTGCTCAAAACACACCTGAAAATTTACGTGATTATTTGGCTGATGCATATCAAGAATCGGTGCTTGTAAAAGAATTAGAAAATGCCGAGTCATTATTTTATTTTGTGATGGTAGATGATGAAATTGCGGGCTATTTGAAGTTGAATGTTGGGGATGCCCAGTCTGAAGATATGGGTGAATCAGCCCTCGAAGTTGAACGCATCTATGTCCGTAAGAGTTTCCAACGCCGTGGATTGGGACGCGTCTTCATTACTGAGGCTGAAAAGGTTGCCCATGAGTTGAATAAGGATCGCATTTGGCTTGGTGTTTGGGAGTACAACCCAAATGCGATTGCTTTCTACGAGAAGATGGGCTTCTTAAAGACTGGTGAATCCCATGATTTCTACATGGGCACGGATCGACAAACAGATATCTTGATGGCCAAGGAATTGTGAGCATAACCGGATGAAGAGTAAAACAGTACAACTTATCATACTAGACGTTGTGACAGCGTTCTTTATGCCCGCCTACATGTTATTTGTTTTCTATGGTTGGTGGCATTTGATTAATCCGATATGGGATGTCAAAGGTGGTAATGACTTCATATGGATGTTGATACTGCTATTGCTAGTTTTGTTACTAGTTGCATTGGTGTTCGGGCCATTACTTGTGACTATCTGGGTTAATGCTAGATATTTTAGAAAGCGTGCACGGAATGGTGGTAAGGATACAGTCTGGATTGTATTGATAACACTCGCTGCGTACATCGAGGCCTGGTATTTTGGTAACCACTATTTGTGGAAGGTAATTGAGACCGTACAGAATGATTATGTCTGGACCTGGTGGTAATGAAAACGAAAAACTGGTAAATTCACCCATTTGTGGCGAATTTACCAGTTTTTTCTGTTAACGCAGTGCTTGCTGGGTCATTAAGGTGACGTTCGCGAGTACCGTTTCATTATTAAGTTGAGTCTGGAACTTATATTGTGACATGAAATGAATCATCAGCTGACCTGCAATAATGCGAAGCAAATCATAGCCGGTTAACTGATGATTAATGGATGAATCACTACGCATTAGGACCTGCAAAATTGTCGTCACATGACCTAACTTTGGGCCGATTTCGCTAATCATATGTTCTCTAAGAGTCGTATTAGCTAAGGCCTCGTTTACTAATACCTGAATCACTTGGTTGTTCTGTTGCATGAATGACCAACGATCAGACACGATGAATGCGATAACATCATCAATGGTGGTTGCTTTATCTTGAACAGATGTGACGAATTGCTCACTGACATTGGGCACTAGTTGTTCAAGGAGTGGTGCCAGGATCGCATCCAGCAACGCGTTTTTATTTTTAAAGTGCTTGAACATGGTCGCATCACTGAGACCAGCTTCTTGAGCAATGGCTGCCGTAGAGGTTGCATGGAAGCCGTTTTGTGCAAATAGGCTTACTGCAGCACGTAGAATACGGCGCTTGCCATCGGGCATATCAGTAGTTGTTAGCCATTCATCAAAACTTAAAACTTGATTAGTCATGTTAATTTACACCTTTCGATAACGCTTTAGGCCAACAATATTGCCAATCGTTAAAATGATAATAAAAATTACCAAAGCAAGCAAATTACCGGCAATGTCAGAGAAGTTAGCCCCTTTGAGGATGACATCGGTCAAAGCGGACGCGGCGTACTTCATTGGCAACAAGTTAGCTAACCATTGTGCCCAGTCAGCCATAGCATGCAAATCAATCAAGCCCGAAAAGAAAATTTGTGGCACGACAACCAGTGGGATAAATTGCATCATTTGGAATTCGGATTGCGCAAATGTTGACATGAAAATCCCCAACGCTAAGGCAACTAATGCCAACAAAAGGGTCGTTAAGATAACTAAGAAAATCGAACCAGCGACTTGAACGTTAAGGACGTTGATGGTGAACAAGACGATTAACAATGTCTGAACAACGGCGACAAAACCATAACTAATTAAGTACCCATAGACAATCTCAGCACGACGCACTGGGGTTGCTAGCAAACGTTCAAGTGTACCTGATGTACGTTCCTTCAATAAGGCCATCCCCGAAATCAAAAAGACAAAGAAGAACACGAAGAACCCCATCAAAATCGGCATCATCTTATCAAAGAAAGTTGAGTTGGCATTGCCGTAATTGTAGGTGTTCAGGATTTTTGGTGTTTGCGCAGCGACTTTTTTTGTCTGAACAGCGGCCGGCAAGTTAGCTTCTAAAGCTTTTAGCGCATCCGCCATGCCGGTAATGTTTGATTTGGTGATGGCGCCTTGTAAGGCCATCTTCGCTAATGCGGTTTTGGAAACATCCGTGTTGGCATAAGTCACATGGTAGGTGTTATCTGAATAATCAATGATTGCATCAACGCGTTCAGCTTCCAAAGCCTTCTTAGATGATGCCGTAGAATCATAAGCCTTAACAGAAACGTGTTTTGTAGCATCAAGGTTGTTGTAAATTGCGGTGGGCACTTGGACTGTCGCGATTGAACTTGTTGTCGTGGTATTAACGTTAAAGACGTAGCTCATGAGTGCGAGCACTAGTAGAGGCGCCACAAACAACAAGGCGAGGGTGCGCTTGTCGCGAATCAATTCAGTTAAAACGCGTTTAGCGATTGCAAATGTTTTCATCGTTGGGCCTCTGCTTTCAAAAAGACATGTTCAATTGAATCGACACCGTATTGTTGTTCTAATGCCTTGGGTGCATCATTTGCAATTACAGACCCGTCAAGTAGTAGGGCAACGCGATCGGTTAGTTCCGCTTCATCCATGACGTGAGTGGTTACCAAAATGGCGCGACCTTCATCACGTAGGCGTGTTAATTCAGCCCAAATTTTTTGGCGCAATGATGGATCAATCCCAACAGTTGGCTCATCCAGAACTAGTAGTTCAGGTGCACCAAGCAGGGCGATGGCCAACGATAGGCGACGCTTCATGCCACCAGAGTAACCACTGACGCGTTTGTCTAAGTCATTGGTCAAATCAACCACTTCGGCAACGTGATTGATTTCTGTTACGACATCGCTGGTGACATTTTTCATTTTGGCAAAGAAAGTGAGATTTTCACGACCACTTAAAGCGTCATAAAGAGCGTCAGTCTGGGCCATGTAACCGATATTAGCTAGTAATTCACGATTGGGCATCACTGTGTCGAAAACGTTTGCTTGGCCGCCATCAGCTTTTTCCATACCAAGCGTAATCTTAATGATTGTTGATTTACCAGCGCCTGATGGCCCGATTAGGCCAACAATTTCGCTGCCGTGAACTTGAAAAGACACGTCCTTTAAAACGGGCTGCGAACCAAACGATTTTTTGACGTCAGATAGGTTGATAATTTCTTGAGCCATAGTCATATTATCCTTTGTGTAAATTTGGTAAGTAAGTGATTACTTACCAGTTCAAGGATAGTATACCGCAATCAGACGAAGGTGCAAGGCTTTATGCAATAAAAAGCCTCACATGACTGTGAAGCTAGAGAATGCCTTATAAGAATGTAATTGCCAAGCCGACGAATTCAATCATCCAAATGAATGGCAAGCCGATTCCTTTGAAGAAACTTTTAATCACGCCACCAAATGTGACATGCCCAGCGTTTTTACGGATGTAGTTGACGATGCCAACGATACCTGAAATCACAAGAATTATGGCTAGAGTGATGACCCCGTATGTCAAAATTGTTTGAATGGATACCATGATTGGTTCCTCCTGAACTGATTTATTGCTGTTAAGATACACGACGTTGGGCAGCCTGTCAGTCATGACACGGGCAAAGTGCTAGAAATGGCACAAATGTACATGTATTTTTTGTCAGGAAGGTCCGTGGCTTAATAGGCTTGCACGTTGTATAATTGAAAGCATTATGAATAAGATTTTACAAGAACAATTTTTCGTTGATAATCTATCAGCGCAACAAGAAGCCGCTATTTCTAACATGAACGCCTACATTGGGGATGGTTTGAAGCAAAACGATCACCGTGTGGCAATTATCCAAGGTGCTGCTGGTACCGGTAAGTCAGTTGTTTTGATGAACTTGGTTACCAAGTATATGACTGATAAGCGTTACAAGACTGCGTTGGTTGTTAACCACCCTGAGCTATTCAAGGCCTACAAGGATTTGGCCGTTGATATTCCAGGTATGCGCGACAAGGATATTACGCGTCCTACGCCATTGATTAACAACGCGCAAAAGCGTAACTGGAAGTACGATGTTATTTTCGTTGACGAAGCGCACTTGCTATTGTCAAAGCCAGAGCCATACATGCACTACAATGGTGAAAACCAATTGCAGGACTTGATGGATTTGGCTAAGGTTGTGGTCGTGGTTTACGACTTCGCCCAAGTGTTCCAATCAAAGATGTACTGGGACAAGGACTTGCTATTTAAGACGATTGGCAAGCACCCATACCACCAATTCGACATGGACTTCCAATACCGTATGGTGGCCAGCCAAGAACAAGTGGATTGGATGGATGATTTGACATCTGAAAAGCCATTGCACCCATTCCCAAACAATTCTGATTTTGAATTCAAGGTCTTTGACAAGGCGGGTGATTTGTACGAAGCCATTAAGGCGAAGAACAAAGAATTCGGTCAAAGTCGTGTTGTTGCAACGTCAGGATTCCCACGTATTGATGGACGCCACAACGTTGAAATGGATACGTTTAACTTGCCTTGGGACGAGTGGGATCCACAACGTACGCACTGGGCTAAGCGTGAGGGTTCAATTACGCAAGTCGGAACGATTTATACGTTGCAAGGATTTGATTTGAATTATGTAGGGATGATTATCGGTCCTTCATTTGGTTACGATCCTAAGACGGATAGCGTGACGATTATTCCTGAAAAGTACTCTCACAAGGAAATTTTCAAGAAGCGTCAAGACCGTAAGTTCACGGAAGAAGAATATAAGGCCTTTATTGCCAACGTTTTGAACGTCTTGATCAAGCGTGGTAAGTATGGTTTGTACTTGACGGCATACGATGATGCTTTGCGTGCTCGTTTGCTGGAATTGCAAGAAGAGAATAAGTAATCTTGATTAACGTGTTTAGCTTTTGAGCTAGGCACGTTTTTTGTGTTCACTACTTTGTCACGTTGGACGGACGATGTGAAAGCTACAATCAATCACCGCGTTGCTGAAAAGCTCGCAAAGTCGCAACAATGATAACGTTTTCACAAAATAAAACGGCTATTTAAGCGTATTCACTGGCGTTTCGGGTGTTTATTTGTTCCTTTTTTCACAAGTTCGTGCTATAGTAAATGCATTGATAAAAATGATTTAGAGGTAAACGACATGACTGCTGTGATGACGACGAATATTATTAATGTAAACAACCACTTTAACAATGTGCTACGTAAATTTACGTGCGGGCCAAACAGTTTCATCTGTTGTTCGTGAAGAAGGTTGGGCTGCCCCAGTTTTGGAGCAAATGCAAACATGGTATACGTTTGATTACGAAGACTACATGTCAGATATCCGTACTATCGAAGCCGGTGAGACGCTACGTGATCTTGAATCAGCTGAAGATGCTTGCAACTTGTTGATGGTTTACGCTGCAACGCGTCGTGATGGTTTTGACTACAAGGATGCCTACTACGAAATGTGCCGTTTGAATGATGAGTCATCAGACTACCGTGCGAACGTTTTGGCTGTTATTGAAAATGCAGTTGCTTAATTTAAAATATGACTTTTAACACCTAACTTTGTTTGGATACGAGGTTGGGTGTTTTAATTTGCTATACTTGTGCTTAATAATACGAGGGAGGTGCGCTATGCAAGAAGTATTTGATCTACTTAAGGCGCATGCAGATCCGGAAACGGCAGTGGGGATGGCTACGTATCAACGCAACCAGTTTCCGTTTCTGGGCATTAAAACACCAGTCCGCCGAGAGTTAACCAAGCCGTTTATCAAGGCTGCCAAGCAAAGTGGCGTGATTGACTGGGATTTTGTAGAGGCTGCTTGGGAACAAGATGCCCGTGAATACCAATATGTGGCCTTGGATATGTTGAAAGCACAGATGGATTTGTTGGGTCCTGATGATTTAGTGCGTTTCCAAGCATTGGCGATGCGTAAGTCATGGTGGGATACAGTTGATAACATGGCGCACGAAGTTGGACATATTGTTGTCACGTATCCTAGAACAAAAGCAGCGATGTTGGCTTGGAGTTGACATGATGACTTTTGGGTGCGTCGTTTGGCGATTCTTCATCAATTGGTTTTGAAGGATCAAACGGATACAGCGTTAATGACGGAAATTCTAACTGCTAACTTTGGTTCGTCCGAGTTTTTCATTAACAAAGCCATTGGCTGGGCATTACGTCAGTATAGTAAAACAAATCCTGATTGGGTGCGTGAGTTTATTGCAACCCATGAAAGCGAAATGACGCCATTATCAATTCGTGAAGGTAGCAAATATGTCTAGGATAACGGGCTGCAAAAAAATAATTACTTTTTTGAGGTTTTAGACTTTACAAACAAAAACAAAGGGCGTATATTTAATTATGTTGTTGAGGCAACGAATTAAATATTGGGCTTATATGCTAATTGGATAAACACCCCGGCTACGAACCGGGTATTGCAGGTTCGAGTCCTGCTAGGCCCATCAAAGAAAGCACCGAGAGAAAAATTCTTTCGGTGCTTTTATTTTGTATTCGCACATAATTCTAGGTTTTTCATTTTGTTTGGAGTTGCTAATTAAACATTAAAATACCCGTAACATCACCGCCGTTATTCGGTCTTGTGATGTTACGGGTTATTGCTTTTTATAAACTTAGTTACTGTAATTTAATGGCATCATATGATTTAACAGTGCTTAGTTCCTTATTCATATCATCTGAATAAGTGACATATCGGCGAATATCTGCTTCTTTACTTTGGAATCCGCCATCGGAATGTAACTCGTTACCTGATAGGGTCAAGTTTTCCATGTATACGCGATAAACCCTAGTAAAAGACTTTGAAAATTCTGAGTTCGCCTTGTACAGAGCTCTAACTTCATAAGTAACATTAGATCCATCATCATCAAAGTAGGCTTTTCCCTCGGATATGCCTGATGAAGAGTTGCTATCGTGTTCAATTAAATAGATGCCTAGTGGCGTAACGTTTTCGTATGCATCTGCTGAGGCTGCTTTTTCAGCGTCGGGTTGAAAGGCGGATGCAATTTCGCTCACATTAGAAATTTGCGATGGATCAACTAATCCAGATACCTTAGCTTTAATTTCTCTTGAACCAACATAATTCGTTCCTTGTCCATTTTCAAAGCTGCTCATTAAACTAATTGTGACAGTGTCGCCATTTGATAACTTACCATTATTTTTTACGTAAGCTGAGCTGAACATTGAGTTTGAACTTTTCAGTAGAACACGTCCATGTCCATTAATTCCACTGAAGCTAGTCTTGATAGTTTTCAAGTACTTACTTGTTGAAATTGTCTTAGTTTTGCGTAGGCCGGATACCTTAAACGTTCGAACAGAGAACTTAACGGGGTTAGTCTTGTCGTTACCATTATCAATGGTTAACTTGACTGATTGTCCATTCTTCAAGTTCGTTTCGTTACTATACTTGAACTTAACTTCATCTAACCACTTAGCGACTTCAGTTGCCTTATCCTGCTGATCAGATTGCTCTTATGCTAGATTTACGGACAGAT
>ULIY01036530.1_pt1 | contig 15858 bp, 14 predicted proteins | sample 1950511 | NCBI WGS metagenome assembly ULIY01 (sample SAMEA4835453, study PRJEB28245) | human gut metagenome | biome: gut microbiome; material: fecal sample | place: Denmark | collected 2008
AAACTTCCGACATCAAAGTCGTCACGTCTTCAGGCGCCATCGCCGTGGCACCACCAACGGCCAAGGCAGTCATACCGGCGATAACCCAGCGCTTTTTAGACTTATACATCTTTTTGTGTGTTTGCGGTTGCACACGCGCTTCGTCGGCCAACTTTTGTTGATAATCTTCTCGACTCATATCTTCATCCCCTCTATATAATCGATTTCATGATGAAAATTCACTTTTCCACCCTGCATCGCCAGTTTCTCAAAAAGATATGGTCGTTCTGCCATCATCCGCCCCAAGATTTTATGAATAACTCGCGATTAAACACGTTAACCAACATTCCGATTAATCGTACTTTGTTCAATTTTAGTTGATAGTTATGAATAAAGCGCTTACAAAGTTTCGGGAATGACGGCAATAAAAAAAGATTCAAACCCGTAGGTCTGAATCTTTCATCGTTCTTACTGTAATGCAGCTTGCCAAAGTGGCATCATCTCATCAGCTGAGAAGGTTTGTGCCTTGCGGTAAGCACCCTCAGAAAGGGCTGCCCACAAACCAGTATCTGACAAAATCGCCGTTAAGCGATCCGCCATATCGCCATGCGCACCAGCTGGTACAACATAACCATTCATGCCGTCATCAACCAGTTCCTTCGTACCGTACGTAATATCATAAGATACTACCGGTACACCGTAACTCATTGCCTCAACCAAGTTCATACCGAACCCTTCCGCAACTGATGTTTGGACAATCACTTGTGCCTCAGTGTATGCCTTGGCTAGCTTTTCACCAGTCACATAATCACCGAAGATAACATTTTGTTCAACATCCAATTGCTTAGCCAACGCCTTCAATTCATTCAAAATATCAGCATTAGATGGATAACCGTGGAATGCTAACGTTGCATCTGGAATTGACTTTACCACACGCGCCAAGGCACGAATTGCTTGATCTGGACGCTTCTCCGGTGAAAGACGACCGACATAAGCAATGCGGTGTGAAAGTCGTTCTGGCAACTTCACATGTTCAGCAGCCAAGTGGGCATCATCCACAAATGTATCTGGCGCAACACGGAATGTCACACCTGGATAGCGCTTTTGCAAATCTTGTTGTTGTTCAACGGTTGGGACCAAGATAGCATCAAAATCCTTAACGCGACGTTCCAAAACGTTCAAGTAGGCATCGTAAAGCTTACCGCGCACTGGGTTCTTGATGTCAGGTGTGTGAATGTCGTGCAAAACCGCAAACTTCTTAGCTGCAAATTGTACATCCGCCACCACGTGATCCAAACTACGACGATCTGAAACCAACGTAGAACCAGGATTTTCGTTTGTTAGCTCATTCAAGAAGAACAAGAACATTTGATCTTCCGTGTTAAAACGCCAATCGCGTCCCTTATAGTTCAACAACTTGTACATCGTTGGCAAAATGTTGCCATTCACGTTCATGTGCATCACTTCAATCACCGGGACACCGTCTTGGTTCAAGAACTTTTGGACCGCAAGCGCACCATTTGGATGGAAGTAATCAACTGATGACTTAAAGCCACGCCAATCATAATTTTCACGGGCAGCCGTGTTACCAAATCGGTCGTAGTAGAGAATATCATTCACTAGCCCAACCGTTGCTGGCATGACATTGATACGAGCCAATTCACGACCTGCATGATTAATTGTTGAGTAATTTGGTCCGTGACCCTCAATGTGATACTCATCCAATGGAATTTGGTCCAACAAACGCAATGGTTGTTCCTTGCGTTCAACGGCCGTCGTTCCTTGGAAGTAGTCATACATATTAAGCACTTCGTCTTGGTTTAAGCCAATTGATGCTGCATCACGTGCCAAAAAGCGATTGTAATTACGCGTCACATATAGTGCCGGTTGTCCTTGGGCATTGAACAGCTGCACTCGCTTTACTTGTGAGTGCTCAGTCCCTGAATTAAATGTAAAAACATTTTCACTAATAAAATAATTCATTGTTCACACTCCTACTTTGCATCATGGGCATGTGCTGGCATAGCCGCCAACTTAGCCGGCCAAACGCGCTCAGCATCATCCAACAAACCGCGCCATGCTTGCCATACATTTTCTTCTGAATAACGTTCTGAAGAATCATATGCGCCCGTTGAATATTGTTGTGCCAACTCAGGGTCGCGCAACACCTTCAACATCGCTTCGGCCATTGCTTGATAGTCTTCGTATGGGACAACGTTTCCGTTGACGCCATCTTCAACAATTTCGTTTGGTCCATAATTCACATCATATGAAAAGGCAATCAAACCGTGGGAAATAGCTTCCATGATGGCCAAGTTGAATCCTTCCATGCGTGACGTCAAACCATACATCATGGCATTGTTTTCAACGGCATCAATATCTGTCGTATAACCCTTCATCGTTACGACACCATCCAAGTTGTATTCGCGAATTGCTTCTTCAACCGCAGTACGTGCCTTGTAGTTATCAGTCGGATCCGCATAACCATACAAATCCAATGTGACTTGTGGGAATTCCTTGTGCACGATACCAACGGCACGTACCAAGTCATCCAAGTGCTTTTCCCAAGCAATACGGGCAAAGGCGATAACCTTACCGAATTCACGTTGTGCAACTGGTACACGCGGCGCATTCAACAATTCATCAGGCACAACCCCGACCGGAATTGTGAAGAGCTTTGTCTTAGGTTGGAAACGCTCGTTCACATCATGCGTTTGCTTGTGTGTCGCTGAGACGACAGCATCGTATTCATTCAACGCATTCATCGCAAACTCATAGTGGTTGTTCAAAATTGAATGCATTGGATCTTGCGCATCCCCAGCATGAGAATTGTGCAAGTGCATTGCGATATAAGCTGGCTTACGCAAACGCAAAAGTCCCCAATCACCCAGGTGTGAACGATCCAAGACAAACACGTTTGGCTTCTCATCCTGCCAGAAGTCATCATTCAAACGGTCGAAGAAGTGCTTCGTCAATTCTTCAATCGTATCGAATTGCAACACGTGACCATTGTGTTCAATCAAACGCCAGCCTGACTTCACAAACTCACCAGCCATCGTATTCTTGTTGAACGTCTCAATAACGGTGCGTCCTTCAGGCGTTACCCAAGTTTCCGTCCCAATCTTGTTGTCAGGTGTGTACCATTGCAACAATGAGGCAAAACCTCGTGAGTCATAGTGGTCAACACGGAACAAGTTGTTGTAGCCATCAAACAATTCCGTTGAACGAACGCGACGATCAGCGGTCGCATCATAATTAACACGCGCTACCAATTGCCCATTTTGTGCATTTACCAAGTAACGGTTATTCTCTGGTTCATCAACCAACACGGTTCCTGGCACACCAAAATCAAGGTCCTCAGCATGCAACGTCTTCGGCGTCACAGCCATCGCCTCTTGGAAGTAATCAAACATGTTGATGAGTTGCTCATCCGAAATCCCGGCTGCATTCGCATTAATGTGGGCAATCGGATCCCAATCGCGCAAAACAACACGTGAATCTTCATGATGATTATTAAATAATTCAAAACGCTTTAGTTGCGCGTGCTCAATACCAGATTTCTGGTTTGGCATCGTCGCATTAACGAAGAAATTCATAGTACTGCCCTCTCATGAGCTTTATATTAGTAATTAAATATTATTATCCCTATTGTAACAGTTATCATCTTAAACAAACCGTATTATCTTGTTGCGTATTTTGTATGAAAAAAAGGCAACCTTTCAGTCGCCTTTCATCGTTTCTATGCATATTGTGCCCAAAGCTTTACCAATGCTTGGGTTCCCTCGTCGCCGAGATTCTTTTGTTCAACTAGCTTCGTGTACAAAGCCTCAGCCAAATCAGTAGCTGGCAAAGACAAGTCCATCTTAGCAGCTTCATCCAACGCGATACGCAAGTCCTTCAGCAAGTGCTTTGCGTAGAAACCAGGTTCGAAATCACCTGCCAAGACACGTGGGCCATAGTTATCCAATGACCAGTTTTGTGCGCCACCAGCAGCCAACGTTTCCATCACCTTGGCAACATCCAAATCAGCAGCCTTTGCGTAAACCATCATTTCTGACATACCTAACATCGTGGCCGCAATCATAATTTGGTTAGCCATCTTCGTGTGTTGACCGCGACCAGCGACACCAAAGCGGTTCGCAGCCTTTGAAATAACATCAAAAATTGGTTGCAAGCTATCGTAGGCAGCTTGGTCACCACCAGCCATAATCGTCAACGTACCGTTCTTGGCACCAACATCACCACCAGAAACTGGTGCGTCCAATACCTTAACCCCGTACTTCTCACCATCAGTAGCCAATTGTTCAGCCAAAGTTGGTGTTGACGTTGTCATATCAACGAAAATTTGACCAGCATGTGCACCAGCAAATAGTCCGTTGTCACCGTAGTATTGTTCTTCAACATCCTTAGGGTAACCAACCATCGTGATGACCAAGTCGGCTGCTTCTGCAATCGCCTTTGGACCATCTGCCCAGGTTGCACCGTTATCCAACACGGAGTGGGCGTGGGCTTTTGTACGGTTGTACACAACCACGTCGTAATTTGCTTTCAACAAGTTGTTGATGATGCCTCGGCCCATCACACCAGTTCCGATAAATCCAATCTTCATCTCGCGTTACCTCACTTCTATTCGTACTGTCTATTGTACACCGCCAGCAAAAAAGACCAAGAACTTATGCCCTTGGTCCAATTAATAGCTAATCTTGTTCAGCTTGTTCGTTACGCCAAGCTGTGAATTTTTTCATCTTCACCCGATTAATTTCATCACGGAGTTGGCCAACTTCATTGGGTGTCCCCATACCGTGCCAAATAAATACCGTGCAATCTAAATCAACAGGTTGCGGTGTATCCGTCAGCAAAATATCCGTGTGCTCGGTCAACAAATGATTAATCTGTACCTTGTAGCCTGGGAACATCTGCAATGACTGTGCCACAACGCGCTCAAGGCTTTGGTGTGCCCCAAAATCAATCGTTAAATTAACAATTGGCAAGCGATCATAAAAGTCCGCTGACATCATAATGACTGCCATCAAATCCGGCAACAAGAAGTTTTTGTAATCTGCCTCATTGTCGCCAGTTTCAATTGCAAAGCGCTCCAACACATCCTCAGAGAATTCGTAGGCCATTGGAAATTCTGGCGCCAACTGTTCACGATCCATCATGTAATCAAAGTCGTCATCCCCGGTATATGGGAAAACAAGGTAACGCAACAACATTGGTTGCATTGAACGCGTCACCGCACGAATTGATTCTTGACGACCACGATTTTTAAACAAGCACAAGTATGCATCATGGAGTGCCTTTTCAAATAGACGCCAGTGCGCAATTGATTCTTCACTCGCATCTTCAAATTCCGTTTCATGCGGGAAAATTGATAGCGTATGAAGCACCAAAATGATAAAGCGAGCCTCTGCCTGAACTTGTTCTTCCGTGATATCTGGCAACTTACGCAACTCTGCGCTCAAAGCCGAAATAATACGTTGGCTACTTGAAGAAAGTTGCTCAGTTGGCTTCAAAAAGCGATCCGCCAAGGCTGCATCCACGTAGTGACGCCCTTTTAGTCGTAACCACCAAATCGCATACAAATGACGCAAACTAACAACTTGCGTCTCGCGTAAGTATGGACATTCCGGCTCGATCAACTGCTTAATCGATTCACGAGATTGTTCACTTACTTCTTCAGGGAACGGCGATTCACGCCGACCATTGTAATAAGACAATAGTTGCAACTTAAACAAACGAATATGCGCTTCGTTCCCAACCAATTGATAATCCTTAGAAATTTCAATTCCTTCACGAGCAAGTTCTTCAATAACTGCCGCACGTTCCTTGTACATCTTTGGCACTGAGACATCAACCTTAAATGCGAAATCTTCCCAAGATGTAATGCGTTCATGGAACAGGTCATTAATCATCTGCCCACGAATTGAAATTTGTAGGTAGTGCAATCCCAACGCTTCCCAATCCAACAATTGAATTGGTAGCTTGAAGATGACATCTGATCCATCTTCAATCACAATGCTATCGGGAACCCCTGTGAGAATCTCGATATCAACCACTAATTGCTCGACCGTTGTCGTCACCAAATAACGTGACAAATCTAAATCTGTCATAATTTGTGTAATTGGCGCTTCCCCGTTCTCCTTAAGGTAGCGAAACATCTTCAACTTATTACGGTCTTGCTTTTCATGCATCCATTTCATTTTACTCACCACAACCCACATTAACCAAACGTTCTCTCAATGAGAAGATACTAACATTTATACTAAATTTCTGCCTTATTTAAATCCTGACAAGTCATTAAATATCGTATAAAAATCGGACAGCTATCCAATTAAGTTGTGATTTACTGTACAATTAAGAGGACTGAAAAAACGAGTTTTCTTGGGGGTTACATGCTATTTATTGCACTTTTGGCAGTTGTTCTGCCATTGATTTTGTTGGCGGTTTTCAATATGCCAGCTATGAAAGGAATGGCTATCAGTGCCGCGGTCGTTTCACTGGCCGGATGGTTCTTCTGGCACATTCCAACTAACGTCATGTTGGCATCAATTTTGCAAGGGATTCACAAAACATTTCCAATTCTATGGATTTTGTTTGGGGCATTGATGGTCTTGCACGTCTTGCGTCACACCGGTGCTATTACACGAATCAACGCTGGTTTCGAATCATTGTCAGCTGACATGCGTATTCTGGCCGTTTTGATTGCCTACCTATTCGGTGGTTTGATTGAAGGTGTTTCTGGATTTGGAACACCAGCTATGGTTACGGCGCCATTGTTGATCGCTTTAGGATTCACACCAATGGCCGCCGTAACGTTGGCCTTGGTCGCTGATTCAACTTCAGCCGCTTATGGTGCTGTGGGAACACCACTAACGGTTGGGTTGAGTAACGTGGCGCCATCAACCGCGACTGATTTCATGAATGAAATTGCACGTTCAATGACCACGATTGATTTGTTCGGTGGAACGTTCATGCCACTTATGTTGGTTATTCTGTTAGTCACATTCTTCAATCGTGGCAAAAAATCAGCCCGTGACTGGTTGGAGATGACACCATGGGCTTTGTTCATCGGTATCGCCTACAACGGTTTCGCTTGGGTGTATGCGCACCTCATCGGCTATGAATTCGTGTCAATTTTGACACCGCTAACATTGCTAATTATTGCGGTTATCACGCTTAAGACACGTTTCTTGTTACCAAAGACAGCGTTCACGAACCCTTGGAAGGGTGCGAACTTCGCTGGCGATGGTGTCCAAAACGACGAAGAGGTTAATCAACACGCATCAGGAAATATGTCATTGTTGACAGCCTGGTCACCTTACCTCATCGTTGTGGTGCTCTTATTGCTTTCACGAACGATCGTCTGGTTGAAGGATTTCATGAACCACGCCATTGATTTGGGTTGGGTAAACATTCTTGGTATCAAGGGTATCAGCTCAGATTGGCCAGTTTTGTACTCACCTGGATTTATCCTAACGCTAGCTGCTTTAATTGCCTTGATTGTCCAAGCCCGTACAATCAAGCCATTCGTGCCAGCTGCTAAGACTGTATCTGCTTCAATGGTCAGCACGGGAATCACATTGATGGTGACGTTGATTATGGTGCAAGTCTTCTCTAACTCAGGGATGAATACCATCGACATGCCATCAATGCCAACTTACATCGCCAAGACTGTGTCTGAACACATGGCTGGCGTTTGGGTATTCGTTGCCCCATTCTTGGGTGAACTTGGTGCCTTCATTACTGGAAGTGCCACAGTTTCAACATTGACGTTCTCGCCTATCCAAGCCGACGTTGCCGCAACAGCTCACTTGTCAGCGCCAATCATCTTGGCCTTGCAAGTTATCGGTGCCGCTGCTGGTAACATGATTTGTGTTCACAACATCGTCGCTGCCAGTGCCGTTGTTGGTTTGGCTGGTAAGGAAGGCGCAATCTTGCGTAAGACAGCCATCCCGGCCGTCGTTTACGGTCTATTGATCGGAATCGCCGGTGCTGTGATGCTAGTATTCTAATTATCATTCAAAGTCCGTTGCATTTGCAGCGGGCTTTTTTATGTTACCAAAATAAAAAAGCAACAATGAATCAGTTGATTCATCGTTGCTCTATGCTCTGCTTTTTATGGCAAATCGTTTCCGGCTGCAAAGTAGATGTCGTACCATTCTTGGTTCGTCAACGTTACCTTATCGCCGTTCATCATATCGTCCAAACGGTTCACGTTCATTGAACCCAAAATAACTTGCATCTTAGCTGGGTGGTGCAAAATGAAGGCCACGGCAATCGTGTTCTTCGTTACACCATACTTGTCAGCCAATTCTTGCAACTTTGCGTTCAATACTGGGAACTTATCGTTGTCGATAAATGGTCCCTCAAAGAAGCCGTATTGGAATGGTGACCATGCTTGAATCGTCATGTTCTTCAAGCGTGAGTAGGCCAAGATACCACCGTCGTGGTCAAATGAACGCTCATCTGACATGTTCACGTGAATGTCTGAGTCGATCATTCCCGTGTGCATGATACCGAATTGCAATTGGTTGGCAACCAACTTTTGCTTCAATGAAGCTTGGACCAACTCAACTTGCCATGGGTTCATGTTTGATGTTCCGAAGTGCTTAACCTTACCAGATGCTTGCAACTCATCAAAAGCTTCAGCAACTTGCTCAGGGTCCATCAACGTATCTGGACGGTGCAACAAGAAGACATCCAAGTAATCCGTTTGAAGACGCTTCAATTCTTCGTCAACGGCTGAGATCAAGTGTGACTTTGAGAAGTCATAACGAGGTCCCTTCCAGCCGTCACCTGAAATTTGGCCATCTTCAAGAATGATGCCACCCTTTGATTGCAAGAAGATGTCCTCACGGTTTACACCGGCATCCTTCAACGCTTGCCCCAAAACAACTGAACTCTTACCTGCGGCGTAAATGTCAGCTGTGTCGAAGAAGTTCACATCCTTTTCCAAAGCCTTCTCAACCAAAGCTTGTGCTTCAGCAGCAGACTTATCAGCAATACGCATTACCCCCAAGGCAACGTCAGGAACGATTAGTCCTGAGCCACCCAAATCAATTTTTGCCATTGATACTCACCTCCATGTGTATGCCCCCAGTCTACTCTTCTTCTTTAAAAAAGACCATGAACATCTGGTGAATATTCATCTCGAATTAATCCGCGAAGATAACTTCTCCATCTTCAAAGGCGGCAATGCGGGCCAATGATTCAACGCGTACATCACGTTCGTCCAACAAAGCACGCCCCTTTTGGAACGTCTTTTCAATCACGATGCCGACCCCAACGACTTCAGCACCAGCCGCTTCGGCAATTTGCATCATGCCCTCAACCGCTTGACCATTTGCCAAGAAATCATCAATCAACAACAAACGTTCGCCCGGTTGAATGAAGCGCTTATCAACAATAACGTGGTTTATTTCTTGCTTGGTGAATGAGTAGACATCCGCCGTGTAGTGGTCCTCAGACAACGTGAGTGACTTCTTCTTACGCGCAAACACCATTGGCACGTTCAAGGCCAATGCCGCAAAGACAGCTGGCGCAATCCCTGAAGACTCAACTGTCAACACCTTTTCTACCTTCGCATCCGCAAACAAACGGGCGAATTCATCCCCCATCGCCTTCATCAAAGCCGGATCAACCTGGTGATTTAAGAAGTTATCAACCTTCAACACTTCCGTTCCAATCACACGTCCGTCTTGCTTAATTCGTTCCTCTAGCAACTTCATCATTCATCCCCTGTTTCTTTTTCACGTCCTGGCAAAACAATGTTTAAGAACACCGCTAATACTGACGTTACAACCACTGCATTTTCGATAACCAATCGAACCAACTCTGGTAAGTGTTGGAAAATTTGTGGGTAAACCGTTACCCCGATACCAGCCCCAATTGAGATGGCGGCAATCATCAAATTACGCTCCTTGGCAAAGTCCACCTTGCGCAAGATTGTCGTTCCTTGTACACCAATCGTACCGAACAAAATCACCATCGCACCGCCCAACACTGAGGTTGGGATAATCGTTGCTAAAGCACCAAACTTTGGCAATAACCCAATCAACAACAGAATCCCAGCAGCGTAGTAAATTGGCGCCTTCGATTTCACACCAGACAAGCGCACAACCCCGACGTTTTGTGAGAATGTTGAGTATGGGAACGTGTTGAACAACCCTGATAACATCACGGCCAAACCTTCAGCACGATATCCCTTTGCCATATCATTATTCGTTAACTTGCGACCTGTTAGGTCAGCCAAGGCGAAGTACACACCAGTCGATTCAATCATCGACGTCAATGCAATTATAATCATTGTGACAATGGCCGATGAGTGGAAAGTTGGCGTTCCCAAGAAAAATGGCGTTGGCAAATGGAACCAAGATGCTTGTGCAACCGGCGCCAACGAAACCATACCGAGCAGACCCGCAAACATTGTTCCTAGAATAATCCCAAGCAAAATCGAAATTGCTTTCGTAAAGCCCTTCGCTAGCAAGCTGACCAAAATAATGACAGCCATGGTAAACACACCAACTGACAAATTAGCTGCGCTTCCAAATGACTTTGCTGCGACATCACCGCCACCCAGGTTTTGAATGCCGACCGGAATCAACGCGAACCCAATAACTGTAATCAGTGATCCCGTCACAACCGGTGGGAAGTATTCACGCAAACGCGCAAATAAGCCGGCAATCAAGAACACAAAAAGCCCCGCTGAAATCGTTGCACCGTACATGGCGCCAATGCCCAACGTACTACCGATATTAATCAATGGCGTCACTGACTGAATAGCTGATCCAAGTACAACTGGCATCGCAATACCGGTGAGGCGTGTGCTCTTAAGTTGCAGCAACGTTCCGATACCCGTCATGAAAATATCAGCTGAAATCAGATACGCCATTTGCTGTGGCGAGAAATGTAAAGCCGTTCCAATCAATAATGGCACCAAAATGCCACCTGAATACATCGCTAAGACGTGTTGCAAACCCAAAACAGCTTCTTGCAGCTTCGACGTCTTAGCTTTCGTTGTAACCCCAACTTCCGTAACGGCTTCCATAATAAACAAACCCCTCCATCTCTTCTGTGTAACCACTACCCCAACTCGGTGATTCGATAGAACTAAAAAGCACCCATTCACACGCAAAAAAGCATGCAGAATGGGTGCATTAGAAATCTCAAAACACTATCGGTAGTCCGTCTCTTGGGAAACGGGTAGGAACTCGCTGGCCATTCTCCAGCAATTATACCGATAGCGATTACGTTCTCATTTGTTTCATCAAATATACCAAAAGTACGCGAATTTGCAAGCGTTTTTCAGAAAATCGCTACTCAAAGTTCGTGTTTACATGTCATTTCTGGCATGATTCCCCAACTTTTTGCGGGTATAGTTAAGCATATTAAGTATTAAAAATTCTAGGAGAAAGTTGCATGCGTCCTATCGAGCCTCACAAACGAACGAACCGGTTACCTGCCGTAGTTATCTTTTGCCTCATCTTAATGACGGGAGCAATTATCACGGCGGCTTATTTTCTAGGGCACTCAAACGGCTATCAACGTGGTGTGTTGCATGGTGCCGAGGAAGCTTTGACGGTGCAATCGTCTGGAACCAAAAAGGAAGATAGTAGTGCAATGTTGGAGAAAGCTTTGCAAACCGCCGCTACGGCTGCCAAAGTGAATCCAGATTCAGTTTCCGCAACGAACGAAGTCTATAACCCAACTGATCGAACGGTCGAAGTAACGTTTGAAGATGGCGAATTAACGCACACGGTTGTGGTTAGCCGTGACTGCAAGACAGTCCTGTCACACACCAGCGCACCTGTACAACAACAATAAATAAAACGGCCAGGAAATAAATTCCTGGCCGTTATTTGTTTAGAAGAAATATTCCAAATCTGATGCTGGCGTTGGGTACGCGTACAAGCGATCACGGATTGCTTGATAGCCATCCTTGTTATTAATTGCTTCAGTGAAGTAGTTAATCAACTCATCGGCATGCGCACTCAAGACCGTTGCCCCAACCAACTTCTTGTCGGCATCCAAGACAACCTTGGCACGGGCAGCTGGCTCACCGGTACGGTAATACGTAAACCAGTTCGTCATGTCGATATCACGCACTGAGTAACCGTTTTCCTCGGCATATTGCGTTGGCACACCAACTGCAGCCAACTTAGGCGTACCGTAAACCACAACCGGCACCGCTGGGTATTCGATTGGTTGGTCATGACCTAGGATAACTGATGCTGCATAACGTGCCTCGTAGTAACCAACCGTCGTGATACGTGGCTTGCTGGTGTTGGCCACGTCACCTGCTGCATAGATGTGTGGGTTTGACGTACGCAAGAATTCATCAACGTTAATACCGTGGATATCGTCTTCGACACCGGCATTTTCCAATTGAAGCGTGTCATTGTTACCAACACGACCAACCGCGCGGACAACCACACCAGCTGGAATTGTGCTACCAAAACTCAACGTTGCTGAGTAACCGTCATCCGTCTTCGACACTTCCGTCACTTCAGTGTTGAAGTAAATGCGAATACCGCGGTCATCCAATTGATCAAATAGCGTATCAACAAACGCCTCGTCAAATTCTGACAACAACTCACTACCACGAACAACCAAGTGAACTTGTGCCCCTGCAGCAGCTGCGATTGATGCGAACTCAACAGCGATGTAACCACCACCGATAATCACAATATCTTCAGGCATCTCAGCCAAGCTCAAGAATTGCTCAGAATTGATTGTGTATTCAGCCCCTGGAATTTCCAATTCAGCTGGTCGTTGGCCAACCGTCAAAATCCAGTCAGTTGCTTGCACTTCAACATCTTCATCGCCGTGCACAATCACTGTATCTTCATTAATAAAGTGGGCAGCCCCGTAAATGTGACCAATGCCGTTAGCATCCAATGAATGAACCGTCTTGTCCGGAATTGCTTCTGTGAAGCGCATCTTACGGCCCATCAAATCTTCCCAGTTAATATCAACCTTACCGTCAACACCATCCCCACGTAGGAAGTCTACGTGTTCCTTGGCTTCAACAGCGGCCAACAAAATCTTCTTAGGATCGCAACCATAATTTGGGCATGTGCCACCCCATAGGTACTTTTCAATCAAAACGACTGACTTACCTGCAGCCTTCACATCTTCCGCAGCGGCCAAACCGGCTGGCCCAGCACCAATAATTGCCACGTCATAGTGTAATGTCTCTGCCATGTCTTACTCCTCGTTAACTTTATTTTTGTAACTCTATTCTATCAGGATTGTCTAGTGACTTCTGATTAGATGTATTGCAACAAAGTCTTAACGAAGTGCTCAAGCTCAGCCTTTTCCTTAGCCCCGAAACGGTTGAAGGCCGTTGAATCGATATCCAAGACACCCAAACGCTTACCATCAGCCGTCGTCAAAGGCACCACGATTTCAGCGTTTGATGCTGGGTCGCACGCGATGTGACCGTCAAAGACGTGCACGTCAGCAACCGTAATCGTTTCTTGCTTCTCGAATGACTCACCAACTACACCTGAACCGGGCTTGATGCGAACAACCGCTGGCTTACCCAAGAAAGGTCCAAGAATCAATTCATCAACCTTTTCATCATACAAGTAGAAACCAGCCCAGTTAACTTGCTTCAAGTTTTCAAACAAAATTGCTGAGGCGTTCGCCAAGTTTGCAAGTGGGAACTTTTCTGATTCTTCACCCTTAATCCACTCAATCAACAACTTTGAAATCAATGGTGTCTTCAACAATGTATCTGCTTCTGCGCGTGTAATCTCAATTGCCATAATCTATATACCTCGTTTATTAAATACTCTCTATTTTCGTCATGAATGCGGTGCCTAAAAGAAAAAGCCGCCCCTAGCCAGAATAATCTCTAGCTAGGGACGACTTTAATCGTGTTACCACCCTAATTTATGTACTTGTCACCAAATACACCTCTACAGTTCGCCGCACTTAAGCGGATAAACCAGGGAAGATAACGGTTCCTACCGTGGCATCAGCTTGCACCGACGTCATTTCTCCGAGCTCATCTTCATGCCTTGAACGAAACGATTTCACATCAACCAATCGCTTTCTGGGTTCATCCGTAACACTACTCTTCTCATCACCGAATTCATGTCTTAACTTATGTGCTTTATCATACACACTAAAAATTAGAATGTCAACAACTAATATGAGAGTTCTTTCATATTAGCCAACATATTCATTAATCCAATTTTGAACGTCCTTTGGATTCAAACGTTCACCGTTACCAATGTGGGCAACTTGTTGGCCGTCTTCAAACAAGACAAATGCTGGAATCCCCATCAAACCTTGTTCTTGTGCGATTGCCAAATTAGCATCACGATCGGCATCAACCCAATTTGCCCCACCGTCAGTAACGGCATCCTTGAATTGTTGTACAAACGGCTTGATTGCCTTGCAGTCTCCACACCAGTCCGCTTGCAAAAACATCACTTGCTTCCCTGGTTGCTTAATAACTGATTCAATTGTTGCATCATCATTTGCTGTTGGTTCATAAAATTGCATGTTTCTTTCCCCCGTTCTTTAAGGAGAAGCATAACAAAAACGCTGACCAATGAAAAGTGGCCAGCGTTTTCTCATTAAATGATGTCATCACCGATGCGGGCAATTTGTTGATCGATTTCACGCTCACGTTCACGCAAAGCATGTGATGCAGTGTGAATGATACTCGTTGAACGAGACACCTTGTTATAAAGGACATCCGTCGCAAACAACGAGTACTCTGACATTGCCTTTGACGCAACTACTTGGGCAATCCACAAGTGGTCTTCGGCCAATTCAAGAGTTTCATCGAAGCGGACCTTACTATCCAACAAATCTGCTGAACGATAAATCTTGTTCCAAACCATCCCTGAAATGACGTGACCACGGTGCGTCACGCCTTCAAACATACCAGCGCGATCAATCTTTCGGAACTTAACCTCGTGAGCCTTCTTCGGCGCACCACTAGCACCCCAGCTAAAGCCGACGCTCGCGATGCTGACATCAGGATTTCCTTCCAAGGCACCGACCAACGTTTCGACAAATGATGGCGCCAATTGGTCATCCCCATCCACAAAGATAAAGTACTTACCACGAATTTGGTTGAGTGCTTGATTACGAACAGCTGCGACACCCTTACGCTTATTATTCTTAATAACACGCATGCGGTCATCGCGAGCTGCCCAGTGGTTAATTTCTGACATCGTGTCATCTGATGACGCATCATCCAAAATCACAATATCCATGTTCTTATAAGTTTGCTTATTTACGGTTTTTAGGCTGTGGCCAATGTATCCCTCAAGATTGTGACTCAACACAGCAACCGTCACGAGTGGTTCCTTATACATTGTATTTTCCTCTTTTGTTTAATTTCATGACCACTATAAACTAAAATCCGCACGACCGGTGGAAAAAGGTCGTGCGGATTTTCTGATGTGCGTTTAATTGTAGTTGGTCAAATTAGAAAGTCAAAACAACCTTACCGCGAACGGCTTGTGACTCAACAATCTTGTGACCTTCCTTCAAGTTTTCCAAGTTAAATGGCTTTACTTCGGCAACAGCAACCTTGTAGTCACCGTTTCCCAAGTGCTCCATCAACTTCGTCAAAACTTCAGTCGTTGATTGCATCACGTAGTAGTCACCCTTGATGTTCTTGGCATCGCGAGCAGCCTTAACGTCGTCACCCAAAGGAACAGTAGACACAATGCGTCCGCCTTCCTTCAAAACTTGCATTGAACCCAAAGCATTGTTACCACCGATGATTTCAACAACAGTATCAACTGATGACTCTGGGATTACGTCAGTAAACTTTTGCGTCGTGAAGTCGATCGTCTCGATGTCTGCGTTCAACTCGTGTAGGTAGTCGATGTCAGTAGGCAATGACGT
>ULIY01001989.1_pt1 | contig 15406 bp, 16 predicted proteins | sample 1950511 | NCBI WGS metagenome assembly ULIY01 (sample SAMEA4835453, study PRJEB28245) | human gut metagenome | biome: gut microbiome; material: fecal sample | place: Denmark | collected 2008
TAGCAATCCGACAATGGCCCCCCAGTGACGGCGACGGTGCCATTCGTTCATCATGACAACACCGCTTGTTTCACCCAGACCGGCGATAATAATAAATAACCAAGACATATTAGGCATCCTCCATAAGCTTCAATCCAATGACACCGAATAGCAAAACGGCAATCAATGATAGTTGGATGGCGTTCATAGCTTCACCATAGAACATCCAGTTCGCAACAATCGTGGCAGCCGTGCCAAGACCAACGAAGATGGCGTAAACAGTGCCGACGGGTAACTCATCACTGGCCTTCAAAATCATGAAGAATGACAGAATAAGTGAGGCGGCTGTCAGTAGGTACATTGGCCAACTGTCAGAATGCTTCATACCAAGTACCCACATCGGTTCTAAGACAACCGCTGCGGCAACTTTTAGCCAGGGGTTTGATAATTTCATATAAATCTCCTTGACGCATTAAAATAAGAAAAGCCTGGGAGTTAGCGGCACATTTGTCGTTAACTCCCAGGCTTTTATCCTTCCGTGTACGTGCGAGGCACGCGTTTGCTCTTGGACCAGACCACTGCGTGCGGAACCCTAGCAAACTTTTTAATGCGATTTAATTGATGATTCCAGTCTATCAGACTGTGATTGACCTGGCAACTCGGGATGTAATTCGTAAGAAGACCCGAGTAGGCGTTGCGGTGTTGCGAAGAACGAGAGCCAAGGAGCCGTCCGACCACTGGCAATGAATTGCCAACGATCCAAGAAGGCGGCAATCAAAACCAGTTGTGCTTCATTTGGTTCATCATAGATGGTAATAGCTAAGCGACCATCGTTGTTTGGTTGGGTGATGGCTAATTGATGATGCAGGTGCGTGATTTGGAATTTTTGTTTATCCAGATTACCTAGAATGAGCCAATTTAAACCGCTCACGAATGATATTTCGTGTAACTGTAACGATAGACCAATTGAACCAACTTGCTGGCCGTTTACTGTCATTGTAAAGCGGGGTAGGAAACCCAGCGATGCTTGTTCAAGCTCAGCTAAGACCGTTGCACTTTGATTAAGTATTCGAAGTGTATTTCCTTTTTGACCCATTTCTCCGGTAATATAATAAGCGATGGCTCCGGTAGCGTCTGTTACAAGACTCATGCCGGTTGCCGAGTGGGTAACTTGTGTTAATCGTAATTGACGCATCCCAAAGTCCTCCTTATGACTATTATATAGAATTCGCAAAAGAAAAGCGGTGATTAACATGGAGAAATTATCAAAAACAGATTGGTGGGCACCGTTGCAAACTGCTATGGGGCCTGAATATTGGGAACGAGTGGCAATTTTTTTGAAGGATGTTTATGGGCACGGTGAAGTGTATCCAGCTTTGCCAAATGTCTTTGCAGCACTTGTTGCAACGCCTTTGGCTGATGTAAAAGTGGTGATTCTTGGCCAAGATCCCTATCCGAATCCAGGTCAAGCACAGGGGCTGAGTTTTTCAGTACCGGCGGACATGGGCTTGCCAAAGTCGTTGGTAAACATTTATCGAGAACTAGCTGATGATTTGCAAGCGGGCACGCCGATGGATGGTGATTTGCATCGTTGGGCAGACCAGGGGGTGTTACTGTTAAACACGGTGCTCACTGTGCCAGCTCACCAAGCTGGTGGGCACGCAGGGCAAATCTGGGAACCGTTGACCGATGCGATTATTTCATTAGTTGCTAAACAAGCTCAACCAACAGTCTTTATTCTGTGGGGGAAGCAGGCCCAGGCGAAGCGCAAACTGATTGTTGGTGAACACAACTTGATTTTGCAGGCACCGCACCCAAGCCCCCTGTCAGCTTATCGTGGTTTTTTCGGGTCAAAACCATTTAGTCAAACAAATACCTTTCTGCGTGATAACGGCGTAAAACCAATTAATTGGGTGTGATGTGAAAAAAATCACAATATTTTCTCCTTTTCACTAGTAAATAGGCTGATTATTTGTAATAATAGATTTTGTAAGATAAATAACGATTTTAAAAGTGGAGGTTTTCCATCATGGAACTCTTTGAACAATTGTCATCACAAATTAAGGGTCAAGGTAAGACGTTGGTATTCCCTGAAGGGGAAGACGTACGTATCCAAGGCGCAGCGATTCGTTTGGCTGCCGAAGAATTGGTAAAGCCAATTTTGTTGGGTAACAAGGCTGAAATCGAAGCGACTGCAGCAGCAAACAACTTCGACTTGTCAGGTGTTCAAATCGTGGACCCAGCTGAGTATCCAGCTGACGCCCGTGAGAAGATGGTTGATGCATTGGTTGAGCGTCGTAACGGTAAGACGGACGCAGCGACTGCTTCAAAGTGGTTGGAAGACGTAAACTACTTCGGAACGATGTTGGTATACCTTGGGGTTGCTGACGGTATGGTTTCAGGTGCAACTCACCCAACTGGTGACACTGTGCGTCCTGCTTTGCAAATCATCAAGACTGCACCAGGTTCATCACGTATCTCAGGTGCGTTCGTTATGCAACGCGATGACGAGCGTTACATCTTTGCCGATGCTGCTATCAACATCGACATCGACGCACAAACGATGGCTGAAATTGCTATCCAATCAGCTAACACGGCTAAGGTCTTCGGCATCGACCCTAAGGTTGCTATGTTGAGCTTCTCAACGAAGGGTTCAGCTAAGGCACCACAAGTTGATAAGGTTGCCGAAGCAACGTTGTTGGCTAAGACGGCTGCCCCTGAGTTGGCTATTGACGGTGAATTGCAATTTGATGCTGCCTTTGTTGAGTCAGTTGCTGCTGCTAAGGCCCCAGAATCAGAAGTTGCTGGTCATGCTAATGTCTTCGTATTCCCAGACTTGCAATCAGGTAACATTGGTTACAAGATTGCACAACGTTTGGGTGGTTTCGAAGCTATCGGACCTGTTTTGCAAGGTTTGGCAAAGCCAATCTCAGACTTGTCACGTGGTGCTAACGAAGAAGATGTCTACAAGGTAGCCATCATCACAGCAGCCCAAGCAATGGCCTAATTAATGATTGAAAATGAACTCATGGATCGATTGGTCCGTGAGTTTTTTTATTTCCAAATTGGCGAGAGAAACGCCTGAAAATGCAGTCCCGCTAATGGGAAACGGCTTCCTTTTTCGCCTGTAATCTGTCTGTCAAAAATGGTATACTTATAGCTATGAGATTAGCAGTGAATACAGTAGAAGAAACACAAGCATTGGCTGCTAAACTAGCGGCCAATGTCCAACCAGGGGACACAATCTTATTAAATGGTGACCTTGGTGCTGGAAAAACAACATTTACCCAAGGATTTGCTAGAGCGCTTGGTATTAGGCGCCCTTTGAAGAGTCCGACGTTTACATTGGTACGTGAATATCAAACAGAAAATTTCCCACTGTACCACTTAGATGTTTATCGTCTAGGCGAAGAAGGTGGAGCTGAAGAATTAGGCTTAGCTGAATACTTTGGTGGTGAGGGGGTCGCACTGATTGAATGGTCAGAGTTTATCCAATCTGAGCTACCAACTGACGTGCTAACAATTGATTTGGATCGGGTTGCATCAGATACAACGGGAAACCAAAGAACAATTACGGTTAGTGCAAACGGACCTCGTAGCCAGGATCTTTTAGCAGCTATCGAAGGAGAAGCGTAATGGATGTCATGATTAGGCCGGCTGAAGGCCAAGATGCCAAGCCAATGCTGGCGTTGTTGCATCAATTACAATCTGAATCAACAACCTTTATGGTGGCCCAAGACTTGGGCAAGATTGATGATGTGACCGAGGCGGATAACATTAGTTACTTGCAATCGACGACCAACAATATTATTTTGTTGGCAGCGAGTGATGAAGGTGACCTATTTGGTATCATTTCGGCTGCTGCGCTACCAAATCACCCACGTGAAGTGGAAGTTGGTGTCGCGGTGCTTGAAGCTTATCAAGGCTTTGGTTTAGCGCAAGCACTGATTGCCGAGATGCTAGATTGGGCAACTGAGTATAGCTCAGTCGACATTATTCGTTTGACCGTTCAAGCGCATAACGCACCAGCCATTCACATTTATGAAAAGTTTGGCTTTGAGCGAGTGGCTGGTTCTGACGCGATTGTTCTTGATGGCGCAGGTAAACCAGTTGCAGCCTTTGATATGATGCTTGATATTACAAACTAACAATTGAGGAATAGATAACATGAATTTTGTCGCAATGGACTTTGAAACAGCGAGTGCACAGCGTCATAGTGCCGTTTCAATGGCACTTGTGGTGGTGCGCGACAATGTACTCGTTGATGAATTTTATACGTTAATTAAGCCAGAATCGTATTTTGATGCGCGTAATACCAAGATTCACGGGATTACTGAGGCGGATGTTGCGGATGCACCTAAGTTTCCAGCGGTCTGGGATCACATCAAGCAATTTTATACGCCTAATCAATTGGTGATTGCACACAATGCGCCATTTGATAACGGTGTTTTGCGTGAGACGTTAGGACACTACGGTATTTCAGCACCGCATTATTTGTCACTCGACACGGTGCGTACTTCACGCAAGTTGTATCCACAGCTACCAAATCACAAGCTGAATACAGTTGCAGCAGCCCTGAATATTGATTTGGAACACCACCACAACGCTTTGGATGATACGGTTGCAGCGGCACGCATCTTAGTGACGCAAGCTGAGCAGTTCGGTGTTGATCCATTGAAACAATTAGTAAAAGTTATTTAGCGGAGAAAGAGTAATGACAACACAACTAAAGACGGCCTTTCCGGGGCTAGAAATTCAACAAAACGTTGATTTGTCAGCTTACACGAACACGCGTGTTGGTGGAAATGCCGAATGGGCTTTCTGGCCACATGATGATGAAGAATTACGTGATGTCTTGTTGTATGCCAATGATAATGAAATGCCAGTAACGGTGCTTGGAAATGCGTCTAACTTGATTATTACGGATGCCGGCTTGGTAGGCTTGGTTATTTTCTTAACTAAGATGACCGACATCGCCGTATCTGGTACACGCATTAAGGCACATGCCGGTGCTGCCATCATCGATGTGACGCAAGTTGCGCGCGAGCATGATTTGTCAGGTATCGAGTGGGCCGCAGGTATTCCTGGTTCTGTCGGGGGTGCCGTCTACATGAACGCTGGTGCTTATGGTGGTCAAGTTGATGAATGGCTTGAATCAGCTGATGTGATGACGCCAACTGGCGAAATACAGACGTACACAAACGAAGAATTGTCTTTTGCATACCGACACAGTTTAGTGCAAGAAACAGGTGATGTTATTTTGGCTGCGACGTTCAAGTTGGAGCCAGGCGATGGGGCTGAAATTGAGGCCAAGATGGAAGACTTCAACCAAAAGCGAGCAAGTAAGCAACCTTTGGAGTTCCCATCTTGCGGATCTGTTTTCAAGCGTCCAGAAGGTTACTTTGCTGGAAAGCTGATTATGGATGCTGGCTTGCAAGGCTTCCAAATTGGTGGCGCACAAGTGTCAACAAAGCACGCAGGTTTCATTGTTAATCGTGGGGATGCAACCGGCTCAGATTACATCAACGTGATTAAGCACGTGCAATCAGTCGTCAAGGAAAAGTTTGGCGTTGATTTGGAAACTGAAGTGCGTATTTTGGGATTGTAATTTGTAATTGAATTAGGGGAGGATTTATGGAGCTATTACAAACCATAGTGGCATTAACGTCATTGGTGGTCATTAGTAATATTTTGTCTCACTTCCTCAAACGTGTGCCGGTCAGCTTGATCCAAATCGCTTTGGGTCTGCTGGCCGCTTTGTTTTTAAATCTACACGTTGAGTTAGAGACAGAATGGTTCTTGTTGCTGTTTATTGCACCACTTTTGTATTCCGATGCTTGGCGCTTTCCAAAGAAAGAACTTTGGGAGCTTCGCGGAGCCATTTTCGGAAATGCCATCTTATTAGTCTTTATTACAACAATTTTAGGCGGATTTATCATTTATGCGTTGGTACCGGAGTTGCCATTGCCGGTTGCTTTGGCCATCGCCGCCATCTTATCACCAACTGATCCGGTGGCTGTGGCAGCGATTGCGAAGCAAGCTAAATTGCCACCATCAATCATGCACTTGGTTGCCGGTGAAAGTTTGATTAACGACGCCAGTGGTTTGGTGGGATTCAAATTTGCTGTCGCCGCTGCGTCAGCTGGGACATTCTCACTATTTGCCGCCACATCTAATTTCCTTTACATCTCGTTGATGGGAACGGTTGTTGGACTGGTATTGGGATTTGCATTGAATACTTTGGGCGATTGGTTATCAGCTCATGGTAATACTGACGTTGTTTTCCGCGTGGTGCTTCAACTGTTCACGCCGTTCTTAGTTTATCTGTTGGCGGAAGAGCTACACACATCCGGCGTTATCGCGGTCGTGGTTGCTGCTATTGTTCAGAATTTGCATACACAAAATGACGCCGATTATTCTGGTGAGTTGCACGTGGTGGGGATTAACACCTGGAACGTGTTTGGTTACCTCTTGAATGGTTATATTTTCGTCATTCTGGGAATTGAATTGCCATTGGCGACGAACCTGGGAAATTCAGTTTCATTACCAATGGCGTTGCTATACGCTGTCATTACTTGGTTAGTCATCTTCGGTATGCGTGTGATTTGGACGTACATTAACCAATGGGTTCGCTTGAAGAACCACAAAAATGAAACCGCTTCTTGGCGTGTGGCATTGTTGTCAGGTTTGTCAGGTGTCCGTGGTGCCGTAACGATGGCCGGTGTGTTGTCTGTGCCTTTGATGACGGACTCAGGCTTGCCGTTCCCACAACGCTCATTGATGCTATTCATCGCTGCAATTGCGATTATCATTTCGCTATTGGCAGCCGTTATCTTCTTGCCACTACTGGCTGAAAAGCCAAAGACCCAAGTGCCACCTGGTGATACGGAAGCACATCCGGTTGTAGCCCAGCACATGTCTGAAGCACGTGCGCGTGTTTATGTGTTGCAATCAGCGGTTCGTGAAATTGAAACGCGTCGTCGCGAGTCAAATCAAGCGATTGCTTACGAAATTATTTTGCGTTACCAAATGCAAATTCGTCAGTTGCAGATGCGCTTTATGAAGGCGGACAAGTTGAGCCCAATTTTGAAGGCCGAAATTAACCTACGTGAGCTTGCCTTAGATGCCGAGCGCAGTGCGCTACGTAAATTGTTAGTTGAGGAACGCATTACACCATTGGTCTTTGCCAGTGAAAACCGCCGTATTGATCGTATGGAAGCCGACTTGGATGATTTGGTGACGCACGATAAGCGTAAGCGCACATGGCGCCAACTTAAGCGTTTCGTGGTCATGACTCGTCGATCAATTCGTGTTTGGTTAAGCGATGATTCATCTGATCGTTTGATTGCGGAATACAAGGTTGCTCGTCACGAAGCTGCCAAGGAAGCGATTGCAGCTATCTCGGATTACCTTGAGAGTGAGGCGGGTCAAGCTTCTAAGACGGATCAAACGGCAGCTTATAATTTGATTATTACGTACCGTTCACGCCTTGAGCATGAGAAGCATGACCATGGTGGTCCACAACAAGAAGCGCTTGTTCGCATGGATTTGGAAGTTTCTGGGTTGAACGCACAGCGTGAAGCGACGCAACATTTGTACGATGCCCACTTTATCTCAGCAGAAACTGGGTTGAAGATTCGTCAAATGATTAATTTTGCTGAAGCTGGTATGTTGACTGATGAAGAAGAATAGGGGACGTTATGAACATTGATTTTGAGTCACTCATAAAGACTATTAGCGTCGTCCGGATTATCGATATTGTCATCGTTTGGTGGCTGTTGTACCGCTTGATGATGTTGATTCGCGGCACGAAAGCCGTCACGTTGCTACGTGGTGTTGGTATCGTTATCGCGGTCAAGCTAATCAGTTGGTACGTTGGTTTGACGACCATTTCCTGGTTGACTGATCAAATCATTAATTGGGGAGTTATTGCTTTGGTTGTTGTGTTCCAACCTGAAATTCGTCGTGGTTTGGAACACTTGGGACGCTCAGCTTTATTCAAGCAAAAGCAGGCATACCAGCAAGAAACGCGTTTGATTAATGAGTTGGATGATGCCATTCAATACATGTCAAAGCGTCATATTGGTGCGCTGATTTCAATTGAAATGGAGACTGGGTTGGAAGAATACATTGAAACAGGTATCAAGATTGATGCTGAAGTTTCAAGCCAATTGTTGATTAACACGTTTATCCCGAATACACCGTTGCACGATGGGGTGGTTATCATTAAGGACGCGCGATTGGCAGCGGCGGCAGCATACTTGCCGTTGTCTGATAACCCAACGATTCCCAAGGAATTAGGAACTCGTCACCGTGCCTCAGTGGGTATTTCTGAAGTGACAGATGCCCTCACGATTGTTGTGTCAGAAGAAACAGGGGATGTGTCAATCACACGTAATGCGGAATTGATGCAATCGCTGTCTCGTGAAGATTACCGCAAGTACTTAACGCGTCAGTTGGTACCAGCTGATGGGGATGTCAAGCAGACATGGTGGTCACGCGTGATGCCATTTGGTAAGCGAGGTGAGAAGTAACATGAAAAAAGGATATGACAAAATTGTCTATGTTGTTGCGACTTTGCTTGTTGCCATCTTGATGTCAGCTTATGCCGACGGACAATCAAATGGGACAACGCGTACGAAGACTGCGACGAGCGAGTCGACGACGGGTCTCCTTAAGGGCATGGTATCCTCTAAAACGGAGACTGTAGCAGTGCCAGTGCAATTGACGGGCATTGATACTGATGATTATTATATTAATGGGGTCCCGGATACGGTTGATGTCACGTTAACCGGTTCATCGGCTCTCGTGACGGCTGCTAAGAACACCAAGAACTTTCAAGTCTATGCGGATTTGAAAAAGTTGACCGATGGTGAGCACACGGTTGCTTTGAAGGTATCGGGATTGAATCGCGATTTGACTTATAAGCTAGCCAAGCAAAAATTGACGATTACCATCTACAAGCGTACATCAGCTTATTACACCGTTCACACGGACTATAATAAGGACGCCATCGCTGATGGTTACACAGTTGGTACGGTGACATCTTCAGTCAACAACGTCCAATTGATGGGTCGTCAAAGTGCGATTGATTCAGTTTCAAGTGTTGTCGCTGCAGTTAATTTGCAACGCGATACAAAGAAATCTGTCTCACAGGAAGTTAACCTACAAGCGCTTGATGCGAATGGACACGTGGTAGATGTTGCGATTTCACCACAAGTGACAACGGTTAAGATTCCGGTTTCTGCTGGTACGGGAACGAAGCAAGTGCCGGTGGCCATTAAAACAAAGAACGGCAATGCCGATAACTTCGATCTTACGGGCTCGGTGAACGAAATCACGGTTCGTGGTAAGATTGATGTATTGAACAAAATAAAGGAAATTCCAGTTACTGTTGATTTGTCTGGCGTAACAAGTGCGTCATCACAGACGATTACTGTTAACACGCCAGAAGGTACAGACAGCGTTGATCCAACGACAGTAACGATTACAATTACGCCGAAGGAGCAGAATTAAGACATGGTTGAATTACATTACTTTGGAACGGATGGGGTTCGTGGAATTGCGAACAAGGAGCTAACGCCTGAGTTGGCTTTTCGACTAGGACGAATGGGTGGTGCGGTATTGACGCGTCACGCTGAAGGACGTCGCCCACGTGTGTTAGTAGGACGTGATACACGTATGTCTGGTCAAATGCTTGAGCATGCATTGATTGCTGGTTTGCTTTCTGTCGGTATCGAAATTTTGCGTTTGAACGTTATTTCAACACCAGGTGTTGCTTACTTGGTTCGTGCACAACAGGCTGATGCTGGTGCACAAATCACGGCATCGCACAATCCTGCTGAAGACAACGGTATCAAGTTCTTTGGTGCTGATGGTTTCAAGTTGTCAGACGAATTGGAAGCTGAAATTGAAGCGTTGTTGGATGCGCCAGAAGATACGTTGCCTCGTCCAGCTGCTGAAGGTCTGGGAACTGTCTCTGACTTCCCAGAAGGGGCCGCTAAGTACCTTGAGTACTTGCAAACGACGATTCCCGATAGTTTGGATGGCATGAACATTGCTATCGATGCTGCTAACGGTGCAACGTCAGGCCTTGTCGCAAACTTGTTTGCCGATATGGGGGCTGATTTTGTAACGATGGCAACATCACCAGACGGTTTGAACATCAACAAGGGTGTTGGTTCAACGCACCCTGAAGCAATTGCTAAGTTCACGGTTGAAAACGGTGCCCAAGTTGGGTTGGCTTTTGACGGTGACGGTGACCGCTTGATTGCCGTTGATGAGAACGGTGACATTGTTGATGGTGACAAGGTCATGTTCATCACGGGTAAGTACTTGTCAGAACATGGTCGCTTGAAGCAAGACACCATTGTGACGACGGTTATGTCAAACATCGGTATGTACAAGGCAATGGCTGAGCACAACATTTCATCTGTTAAGACGGCCGTTGGTGATCGCTACGTTGTTGAAGAGATGTTGAAGTCAGGTTACAACCTAGGTGGTGAGCAATCAGGTCACGTGGTCTTCTTGGACTGGTCAACGACTGGTGACGGTATGTTGACGGCTTTGCAATTGTTGCACGTGATGAAGTCAACGGGTAAGAAGTTGTCAGAGCTTGCAGCTGAGATGACGGTTTACCCACAAAAGTTGGTTAACGTGAAGGTGCAAGACAAGAAAGCTGCCTTGGAAAACGAAGCAATCAAGCAAGTGATTGCTGAGGTCGAAGCCGAGATGGGTGACAATGGTCGCGTCCTTGTTCGCCCTTCAGGTACGCAAGATTTGTTGCGTGTTATGGCTGAAGCCCAAACGGAAGAACTTGTTGGTGAGTACGTTGACCGTATTGTAGCGGTTGTTCGTAAAGAAGTTGGGGTAGACTAATAATGGCTGCAGAGTATCAAACGCTTGATATCATTGAAGAAATTACGCGTAATGATGGCTCGACCTACAAAGAAATTGGAAATCTATTGCATAATGGTCAAGCTGAGTACGCGGCTGAGCAGGGGATGATTAAGAGTGTCCGCATTCTTAAGATTAATATCCCGCACTCAGGTAACGTTGAAAAGTATGAAAAGTATGTAAATGAGAATTTTGAAATTCCAGAGATGGTAGCCATCAAGGAATACACTGAATGGGCGAAGACACCAGAGATGGATGAAATCATTCAGAAAATCCTCACTGAAAATCAGGTTAGTTAATAAACCAATTAAGCAACAATCCAGTGCGATTGTTGCTTTTTTTGTGCAGTTACAATATCCTTAAAGAACTTAAACCTTGGGGGAGGTGTGCATCTTGGCAACAATTGTTGAAAAACTAAATACGGTTCGAAATGCCAAGCATGTTTCACTTGAAACGATTGCGCTAAACGGTATTTCGGCTGATCGCTATCGCCAGTTCGTACACAGCAATGACAACATTACGCTTGGGGAAATCACGACCATGCTTGATTTGTTAACGATGTCATTTGCAGAACTCTGGATGGATACTGATGAATGGGATGACACCCATGGGGTGCAACTAGACGGGGCCCAAACGATGTCGGCTGAGGAGCTGGCGCAGAAACGTGATAAGACGGAACAAGAGTATCGAAATACTGGTTACAAGGGCTTCCATCTAATCGCCTTGACGTTCGATGTTTTGTATAAGCGACGTGTGCAAGTGTCGTATCGCGAGCCACTAGACGCGTTGTTGGGTGAATTGTCTCGTTATCAGATGTTCACCCATTTTGAAATGCAGGTGTTCTCGCAACTTGCACCGGTATTACGGGCGTCGGAATTCTACCCATTATATGAAATCTTTATTCGTAGTGTCCCAGAGTTCACAAGTTATATTCCGCAACGGGTTGGTGAACTAGTTTTGCGCGTTCATTATCGCGCGTTGGTGTTGTTGATTCATGATTCAGTGAATTCAGTTGAGACGATGCGTTTCGTTTTGCATGCGATTTCAAAGCAACCCAATAATGCTGGTAACTTAGAATTGCGTATGCTGGCTCATTATGCAGAACTGCTGGAAGAATATTTCTTTGGTAATCCAGTTCATGCAGCTAATGAATTTAGAATCTTCATTGAGGCTGCACAGCGACGACAGGTTGCGTTGATGTCGTTTGGTGAAATGACGTTCGACTTAGCAGGTATTTGGCAAGTGGTCACGTCAAAGCGCCACCACTTGAAGAATGACGGTAAGAGCTTATTTACCAAGCCATATGAAGAGCAAACGTTTGTGTCGTTGAATGAAAATATTCGTGATAGCGTGGCAGACATCTGCATGGTGAAGGGAATTTCAAAAGATGAATTGCTGAGTTTCGGCATTTCAAAGCAACGATTAGACGTGATTGTTGACCAGCCAGAATTAATGACGCTCACGGAAATGCTTAAGATGATGCATATTCTACGTGTTGAGCCGACAGATATCACAGTATATGCGAAGTTGACGGTACGAACGCCAGGCGTAGACTGGAACGATTCATTTGCGGCTTGCACAGCCGAAGACTTTAAAACGATGATTCAAACGGAAGAAGATGCGTATGAGCGCACTGAAAACCCACGTCACTTGTTAAATAGTTTTACGTATCGTGGTTTAGCGGGGCAACATCTGATTGATAAATGGTTGTTATCAGATGATGCCGCCCAGTTAGCGCGCGATGTGCAGGGGTATCTTGATAGCTTGCAGGTTTGGCAGGAAGCGGACCATCGTGTCGCACGTTGGGCGATGCTTGATTGCGAAGATATCGAGGACGTCATCTATCGCGCATTGTTTTTGAGTCGTCACGTGGAAAATCGAGATATCTTCCGGACGCCACTTAATGTGGTGTTGCATGACTTGGAGCCGGTTTTGATTCAGGCGTTGCTTAAGCGAGATCAAACCCGCTTTGACAAAATTTTGACGGTTATGAACCGCGCTGCAGCTGGCGACAGCAAAATTATGCAGTGGGCAAATTGGCGCACACGCATGGCAATTAATAATTTGTATGCGACATTTTTCGATGATCCGGTTGAAGCGATGCGCCAGTTAGAGCGCTTCTTTACGGATTATCACATGCTGACGGGTAAGCCGTTTATCACGGCACGCTATCAAGTGTTGCTTAACGACATTAGTGATAGTTACGGCTTAGCCTAAAAAACGACCCACACAAATCTGTGTGGGTCGTTTTTGCTACTTCTTCAAGGCTTTCTTAGTCGTCTCAACGTGTGCTTCGTAGGCTGCACGCGTAGTGGCAGGCATTTGTGTCAACATCCAGTTTGGCATCAAATTCTTCATGAAAATCCTCATCTCTTTTCTCTTGATGTTATTAGTATAGTTGTACGACAGTCCTATTTAACGGAAAGTATCAAAAATGAGACAAAATCGCCCGCTTTTTTCATAGTTTGTGGGTATCATGAAGGAAATGATGAAAGGAGCAGCCACCATGACGCAGATGATTGCTGAACGAATTAATGAAATTCGTAAAAACAAGAACGTTTCTGTCCAAACAATTGTGGATAACGGGATTTCGAAAAGTAAATATTTTGCCTTTATTCGCGGCGAACGTGATTTGGCAATCAGTGATCTGCAGATTTTGATGGATGTGCTGACGATTTCATTTGCCGAATTAGTTGTGGATACTGATGTTGTCCAAGCGCCGTTCACGTTGAATTTACTGCGTGCTCGCGATTTGACGTTAACTGAACTAGAGGTTTACCAAAAAGCCTTGTGGGAAAAATATCAACGACCCCAGCTGGTGGCGTATTTCCAATACAATTTGGCGTTTCAGTATCTGATTGCGCATAAGCAGGAAGTGGATTGTAAGCCATTCGTGACGGCTATATATGAAGAACTGAAGGATTACCAGTTGTTCACGTTCTTTGAAATTCAACTCTTTTCGATTATCGCTGATAAGCTGACCCCGAAAAGATTCTATCGAATGTACGAGATTTTCACTAAGAGTATTGGGATTTTCGCCGGCTACATGCCGATGCCAATCTACCTAACGATTTTGCGTATTCATTATTACGCGCTCGTACACTTGATGCGTCCAACCCTAAAGTCACTGCCGACGATGTTATTTGTGTTGGATGCCATTATCAATCAACCTGCGCGACCATCCAATGTTGAACTGTTTATGCTACGCCAATTCGCGAAGATGCTGAAGTCGTATTACATTGAAAACAGTCCAGCGGCTGAACGTCAATTTGCAGAGTGGATTGCAGTGGCTGTTAAGCGAGGAAGTCAGGAAGTCCGAATGACATATGACACCATGTCATTCCCTGGACTCTGGCAAGCACTTACAATGAAGCGACACCACATGAAGCACGATGCCCCAAGCATGTTTTCAACAACTTACGATGACTTACCTAAGGCGGAAATGCCAGATAGTTTTGGAGTTGCCTTGCGTTATTTGATTAAGGGAAAACATATCAATAGTAGTGAATTAACGCAGTACGGGGTCACACGGTCTAAGTTGTACCGGATTATTCACCAGGAAGTGGCGATTCGTTTGGAAGACTTGTTTGATATGATGAGGTACCTGCGATTGCTGCCAGCGGATTTAACTGTGTTTTTCCAGGTGAATCCGAATTCAAAGGCTAAGAATCGTTTTGCGGCCTTCGATGTTAATCCATATGACTATCAAACTGTGGCTGAACAAGCGCTAGCAGAGTACGGTCGGACTGGTAATCACGCTGATTGCGAAACGGCGTTAGAGTTTCAAGTCTATGTGAATCAACAATTGTCTGATTTTGATCCGACGAGTATTATCCAAATCGACTTGGCAAAAACAATTACGGAATACTTGCTACATTTGGATGAATGGCACGAAGCGGAACACCGCCTGGTTACCTATTCGTTTGTTGATTTGGATAATGTCGACCTCATCATTAAGCGACTCGGAATTGCGGATGAGTATATGCACAATCGCCAGGTTTTCCGCGCGCCGATTAGCTCAATTCTAAATAATGCTGAGTTTGTGTTGCTGAAGTACTTACTCGAAGACAATCGCGAAGCCTTTGATCGCATCCTAAAGATTGCAGAAGGTGAGGTTAAGCGTGATCCACGTATCTTCACGTTTGCAACGTGGCGCTGGCGCCTAGATGTTTACCGGGTTTATCAAATGTTCTTCGATTATCCCGAAGTCGGTTTGGCCGCGTTCGAGGACTTTGTCTGCGACTATCAGCGTCTAACGGGGAATCAGTTATTTAAAAACGAACGGAATTTCATCGCTGATACGCTTCGTCATCACTTCAATTTGATTACCGGAATTGCGCAAATGCAAAACGATTCGCTTGACGAATAAAAAAAGTTGCGATATTTGTTTCAATTCTGGCACTTTTGGGTTGATGCCCGCACTTATGTCTTAATCTTAGTTCATAGCCAAGGGGCAAACGGAAAAAGAAGAGATAGAAAGTGAGAGGTGGAGACATGAATTGGATTCCTGAGATGATTAAGCGCGCGGCCA
>ULIY01007408.1_pt1 | contig 14927 bp, 12 predicted proteins | sample 1950511 | NCBI WGS metagenome assembly ULIY01 (sample SAMEA4835453, study PRJEB28245) | human gut metagenome | biome: gut microbiome; material: fecal sample | place: Denmark | collected 2008
CATGCCGGAGGAAGCAGCGCAAGCACCGAAGGCGCATCCTTCTGCAACTGCATAAAAAGTCGAATGCACACAGTTATTCCGAATACACTCCGTCAGGCGAGGCTTTCATGAGTGTACCTCAAAAATTGATTTGTCAGTTAAAATGTAGCAGGCCACGCTCTGCACCGTCAAAAAGGACAAATTTCTTTTCTCCGAATCTCGCAAAACGGATAGTCACAATGGGATCCTGATAGCGCACGACAACTCCCGCTCCAAAGGCCCTGTGGACCACTTTGCATCCTGGAACTGCCCTGCGGATCAGTGCGGCCTTTTCTTCCGGGGACAGCGTTACTTTCGACCCGGATTGTGTTCCATTGTGCTTCTTGAGATCGGGCGTTGCCGCCCGTTTTTTTGCGACGGCAGGCTTCTCCGGTAGTTTACGAACGACCATTCGCTGCTCATACATCTGGCCTACGGTCAGAAATTGCGTCTCGCCGCCGTTATATGCAATCAGGCACTGCCCATTACAGGCCGCCAAAATATTGCCCCAGCCCTTTTGAGCGTGGTGATAACGTTTTCCGCACAACTCCGTTGGAAATGTGCGGAAAACATCGCTCGTCTCCGGCACTTCGGTCGGAATATTTTGCTGTACTTCTTTTATAAATGCGGAACTGCGGTTAAGGCATGAGAACAGCTGCAAGTGATTCTTGGCTCGCGTCATAGCCACGTAAAAAAGTCTGCGTTCTTCCTGATACTGTCTTTGTTCCGCTTCGCTTTTCGGCTCAGTCACTGCGGGCAGAATGCCGTCCAGCACATCCAGAAGGTAAACGGTGTCATACTCCAAGCCCTTGCTGGAGTGAATGGTGGATAGAAGCACGGCAGCCTCCGGCTGCACAGCCGGAGTAGCCACCAGACTGCGCAGCTGCTTCAGCCGGGTCAGCAAGGCATCCATACTGGGTTCCTGCCTGGCCAGCAGGCAAAGAATTTCAAACTTATTGGTGTCCAGCTTCTGCTGGTCCACATAGTCCTTGTAGCGCAGCTCCCGCCAGATGCAATCTAATCCCCGCTGGGCGGTGTCCTGGAGAATCTGCGGCAGCAGGTCGATCAGATCCGTGACACGGTCCCTTGCGAAGGCCGAAAGCTGCGGAAAGCGCAGCAGCTCTTCCAGAATTGGTTTTCCGGAACTCCGGCTTTTTTCGCAAGCGTATTCTGCCGCCTTTTTGGAGATACCGCCGCCGCATTTATAGTAGATGCGCAGAAATACCTCCGCATTCCGTCCGTCATGGGCGAAGGCGATGATGTCCAGAATATCCGTAACAATCCTATGGGTGAAATAGGTGTCGTCCATTTGCCGGCAGCGATAAGCGGTTCCCTGACGGTCCAGCAGATCGATCAGCGGCAGTGCACTGTCGTTGTTGCGGTAGAGAATGGCTATTTGTTCGTCGCGCTGCGCCGCTGTATGCGTCAGCCATGCGTACTGGGCGGCACGGTCTGCTGCCGTAATCAGCCGGACGTCTGCACCGGAGGCCCGGGTGGAATGGATGGTTTTGGGATGGCGCGCATGGTTTTTTCGGATGAAATCGTCCGCCAGACGGAGAATTTCCGGCGTGGAGCGGTAGTTTTCCTCCATCAGCAGCACCCGGGCGTTGGGATAGGTCTGCTCAAATTGCATCAGAGCCTCCGGGTAAGCGGCCCGAAAGCCGTAAATGCTCTGATCTTCGTCGCCTACCATGAAGATGTTTCCGCTTTTTTGCGCCAGACGCTGAATAATCGCATGTTGGATTTTGGAGGTATCCTGAGATTCGTCCACGCAGATATAGGGAAACATATCCTGAAAATGCGTTAACACATCCGCATGCTTTTCCAGGATTGTCTTGGCATAGACCATCTGATCGTCGTAGTCCATCCAGTGCTGCTGCCGTAGTGTCAGGTTATACCGACGATACAGCTCCGGGAACTTCTCAAATCCGGTATCCAGCTTGCCGATTTCCTCCTTGTCGAGCATACGATTCTTCACATAGGTGATATTCTTGCAAAGGTCTTTTATAATGCCCTGCGTAGCGAATTCGCCGCTAAGCTCACGATACAGATCGGAAACCAGTTTGGATAAAAGTCTCTCGTCCGCCATCAGCTGAAAGGCATTCCCATTGCTATGGGACTTCGCGTAAAAATCAATGATTTTGGAAGAAACACCGTTGATGGTGCGAAATTCCGGGATGTTCGGGCAGTCCTCGCCAAACAAACGGGCAAATCGCTTCTTCATCTCTTGAGTTGCGGCTTTTGTGTAGGTCATGGTCAGAATTTTGTTGACTGGAATCCCGCAGCAGCAGAGCATATAGCCCAAGCGAGTCACCAATACGGTGGTTTTTCCGCTGCCGGGCACGGCCAACAGCAAGACTGCACCTTCTACAGCGTGCACCGCTTCTGATTGCTGCCGGTTCAGTCGGCCGGTATATTTCCGGTCAAATTCTTCTCTGTCCATGCTGCTTATCCTTCCAAATTTTCTAACCAAATCTTATCGAATTTCCCACACGAAGGCGACGCTGTCGCCGACGTCGATGTCATCCGGCTCGATGTCCATAGCTCGGAGCGGCGCTGGCTCTCGCCATACAGGGCGGATCCATCTAGTAGTGGGTGGGAGAGTACAGATGCAACTCGCCCCAGTTATAGTCGATGGAAACCAGCTCGCCCAGCGTCACGCCGGAGGCCTTGGTCAGAATTTCGGCCTTTGCCTTTGCGTTGGCGCAGGCGCTATCCAGCAGGGCGGCATCGACCGCTTCCTTATCCTTCACCGTGAACTGCACATTCAGCTCCGGCTCGGCAATGCAGACTGCGATCGCTCCCAGCACCTTGGACAGCCGCTGGGAATCGAAATCAAACTCCAGCTTCAGTCCATGGGTGACCCGGTAGCCAACAAAAATCTGCTTGTAATTCCCGTTTTTGTCACGCTCGTTCTCGTACTCCGTTCCCACATCAAAGCTGGTGGTTTTCAGGTCATCCTTGGTAAAGCCGATTTCTGCAATGGCACTGCGCAGCTGTTCCAGATGCTTCGCCGCCTTGTCCATGGCCTTGTCGTAGCCCGCACGGACGGTTTTCAGCGTCAGGGACACAACCGTCAGATCCGGCTTCAGGCTCAGCTTGCCGATGCCTTTGATGGTGATGGTTCGATTCATGATGTGTCCTCCTGTATGATTGGCATTTCTGCACGAATGCTGTACGCTATTTGTCAGCGCATGACTTTGTCCATTAAAGCTTGGTAGCTGTCCACCACATCATAAACCACATTTCCGTTGCTGATCGCCTTAAAATGCTCTCTTGCGCAGTGGATTTTGGATTCCTCAATGAGCCGGAGCTGCATGGAGGACATAGAGCCTTTCGTCTCAGCAACAAAGTAGATATGCTTGACGGTACCTTCATAGAAAGCAATCGCCCAGTCCGGATTATAATGCCCGACCGGCGTTGCGATATAGAAGCTGTCCGGCAGCTTCACATAAACCGCAACATCTGTGTTGGTGTCCAGATCGGCAGCAAAATCACGCTCGTTTGTGGAATCATACACGATATGATCGTATAGATGCCGCTGCGCTTTCATCGCATTTGTGCCGAGCTTGCCCTTGATGGTCGGTTCGGTAAAAATGTCCGTGTCGTAATGTTCATCCAGCACATTGTAGGTGATGTGCTGGATAATTGCAGTTGCCTTTTCGTCATTGATCAAGGCGGCCGCTTTGATGATAAATTCTTCCGGATTGAACTTGAACTGCTCAAAAACGGATTTCTCAATGCCGGTTAGAATTGCAACGACTGTCTTTCGTGTCAAACCGGTCTCTCCGACCAGCTTGCCGATCAGATCATACTTCACGCTGCTGCCCGCGCGGATTTGCTTGCTGCTGTCATAAGTAGAAGATTTTGACTTCGAGAATGCACTTCCGTCAAGAAGCGAGTCCTTCGACTTGATCTCGTCCATTGCGCCGGTTTCAACCTTGAAGAATATCTTCGGCACATGAAGATTCCTGTTGATGGAAGCAATCGCCTTGTTTACAAGCTCATCGGTATCAAAATCAACCACATACACAGATTTCGGACTGATGCGCTTCCAGAGAGCTTTGAACTCCGGCATGGCAAGCTTGTCGGGATCAACTTGCAGCTCGACGTTCTTGTCGCGGGCATTCTCCGGCTGCATAGCGCGGCCGTCATAGACGGAATCAAGAATATTGATCACAGAATCGCGGCTGTCCGCCACTTCCTCCGCAACCTGAATCGTACCGTTTGCTTTGTCGACATAATATTTATCGGTCAGTACACCCTTCTTGTCGATATAGCCGTTGACAATCAAATCAAAATAAATCGCCTGAGCCGTATCGCCGTCCACAACCTGTTCGTTGCCTCCGGCATCCACAATGACCTTGTCCTTGAAGAGGTCGGCAGTAACCGCCACGGGGCGATCCGCAACCGCATCGGCAAGCTCAGTCTGCAAGCCCTTTGCAAAGCTGTCATAGCTCTCACTGGCGATAACGGTCAGAACATTGATGGACTGCACATCATTTCCAAGCACGTTGGCGTCCATGCGTTCGCCGTCCTGATTGACACACAGGCGCAGACCGCGACCGACCTCTTGCCGCTTGCGAACCTCGCTGCTGCTCTGTTTCAGTGTGCAAATCTGGAACACGTTCGGGTTATCCCAACCTTCACGCAGCGCAGAATGGGAGAAAATGAAACGCACCGGGGACTTTTTCGGATCACGATCCAGAAGCAGTTCCTTGTTCTTCATGATCAGGTCATAGGCGTCAATATCGTCAGATGTGCCCGCCTTTTTGTCGGAGAGCTTACTGTCGGTCATCTTGCCCTTTTTATCAACGGAGAAGTAACCGGCATGGGTATCGTGGGCGGAAATTGCGTCCAGATAACGAATGTAATCATCGTCACCGGCTCTCAACTGCATAGAGCCTATGATGTCGTTGTATTCTTCCTCAAACATATCCGCATAGATGCCGTTGAACGGATGCCCAGCCTCGTCGTACTGCTTGTACTTTGCAACCTCGTCGATGAAGAACAGCGACAGAACCTTGATGCCCTTATGGAAAAGCTGACGCTCCCGCTCCAAGTGAGAAAGAATCGTTTCGCGGATCTGAATGCGTCGGAGCTGGTCTTCGCTGACCTTGCCGATCACATCTCCGGCAAAGATTTTGATGCCGTTCAGAAACTCCACGGAATTGTCGCGTCCGTCGATAGACTTGACCACAAAGCCGACCTTGTACTCGTCAAGATTGCCGGAATTGTCATAGAGATTGTAGCCGATGCTCACCGTTACGTTCTTCTGGCGAATGCCCTTTGCACCCTTGCAGTCAAACTGAATGGAAGCAGTCGGGTTCTTCTCCTTCGAGACGTTGATGCTTTCCAGATATACGAAGCCCTCGGTTGCCGTGCTGCCGGACTCTGTGATGCCCTTAACGGCAATTTTCTTGACCAACCGCTTGTTGTACGCCTCCATTGCATCGAGGCGGTACACCATGTTATAGATGCTGTCCGACTTGTGAGTCGCGGAATAACGCAGCGTCAGCAGCGGACAAAACTCTTTCAGCCGTTCCTTCGTCTGTTTTCCTTCGACCGACTGCGGCTCGTCAATGATCAAAATCGGGTTTGTCTTTGCGATAATGTCGATTGGGCGGCGGGAACGGAACTCGTCCAGCTTCATGTAAATACGCCGCGCGTCCTTACCCTTGGCATTGAACGCCTGAGAGTTGATAATCATGACATTGATGGCACTGTCCGACGCAAAGCGGTCAATTTCCGTGAGTTGGGCAGAATTGTAGATGAAGAACCGGATCTTCTTGCCGTATTCCTCTGCAAAATGCTCCTGCGTCACCTGAAAGGACTTATAAACACCCTCGCGGATGGCAATGCTCGGCACGACCACGATGAACTTGCTCCAGCCGTAGTGTTTGTTCAGCTCATACATGGTCTTGATGTAGGTATAGGTCTTGCCGACGCCGGTTTCCATTTCAATCGTCAGATTATAACGACCTTCCAGCTTGTCAGATGGCTTTATCTGATTCGTGCGCTGCACCTTTTGCAGATGTTCCAGAATCAGCTTGTCGGAAAGCTCCGGCACAATGCGTTCGTTGCGCCAGCCGGTGAAGTCGGCGGCAGTATCATAAATTTTAGATTCATAAGGATCCGATATATCTACGCCTTTAACCTTTTGTTTTTTTATAACGGTACCCTTGTCCATCATATATGTGGGCGTGAGGTACGGCTGTCCGGCAAAGACGTCAACGACCGCTTTTGCCGCATCCGCTTGAAATTTTTGATGTTTGAATTGCAGCTTCATAATTTCGTTATTTCCTCCGTGTGGTGTTGGTGAAGTGTGGAGTGTGAAGAGTTGTGAGTTAAGTTACTTTTGCTGTGCGGAAGAAATTGTTTTCGTTGTAGCAGACAGCATTCTTCTCAACTCGTCACAATCGGCGTTGAGCGACTTAAACTCCTGTTCGGACAAATAATCCGTTTCAGTCAGTAATTCCAACCAATACAATGTCTCTGAGCATTCCTTCAATGCGATATAAATCTTCGAAAGGAAGTCCTTTTTACTAATTGCGCACTCCGCTTCCGCAAGATTTGCTCCAATGCTTGTACCGCTTCGTAAAATCTGTTTTGAAAGCACGAACTCTCTTTTTTCTTCGCATAAGTATTGATATAGCCGAACGATCCGAACGGCAAATCTCTTGCTCTTATACCTCGCAGTGTTTTCTGCTTCCATAACTCCACTCTCCACTCTCAACTCTCATAACTACACTCTCAACTCTCATAACTTCACTCTCAACTCTCATAACTACACTCTCCACTCTCAAAACTTCACTCTTATATCACCCTCACGCACTTGGAAATGTCGCCCGCGTCCTCCGGCATATAGAGCTTGAAAATCTCGAACATGTTGATCTTCTCCGGGCTGGATTCAAAGCCGGAATCGCGGAAGACAGCGCGAAGCGGCTTACGCTTGGCGATCTCCTTGACCACGCTTTCGGGGACATTAGCGTCAAAACAGGCGATCAGTTCGCCGTCATTGTAGGTATGGACGGTGCAGCCGTCGATCTGCTCGGACTTGTAGGGCAGGGACAGCGGCAGACCCCAATCGATCAGGCAGCCGAACAGCAGGTCGAGGTCGGTGCGGTCATCCTTGATGTTGGATTCCAGCTGATGGAGAAAGTCCTGATCGTAGTCACCGGGCGCGTAATAAACGTCCTTCATGTTGGTGGAATCCAGCTTGAGCACGCGGAAACCGATGTCGAGTTTGGAGTTTGGAGAGTTAAGAGTGGAGTTGTTATTTGCCAACTGCTCTTTCAGAATTTTTTCTCCTGCTCTTCTGATTCTCTCTTTTCCGATTTCGCAGATATTTTTGTAGCCCGCTTTGTAGGCTTCGCTTGCTTCATCGCACTTTTCGGGAAGCTGCACCATGATGAACTTGCGGTGTCCGCCGTCTTCTGCGTTGAGCTGCATGACAGCATGGGCGGTGGTAGCGGAGCCGGAGAAGAAGTCGAGAATGATATCGTCCCCACTAATTGTAAAAGAGATTAAATTGTGCATTAGTTTTAAGTGTTTGGGATTTTGAAAATATTTTCCTCCCATAAGATCAACCAACATTTCGGTATTCCATTGTGCATCATACAACCCCAAAGATGATTTGATTGGGGTATTTGCGTTCTTAAATTCACTGTAAAATTCTTTCGCACGCACTTGCCCATTTGGGGTTTTCGGGAAAAGTAACCGATTCTCCCGAATCATTCTACCAAGTTCCATCGGTGAAAAAGCCCAAGTATCTATAAATTTATTTCCAGTTTCAGGGTCAATAATCTCAAATCGATTTTCGCTGGTTGTACTTTTGATGTTCGTGTTTCTCCATATTCCTCTCGGATCATTATCTGGGTTTGCAAAACCGTCAACACTTCTCGGAGCCCCTATAAAACTAAATCTCGAAAAATTCTTTGCGTATGCAAAAATATACTCATGAACACCACAAACCATATTCACTGGAGGAACACCCTTCGCTGCGGCTTTCTTGTCATAAACAAAGCACTCAATAAAATTTCTTTTTCCAAAAACCTCATCACATATCATTCCAAGACATTTCACTTCATTTTCATCAATGCTGATAAGAATAACCCCATCATCCGTCAGCAAATTCCTTGCCAGCAGCAGGCGGGAATAAATCATGCTGCACCAGTCGGAATGAAACCGTCCATTGGTGTCGGTATTCTTGAACAGGCGGTCGCCTTCCTCACTCCACTCTCCGCTCTCAACCTTCCACTCTTCGCTCTCCATCTTAAAATCATCGGCATAGATAAAATCGTTGCCGGTGTTGTACGGCGGGTCGATATAGATCATCTTGACCTTGCCGAGATAGCTTTCCTGCAAGAGCTTGAGGACTTCCAGATTATCGCCCTCGATGTAGAGGTTTTCGGTGGTGTCCCAATCCTTGCTCTCCGCCACGCACGGGCGCAGCGTCTTGCGGATCGGCTTGTTGGCTTCTACGATTGCCGCCTTCTTGCCGACCCATGTGAACTCGTATGCCTCGTCGCCGTCCACCACGTCCGGGGAAAGCATCTGTTTCAGCAGTTCAAAGTTGATTGCCCGCTTGTATACCTTCTTCTCCGGCGTGCTGTGTTCCTCGTCCAGCATCTCCGTGATGCAGTTGGGAAATAGGGCGGCAATTTTTTCTATGTTTTCCGATGTTAAATCGGGGGTTTCAAATTTCATCTTGTTCATTTGTTTTCCTCCATTATGATAGTAATGGGAGAACCATATTATATACAGTTGTCGCCCAGCCTACAATTTTTATCATCGATTCTACGCTATCAACAGTGCCGTTGATTTTGCTCATGATTTTCTTGAACAGAGTATCTGCTTCTTCTTTGCTTTTTGCTTTCGCAAGGGAAAGCACCTCTGCCATCAAAGAAATCAGTTCGTCCTGCTTATCATTACTCTGTTTAATCAACTCAACCATTATATAAAGATTCGCAGTGTTTTCATTGATGGATTGTAGCACTTCCAGGCTCTTTTGCTGATATTCCAGTGTCTTCTCAAAATATCCATCGGGGAGAAAAGGTTCTATTTCAGTATCTTCAAAATGTATCTGCCGGTTCACATCCTTGTGTTCGAATGTGGGATAATAAACCGGTATCATTTTGGAAGCATCGAAACATTTCATCTTTTCCAACATCTGTTTGACCTGGCTGTTCAGCGAAATAGGCGTATATTTATCGTCCATCACAAAACCTCCAATTCTTTTTTCAACTTCTTCAGCTCCGCATTTATTTCCATGCGCCGATTCAGCTGTTTTTCGCTTTTCATTTTCTTTTCCAGCGCGGCGATCTGCTTTTTGAGCTTTTCGCGCGCCAAGCTTTGCGCAACGTTTTCGGCGGCACCGCAATTTGCGTTCCACTCCTCCCCTTGCAGCTCGGCAACCTGTTTAACAAAGTTATCATAAACGGCGTCCAAAGTCAAGCCGTCAATGCGGAGATCAATCTCATTTTCCGGTATCCAGTCGGTGTGATAATATCTATTGACTTTGAAAGCGCTGCTGCCGGAGGCGGCGGCCGACTTGTGGCCGATCCACGCCTGAGCCTTGCCGTCAAAGGTCAGGATAAAGAGAATGTGGTATGGGATCTCCTTGTCGATTTGTTTCAGCACCGCTTCGTCAAGCTGCGGTCCGTTCAGGCGAATCTCAAGCACTTCAATCTCCGTTACGGCTTCACCCGCCGCAATATTCAGCGTGGACGCCGCCAGCTTGTTCCGCCAGTACACCAGCCGAATTTGATCGATAAACGCACGGCGCAGCACCGGAGAAACGTCAAGATTCTCATAGAATTTCTGTTTCGGTATTCTTTTGCCGAATTCAGTAGATGCAGGAAACACTGATTTAATTAGAAATTAGGAGTTAGCAATTAGGAATTTTTCGCTCCCGACTGCCAATTACCGATTTCTTTCCCCCTTTCGCTTTTTTTTGCAATTACCGTGGCCACTTAGAAATTAGGAATTAGGAGTTAGCAATTAGGAATTTCTTACTCCCGATTCTTTTCCCCTTCCACATTTTTCAATTACCGTATTCTCCGCTCAATTTCTCATTCCTAATTTCTCATTCCTAATTCCTCACTCCTAATTCCTCACTCCTCATTCCTCACTCCTCATTCCTCATTCCTAATTCCTCATCCCTCATTCCTAATTGTCTTTGTTATTGCGGACAGCATTTTCAGAAGCTCCGTGCAATCGGACTGAATAGAGTTATATTGCGGAGCATCAATATAGTCCGACCTGAACAGCAGCTCCAACCAATACTTCGTTTCCGAACATTCCTTGAAGGCGATATACATTTTGGATAAAAAATCTTTTCGGCTGACAGCACACTGTGCTTCGGCAATGTTTGCACCAATGCTTGTTCCGCTCCGTAAAACCTGTTTTGATAAAACAAATTCATTCTTTTCAGCGCAGAGGTATTTGTACAGTGCGATCACGCGCAGTGCAAAAGCAAGGCTCTTGTCAGCAACAGCATTTTCCGTTAAATTTCTCATTCCTAATTCCTCACGCCTAATTTCTCACTCCTAATTTCTCATTCCTAATTATCAGAAAGCAAATCAGCTCAAAATCATCCAGTCCCGAAACCGCGCTGAGCAAGGCGGATGTGCCGCCGCTCCTGAACAGGCTGTCAATATCGTTTTCTTCTTTTGCGTCAATGATGGAATTGATCGCCTCGCTCAGCAGCTCGGAGACTTCGCCCATTTTGCGCCCGTCATCCGTCTCCTCATTGAATCGCCTGCAAAGCTCCGCACAAGGCTTGTCCTTTCCACGGCAGAGCAGACGCATCGTGTCGAGCAATTTCTTCGGGTTGAGATAATCGCAGACAATTTCGCCTTCTTCGCTGATATAGACCATGTAGAAGGGATGAATCCGATTCCGATTGTCAATGTTCACGCTGTCATTGATATTTTTGAGAACGAAAATTACACCGGCAGGTGACTCCCCCGCCCTGCCGACAACGGCGTGCAGCCCCTTAGGCGCGGTTTCGATGTCCTCATGCTGCTTTATATATTCAAGCAGATCGAGTCGGAACTCGTTGAGTCCCAAATCCATGATGGAAATGCCGCTGGTCATGTCCTCAATGTCCACAACTTCCTCTTGCAGCCGTTTGAGCTGTGCGCGGCGGTATTCAAGATCTCCTTTTTCTTCGGCATTGAGAAGATCATCATCACCGGTGGAGGTCATTACGGAAATCTTCATGCGGGTTTCCACGCGGCTTTTCAGGTTGATATACTCGTCGAGATCCATATCCGGCCAGAAGTTTACAAGCTGAATACGGTCGTTTCTGCTGCCGATACGGTCAATTCGCCCGAACCGCTGGATAATGCGAACGGGGTTCCAATGAATATCATAGTTGATGAGATAGTCGCAATCCTGCAAGTTCTGACCTTCGGAAATACAATCGGTTGCAATCAGAATATCAATTTCATCGGCGCTGCCGGGCAGGAGTACGGATTTTCCTTTTGAAACGGGTGAGAAACAAGTCAGAACCGTGTTGAGGTTCGCACGGAGCTTTGGAATGGTGGTCTTTCCGTCAACCGTGCCGGTGATCTCCGCCGTTTCCAGCCCGAAATTCTCTTTTGCAAATCTGCTGACGTTTGCAAAGAGATAGTCTGCGGTATCAGAGAATGCCGTGAAAATTATGATCTTCTTATTACCGGGATTGATCGGATGCTTGATTTTCTTCCGGATCAAATCGAACAATGTTTGCAGTTTTGTGTCATGCTTCGACGTGATGTCTGCAATCATGAGGGACAGCAGTTCCAGATTTTCCGCATCACGTTCAAGCTCACGCCTCCATGAAACATAGTCCATATCAGCAAGATCGATTTTGACCTTTTTTCCGACTGAGAAGAAATCGGTGTTCTGATCGTCGTAATCAAAATCTTCTCCCGCAGCGATATCTGTCAACTCAATTTCTTCCGAGCCGAGTTCGTAATTGTTGATCTTCTTAATGGTTTCGTCAATCTTTTTCCGCATTCTGTCAACCGTAAGGCGGAACGAATGAACCGAGCTTTCAAGCCGCTTCAGCAGGTTAATGCTCATCAGGCGGCGAACGCCTTCTTCGCGCCCTTCCTGAGTTATGTTGCGTTTTTCAGAGTCAACATATTTATACAGTTTTGAAAGCATGATGTACTTTGTCGGCGTGTAAATCGACAGATTCAGCGCATTCAAAAGTTCGTATATCTCATTGTAGTTGATTGCATCGCTCAAGTCGGTCAAACACGGACGCAGCGAAATCGGCGGCAGACGTTCGGGGAATTTGCCGATATCGGAAGTATTATAATATTTTTCAATGTGTTTTCTTGAACGCGCAATCGTCACGCTGTCCAACAGTTCAAAGAAATCGAAATCCAGCGTCCGAAGAAGCTCGTCCGTTGTGCGTTCCGCAGCGGGAAGATTGCTCCATGCGTTGAAAGCAGTCTGAGCCTGACGGAAGATTTCGTCAATTTTCTTTGTTGTGTCAAGTTTTTTGTTTATTTGCGCAACATCGCCCTCATAAGCGAGTGCAAGCTGATTTTTAAGGTCAATAAATCTGTTGTTGACAGGTGTTGCCGAAAGCATAAGCACCTTCGTTTTCACACCGGCACGAATAACCCGATTGAGCAGTTTCAGATAACGGTTTTCCTTTGCATCCTCGCCGGACACCTCGCCGCCGTTGCGGAAGTTGTGGCTCTCATCAATGACAACAAGGTCATAGTTGCCCCAATTCAGGCGGTCAAGATCAATTCCGTTCGACTGTCCGTGTTCGCGTGAAAGGTCCGTATGATAGAGAACATCGTATCTCAACCGATCCGCTGCAATGGGATTGTTGATATAGTTACCCTTGTACGTATTCCAGTTCTCAGAGAGCTTTTTCGGACAGAGAACAAGCACGGATTTGTTGCGGTTCTCATAATACTTAATCACCGCAAGCGCAGTAAACGTCTTGCCGAGACCAACGCTGTCTGCCAGAATACAGCCGTTGAATTTTTCGAGTTTGCTGATGATGGCAAGAACCGCGTCACGCTGGAAGTTATAAAGCATTCCCCAGATTTTGCTTTCCTTAAAGCCCGTTGCTTCGTTCGGCAGCTCGTCCTCCGAAACGTCATCAAGGAACTCTTTGAAAATGTTATAGAGCGCAACAAAATAGATATACTCCGGCGAGTTCTCACGATACGCCGCAGAGATATTTTCGATCACAATATCCGTGACCTCTTGCAGCATTTTCTTGTCGTTCCATAGCTGTTCAAAGAGCTTGATATAGTGGTTTGCGTTCTCAAAGCTCTCTGTCTTCATCACTGTATAATAAGCGTTGTTGCCGCGCTCACAGCCAAGATCGACGGTAGTAAAACCACTGATGGGCGCATAAGTACTCTCATCGACCGTCATAAAGCCCATCATCTGCTCCTGTGTGACGTTTGACTTGAAAACTGCTTTGCGCCGGATCCAGTCTGCGCACTCTTTCGCAATCGCTTTTTGCGTCAGCTCATTGCGGAGCTTTACTTCAAACTCGGTGCCGTACAGGCTGCTCTCTCTTGAGATTCGTGGGATGTAAAACTCTCGCTGCGCCTTTGACGCCTTCTCAGTCACGAAGGTGGGGGATGTGAAGATAAAACGCAGTTCGTCAATGCCCTCAAGTTGTTTTTTGAGTTCCTGATACGCATAGATAGAGAAGCAAGCAGCAGCAACAGACATCTTACTGCCTTTGCGAATACCCGCTTGTAGATCGTCTTTGACGGTCTTGTTAATGTTGTCTATAATCTGCATTCCATCACCTCATTGAGACACACAGCGGTCTCTTATTTTTATATAATAGCATAAAGGCTGTACGAAAAACCAGACTCAGTCCTTGCCCGTTCGCACAGCCTCACAAACATCTCCGATGTCGCAATTTAAGTAGCCACAAATGCGCAGCAAAATAGAGAGGGACACTTCTTCCCCCTTATTCAGTTTTGTCCATGTTCCGGATGAAAGGTTTAGCTCTTTCCGAAACGAGGACTTCTTGATGTCGCGGTCAATTAGTAATACCCAAAGTTTTTTATAGCTTATTCCCATAGTCTATGCCCCTTTACTCATTCGCTAATTACGACCTCCAACATATTATACACGAAATCCTTTTTGTTTGCAATCAGCCCATTTGCAAATCAGAAGAAATACTGCAAGTTCTTGATGTTTTTGTTTCTCAAAAAGCAAGGCGGCTATCAATGATAACCGCCTTGCTTTATTCCCTTATTCCCGCTGTGAACTGTGCTGCTGGTCGCGGTCATGCTCTGCACTCGGCTTGAGGAAATCGTCCACGTTTGCCTTCATGGTGTCGATCATCCGCACCTCCTTTTTGAGCCTTGCGCGTTCATCGTAGAGCCGCTGCTGTTCTTCCAAAAGCTGTTGTTGCTCCGCTTGCAGTGTCTTCAAGCTCGGCAGTTTTTCATCTCCCTGCATGGCAAGCAATGTACTCCGCGCCGCCTCAAAAATCACAAGCTCTGCCGCATGATAATCGGTCTTGTTCTATTAGCCATAGGCGTTCTGTCTTTTCGTAAAGGAAGAGGTGGCACCAACTTTGTTTGTGCTGGAGGCATTCCCAACAAGCATTCTTCCGATTAAGGAGAGGGTTTCCTTAATTGGAAATCGCCGTGTGTATATACACCGGCTGTGCTTGCTATTCTCTTAAATCGTATTCCCTCGCAGAGATTCCTCGTAAAATACCCCTTCATATAACAACGGACAGTTTATTGGGATTTGTCCGGGATTAAACAGGATTTTTCTTGTTCTCGTTTTGATTTGATACGTTTGCAACTATCGTTTTCACATAAAAAAGACTGCTTGGCATTGCGCCTTGCAGTCTATTTATCTCTGTATTCAATTCGTTCGGTCGCATGGCAAGCGACATTATTCCAGCGATG
>ULIY01038639.1_pt1 | contig 14736 bp, 16 predicted proteins | sample 1950511 | NCBI WGS metagenome assembly ULIY01 (sample SAMEA4835453, study PRJEB28245) | human gut metagenome | biome: gut microbiome; material: fecal sample | place: Denmark | collected 2008
CCAATCGTTGATTGCGCACGCTTGATGAGCCCGATAATTGAGTTATATTCAACCAACTGCAACTTAGCTAACATTGACGAACTATTCATCGGCGTTGGTGCACCGGTAACGGCACCAACACGATTAGCTGGTGAAAAGTCTGTGTCCACCAACATATATGCCATCATGTCTTTGAGGCCATCCCCAATAATGAAACTGTCCGCATCAATTCCTAGGACGAATTCAGCATCACTGTAAAACGCCGCTTGTGTAATGGCGTGCGCCTTACCCATATTTTCCTGAATTTCAACTAGGCGGACACGTGGATCTTTTTTCGTCCATTCCAACACAATTTCATTTGTTCGGTCAGTCGACCCGTCCGACGCAATGATTAAGTCATAATTTGGGTAGTTTAAGTCGTAAAGCATACGACGGATTGTATTATCAATTTGTAGTTCTTCATTGTGGGCCGCAACCAAAATCGAAACCTTTGGCAAAACCATACCTTCCGGAATAACCGGTGTGTTGGTTTTAATCATGCTACGATATTTAATTGCTCCAACAATCCAAACAATACTTCCGAAAATCGGGTAGAAAACGAGTAGCGAAACCAACAAAACAGTCAGCGAGCTATCACTAAATGTATTTTGTATAAACATATTCTCTTTGCCCTCCTCCCTTACTAAATATTATACAATCTTCCACTAACTATTAGTTAATTGAGACTTAAAGATTGGTTTTTATTTGTTTCGTTTTTGAAACATTTTTAATCCGATGTGAAATTACCGATAATTGGTCACTTTTTTCTTATATATTGGTTTTATCACCACTGAGAGAAACTGGAGAAAATAAATGAAAAAACACGTTTCAGCCATCGTCTATGGTGGCTTAGATGGCATTATCACGACGTTCGCAGTCGTTGCTGGATCGGTCGGTGGTAACGTTTCAAACATCGTTATCATCATTTTGGGATTCTCAAACTTATTAGCCGATGGCTTTTCAATGGGGGCCGGTGCCTACCTGTCAGCAACATCGGATAACAATCAATCCAAAAGCAAAGCATTGGCAGCCGGTATCGCGACATTCATTTCGTTTAACGTCTTTGGTTTAATTCCACTAGGCGCCTACTTAATTACAAATGCGCTCATTCACGACAAAGCCATCGCCTTTCCAATCGCCTTTGTCATCGTCGGTGTCTCTTTGGCGTTACTAGGCTGGGTGAAGGCCAACCTGTCAGAGCAGAAAGTAAGAACAGAAATTCTACGCACACTTTCTGTCGGGTACGTCGCGGCAATTGTTGCTTATGGTGTTGGTAGCTTACTGAATTATTACCTATAAAGAAAAGCGCCTGGAACTGATATACGTTCCAGGCGCTTTGTGCATAATTAAAACTTTTCTACAATTAATGTGTTTCCAAACGGATCATCAATTAGCAATGTTGATTCATCCAATAACTTGTGACCTGCACGTTGCGTCAGTTCGTTAAAATATGTCTCGTCCACCAAAACTTGCCAGTCAACGAGACCAATTTCATTTTCTTGACGCATTTTAACACCATTTCCTAACCATGTATTGTATGCATGATGGTGGTGATAATGATTGTGTGAATAGAAATGTGCGTTGTCCGTAATCACATACGTGGTGTCCATATTCAGCAACTTAACAAAAAAGTCATCCCCCTTTGTTAAGCTATCACCCACAAAATGGACGTGCCCAATTATCGACCCAACTGGAAAGCCGGTCCACGTGTCATTTTTATGTTCAAGCAATGCCTGAACATCGACATTCGCCGTCCCCATTGTCACAATGCCATTATCCCAGCGCCAATTTTCCTTTGGCCGGTCGTGATACAATTCAATGCCGTTGCCATCTGGATCATTCAAATAGAATGCCTCGCTAACGTCATGATCACCAGCTCCCATTGGGTACTGCAACCGAATCAAACGATCAATTAAAGTTGCTAAGCTACCAGTGTCTGGTAATAGAATCGCGAAATGATATAAGCCACCACGCTTTTCAGCAGGCGCCTTACCACCAAATACAATAGTTAAAAACGGCATTTCGTCAGCTGTAAATGCATATGAAAATTCGTTCTCTGCAACTTCCTGTTCAATCAGCCCCAAAATATCACGATAAAACAGGCGCATTGTCTGTTTGTTTGCTCCCTGCACCGTGAGATGCGTAATCTTATACGTAACGTCTGCCATTTATTTTCCCCTTCTCTAAATGCACGCGTCTCGCCCTTCATCACCAAACTAACTTAAAGTAAGTTGAAAGACAACCTAAATCCTACTGAAATCACGCCGAAAACGCAAGGTCTATAATTTCCGACTGCAAAAAGAAAACGTTGATCCGTCAAGCAAAAAGCCGACGTATCAACGTTCTCAAATTTATTCAACTGGGCATACTGGGTCTAAGCTAAACATGCTACAAACGCCCATATAAAGGAAGAAACAACATAAACAAATGGATAGTGTCCACACAACTGTCCACACTGTCGAATAAAATGAGCGTCTAACTCTTCATGTCTGATCACTTTGCTAATTGCGATGTGGTCAGTTTTTTATTTGGATAATTGCAGCTCTGTTGTCTGTTTTACCCAGTGAACTCAACAATTATATATGTTTTTTTCATCATATATTGTGCAAATTAGATAGGGATACAAGCATTTACGGTGCAATAAAACATCACACGCTCGTTTTAGTGATGAAGCTACCAAACACTAGCCAATATCTTCAAAAGTCACTAGAAGCGCTTGTATTGTGTTTGATTATTAAGTTCAATTCCAAATACTTTTGAAAATCTGACAATTTCGTGTAAATAACGGCTGCTTAATCGCTTGATTGTCACCACTCACACTTTCCAATTTTCGGGGGGTATAAAAAACATCTGTCATCAAAATAAAATAAAAAACTAATTAAAAAAATTTTTTGAAAAAATATTTCTTGATGAAAAAAAATAAAATAAAAAAATAATTAAACACATCGCACCACTAACCACTCGACTGCCACACCTCCAGCCTCAACGAAAAACATATTTCTAAAAAATTGAGAGACAAAATAAAAAATATATTCTGCTTCGTACTCGTTGGATCTAACCACGTTCGCTAGTGATTAAAGCGCTGCAATATTAAACTATACCTTTGTAAATCCGTATACCAATATTCACCGCAAACATCTGAAAGTTTGTTGCGAACGCTCTTCACAAAAAGGTGGAGTATTTGGAGTAATCACGATTAAAACAAGCGTCAGCACTTGGCATTACTAGTTTTGTGTCTACTCCACCCCACTGGAGTAATGTGGAGTAAGCGTTTAAATGCAAAAACAGTCTAACCCCTTGGTACTACTGGGCTCACACTGATTTTCCCAATACTCCACCTTTTTGCATTTCACCCGTATTTGCTTGTTTCAACATCATCTTGCCACTGTCAACCCACCTATACCAATTTAAAAACTAACCACGGTTTTCTGGCATATGCGAACTTGGTTGGTCATCTGTAACCATTGGCACGCCTTACCGGCACATCTAAAAACTTGGTCAGTTATATGCAGCCGTCAACTATCCACGTTTCAATCACGTCCTATGTTTTTTAACATCAGCTATACATCACTAACCACTTGCTTTATTTGGCTTCACAGTAATGCGATCATAAACATCGCACAACTAACCAACCGTTATTAAGCACAACGCAGCAGGCAAACAATGGTGTTGCCTTTGGCTCATAGTGTTCATATCTCATTTTGTTAGTCAACTAACCAGCGTTTGCCAGTCACATCGCACGCTCTAAGCTGTCCATTTGTGGGTAATCATAGGCAATCACACGCAACTTCGTTCTCTAAACGCGTTTCTCAGCACTAAAAACTATCCATGCAAGCACTAACCAACTACTGCGCTGTACTTAATAGAAGTTAAACACTAAAAACACACATGGTCAGTAGTACGCGCACAAAAAAAGCAACCGACCAAAGTCAGCTGCTTCTGTTTGCTTAATTAAATCGTGCTTCCAATTCTTTTACTCGTTGTTCAAGTCGCTCAACTCGCTTCAATAGCTTGAAAATCTCGGTGTGACTGTAAATCATCGCCCCGCCCGCCATGTAACTTACATACTCTTGAGTTTGCTCATCTGGGCTGTAAATAGCTAAATCATCGAGTGTACTCATCCATTCGGCAAATAATTCTTTGTCTACAATCTTTACTTCTTCCGTCATGTTTTTATCTCCTTTGTTATCCTTAAAAATCGTTTGTAGATGTCATAATTCCATAGTCGTTGGCTTTAATACCAAATCCTTTAATGCGGCTACGTGCGTTTTTTGTGTAATTGTCGATGATGTTCTCATCTGCTTCATTTCCAGCTGTTGACGTTTTAGCAATCTCAAAGCCGTGCGCTAATAGCGACTTTCTGAACCCTTGCATACTGATAATATCTTTCAGTTGAACGCCCTCGCTTGAGAGGAACGCTGTAAATAGATCATATGCATAACCAACAGTGACTCCGTTAGTTCCTTGCGTTTCGACAAAATACTCTTTTGTAAATTGACTTAGCATGTCATCTCCAGCTAGCCACTTTGCCGTGCGCTCCTTAGAGGCTTCTGTAACAGTCATCTCACGTCGTTCAACGGCCTTCTTTGCCTGTGTAATAGCGTAATAGATAAACTTGGGCAAGTCAGCTCGCAACTTATCAACGTGGAACTTCTTGTAATACTCATCGCGCTCTTCGCTATCCATGTCTGTAATAGACTTAGCACCAGCTTTAAGCAAAACCAAACGTCTGATGTATTCTTTTTGATTTGGGAATACAGGCAAGTTGTAATTAGCTGAAATAAGAAACTTAGCGTGTACCTTGAAGCTATATGTGTCGCGCCCCTTTGGGTTAGCTGTTAGCGGGTCTCCAGAAGCGATTTTCTTCATGATGTTTAACCCGTCATCTGAAATAACAGACTCCGACTCGGTCAAGATGTTGGCAAACATGCCGCTTAACTGGTCTACGAATCGCGCACTATCCTTACCAGCCAAGTCAGTAAAACCAATCGAACCGCCAAAACGTTCAATACCAAACGCAAGTAGCAACGTCTTTAATAGCGTACTCTTACCGTTACCGCCTTGACCTTGCACAAACACGATGTGCTGCAAGCTGTCATCGTTCAAAAAGAACATGTAACCAAACCATTCAATAAGCGTTTGGGCGTCATCACCAAGCAAGTAACGCACGTATTCAGCAAGTAAACCACCGTCATCACTTTCTTCAATTCTAGTAGGCAACAAAGAAGTTAAATAATCTTCTTCGCGGAAGTTGTGCATTTGCATTGTTTTTAGATCTAGCGTGCCGTTCTCAAAGCTAACCAGTTGCCCGTCGTCAAAAACTTGGGTACTTGGCTTAGTGATTATTGTCTGCGCCAATTCAATCATGTCGCTGCGCTTCTGCTTCGAGATTTTGTCGAATACACGGTAATCATTCAACAACTCGTTAGAGTCGCTTTTGATGACCTTTAGCACCGGTTGCTGTCTAGTGAACTTGTCCCAAAACTTTCCATTCCAATATAGTCCGTCTGGGTGTGTATCGTTCTCGATGATAATATGGCGTCGCTCCTTGATGTCATCAACAAAAAAATTGATGTCAGGAACGATAAAAGACAGTTTGCCGTCGTTCTTAATGTCATGCATTAGCCACTGTGGCGATAAGTCATTAAGACGCTTCTTTACATCAGCGGTCAATTCTTCCCACGTATAAGCGCGTTCTGGGTTAAATGGCACATCTGTATATGTTGCTGTGTCATCGTCCACACGCTTACCCTTAACTGCCCACCATTTGCGCAACTCAAGGTAATCAGCAAGGCGCTGCGCTTCGGTTTGCGGTTGTTCCGTCATCTCAACCAATTCAGTTTCTTCTAGCAATGTCTCCATATTTTCCTCCGTTGTTATTTTGTCCAGTGCTTCACCCAACTTTTATACTTCTTCTTCAATTCATCTTTGCTAATTGGGTCACTTCCCAATGCGTTTACAGTTGCAACGATGTCACCTGTCAGCTTGATGTCACCATACGTTTGTCGATAAACCCAACCACCGATGTCTGTCAGCATGTTGTCCCACCCGCCAAACGACTGATAATTACTTTCTGGATCGAACATTGCCAGCAACATCTTTCTAGCCATGTTTGCGTACTTCGGTGTGTTGTCATCGCTATTGTTAATCGTGGTTGTTCGTCGCTCTTCTGTATGCTGGTACTTGTTTAGGTTGCTGTTAAACGCTTCAATCAGTGCCTTGGTGTTCAGTCCAACGCCGTCAGCCTCAATAATCGGCTTATTAGCGTCGTTTGCGTCCGTTGGTACATAAATACCTTGTAACTGTGCGAAACTGCGTCCAGCGCCACGCTCGTCAGCCTCAACGTGTGTACTGGTAGTGATGACTAACCACGTTTTTGTGTAGTCATCTTTTCCCAGCGGCTTATCTAATTGAATACCAACACGCAAACGCGCACCGCTCTTAACCCCGTTACTAATCGTCGGATAAATAACGTAGTTAGTACCCAAGGCGCTTAAAAAGCTAGCCAGTTTGTTGCTAACATCTCCATAAGTGCCGCTGTCATCTACATCAATGAACATAACGCTGCGTTCTAGCACTTCGTTGTTAGCGCGCTCCATTGTGTTATTAGCAAGCGTTCCGTAAAGCACATACGGCGCCTTTTTGCGCTTAAATGCTTCAAGCTCTTCGCCAGTCATTCCGTGAGCTGTTGTCTTGGGACTTTCAACCAATCTAACCAAGTGTAAGAAGTCAGTTTCATATCCACTTACAGGGGTGTAATTCTGCTTCATCAGTCCAACTTGTCCATAGATCATACTTCTAACTCCTTAATTGCTTCGAGTTGTCCTAAAATAAAACCCTTATCGTAGTTGTGTATTTTTGAACCGCGGTACCCGTATGTGTATTTGATAACTCGCGAAAGAACGACTTTGGGAGTGATGCGCTCTAATTTCATCTCGAAAGCGTATCCGTCGTTCCAACCACTTTCGTACTCAATTTTTTTCAATACTTCATCTGTATAAACAACGTTGGTTAGCTCTGCAATTACATTTCCGTATTTATTGTTGAACTTGGTAACGTATTCTTCAAAATCAACACCAGCTGTCCAGTAGTTGGAGGTTTGTGTGATGGCGCGTGCTTCAATCAGCTGTGAAATAACGTATTTAGCGCGCTTACCGCTGAGGACTTCGTTAGTTTCGCATTCGTATTCGAGTGGGTCGTAATCAAAGTTATGCTTTACCTTGTTTCCAGTTGCGAGTTTGTTGAGTACCCATGCTTCATAACGCTGCATGGGTGCTAGCTTCTTGTAATCGTTCATCGTTAAACCTCTTTTAATTTCTTCTTTACGTCTAGCCACCAATCTAGTAAGTCGATGCTAGACAGCCTTGGGTCATCTTTGTTTAGTGCTGCTTCAAAATCTTCATGACTTCGTATTAAGAAATAACTGTACTTTGTATGTTGTCCTTGTGACTGTCCAACCGGTACACCCAATGTCAGCAAATCATCTAGCCACTCTTGCACAGCTTTGCGTTGTGCCGTGTTCGTACCGTCAAACATAAGTCCTGCGTAAGTCCCGATGTTGTACCAAGTTTTTGGGCTTTTTGCAGTTCCGCGTCCAAGCGCCTTAATCAAGTCCATAAATACGTCAGTTTTTCCCATGTATCAAAGTCCTTTCATCGCACGATCTAACTCATCACGGTTATAACGCTCAATAGCAACGCCGTACTTCATTCCACTGTGTGGCGTAAATACGCCTTTATCAGCTAGCTTCCTGAACGTCTCGTAAGACAAATGCACGTATTTGCGCGCTTGTTCAAGTGTCAACCACGGGCTATCGGGCGTATCAAGAACACCTGCTAACCTGTTAATCGCAATGGCTAGTGTGGTATCATTATCCATATACAAATCGCCTCCTTTCTTACGAATAGCGGCACTCCTTTAAAACTCGTCAGTGTACTGTCCAAAGTAAAATTACTGATGAGTTTTTTTATTTACCTTTTGCGAGTTGGGCGCTCGTTTATGTCGTTTAAGCCGGCAAAATTTAGCGTCGCTGTTTCGTTTTTTATTGTTTAAGCAGTTTAACGACATGCTTAGGTCAGATATATGTATGCCCAGTTAAGGGCGTGTTATAATAGAAGTATCTTCTACGAGGCTCGTCACCTCGAGTAATGCTTCTATTTCTTAAAGCGTTATCCGATTATGGATAGCGCTTTTTTGTTTATAGAAAATCTTCAAACTTTGGACGAGTCTTTTCCCATTCGCGTACCGCCTTGTGATAGGCGGTTTCTGCGTTAAACATCGCAAGGCGTTCTTCTGCCTTTTTAGCTGCTTCGATGTTAATAATCGTACGGAACTCATCGGTGCTATTTTGTTTGTGAACGCCACGCTTGATAGGCTTTAAATCTCGCGATGTGAACTGATAAGCCGTTCCGTTATCGCTTTCTAAAATAACGTCCTTGCTATCCAGTTTCGTGTAATCGTAGTCCTTTGGCACAATCGCAGCACCGCGTTCAACTGGAGCCATTTTGATATTGAAGTAGTCCACAAATTTAGCAATATCTTCAAACTCTTCGTCTTGGTCAACTTCTACGAGTCCGTTGTGTTGGTTGAACTTAAACAACGCGCCAGTGTAATGGCCGAAAGCGCCGTTATCATTTACTGGTACACCAGTTGAGAAATAAAGTGTTACTGGCTTAGTCAACAAACCGCCACGCTTGTAAATTGCTGTTCCGTCATTCTTATAGCTAATTTCTAGATCGCCTGAAAACTTGACTAGCTCGCCAGCTTGTTCAGGAACTGCGCCACACTTAAACTTGTACACTGTTCCGTTATCACCAGTTAATAGCACGCGTTCAGTTTTACCGTTTGTTTCAAAATATCCTGTGCCAAACTCGTCAGAAAATAGTGTGAACTCATCGAAGAAGTCAAAAGCCTCATCTTCTTCGTATTCCTTTAGCGGTTGCAACTTGCCGCCCGCACGGTTGTTAAACGTATAAGTGTGCTCGCCAGTTGATAGGTATAGCGTCGTTTCGTTACCGTCTGATGTAACAATTTGTGCCTTGCCGTTTCGTGCGTATGTGATTTGTGCGTTCTTCATTTTTTTACCTTCCTTATCGCTCGATTAGTTGCTTCAACTCGTGTACACAGTCGGCTGCTGAACAAACAACTGCTGACCATGCCAAAATCAAAATAAATGCTCTCATTACATCACCGTCCATTGTTTTTTTTAGTAGCGGTTTAACGTCATGCTACCGTGACACGATGTTACTCAAATTCGATAGCGCCGCGCTTGATGTCGTCGATAAATGCGTAAATGTTATAAGCGATCAACATTCCGGCGATTATGCCAATCAGCTGTAACAAGAAAATTTGCGTATCTGTCATGACTTCTCCTTTTTCACTTGGCTAACCAGTTGTTTACTGCGTCGTATACTTTAGAAGTCACGACTAGAGGCGTCTCGTCATTTAGAATTTTGCTTAACGTTGGGCGTGTGATATTCATTTCCTCGGCTAATTTGCCTAGGGTCAATCGTTTCTCGCCTTTCTTTCGCAATAGTTCAACTTGTTGCTTCTCAAAAATAATTTTTTGCATTTGTTTCCTCCTTTTATACCTTTTGGCATATCCGATAAAGTAATAGTATAATACCTTTTGGCATATTTCAAGCACTAAATTGCCAAAAGGTATATTTTTGTTTATAATCGTTTTATTGAAAGGAGGTTTACTTGTGGAAACAAATAGCATTCTGAAAGAATTGCGGTTAAGCAATAATGAAACTTTAACCGAGCTTAGTGAACGCGTTGGAATTTCTCAACCAACACTTTCGCGATATGAGCGCGGTACTCGTAAGCCAAAGTATGAACAGGTTGTTAAACTAGCTAACCACTTCGGTGTTAGTGTTGGTTATATAACCGGTGTATCGAACGATAAACACGACTTCTACGGAGGTACTGAAAACGAGATAAAAGAACTAACCAAGCAATGGAATGAATTCGCTGATGATGACGCTAAAATGTTCGACCGTTTGTTAGATCTGCTTGTTCCTGAAAGTTCAAACGACTTAAAAGACAGGTTAGATATTCACATCAAACAAAAGGCAATCGTTAATCTTTACATTTTGTTGCGTGGTGCTGTTGGGCAAGGGTTAAGCGGTAAAGTAGAACTTCTAAATCAACTTGACCAACTTGTTAGCGATGTCTGGGGTTCAGATGATTTTGTTATAGATGACAAGGGCGCTGAGTTCTCGTGGCGCAATAATCAGTAAACTATCCATTTTGTGAATTTAATGCCGATACATAGAAGAGTTGGGCGCTCGATAAGTAGAGGTATTAAAAATGAGTGTTAAACAAGAAGCTAATAACAAGTGGTCAGCGCGTATCACTTGGACAGATGACCTTGGCAAGCGTCACGAAAAGCGTAAGCGCGGACTCGCAAGCAAAACACTAGCCAAGCAGTGGGAACGTAAGACGTTAGCAGCAATCGATAACGGCGATTTTGATAAGGTCAGCGTAAACATGACAACTAACCAGTTGTTTGTTCAGTGGTTTGCTGATTATTCTCGCACCGTTAAGGCTGTGTCATCAGCTAAGGTAAAAAAGATGTTTGAACAACACGTACTAACTTCCGAGTGGTTTGACGGCGTGCAAATTAAGAACATCAAAAAGCGCGATGTTCAGCTGTGGGTTAATGCAATGGCAAAAGAATTCACAACATACAAGCGACAAGTGAACTACTTTAAACAAATGCTATCCATGGCGGTGTCTTTGGAGTTGATAGATAGCGACCCGTTTGACGCGGTGTTGTATCCAAAGGCTAAACCGGCGCCCGTCTATAATGACCGTGTAAACTTTTATGACCGTCAGCAGTTAGCTGCGTTCTGGTCAGCTGTCCAAGGTAAATACGATAACCTTGAAACAATGCATAAACTCGCTTATCTGCGCCTGCTAGCGTGGACTGGAATGCGTAACGGAGAACTTAGGGCTATTACTTGGTCTGATGTTCACTTAGACGGCAACGACCCTTATATAGACGTAAATAAGACGATGAGCGAAGTAACCGGTCAAGGTGTGGTTATTGATACACCTAAAACAGAAGCCGGCAAGCGCACCGTTAAGTTAGATCAAGTAACTGCTAACTACTTGAAGAAGTGGCGTGCTATCCAAGGTCAGAAACTTATGGCTAAGGGGCAACAAGCTGATGTAGTGTGGACTAACAAGGTTATGACAAAGCGAATATCAGCTAACCAACCGCGCACTTGGTTGCTAGCTGCGATTAAAGATACTGATGTCCCGCGTATCAATATCCACGGTTTACGGCACACGTACATCACTTTAGCTGTCCAAGCTGGTATGGATATTAAGACGTTACAAGCGCAAGTTGGTCACGATGATGTTCAAACAACACTTAACGTGTATGCGTCCGTCACTGACGAAATGCGGGCAAATACGGCTGAAACATTCACATCGTTGGTAAACTTCTAACAACAACACAAAACGCCCCTGTACGGCTTTTTACGGCTTTGTACAAGGGCGTTATTTTTAGGCTATCCATGTTTTTGTGGAGTAGAAACTCCACCATTACTCCAATAAGTGGAGTAGGCGTCAGCCCTTGGTATTACTGGGTTTACACTATCTCTACTCCAAATACTCCGCTTTTTTATGAGTTCATACCAAAAAGTTTAAACAAGGAAGAAGCAACATGGCTAGCAAGTAGCGTCCACACAACTGTCCACAATCGCGTCGAATTTAACGTGATATAACAAAATCTAATGTGGACTACATCGTGGACAGATAAAAGAAAAACCTTGATATACCAAGCGATAACGCCTGTATATCAAGGTTTAACAAATCATATAACTGGGCATACTGGATTCGAACCAGTGCATGACGGTACCAGAAACCGTTGCCTTACCGCTTGGCTAATGCCCAAAATCAACTTCTATATCATACAACACACACTCTATCGATTTCAAGTCCAAAAAGAAAACGACCAAGTCCCCTCAAACCTGGTCGTTTTCGTCTTAACGCTCGTCTAAATTGCGCGCTTTAATCTTGGCCTTTGTCTTTGACACGACCTTATCGTCGAATTGACGAATAAACGCCAATACCTTGTGGGCTTGCTCTTCCCCAAAAGCTTGTACCCAACCATCGAAACGATTCTCAACACGCTTCGTTACGATTGCTTCAACTTCACGACCCGTCACTGTTAAATGCAACAACATCCGGCGTCGATCAGCTGTATCCGGTTCCTGGTAGATGAACTCCTTCTTAAGTAACATCTTGATTTGTCGTGACACAGCCGCACGGGTCACATGGCGACGTTCAACGACATCCGTCAACGTCAGGCCATCTTGTTGTGCAATGCTATGCATAATCAAGTATTGTTCGAATGATAGTCCGTAATCCGCCGCTGGCTCAGAAACAACTTCATCCAAGTATTTCAGAGTCGACAAATACGCGTCGATATACTCGCTTAAAAGCTCCATTACTGCCTCCCAAAAAATATCCCAAAGATTTTTATAACGCTAACTATTGTACAGTAAAGCACATGCCTTGTCAGCCGAAAAAGAGGATATGAAAAAAGAGAACCGCTAAAACTAGCAATTCTCTTTTAATCTTTATTAACGAACAATCATCACTGTGATTGGGGCATTATTAGCCACATAGCTTGATTGCGAACCGAAGTACTTCTCAGCACCCTTTTGTGAGTGTGATCCAATCACAACCATGTCGGGGTTAATTGAAGGAATCACATCCTTGACGATAACCTCACCTGGCTCACCTTCAGACAAAAGCGTCTCAATGTTTGGAACACCGGCATCAACTGCCACTTGGCGGTAACGCTCCAATGCCTGTTCAACATCTTCGCGAGCTGCTGCGTTCTTTTCCTTTGAAAAGTAATCGAACACATTCATTTGATCAGCTTCAAATACTGACAAAATCGTCAACTTAGAACCATCTTCTTGCGCTTGGTGAATTGCGTTCACCAAGGCCAATTGACCAAGTTCTGAGTCATCGACAGCTGCCAATACGTGCTTGAAATGCTTTGCTTCTACCATAAGTTTCGTCTCCTATTACTTAAATAGCGGTGCGACCGTGTTGAAAATCAATTGAATGTTCAATCCCGTCAAGATAACCGAAATCGCATATCCCAACCACGTTGCCCACTTAGGATTTACAAACTCACCCATGTACTTCTTAGATGACGTAAAGTAAATCAATGGGAACATTGAGAATGGCAAAGCCACTGACAAGAAGACCTGTGAGTAAACCAACAGCTTATCCAAGGCACCTTCAGTTGCTCCGAACACAATTGCGAAGATAACAATCGGAATCAACGCAATTCCACGGGTTAGCAAACGTTGCAACCACATTGGCAAGTGCCAGTGCGTGTAACCTTCCATGATGATTTGACCAGTCAACGTTCCAGTAATCGTTGAGTTTTGTCCTGATGCCAACAAGGCAACCGCGAACAACATACTCAAGACAGGGCTCGCAATGGCACCAACGATTTCCTTGTTGTTCAAGGCGTTGAACAAATCACCAAAGGCTTCCAAATCTGAGCCGTGACCGAAGAACAAAGCTGCTCCGACGATCAATAGCAATGAATTAACGACGAACGCTCCCGTCAATTGGATATTTGAATCCCAAGTCGTAAAGCGAATCGCTTCCTTAATACTCTTGTTTGATGAACGGTCAATCTTACGTGTTTGTGAGATTGATGAGTGCAAGTACAAGTTGTGTGGCATAACTGTGGCACCAACGATACCAAGAGCCAACATCAATTGTCCGTGCTTCAAGATGTCACTGTGTGGCACCAAGTTCACGGCAACTTCACCCATATCAGGCTTAGCCAAGACCGCCATGTACAGGAAGACAAGCAAGATAACCGCAATCAACGTGACAACGATTGCTTCAATCTTACGGAACCCTAACTTCATCAATAGCAATAATAGCAAAACGTCTAGGGCAGTAATGATGACACCCCATAGCAATGGCAAACCGAACAGCAAGTGGATGGCAATCGCTGCACCGATAACTTCGGCCATTTCAGTCGCCATGATTGCAAGTTCAGTCATAATCCATAGAATATATCCAACGAATTGATTAGTAGAGTCACGTGTCATTTGGGCCAGGTCTTTCTGAGCCACAATTCCTAGTTTAGCCGCCATATACTGCAACAACATCGCAATTAAACTAGACACTAAGATCACAGACATCAATAGGTAGTGGTATTGTGCACCACCAACGATTGATGTAATCCAATTACCTGGGTCCATGTAACCCACAGCAACCAACGCTCCTGGCCCACTCCAGGCCATCAACTTACGCAAAAATCCGCCGCCTTGTGGAACTTCCACTGTGCTGTTGATTTCCGCCAAACTTGGACCACCAGACGCTTGTGCGTTTACGTCTGCCGGATCCTTTACTGAATTTTCGCTCATCAGTAAATATGCCTCCTTGTTTTTTGGTACGACTCATTATCTTACTAAAAGTATCTTTTGTAAACCGTCAAAGCCCGAAATGACGCGGTTTGAACAAATTGTGAACTTTCCGTGTTTTGGGTATGACCCCTTGACAACTTCCAAAAAATAATGTAATTTAGAACAGTTGAAAAAATAATCGATTATTAATAAACACTGCCTACTTTCTACACGGCGGTGTAAGGGAGGATATATCTATGGCAGTTCCTGCACGTAAGACTTCAAAGAACGCAAAGCGCTCACGTCGCGGTGGGCAAGG
>ULIY01006502.1_pt1 | contig 14703 bp, 16 predicted proteins | sample 1950511 | NCBI WGS metagenome assembly ULIY01 (sample SAMEA4835453, study PRJEB28245) | human gut metagenome | biome: gut microbiome; material: fecal sample | place: Denmark | collected 2008
GCCTGCATCGGCAGCGGAAAAACATCGACTATCAACGTACTCTGCGATGCATATCCACCAGAACGGCGTATTTTGTACTTGACCTACAACCGATTACTCAAACTTGATGCCAAAGACAAAATCAAGAATGGCAATGTCCTGGTTCAGAACTATCATGGATTTGCAAGCCTGCTGCTGAACAAAAAAGGAATCCGGAATTGCGGACAGGGCGAACAGCTTGCCATGGTATTGGAAAAGAAAATTCCGATTCCGCCGATTGATACTCTTATCATTGACGAGTATCAGGATATCAATGACGAGATTGCAGAACTGCTCAAATATATCCGCTCTAAGAATCCGGGCCTTCAAATCGTCGCAGTGGGCGATATGAAGCAGAAAATCTACGATGATACAGCGCTGGATGTCTGGGAGTTCATGCAGGATTTTCTCGGCCGCCATGAACAGGTGGTTTTCACGAAATGCTTCCGTATTTCTCATGACTTGGCAGAACGACTCGGCAATATCTGGGGCAAGACCATCAACGGCGTAAATAGCTCCTGTATCGTGGAACAGATGTCGGTCGATGAAGTGACAGAGTTCCTGAATAAGCAGAACCCCAAAAATGTCCTTTGCCTGGGTGCTCGAATTGGAGCCATGACGAAGGTGCTCAACGACTTGGAGAATCGACCGGGGAACCTCTATGACAAGCATCATGTCTATGCAAGTATCGCAGACAATGATGGGAATAAGGCAGTAGCACCCTCCTCGGATGTTGGTATCTTCACGACTTTTGACGGCAGCAAAGGTATGGAGCGGCCTATCTGCGTTGTGTTTGATTTCACGGAAGAATACTGGTCGTCTCGCACAAGCAAACCGATGGCACGATATGAGATTCTTCGGAATCTGTTTTGTGTCGCAGCAAGCCGAGGAAAGCAGCGAATCATTTTCGTAAACTCAGACCATCCGTTGAGCGATAAATCTCTGATGACCCCAACTGAAACTCTTCGCGGATTTCCGCATCCGTTCGCATTTTCTGAGATGTTTGACCATAAATTCATCGAGGATGTAGATGCCTGCTATAAGCTGTTGGAAGTCACACCGATTGAACGTAATGATACCACGACCATTGATATCCAGACGGCAGATGCAATGATTGATTTGTCTCCCTGCATCAGCATCTACATGCAGGCAGGATTCTTTAATTCCTACGATATAGATGACGCACTTGCGTATTACATGGACCTGCATAAAGACATGCAGTATTTGAAAATCAAGAAGGGTGCAACGGTCGAGGATAAGGTTCTACTGCTCACAGCACTCGAAACGAATCAGTGCAGGTATGTAAAACAGGTCAAGCCTCCTTTTGTGAACGCAAAAGCCAAAATGTCGCTCAGCATGCGGCTTGGAACCGTGTTCACTCCCGATGAATATGTTCAGGCACGTGGCGATATCGACATTCATACTAAGGACCATAAAGTAATTTATACCTCGGGCCTTGCGGATGTCGTAAAGAATAATACCGTCTACTGCATCAAGTTCATCAGCAGCCTGGCACATAAGCATTTTCTGCAGTGTGCGTGTTCCATGATGGCATTGGGGTTGCCGTATGGCGTTGTCTGGAACGTCAAAAGTAACCTGATGTACAGCGTAAAAATCAAGGATATAGACGCTCTGATTGACGCAATTACCAAGTGCATTACGAAACGGGTTTATGATAGCGCAGATGACTACACCTGCAGGAAAGGTTTTGTACAGGATACCGCGTCGATTATCGACCGATGGACTGACGACGGATATGCGGAAGAGCCCACCACTATCACTTCCGGCGACGGTATTGCCATCATCAAGCAAGGAAGCCGCTATTTTGTGATGGACGGAGCACGTCGAAACACCCTGAACGATAATTTCGGGATGGGCTTTGCCGATGTAAAAGATGCTTGCCTTGCTTATGCAAAGAGTTGTGAACTCCAGAAAATCGTGGACCATGATTCTCCTTATTCCGAAGTCGAATTCTGGCTCGACCAGAACAAGGCGTTTGAGGAATACATGACGCAGGTAAGCCATGAAATCGAACAGCACAAGGAAGGACCGTATGCAAAGTATAAGTCTTTCGCTGCTCCCGCTGTCCGAAAGATGCTGGCCGAAAAGGGACTGACCATCATGTTCCCGGAAAAGGTCCTCATCAAGGTCTGGAAGATGCGCCGTGTCGAAGATGCCATGTATCAGAAAATTGAAGAAGCAAAGAAGCAGAACAGCTCCAATGTACCGCTTGATGAGGCGTTCTTTGACTCTGAACTGGTGGATTCCGTTGAGGGAAGCATCGAAAGCGCCAAGGTAAAATCCAAGCCCAAAAAGGAATCCGCATTACCGTTTTCCAAGTACTGCGCAGATGAGAAGAAGAGCTATCGTGTCGTGAAAAGCGATGAACTCTCAAAGCCCAACCAACCCCGTTATGTTGTGGTCGAGACCGCTACTGATAAGGTCCTGGACAATGCTAACGGATATGGCTACCTTTCCTATCAGGCTGCCTGGAAAGGCTATTCGTACAAGAGCAAGCATCATCTGGACGGTACGAAGAAACCGATAAGTAAGAGTGCAAAAGAGCAGGCAAAGAAAAAGGCGGCTTTCTTTTCAACTGACTCAGAGCAGCTCAGCTTTGGCTGATTCAGAAAATCAACAACAGATTTCACGATTAAAAGGAGGAGGAAATCATGGCAGCCAAAAAGGATAAGATGATTCCGTCTGAGGAAGAACGGAAAAGAGCACTGAAATATGCGACCCCGGCAGGTACGGGTCGGATGTGGGTAACAATGGGAATCGCCTTTATAATTTTCGGCATTATCTTGCTGCTGATTCCAATTGGCCTTGCTATCTCGGAGGCATCAGCGCAGAGATACGACCCCGAAAGCATCCATACAGCAACACTTGTATTCTATCTGCTTGGCGCATTTTTTGGTTTCTGCGGATGTTTCTGCGTTATCTTTGGTAAGCTTGCCGTCAAAGCATTTGCGGAAATACTGTGCAAGGGTGAAATTAACTATCCGGTAGCGGAATACAAAACACCTAAGAAACTGCTGCTTCAAGAGGCAGCAGCTATCAACCAGAGCCCTAATGCTCCATTGACAGCTTCCACATTCGGGAACTGGGTTGATTTTGAAGCCGATTGGCAAAACTGCCTTTCCATTCATAATGGCATCTTGCAGAGTCATCAGATTTTCAAAAAACTGATTCTTGTACAAGACAATTTTACTTACAAAGAGCTGGACTACGAGAATAACTCGGAACTCGGCGTCGGAGTCAAAACATTCGCCGCAGGAAGCACAACGACCATCGGCAAAATGAAAGGCCACAAGCTCATTTATAATATCGGCATGAATCTTTCCAATGGCAAACTGGGAGTTAACAGCTATTCCATCGATACATTGGACGTCACGAATGAAGTACATAAATGGTTAGCTGACCACGGATACACCCGCACAGACTAAGAAATAGCTTTGTTCGTTGTCGATACTTCCGGCTCGATGCGCGGAGAACCTATCAATGCACTGAAAACGGCCATGATTAACACCATCCAGTATATCAATGACGACAACTATATCGGCATCCTCGATGAGTTGCTGGATATTCTTAACGATAAATAATTGATTTTTACACCTCCGATGTTACGGCATCGGGGGTTTTGTTTTTGGGAGGATACTATGAGTAAGGGAATGCGTACAGAGGACGAGGTTCGTGACAGTGCCAAGCTGGTTCTTGGCTTTGATAAGACCGAAGATGGAGTGCAGCAGGGGACTGGGCAAATCACTACCTTCAATCAGTTGGGATTCCGTGGCTGTAATGATAAGCCGGATGGCTGGTATCTGCCGGATGACGCCAGCAAACCCGCCATCATTCTGGAGACGAAATCAGAAGCAGAAGGTGTTTCCAAGGAAAAGCATGTCAAGGAACTGTTCAAGAATATCGATGTTGTTGCCAAGAAATACTCCAAGACCATCGGTATTCTTTATAGCGGCAGTGCTATCCGCGTATTCAGAAACAAAATCGAGCTGTCTGACGCGTCCAAGCACTTGGAAAACAAGGACTACTATATCCGCCTGTGTACGAGCCAGAAACTCGATAACAACTACATCTTCGAAATCACGCAGAAAATCAACAACAGCCTGCATTTCAAGTTCGGTATGACGGACCTGCAGGACCGGATGATTTTCACGGCTTGTGCCCTTGTCGCCCAGCGCTACAACCCTCAGAACGGTCTTCAAAAACTGAAAGACATGGATTACAGCACCTTCCATAACTGGATTTACAGTGCCCTGTCTAAGGCTCTGGAAGATGATAAGAAGCAGAATAGCAAGCTGGATGTACTCTTGGAGGAGTATGCCTCTGTCCGTATGTCTATTACGGAGAATCAGGAAGCCATCAACGATTTCATCGACAATGTCTGCCAGATTGCCGACCTCGTCAATTCCGATAACTGGAATGGTGAGGATGTCATGGCAATCTTCTTCAATGAATTCAACCGCTACCGTGGCAAGGCTCAGGCGGGACAGGTGTTTACCCCTGACCATATTGCATCCTTTATGTACCGACTCATTGATGTGAATATGAATGACCGGGTTCTGGATGCCACCTGTGGTTCCGGCACCTTCCTCGTGAAGAGCATGTGCAATATGATTCGTGAGGCAGGCGGCAGCAATACCAGCAAGGCAAAGCAAATCAAGTCTGAGCAGTTGTTCGGCATCGAGATGTACCGGAAAGTCTACGCTTTGGCTTGTGCAAACATGATGATTCACAAGGACGGTAAGACCAACCTTGTGCAGATGGATGCCACTTCGGCTGAGGCGACTGAATGGATTCGGAAACAAAAAATCACGAAGGCCCTGATGAATCCGCCTTACGAGAGACGATACGGTTGTGCAACAATCGTTGCTAATGTGTTGGATAGCGTTCCTGCAGGTACGAAGTGTGCCTTCATTCTCCCGGATAAGAAGATGGAGAAGGAATCCAAGTTGAAAGCCTTGCTGGAACGCCATACTCTGACCACCATCATCAAGCTGCCTGAGAACCTTTTCTTCGGTCTGGGCGTTACTACTTCTATCTTCATCTTCGAGACTGGCAAGCCTCAGAATGGGCGCAACATCAAGGGCTACTATGTGGCTGATGACGGTCTGGAGACTGTCAAGAACAAGGGTCGGCAGGATGTACACGACAAGTGGCCTGCGCTGGAAGATTACTGGGTTAAGGCGATTCAGGATGACAACGATGACCGCTACAATACCCGCCAGCTTATCAATCCGGCTGAACACCTGTCCTATCAGATGCCGGAGAAACCCTTTGAGTTGTACGAGGAGGATTTCATCAAGACCGTGATGGACTACGAGATGTACAAGCGTGGCATCAACGCCAAGGAGTTCGGGGACAAACTGCTGCAGAAGGTGCTCTATGGTTCGACTGTGACCGGCACTGAGGAAGGCACGAACATTCTGGTGGGGAAAGGAGAAAGCAATAATGGGGAAGATTGATACTTCCGGGTGGAAGGAATTCAAACTCGGATATATTATGGTTGGAAATAAGAAGCAAGGCCATGGTCTTTTCGAAATTGTCAATTCAGTTGCTTATCATGGCAAAGATGTTACCGAGACGAATTCGGATGATGGAATCAATTATATTACTCGGAGCAAGTTCAATAATGGATTAAAGGCAAGGGTCGTTTGCTTGGATAAATTCAAGGTGAATCCTGCAGGAACCATTTCTTTCGGCGCAGAAAACGCAGATTTTTTCTACCAAACGGAGCCTTATATCACTGGCAACAAAATGTATTATATCGACACGACTGCATTATCGGAGCGTGCTTGCCGTTTCCTTAAAAGCATTTTGGAAGCGACATTTACAGCCAACTATTCTTTCTCCGACGGTATGATTCCGGCCAGAATTTATGATGAGTGCATCAAACTTCCCGCCACCCCTAACGGAGCCCCCGATTGGGCTTATATGGAATCCTACATGGCAAACCTTGAAACCAAAGTCGCCGAGTCGCTGACCCTGCTACAGGCTGCGAAGGATGCGGAGAAGAAAAAGGTGGATACGAGGGAGTGGGGAGAGTTCCGGGTGGGGGAATTGTTTGACGCGGAACGCGGAAAGGTGAAGAATATTCAGCCCTTAACCCCCGGAGCGACTCCAATCATCGCAGCAGGCGCTTACAACCAAGGTATTGCTGGGATGTACGAGATTGACAGTGCCTATAAAAATCGAATTACCGTATCTTGTAATGGGGCAGGTTGTGGCAGTACGTTCTATCATCCATACGAGTTCAATGTGAATGGCGATGCTATTACACTTATTGAAAAGAAGTGTATGCCTGACAGAGCAAAGCAGTTTGTTGCATGCATCTTAAATGCCACTTTTACGCGCAAGTTCAGTTATGAAGAAAAATGTTCCCCTCAAAAGGCTCTGGCTGAAGTAATGCGGTTGCCCATTGACAAGACCGGTCAGCCTGACTGGGCGTATATGGAGGAGTATATGAGGAAGGTGGAGAGAAAAACCGAAGGCATGCTCAATCAATTTGTCTCAACATAAAAGGAGGAACGGACGATGTTTCTTGATAAAGAATTAGATGTAATTTGTCTTTTACAAGCTGAATTAAAACATTCAGAGCCCTTATTGTATAAAAGCAATTCTTTCTGCAAAAAGGTATCACGCTATATTAAAAGTATAAATTCATTCAGTGATAACAGTGGGCATGAAGCATTACCACCAGATTATTATTCTGATGAATTGAACTGTATGTTTGATGTAATGCGCGTAAATGATACAGAAATAAGGAAAACATATAATCCTGTAAAAATACGAGAACGCGAAATTGAACAAGAGCTAAAAGACAAAGGAATATTACAGCCGCACATGACACTAATTGTAAACTCAGAAAGTGATGATGTGCAAGAACACACATACAAAAACTACAAACGAAATTGCAAAAGAGTTTTAAATGAGCATATTGCTAAAATTGATATTTGGCAGAAAGAGCATCCTAGAATCCAGAATAAAGGTTTGCTTATATGTGATGAAACGGAATGCTATTTCGATGGGCATGTTATATATACTGGAAACGAAACATTTGCCTATTTTGGAGAAAAAAATGTTATAGAATTACATAGACCGTGGATGGATTCAGAACTTGTAGAAAAAGCATACGATTCAAAACTGGACTTTATTATATGGTTTTCTCCATATAAACCACACAGCATTTTGCTTGAAAAATATGGTTTATCATATCCAAGTATCGTAGTTCTTGATACAAGATATAAAAGGACGGACTTTATAAATTATGACGAAGAAAAAATGTCTTCAATGTGAAATAAATATTAAGGGCAACCACGTTACTTATTAGAACATAAATTTTAGAAGGTGATTTTTATGGATTTAATGCATGTACTCTATTTTTTGGGATTTGCAATCCTTATCCTTATCGAAATTATTACATATCCAAAAGTAAAAAAATGGAAACCAAAGTATAAAACAATTTCTGTAATGATAGCAGGTATAGTTTGTATTGGAGAATTGGCGTGTATCTTTATTGGAGAAATACTAACTGTTGAAAAAGTAACACTAAAAATAATAGACTTACTTGAAAAAATACATGATTTTAGTAGCCCCACATTTTTGAATATTATCATACTTATTATCACATCGATATTCTTGGTTTGGGGAGGAATGGATTTGGCATATAACAAACTAACAAGTAGCGTGAATAGGCTAACAAATTCAATGGATGAATTGCTTGGCAAAAACCATAACAACCACGCACACTGACACCATCACAACTATTGCTCAAAAGACCATCGTGGTCTTTATCCTCGTTTGCAGAGGTAGCGAACTTGAACAAGCCCTTGTTGGAGCAGACAGCGACCCAAGAAAACTTGAAAAAGCTTTCGGTATGGACGAGAGATACCTTGTGGATAACCCGTATGTTGTACGAGTAGCTAACATTAAAGGTGTGATTATATGAATGTTCTTAAAGAGTACAAAGGTTATCAGCTTGTTGAGCGTTATGATAAAACCTATATTCGTTTTTGGGGTGGTCGTGAGGAGGATATTCCTTGTGAATTTCCCATTTCAAAAACGGACGCAGAACGGGTTATCAACGAAGCGAGTGTGATTGACGAGCTGCTCTCAATTGCAAAGACTCAAATAGAGTGGACAGCTAATTCTTTTTATAAGATTGGTATTACTGAATACATTCTGCATCGCATGAAGCTTTCTCAGACAAGAGCAGAAAAGTCTTATGAAAAAATAGCTCGATACACTGATATTTGCAAAGAATTTTATCAGTACATCATGGATGATGAGGTGTTTACACCTAATCCAATTAAGGTTGAAGGGTTTACAGCTCAGCATTTGGCTACCAACTATCCTCTTTCAGCTTTAGGTGCGTATAATTATTTGATTTATTTGCGTGAAATGCCCGAAAAAGCGTTGGCAGATTTGAAAGCAGGATTACCAACAAGAGAAAGGCATTTCCGTCACAGATAACGACCTTCTTTTGCTTGATGACGACGAGGAAACAGAGGAATACGACTGGCAAAACGAGCCTCCCGTAGAGGATTTCGGCAACTTAGATATTGACTGAGTTGTTGATAATGATAATTGCATATCAAGAAAATGAATGGTATAATGTAAATAATACAAACCGCCATCCCGCACCAAATTCAAATACCAAAAACCCAAGCAAATCCCACAACGAAAGGAGCCATACCATGTCCACTCTCAAAAACGGCGAGTTTGGCATCGACTTGGACAAGGAGAAAATTCTCTGGACCGACCGAAAACGCCACACCATCTTTTCTCTGCCGCTGTCCTTTACGAAGTATACCCTGACCGAGACCAAACTTATCATCCAACGTGGCTGCTTTAACCTGCGCGAGGATGAGATTCAGCTGTACCGCGTCCGGGACATTGCGTTCAAGCAGAACTTCTATGAGCGCCTTTGCCGTGTCGGCAGCATCCATCTCTGCTCTACGGATGCCATGACACCGGAAATTGATATCCGTCGTATCAAGAACCCGCGCGATGTCAAGGAAGTGCTTTCTAAGACCATCGAGGCTTGCCGGAAAGCGAACGGCATCCGTACTTCGGAAATCATCGGGGACCATGGTCACTTCCCCGAGCCTGCCCCGCATGGTATGCCGCCTGAACCCTGCCACGAACATCCCCATAACTAATAATAGCCCGTACAGATTCGGTTCTGTGCGGGCTATTTTTTGTTTACAAAGAAATTTTTGGGTGGTGAGGCAGTTGACCAGCTATGCGAACGGCTTAGAATTATAAGTGCAATAAGCAAACACACATCGACACAGTCAACAACCCCGCCTAAACCGGTTCGCCGGTTATAATTGAGAGCCAGAAAACCTGCAGGTTTGCCTGTGGGATGAATGGCTCTCAATTATAACATTGGCGAAGTGGGCCACAGGGCGCAAGCCCTGACTTATAGTTTCATTACGCGTCACTTGGCGCACCGATATGTTTGCCAATTGCCCTTGCGGTGACATTTTTGCATCCGCAGCATAAAAGGAGAAATAAATGAAGAAGTTTTTGAAAATCATCATTTTCGCTATCCTGGCCGGACTTGGTGCTTTCTGGTATACAGAAAACCAGAAGCGCCGGACCATGATTCCGCTCGAATTTCGAGGCGAGTGAAATGCAAAAAGACATCAAAATTGTGCTGGAAATCATCTGGTATCTGGTCCTGCCGGTTGTGGCTCTTGCGCTCTACATCAAATATTGGCACTGGTATACCGCAAATCTCGGTTGGTCCTTGACTCATCCATCCTACATTGTTTTCGGATTTATTTTGAGCGCTGCACTGTGCTTTGAAATTGTATATATCGACATTAAGTTTGGCGAAAAATAGCGCTTGCCAAAATATACGAACGCCGTACAATGTAAAGTGTGAACAGATACTAAGCAATCAGTAGGATTCACAATCTGTATTTTAAGCGGACTTATCCCATAGCGGGGTAGGTCCGCTTTTTTTGTTGAAAGGAGAAAAAGTATGAAACTCAAAAACAATCTATTCCGGAGCACGGCGGCAATCATCGCTACGCTCCTTGCACTCAGCTTCACCGGCTGCGGTCAGAATCCGATAATATCGGAAAGTCCATCCAGCACCGGGGTCGTCTCAGAAAGCACTGCAAGCAGTGAACAGACGGCTGGCGGTTCGGTGGACGGCAGCTTTACGATTCACTTTTTAGACGTAGGACAGGCGGATTCCGCCCTTATCACCTGCGACGGCCACTCAATGCTCATTGATGGCGGCAATGTCGATGATTCTAACGTTCTTTACTCTGTCATGCAGCGTGAAACCGATGGACACCTGGATTATGTCGTTGGAACCCACGCACACGAAGACCATATCGGCGGTTTGTCCGGTGCCTTTGAGGCCGTCACTGCGGACATGACTCTATGCCCTGTGACAGAATACGACAGCAAAGCATTTCGGGACTTTGCAAGCTACGCGGAGCAAAAAGGCGGAGGCATCACGATACCGGATGTGGGTGAAACCTACACTCTGGGGGAAGCGGAATTCACGATAGTTGGTGTTAATTCTGTTCCCGATGACACGAACAATACTTCGATTGTTTTGCGTATTGTCTATGGAGACACCTCGTTCCTCCTTACCGGAGATGCGGAACAGGAAGCGGAAAACGTGATACTTGCATCGGGACAAGACATTCAGTCAACGGTTCTGAAAGTAGGGCATCATGGCTCAAGTACATCTACCTCAGAGGCTTTTCTGGATGCGGTAAATCCAACATATGCTGTGATTTCTTGTGGCACAGGGAACAGTTACGGTCATCCACATCAGGAAACACTCGACAAGCTGCAAAACAAAGGTGTCGAGGTTTATCGCACAGACCTGCTGGGTGATATTTACTGCTCATCTGATGGCAAAGAAGTGAGTTTCACATCCGACGAATATCATGATGAGAATCGGGTTGAAGCCGGTAGTGCTGCAGACTCCAAGGATAAACATAACAGCAGCCCTCTTGTGATAGACGAGACATACGTTCTGAACACGAGCACCATGAAGTTCCACATGCCCGATTGCTCTGCAGTCGAATCGATGAGTCAAAAGAATCGAATCGACTATATGGGTTCGCGTGACGAGCTCATCCAGGAAGGGTATTCGGCGTGCGGGATTTGCAAACCATAAAAATTGCACCTGATTTACTCGACATGCTGTGCGAACTGACTACAATAAAAAATGTACGATAGATAACAAACATCGAAAAAGGCATTCTGCCTTTCGTACAATTCACAATTCTGCAGACATAAGGCAGACTCACCGTCTTGGTGGGCCTGCCTTTTTTGTTTGCGCAACTATAAAAAAGGAGTATAACGCAATGTTCAAAATTCACGATGACAAAGTCTATTTCGTCGCCGAAACCCCCGATATCAACAAAGTTATCGAAATCTTCCTACCTAAGGATGACCGTGGCACCATTATGGATTCACACGAAATCCGTGTGGACCTGTGCCGTGCCGTCATTCACATGGAGAAGAAGGGTGTCCGTGTCTTGAAGGTCCGCAACATTGAGGATACCAACAAGGCAAGCATCGACATCTGGCACATGCCGAATATCAGGAGGCTGCAGAGTCTCCCGTAAGCGATGTGGTCAATGCCTGCATTGAGTCCTGCTTTGATTCCGGTGCAATGTTCAATCTGCCATGCAAAGCCAACCGCAAAACCCATGAAGTTTTTGCTGTCGAATGCTGCGCAAGCCCCGATGATGATGACTCGTTCAGTTATGCAGAAGTGAAAATCAACGGCAAGGATTATCCTATCAATTTTATTGACGATATTCTTCTCGAAAACAATGTTGATGATGCGCTGGATGAGTTTTATAGAATTCAGCAGACAGGCGAGTATTGGCAGCCTGATGGCAACAAAACGCTGGATGATGCCATTCACGAATGTCGTTGGGCTATCCTGAAGGATGCCATCCAAAAGCGTGGACATGAGGCTGTTGCTGATTTTGTCGGGACCGACATTTCCAGTGATACTTACGACCGTGTGATGGATGAAACCGAAGCCCAGATGCCGGACGAAGAGTTCGAGCGCTTCTGGGAAAAGTACATCTGACAAAAAACATCTCATACAACAGAAAGGAAGTATACCGCTATGGCTATCAACAATGTTAACGAATTTCTCCGCAAGACCTTTTCCAAAACCATCTTCGGCACCCCTGCGCTTCGGCCGATTGCAGTCTGTGCAGACGGCTTCAACCTGTCGATTCAGGCAAGCAGCATGCACTACTGCAGACCGAGTAAGGACCTGCAGGACGGCGATTACTCCAAGGTCGAGCTCGGCAATCTGTCTGAGACGGTCGAGGAGTTTCTGCCGTATGCCGAGAACGAAGCCCGTCCGCTATTTACCGTCTATGGGTATGTCCCCGTTGAGACGGTGGATGCAGTGCTTGCCAAGCACGGCGGTATCGTCAACGCGTGAGGGGAGGGAACTTACGATGGAAGTATTCACTATCGTCGCCAATGAGGTCATTGGCTTATCCGCAACGGAATGCACACTGATTCAGTTTAGCTACAATCCGGAGCAAATCCGTGACCCCGAAACGGTCCTGCGCAGTGCTGTCAAGGACTATCTCAAGACGGATGAAGGCAAACGACAGCTGGAAATCAACTGTGGCTGCTGGAACTGGGGCGATGTCGATGACATTCCCGGCTCGTTCTTCTTGAACTATGGTCTGACTAAAATCGCTCCGCCGGATGTGAATGTTGTCGTTGACCGCAACGAGAACTTCATGGACGACTACGAGGATTGCGAGGAAGAATAACAGAAAGGGCATGAAAAAATGCGTATTTATAGCGCAAACAACGTATTCATAGAAGTTACGCGCCGATGCAATATGTGCTGTGCGCACTGCCTGCGCGGAGATGCCGAAAGCATCGATATTCAGGAGAAGTACATCGATGCTTTTCTCGACAACTTTGAGAAGGGAGCTTATATCAGCTCTCTTACCTTTACCGGTGGGGAAATCTCTCTGAATATACCGGCAATTCGATACACCTTGAAAGCTGTCAAAGAGCGCGGTATCGCCGTTGGAAGCTTTTACATGGTCACTAACGGAAAAGCTGTCGATAAGATGGCTGACCTTGCTATGGCGAGTCTGGAGTGGTGGGCCTACTGCGATGAAAAAGATGACTATATGTGCGGTCTTTGCATCAGCAGTGATAACTTCCACGAAGCAATCCCATATGAAAGTGAAAGTATCCTTAGTGGCTTGAAATATAACCGTAACGATAAGGTAACGGACTTCCATCTGGCTTATTTACTGAACGAAGGGCGTGCTAAGAATCTCGATTCGAATATCTATAAGAAGCGTGAACCTCATGTAGACAAGCTCGAATACGAATTCAACAAAACCGGCGATATCGACTTTTACAGCGGCGAGCTGTACTTGAACGCCATCGGTGATGTCGTTTCCGGCTGCGATTGGTCCTACAAGTCGCAGAAGAAATATCGTTTTGGTAATGTAATGAACAAAAACTGGCTGGAAAACATTTCCAACAGCGAGTTGTACATTGCAAGCTAAACCATATCACTTATACATTGCCACTGTTTTCCTACAGAAACGGTGGCTTTTTTAGAAAAGGAGACCACAAATGACTGAAACAAAAGACATGTTTGAACAAATCAGCGCCATCTTAACCGATAAGAAAGATAAGCCGTTTTCCTATGAGGAGCTTGCAGCAATGCTCAAAACTGACCCTGATGCCCTCAAAACCTTTGATGAGGTCTATAAGACACAGGTTCTTGAAAGCGGAGAGCTGCATGAAAATATGCTCCAGTGGGATACAGCTACAGTCAAAGCAATTCTCGACAAAAAGGTCTACTTCCCACCGGAACTCAATTCGCTCATTGACAGCATCGTCACAGAACTGGTGCTTGAAACGCGTCTGTACATCTACAACGCGGAACGCGGTGGCTATTATGTGACATACTCTGCCAACCGCGACTTTATGACAGAGGTTACAAACGAGGAGTTGAAACGCTACCCCGAAGAACTCCGTCCGCAGCTCACCGGAAAGTTGATGAAGATTGACATTTCTGAGCCGTCGTACAAGGAATTGCTTCAAAACTACGCAGGCTACAAGAATGCAAAGAACGACAGCACAAAAATGTTCTACTACAACATGTTCCGTCAAGGTCTTGACATCCTCGACCTTGATGACTTCACTTATCAGATGCTTGAGATGAACCCCAACTCTATGGGCTTCTGGTTTCCTCCTCTGGTAGAGGGATTGTACGGCAGCGCATTTTTCAAGGTTCCGGACACAAAAATTCTTCGCGTACCTATCACCATGCTGCAGCTTACCCGCCTTGGTTTCGAGACGTTGAATCCCGTTACAAAGGAAATCGTGAACCGTTATTGCCAGAAAGTCTTCCATCTTGATGGATACGAAGACTATTTTATCAAAACGGGCACGTATTCTTCCAAATACGAATTCCGCAACGCTCATATCCATAACCCGAAGGAAATCAATGAGATGGGCGAGTATTTCTTGTTTTTGAATCATCTGACATGCTCGATGGCATCCCCTCTGAACAATCGCTGCTTCTACGGCGCGAACACCACGAACGAGTGGGTCGTCAGAGAATACATCAAGGACAAAGAAAATAACCCCACCATCTACAACGGTTTGCCGCTGCAC
>ULIY01009002.1_pt1 | contig 14661 bp, 13 predicted proteins | sample 1950511 | NCBI WGS metagenome assembly ULIY01 (sample SAMEA4835453, study PRJEB28245) | human gut metagenome | biome: gut microbiome; material: fecal sample | place: Denmark | collected 2008
TCATCGCCATCCCAAAGGCTGATGAAACTGTCCCATCAATCCCATTTGCGCCACGGTTTGCCATCACATGCACCTTTGTGGCTGGCATAAAGTAATTGTCCATGTCACGGATTGGCATTGAGTTGGCAATAAACACTTGGCTATCAGCCGGTACTGCTGCCAACACGCTAGGCAAGGCAACTTCAGACATTTCCGTCGTTGCAATCGCTTGTGCAAGAGTTTGCTTAACCGTTTGCCATTGTAATCGATAATCATTTTCGGCACGGCCAGCAGTTGCCAACAGCTCATCAATCAGCGCCATCTCATCAACAGCCAAGGTTGTGGTTGTTTGACGTGAGTGGTCGTGACCAGCATGGTTAATACCGACTTGAATGACTTGCACTTGCTTGTCACGTAGCCAAGCGACAACCCGGGCAGAAACCGGTGTACCACCAAAGCGCACTACGACATCAGGTACGAGTGCATCATCAAGCGCACCCGCTTCAAGCAACGCATCGATACCATTAATGGCTGCGTCACTTGAGCGCACGTTACTCAAGACATCCGCTAACATTGGCGCTTGGAAGTGTTCAGCCAGCGCAACAAACTTTTCGGCTATCCACCCCGTCTCATCAGGTCCAACCAAAATTAGCGTCTTTTCATCACGAAGCTTGTTCGCAACCATTGCGACAGTTGTTTCGTCAGCACGCATCGTTCCCACGGTAATCGTTTGTTGCGTTATCGTTGGCCATGCTTCACCTAAGTCAGGCATCAATGGCTTGCGCAATGGCAGGTTAATTTGGACCGGACCTGCTGGTGCAGTTGTCGCCGTCACAACAAGTTGTTGCACGTGATAATCAATATACGCCGTCACATCAGCGTGGTCATCTTGCATCTGCAACGCACTAAATGCCTTGGTGTTGTCACCGTACATGTTCGCTTGGTTAACCGTTTGTGGTGCCCCAATTTCTTGTAGTTCTTCTGGTCGATCAGTTGTCAACGCAATCAATGGCACGTGCGAAATGTGTGCTTCCATTATGGCTGGCAAGTAATTGGCCGTCGCTGTTCCTGACGTTGCCAACAAAGCCACCGGTTGGTGCGTTGCCTTTGCCATACCTAGCGCAAAGAAAGCTGCTGAGCGTTCATCAACATCTACCGTCACACGTACATCATCACGAACAGCTTGCATTTCAGCTAGTAACAAAGCGAATGGCGTTGTGCGTGAACCTGGCGATACCACGAAGTCATGCACACCTTGGGCAACCAAGCTGGTCAATAAATGTTTAATGTTTCGCGTCAAAATCTCGTTCATTTTGCTTGTCCTTCTAATAAATTCATCATAGGTTGCATCTTCAACCCTGTCTCTGCATATTCAGAGTCCGCATTTGAGTCGGCCAAAATACCAGCACCAGCAAACAAGTTTGCCTGCGTACCAGTCGCCCACATTGAACGAATGCCGACAATCATTTCGCCATCGCCATCAGGCTTCACAACGCCGATTGGACCAGCAAATAGCCCTCGTGGTTGGCGTTCAATTTGCGCAATCGTCGCCATTGCCCAGTCAACCGGCTTGCCACCAAGTGCCGGTGTTGGGTGCAAACGTTCAGCCAACGCCAAAACGGTGTTTTCACCACGTAGTTTACCGGCGATTGGCGTGTACAAATGTTGTACTTGCGTGTTCTTCATAATTTGTGGACCATCTGGCAAAGTTAAGTCAGCCACGTCACCTAGTCGGTCAACAATTGTTTCAACAACATAGGCGTGTTCTTGCAGATTCTTAGCATCATGCAACAATTCATCTGCTAATTGTCCATCTTCTGCTTCGGTCTCACCACGACGAATCGTCCCAGCGACCCCGGCCGTCTCAAATTGACCACGGTTCACTTTAGCCAAGCGTTCAGGGGTTGCTGAAATAAACACCTCATCCCCACGCTTGATGACCATGTGATAACTATTAGGTTGTTGATCAGCTAAATCTGCCAACAACTTGGCCAAATTCAATTGACCAGAAAGCGTTACTTGTCGTTGACGACCAAGGACAACCTTCTGGTGAGTGTCATTTTCCGTCATGTCTTGGATGGCGTTGTTCACGCGTTCTGGCCAATCCGTTTCGTCTGTTGTAGCTAAAATTGCGACTGGTTCTTGGCGATATGGCGCACCAAATGGATTGGTCTCGCGTCCCCACAAGTATTGATCAGTGATGTCATACAACACCGCTGGCAAAACAAAATAACCATTCATTAGTTGGCTATCCGGTACCGTTTGGTCATCGAATGCAAATCCACCAAAGACTGGATAGCGTTGTTGCTTTGCCCAGTCTGCGACTTCTTCGAATGATGCCCCAATTAATTCTTCTGCGATACCAAAGCCATAATAGCGTGACCGTTTATCGGCCGTTGCAAAATAAACGGCATTTTCAGCTTGCGCAAAGCGGTCGCGGAGTTGTTTTTCAGATGGAAAACTCATGTCTATACCTCACTTCTGTTCTACTAGTATATCACTCGTTTGTACCATACACGGGCCACATTTTAAGGACGTTACAATTTATCTTGTTACACTTTTAACAAAGTCCATAGTATACTATCAGTATGCAGATTTATCGCATCGATTTCTCACAATTAATCTCACAACTTTTGCTGGTAACCCAGCATTTACCTTTCAAATCGAACGCTGCATATTAGCTCGCTTTTGCCATTCTCTTGGCATAAGCGGGCTTTTTCGATACCTACAAAAAAGAGAATGTCGCAACATTCTCCTACCATAATCTATTCAAATTGGGCATCGTACAACGTCTTATACGTGCCACCTTGCGCAAGCAACTCATCATGGGTTCCACGCTCAACAATTTGACCATCATTCAACACAACAATTTGATCAGCATTGTGTACCGTACTCAAACGGTGAGCAATCACAATCGTTGTCTTGTGGGTCATCAAATTATCCAAGGCATGTTGAATAATCTTTTCAGATTCGTTATCCAACGCCGACGTTGCTTCATCCAAAATCACAATTTCAGCATCCTTTACCAGTGCACGCGCAATTGATAGGCGTTGCTTTTGACCGCCAGACAACTTGACACCACGTTCACCAACAGTCGTGTTCATCCCGTCCGGTAAGCCACGAATAAAGTCCGCCACCGCTGCACGTTCAGCTGCATCCCAAAGGCGTTCATCACTAACACCCCCAGAACCATAACGAATGTTATCCGCAATCGTCCCATCAACAATCGTGACATCCTGACTAACGATTGAAATGTGTTGGCGCAAATTTCGAATATCGATATCTTCAATCTTCATATCATCAAAACGAATCTCACCACCAGTGCGCTCATAGAAACGCGTCAACAAGCGAATCAAGGTTGACTTTCCAGCACCTGAACGACCAACCAACGCCGTCGTCTTACCAGCAGGTATCATCAAATTAATTCCGTTTAATGATGCCACACGCTCCAAATCATAACTGAACGTCACGTTATCCAATTCAATCCCCTTCTGTAAAGGACTTGGGAACGGCTGTGGGTCATCTGAATTCTTAATTGTTTCAACTGCACCCATGATGTCCTTGATACGATCGTATGACACTTGGGCGGTTTGTAGCATGTTCAGCAAACGTGAAAATGAACGAATTGGGTCTTGTAGCAACGCCAAGTAACTTAAGTAGGCTACCAATTCACCAACTGTTAAATGTCCTTGGATGACCAGCAAGCCACCAAACGCCAAAACAATCGCCGTTCCGATGGTATTAATGAAGTTGACCAAAGGTTGGAAAATTGCCTGCCAACGGGTTGCTTCGAGTTGATACGTATTTTGTTCTTCAACAATATCCTTGAAGCGACGCGTCTCTTCATCTTCCGTCGTATAGCTCTTAATCAACTCAATTTCAGTAATTGTCCCTTGCAGTTGATTTGAAATTTGCGAACTCGTCGCACGAACCTTGGTGTACGCTTCACGAATGCGTGCACGGAAGAAGCGAATTGTCACAAACAACACTGGGAACGTGATGCTAACCAGCAAAGCCAATTGCCAATCTTGAATGAACAAGAACGTCAAAACAGCCACGAACGTAAAAATATTACCAATAATGCCAAAGCTATCTGAACTGATCAAGTTCTGTAGGCTACTGATGTCGCTGGTCAAGCGCACCATCAAATCACCCGTTTTAGCACTTTGGAAATCATCATAATCTTGCTTCAAAATGCGGTTGTACGTCTGCAAACGCAGGTCGGTAATCGAACGCTGTGACAACACCTGCATCAAGTACGTTGAAATAAACGACACAACGCCCAGGGCCAACGTTGTGACCAACAATAGTGACACTTGCACAGTCAACGCGGAAACACTTTTCAATGCCACCGCATGGTCAATCACGCGCTGCGTAAATTGCGGCACGATGAAATTCAAGCCCGCAATAATAAGCAGCAACACCATGTTTAACACTAACAATGACTTACGCTTTAAGACGCTACCAAAAACGAACTTAAGCATCTCAGTCAATGTTGTATCTGATTCTTTTAGATAAGCCTTCATTTCAGAAGGACTCATCCGGCCACGATTCATCATATCTCGTCACCTCCACTTCATTTTCTCCGACAACAATCATAACACCGCTGACGAAAAGTGAGTGCAAAAGGGTTCGCATGAAAAAAGCCGAACCCACGATGAGTTCGGCTTTTCGTAATTATTGTTGTGGCTGCAAAACTTCAACCATTGCAACCGTCGCTTCCAACGGTTGCGCCTTTACGCCTTGATGTTCAAGCTTAAAGACCTTTGGATTTGACGCAACTTCAATGTAGTCACGCATCTCCAAATACCAGCTAGCTAAGAAATCAAACTCAACCAACGTATCCAACCATGACGCTGCATCATGACCATCTACGACTTGTAGGTGCCAGATGCCTTGCATTTGCAAGATACGAACTTCGATGTTGTTTTTGACAACCATCGCAGCCCCGTTCGCCGTGCGCTTCAAGTAATAACCACTGTGCGCTGAGTGAACGAACAAGCGATCCAACAAGCGGTCCGGCACGTAGCTCGGAATGAGTTGGTAAATATAGCTATCAGCTGTTTCTAAAATGTTGTAATCAACTGAATAACCCAACGTTTGCTCCATGTAGCGACCAAATACCAAGAGCATCGCTGCAATCTTGCGAATTGCCGTTGACGCTTCCTTTTCGCGCAAATCAACAACCAGTAGGTTAGTCAACGCTTCTGAATTAAACAACAATTGGCGTTGTTCAGGTAGCCAAAATGCCACTTGTTCACCAGTACGTTGCTCAACCAAATAAGCACCACCTTGTGTCCCCAGAACAAATCGGAACGTAACTGGTGTCTCCAATCCCTTCACACGCAACGTCAATTCTTCACTGTCTTCAGACATCAAAATTGTGTATGCATCTGACTTGGCAAATTCCATAAAACGATTCATCGCCAACATGTAAATGTCAGCCAAACCATACTGACGTGGCACCTGTACCCACTTATCATCAAGCAATCGTTGGTTCAATGCCAACAGCAAACCATGCACCTGGGCTGGCTCGTTTGATTCTGACAAATCGTGCACGTTAGTAATCATTGTTTGAACACGGTCAAGGTCCGCTTGCAAGTGTGCCGTGTACCCCGTTACACGGTCATGTAATTCCCTAAGCATGTTATGTTACTTCCCTTTACTCTTTTTAGCTGTTGGCTTGGTTGTTTCTACGGCACCAGCCAATGACTTCACATAGTCTGCATATAGTGACTCTGCCTTTGCAGCAAACGTCTCAAAGTCACCGAAAGTTTCTTCAATAGCGTGTTGTTCATACGCCAAGACAGACTCTTCCTTTTCAAGCGCCAACAATTGTTCTTCGTTCTTAGCGATTAACATTGGCAAGTCAGCAGCCTTCTTATCAGTTGCATCCAATGCATCTAACTTAACTTGCAATTCAGCTAACTCATCACCGTTTCGCTTGAACAAGCCCTTCTTGTTTTCGAGCTCAGTCTTTTTCTCTTCCAACTCAGCGCGTTCCTTATCACGATCAGGTTGGCCAGCAACCGTTTCGCGCATACCCGTCAAAAGACGTTCGATTTCAGCACGCTCAGTTGCGTGGACGGTTTCTTCAGTCTTTGACAATTCAACTGACTGCTTCAATAATTCAAAGGCAGCCTTGTTGAAAATGAACGTGACTGAAAACGGATCAAGCACACCAAATTCACGACGGTCCCACCAGTCACCAAAGAACAAGTGGAATACCCCAACTTCCGTTTCTTCATAGAAGAAGAATGGGAACTTCTCTGACAAATAAGCAATCAAATTCTTAGCAACATGGTGGCTAATCTTAGGACGCAAATCATCCACAAGTGCAGCCAACACACGATTGTTATCCGCACCAGCTGCATCATGCACCGTCATGTTGTAACGCCGTGCATCAATCATCTCAAAAATTTGACGATCATCCCCAGCCATAATCGCTTCTTCAAACTTGGTCAAAAAGGCTTGCTTCTTTTGCAAATCGCCTTGTAGTTCGTCGGCCAAGTTGCCAGTCTCTGTCTTATAATATGGCGTTTCTTCCATGACCCCTCATCTCCGTTTTTCTCGTTTTTGTTAATTACAATTTTACCATAGGAATTCCTGATTATAACGGACGGTATTGTATATAAAAACACGCGAACCAGTACTGATTCGCGTGTTTAGGGTTATAAATATATTTTTATAACTTCAGGGCACACTTCTGGGACACGGTATAACCGTGTTCACCAATAATGGCGTTCAAACGTTCTACAGTTGTCGAAACATTGTTCACATATGCCCCCAAGAAATATACTGACGAATCATCTAGGTTATTAAAGTCTTTATCCATCAGTTCCACTTTCTCATTTGCTTCATTCAAGTACTCAACATCCTTTGATGTTAGATTAATCATTTCCGCAATCTCTTGGTTAATGACTTTTTGAGTCTTTGTTTGTGCCACGATTTCTGCAGCTTTCTGATTTGCTTCGCTAGCAATTTTCTTGTTTTTTCCATTCATAAACAAACCACCGCCAACAAGAGCCGCTCCTCCAATTGCCCATCCAATTGGTCCTGCAAGCGCCAAAAAGGCTTCTCCACCGGCTACGCCTGCTCCACCAGCAGCTAGCGCACCACCACCTAACCATGCCAACGCAGCGTTTGTTGCCGCAATACCAGATAGACCACTAATCGCCGCTCCAGTGGATGCTACACCAAAAGTGGTCGCAATTCCCATTGCTGCAGCAGGCCCCAAGGCGGCTACGCCAACACCCATAGCAACTCCTCCTGCCATGGCTCCACCGGCTTTCATATCAACATTTGCAGCATCTGCTTTAGCCGCCTCTAGGATTCGAGTGTAATTTTTCATAGACACCTTAATTTTTTCAATCTTGGTATCAATCTCAATCGGCGTGTTCTTCAATTGATTGATTAGATCAATACTGTGTTGAATTTGTTCTTGTGACCGAACACGAACAGTATATAATTCCTCAGAGTGCTTCGTTGTGTCCTTTACAACCGCATTCATTTCATCGGCTTTCTTTTGCAAATTAGCTATCGCCGCTTTCTTAACATCGCTGTTAAACATAAATCATCTCTCCTTATGAATTGAAAAAATTTACAATATCTTGTTTGTTTTTAAGAATCCTGTTGTTATCCACACCTGATGCTTCAGCATAATCAATTGAATTTTTGAATTGATCAACTGAGGGTAGACTGAAATCAAACGCTAAATCTGATAAAGCGTTCATTTCTGCATAATAATCAACTGTGTCAGCTAGTATTTGTTGGTATAGCTCATCTACTTTTGTTATTGCAACATCATATGCCTTCTTTATAGATTTTGCTGAATGCTCCAACCCGAACATAATGGTGTTTGCAACCGCCTGCATTTCTTGCATTGCTTCATCAAAATGATCGACAAAATAAACTGTAATTCCCGTCAACATCGTAGTTGAAAGCAATCCGACACCAGCAGCTTCAAGCCCGTTCTTTACTCCCTCTTCCAGCATGATACCTAATGCTACAGAAATACCACTCAATGAAATTTTGATAAATGATTTAATTTTATCTTCCGTAGATAAGTTTTCTGGATTATAGATAAGAACTTTAATTCCTTCAATTAAGCTAGACACACCCGTTTGAATCAATTTGGCTACATTCTTAAATGTCGTAATAAACGAGTTTATCAATGCAGTAATCAACGCACCAATTACACCCGATGCCATTCCTTGCGTAAAATTGCCAAAAATTTTTAACAAAAACTCTTTTATATGAGACAGACGGTATTTAAGCTTTTCGCCTACCCTCTTTAGAAGTTGTTTGAAATGCTCAACCTTATCATCCAATGTTTTGTATTGCCCGAAGCGTCGCATGTAGACCTGAAAATCTTCCACAAATAACTCTTGAAACTCAAGAATTATCACACCCACAGCCTGGCGCTTTGCTTCAACAAAGCCTTGCGCTCCGGCGCCTTCAGCAATTTCTTTCATATGCGCACCAAAGACTGTTTTATTAATTTCTTTTTCAGACTTTTTTTGCTTTTTTAGAGCTTTTCCTTTGTCTACGCCAAAACGTTCTTCGTTAGTTTGCCCGTTTTTGGTTTTCTGCAGCCAATCATCTAATTTTTGTTCACCCTTAGACTGGTTCAGACTACCATTTATAGGCGCCATATTATCAGGACTCGTCGCCATATCATTGCGCTGATCATCCGTCATATATAAACGGGCAGCGTCATTATCATGGATATGCTTTGCTGAAGTTATATGGTCTATGTGCGTTGACTTGTCTTTAGACAAAATCTTACCGGTATATTCGTCTCGAATCTCGACCTGTTCTTGGAACATTTTCTTTCGTTGCTCCGATAAAGTTCGCTTTCCACTACCCTCATAATCTTTGCGTGAATATTCTTTTTCAAACCTCTATTGATGTTCTTCATCCACAAAAACACCATTCTTTGCATTGTGTATTGTGCTAATATTCCCACCATCTTTAAAACGATGATTTGTTCCTATGTGAAAAACGTCTGCATCTAACAATGTTTGCAAATGATACCTTGCAGCAACTTCACTTCTGAATTCATCAGTCAAGATAGTCCAAAGAACGCTCTCACGTTCTTGTCCTTCTCGCCAATCATTGAAATCAAAGGAAGCAAACTCTTTAAGGCCATCTATTGACATCGTATCCATAATTGAGCCACCTTGTGATATATATAATTCTTTATTTCTTCAAATAATCTTCACTTATAGTACTATCATTCCGAAAACAAATGTTGTACGCGCTATGTTAAATTTTGCACAATTCCCCAACGCAAAAAACTCTTGAATCAGAAATGATTCAAGAGTCTATTTTTAGATATCAATGGTAACTAATTTACTTATGATTAATTAATGCATCGTCTGACTACCGGCCAGGCTCAACTCAGTTTGCAACGGTTGCACACCCGTCAACGCGACTGATCGTGAATCTGGTTGGCTAACACCAACTGAGATTTCAAAGCGGTCGCTATCAATAAAGTTACGGCCTTGCGCATCAAACACTTCAAAGTCTTGCGGACGCAAATCAAACGTAATTGTTTGCTTAGCACCCTTACCCAAATAGACGCGCTTGAAGCCCTTCAATTGGGCATTTGGCACCGCAAATTCTGATCCCAAATCCTTCACGTATACTTGAACAACTTCATCTGTGTCAAAATTACCCGTATTTTGAATCGTTGCCGTCACTGTTGCCGTATCTTCATATGACTTCACTTGCAAATCTGACAATTCGACTGATGAGTACGTCAAACCATAACCAAATGGATACAATGCCTCATCCGTCATGTAACGGTATGTGCGTCCTGCCATGTTGTAATCTTCAAACGCTGGCAAATTATCTACATTCTTGTAGAACGTAACAGGCAACTTTCCTGATGGACTTACCGCACCAAACAAGACATCCGCAACAGCCAAACCACCACGAGCACCTGGGTACCAAATTTGCATAATGGCGCGCAAGTTAGGGTGGTTCTCCAAACCATCCAATTGCAATGATGATCCTGAAGCCAACAGAACAACCACTGGCTTACCAACAGCTAGCAAACGCTCCAACAATTGACGTTGACGACCTGGCAATGACAAGTTTGGCTTATCACCAGCGCCCTGTGAGTTACCAGCATCCCCTTCTTCGCCTTCAATCGTTGAATCAAGTCCCAAGACTGCCACAACGACATCTGAGTGTTCAGCTGCAATAACCGCTTCTGACTCACGTTCATCCGCCTTAGCCAACGGCTCGGCAGCGTGGTCTTGGAACAATCCTGACCCAATGCTGTAGTGAACTCGCACATCATCACCAAGACGCTCTTGAATACCCTCCAAGATGGTATATGAACGTGATGGTGTACCGAAGTAGTTACCCAACAAAGCGATTTCTGAGTGCGCATTTGGCCCAACAACGGCAATCGCTTCCATCGTTTCCTTGTGAAGTGGCAAAACGCCATCATTCTTCAACAAAACAAATGACTTCTCAGCCGCAATTTCTGACAAGTTATTGTGTGCCTTTGTATCGTTCGCTTCGTATGGAATAGCATCGTACTCATTATCCGTTGCAAACATTCCTAGGCGGACACGCGTTGCATAAAGTGAAATAACTGCATTGGTAATTTCTTCTTCAGTCACCAAGCCACGGTCCAACGCTTCATGCAAAGATTGCTCGATGTGACCAGCAACCAAGTTCAAGCCGGCCTTGATGGCCAATCCCATCGTTTCAGCGGCATCCTTTGTATACTTGTGGTTCTCATGCACATCTTCTGGCGCCATGTAATCTGAGACGACGTGACCTTCAAATGACCACTTATCATGCAAAATTTCCTTCAACAACATTTCACTAACTGAAGCTGGTACGCCATCAACTGCGTTATACGCCGTCATGATGCTTTCAACATCAGCCTCTTCAACCGCTGCCTTGAAAGCTGGCAAGTACGTCTCGTACAAGTCCTTGTCCGATACGACTGCATCAAAGCCGTGACGCAAACCTTCCGGACCTGAGTGAACAGCAAAGTGCTTTGCCGTCGCAGCCAACTTCAAATACTTTGCTTGTCCTTGCAACCCCTTGATGAATGCCACACCAAACTTTGACGTCAAGAATGGATCTTCACCATACGTTTCGTGACCACGACCCCAACGTGGGTCACGGAAAATGTTCACGTTAGGAGACCAGAACGTCAATCCCTTGTAGATGTCACGATCCTCATGCTTAGTAAATTCGTTATACTTTGCACGTCCTTCTGTTCCAATGACATCGGCAATTTCATTAATCAAGTGATCATCAAACGTTGCTGCAAGTCCAATTGCTTGTGGGAAAACCGTCGCCACACCAGCACGCGCTACACCGTGCAACGCTTCATTCCAGTAGTTGTATTCCGGAATATTCAAACGGTCAATGGCTGGTGCTTCATACTTAATTTGGCCAATCTTTTCATCGATCGTCATTTGGTCGACAATCACCTTAGCTTGGCGGCGGGCTTCTTCGTGCGTAAGTTGCTGTGTCATATCAATACTGCTCCTAAAACATAATTCATTTCAATAGATAATAATTTTGAAAGCGCTTTCTAACACCGTTATTTATACCATGTGTTATGTTTTTCGACAAACCGCCTAAATGCTTACCAAATATGAATAGGACGATAAACAATATACAAGCATCATACCTGATACATACGTTAATCGATTTTACTTTATTTGACTTGTGATACATTTCACACATTGTGAATGAACTATGCACAAAAATTGATTAACATAACCGTAATATTGAACCAACAAAAAAGACAGCATCACGACCTAAATCGTAATGCTGTCTTTTAACAGTCTATTAAACTGATTTCAAATCTTAGTTAAGTAATAAATTACTTAGCGATGATTTGCTTGTACTCTTCGCGAGTAACAACTGATACTTGGCGACGGTCACGGCCCAAACGACCGAACTTTACGACACCATCAGTCAAAGCGTACAACGTGTCATCGTTTCCACGACCAACGTTTACACCTGGGTAGATGTGCGTACCGCGTTGACGGTAAATGATTGATCCAGCCTTGATGTCTTGACCATCAGCACGCTTCGTTCCTAGACGACGACCTGCTGAGTCACGACCGTTGGCAGAAGATCCGCCTCCCTTGTGGTGGGCAAGCATCGTCAAGTTGTTCAAATTCAATTGCATGATTTAAATCCTCTTCTTTCCGATGTCTTAGGCAATAGAGTCGATGACAACCTTAGTGTATGGTTGACGGTGACCTTGCTTCTTGTGTGAGTGCTTCTTTGGCTTGTACTTGAAAGTAACAACCTTCTTTTCCTTACCTTGCTTCTCAACAGTACCTGATACAGTAACACCTTCAACGTAAGGTGCACCGATCTTGCCGTCAGCGAAGACAACCTTGTCGAATACGACCTTGTCTCCTTCAGCGGCGTCCATCTTTTCGACGTAGATTACGTCACCGGCAGAAACCTTGTATTGCTTTCCGCCGTTCTCAATGATTGCATATGCTGCCATGAGTTTGCAGACCTCCATAAAATATTTTTCTAAAAAAACTTAGACTCACCGAGTCCGCGAGTTCCAAGGAACTACTTAATACAGACCACGAGTGGTTGCAGTTTGTGGATTCCACAAACACAACGTAGATAATTATAAAACAAGTTCTAACTAAATACAATAAAATCCCCCACAAATGTGGAGGACTTCTAAGTTTTTCATGCAGCTGGTGGGACTCGAACCCACAACCGCTCGGGTAGAAACCGAGTGCACTATCCAGTTGTGCTACAGCTGCAAAAAAAGATGAGTTGGCATAACTTACCAACTCATCTATTGTACGTTTAAAACGCTGGTGAATCAAGGTCAGAAGCGTCCAAAACCGCACGAACTTCTTGATCAATATCATCCTGTGTCAATTTAAGTTCGACTAAGCCGAGTTTCAAAAATGACCGCCAGGCATGTGAAAAATCAGCTTGGCGCTTTTGGTGATAAGAATTTAGCAACATCGTCTTAATACCAATAAATTGGTGGGCCAAACGCATTTGTGGGAAGCGTGAAAACTTAGCCAAGTCCTCATCTTCAAGCACCATCAAGTGCGTCCATTGCTGCTTCAAACTAATCAACAAGAATTGGGCGAAGGCAGTCGCATACAACGCCTTCACTTCAGCATTGCTTGGCGTCACTGCATTGTGTGGCACATGATTGTTGATTGCTTCAACGCGTAACATCAAGGCACTCAATGACACATCTAAATTCAAATAATCATTCAACAAGACATCCTTAGGCCCGATTGGATTTTCCCAATCAGCCACAACTGCGCGATATGACTCACGTGCTTCACGCAAGTAACCTGCAATATCCATCGTCATTATTCCGCCTCGTCTGACGCTTGTGGTTGCAACACTTCAACTTGTGGCGCTGCAGAAGCTGCGGCCTCAGGCTCTGTTTCAACTGGTGTACCATATGAAATCAGACCTTCACGTTGCAATCCAAAGACAAGCTCATCACTCTCAATTGCCAAGTAACGACGTTCCGTCAAATACCAAGCCCCGATGAAGTCATAATCCAACAAGACATCTAACCATGAAATGGCATCACGACCATCAATGACTTGGAAGTGCCAACGTTGGGCACCGATTGCCGTTGCATCGTTAACGTAGAAGATACGGACTTCAACGCCATTCTCCAACATCAAGCCGGCACCATTTGGAATGCTTTGCAAGAAGTAGTCTGAATCAGCTGACAGAACAAACAAACGATCCAACATACCCGCTGGCATTTCAGTTTGTACCAATGGATACAAGAAATCATCGCGCGTTTCAAGAATGTTGTAGTCCACTTGATAACCGAACTCGCGCTCCATGTAACGACCGAACTCCGTCAACAACGTAGCCAACGTACGAATGCGTGCTGCCGTTGTCTTCTTACGGAAGTTTTCAACCATCAAATCAGTGATAGCTTCAGCATTAAACAAAATTTGCTTACGCTCAAGTGACCAGTAAAATAGACGCGCCTCAGTACCCAACTCAACAAAGTAAGCACCACCGTTGTTATCGTCGTTCACAACGAATTCAAAGGTTGCTGGCACATCCAAATCAGTCATCACCAACGTCAACTCTTCACGCTCAGCTGGCGTCAAAATATCATAGGCTGGCATCCCCGCAAATGAAAGGAAACGATCCATCGCCATCAAGTACCAGTCTGCCTTCGCATATTGACGTGGCACTGTCACCCATTCTGTATTAAGGTGCGCATTTGTTAGGCGTTGCGCCAACATGTGGACCTTCTTTGGATCGTTTGTTTCAGCAAGCTCACGAACTTGCGCTAAGGTTTGTTGAATTTGACCAATATCATCGCTCAACAAATCAACGTATGAAACAACGCGTTCACGTAGGTGTTCTGTCATGCTTACTCACCTCCCTGTTCGGCTACCAATGATGAGACATAGTCCACATACAATGAGCCGACCGCGTTTTGGAAATCAGCAAACGAGCCAAATGCATCGTTAATTGCACGTTGCTCATAAATCAAAATCGTATCTTCCTTTGAGTAGTTCAAGATTTGGGCATTGTTCTCAGCAATCAAATCAGGAACCGTTGCCGCCTTAGCATCAGCCGCATCCAATTGGGCCAAACGCGCACGCAAAACTTCGCGTTGCTCTGCTTGGGCACTCTTGTTGAACAAACCGCTACGCTCTT
>ULIY01028096.1_pt1 | contig 14224 bp, 15 predicted proteins | sample 1950511 | NCBI WGS metagenome assembly ULIY01 (sample SAMEA4835453, study PRJEB28245) | human gut metagenome | biome: gut microbiome; material: fecal sample | place: Denmark | collected 2008
AAGGTAGGTAAGAAGTTTATTAACATAGCTAATAAGTAAAAATTCAAATGCTAAATCCTAGGAGAGGAAATGATTTTATTGTTTCCTCTCCTTTATACGTTAGGGATAAATTATGTCATACCTATGTGGATAAATTAAGCACTTTGTGATATTATGTAATATAATTAAGAGAAAGGGAGGGGTAAAATGGATTTAAATAAGAGTAAAATTAGATTAAAAAGTCAAGAAGAGATTGACAAGAAGCTACAGGAATTTAGTGGTCGGGAACATTTATATTCAATTGCGCTTTTTGATATTCTTGGTTTTTCTAATTTTGTACAGAAAAATGGTACAGATACAATCATGGAATTGTATACGAAACTATTGGATTTGATAAATAGACGGGCATCATCATATGACAATGTAGGTGATTTTGAAGTGAGTGTTGCACCTGTTCCAACATCGTCAGATTGGAAAAATAATCATTTGGCGGCTGATGCTAATGGATATGTACAGGTTTGCCATTTTAGTGATACATTTTTGATTTATGTCAATTATGAATTCGTTAAACAGCCATGGCTATTAGCAGATCAAATAAAAGAAGAGTTTCCTTTGCTGATAGGAGAAGCGGGAACCCAATTTTCGGTTGATTTTTTTTCCAACCATCATATCTATATATCTTTTTTGCAGTTATGTATGGATTTTTTTTGTCAGTCAATTATTGAGGGGATACCATTGAGAGGTTGTATTTCTACTGGTATTGCAATGATGGACCAATATAAGTCAATTTATTTCGGAAATCCCCTAGTAGAGGCTGCAAGAGGTGAGCCTGCTCAAAATACGCTTGGTGTTGCTTTTGGAAAGAGTTTTAACAATTACCATCCTGTATATAATAAATATTATATTCCGTATTTGGGACACATTAAAGAAAATGATAGTAAAAATGTTTTTTTAAGTCCTATGATGTTAGATTGGGCGAGATATTGGAGGACATCACCAAATTATAAGAATAAATCAGTTATTGAATATATTAATAGAATGAACACCCAGACTGAATTTGCTTCCTATTATGAAAACGCTATCAAATTTTATGATTTTTCAGAAAAACATGAAGATTGGGTAAATCAGATTAATAGAAAAAATATGGGAGACATTCTAGATTATTATAAGAGGGTTAAACAGTGGTATAATTCAGTGATATAAAGGAGGTGCTAATATGTCACTAGCGAAGATAAAAAAATTTACAGATAATAGGCTGACAATGAATGATGCTATGGATGAACTCCTTTCAAAACTGGATGTGGCTATAGATGACATGGAACAGGGAAGAGTTCAGCCAATTGATGATGCATGGAAAGAAATCAATAGAATATAGGGGGAGATAGACAAAAGATATAATGTTGTAATTGCCGAAAGTGGTAAAATTGATATCATTAAGAAGTCCAACCCTATGCAGCCGTAATTTTTTTACGGCTGCATATTGTAAAATGATTCAAAATTGAGTATACTATTATTAGAATATCCGCAGAGAATGTTTGAAAGGATGGTATATTTTATGCTAAAAAAGTTTGCACTAAGTAATTATAAGAATTTTAGGGATGAAATAAAAATAGATTTTGAGAACATTGCAGGTTATCAGTTTAGTACGGATTGTATTTCAGATAATATAATTACTAAGATGCTTATTTATGGAAAAAATGCAACCGGTAAAACCAATTTAGGAAAAGCGCTTATCGATATCGTTTATTTGATGATTGTTGAATCGGTATATGTTGAAAATTCCATGATTCTTAATGCAGATTCGTCAGAAGATTATGCCAAATTTTCTTATACGTTTGGTTTTGGTGATGACGAAATCATTTATCAATATACACGCTTTTCAAATCGAGAACTTCGAGACGAAGAACTTATTATAAATGGAATTTCTGTATTTAAGTGTGACTTCCTTAGAGGAGAGTATGAGTTTAATAACTTAAAATATATTGATGCGGAAACTGCAAATGTAGAGCGGTATTTACAGTCGTTAGAAGTAGAAGAAACAGTAGAAGAGAATAGAAAAGCTAGATTACCATTCCTTAAATGGTTAATTGGTAATGTGGCATTAAAAAACGATTCGGTATTAAATCGTTTAATAAATTATGTTAGAGGAATGATGGTGATTACCATTGGAAATGGAATGCCATATCGTTCACGAAGAATGAATGATGGCTTTTATGAGTATTTGGAGGATTCCGAGAATTTAAATGATTTGGAAGAATTTTTTAATGAAATGGGGATAGAGTGTAAGCTTGCATTGAAAAAATTGCCGGATGATCATAACGAACTCTATTTTGCCCATGAAAAATTAATTCCTTTTTTGAGTAATGCATCAAGTGGAACCTTAGCGCTGCTTACTTTATATCGCAGGCTTATCTTTCGAGTGAAGGAAGCTTCGTTAGTATATCTGGATGAGTTTGATGCCTTTTATCATTATGAAATGGCTCAGAATGTGATACAATTTCTTAAGAAAAAGTATCCACGCTGCCAGATTATTATGACATCACATAATACAAATTTGATGACGAATCGCTTAATGAGACCGGATTGTTTGTTTATCTTGTCAAGTAGTGGAACTTTGACATCGTTGTGTAATGCGACACAGCGTGAACTAAGAGAGGGACATAATCTTGAAAAGATGTATATCAGTGGGGAGTTTGAGAAATATGAGTAAATACAAAGTGCAAGAGAGAAAACGAAATCAGACATTGTTGATTGTAGAAGGAAATCATGAGAAAAATGAATTGTTTTGGCTTATTTTTAAATGTTTTCCGGAAGTAGACATTGATTTGAATAATGTCTGGATATATGGCACCAATATTTATATGCTTTACGAGGATATTGTAAACATGTATGGACATGATTGGGTTGAAGAAGAAATAGATGTTGATTTGCCATTTGTAATCAGCAAGAAAAAGACACCGGATAACGTACGATATAAAAATGATTTTACGAAAATATTGCTGGTATTTGATTATGAAAGACACGATACAAATTTTTCGGAAGAAAAAATCACACAAATGCAACGCAAATTTTCCGATGTGACTGATATGGGACAATTGTACATAAATTATCCCATGATAGAATCATATCAACACTTAGTTTCGATTCCGGATTTAAATTATGAGGGCAGAAAAGTACCTGTTTCTTTGCAGCCGGGAAGTAAATATAAGGAACTTGTTAGGAAAGAGTCTATCATTCAAAAAATTGTGGAATTTCCACATAGATTAGATGATTTACTGAAAAAGCATTATGGAATAGACGATAAAGAAATTCGCCAAAAGTGTTGTGATAGTGTTCTTACATTAACGGACAGAGATTGTATAGAGGAAAGCTTAGAGAAAATTCTACAAAATATTATACCATATGACAAAGCTAAAACATTAAAATTTCAGTTAAAGGACTGGATAAACAAAGCTGAGTACGCAAATACCAAAAAGACATATTGGCAGTATATGAGGAATCTTTTCGTTGAAATTATTTATCATAATATTTGTAAAGCAAACCTTATTTTGCGAAATACATATAACATACAACCGGAACAATATAAAGAATGTTTTGAAGGTATTGATTTAGTAACAATCTTGGAAAAACAAAATGCGTCAAGCAGCAGTATAGATTCAGGATATATATGGGTTTTAAACACATGTATTTTTGTTGTAGCGGACTATAATTTTGCATTATTACAGAAAGAAAACAATTTGTAAGTGGTAAACAAAAAGGAGGACAAAATGGGTTCAGATTGTACAGTACCAATTGATGATGGCTTACTTAACATTCGAGTTGGCGCAATTATTTGCAGAGGAAATGAATTTCTAATGATGGAAAATGACAAAGATCCTTTTCTATATTCCGTTGGCGGCCGCGTAAAATTTGGAGAGACAGCGCAAGAGGCAATTGTGCGGGAAGTGCTTGAGGAAACAGGGACACAGATGGAAATTGACAGGTTGGGATTTGTTCATGAAAATTATTTTTATCTGGACGAGCCGGGCAGAGAGAATCAAGTAGTTTATGAAATTTCGTTCTATTTTTATATGAAAATGCCAGAAGATTTTTCGCCGGTTTGCGAGAGTTTTACGGGGAGCAATCACAAAGAACGATTGGTGTGGCTGACGATGGATGGTGATGAGAAAATTTATCCTGAATTTTTCCGGACGGAATTAAAACAGCCATGCGGCTTTGTAAAGCATATGTGCACGGACGACAGAAGGTAAATTATTTTTTTACCTCTAATTTTCCGGTTGACGCTTTTTTGTGAAAAAAGTAAAATAGATTTGTAATTTAATTACGGAATAGGAGGACTAAGAAACATGAAAATTGGTATTTTAGGATATGGTAACCTTGGACGAGGCGTGGAATGTGCAATTAAGCAGAATCCGGATATGGAGCTTGCTGCGGTATTTACGAGACGTGCGCCGGAGACAGTATCCATTTTGACAGAGGGAGCAGCCGTTTGTTCTGTTGATGATGTAGAGCAGTGGAAGGATAAGATTGATGTTATGATTCTCTGTGGCGGAAGTGCTACGGATTTGCCGGAGCAGACACCAAAATATGCAAAGATGTTTAATGTCGTAGACAGTTTTGATACACACGCAAGAATCCCAGAGCATTTTGAAAATGTTGATAAGTCTGCAAAAGAAAGCGGACATGTTGGTATTATTTCCGTGGGCTGGGATCCGGGAATGTTTTCTTTGAATCGTATGTATGCCAATGCCATTTTGCCGGAGGGACGTGATTACACATTCTGGGGCAAAGGAGTTAGTCAGGGACATTCGGATGCCATCCGCCGCGTGGAAGGTGTAAAAGACGGCAAACAGTATACAATTCCGGTAGAGGCTGCATTGGAGGCTGTAAGAAATGGTGAAAATCCGGAACTTACAACCAGACAGAAACATACCAGAGAGTGTTTTGTTGTATTAGAGGATGGTGCGGATGCTGCAAAGGTAGAGGAAACTATTAAAAATATGCCGAATTATTTCTCAGATTATGACACGACGGTTCACTTTATCAGTGAGGAAGAATTGAAAGCAAACCACAGTGGTATTCCACATGGAGGATTTGTAATTCGTTCCGGAAAAACAGGCTGGAATCAGGAAAATAGTCATGTAATTGAATATAGCTTGAAACTTGATTCAAATCCGGAATTTACTTCCTGTGTTATCGTGGCTTATGCGCGGGCAGCATATCGTCTGTACAAAGAAGGACAGAACGGATGCAAGACAGTATTCGATATTGCTCCGGCTTATTTAAGTGCCAAAGATGGAGCAGAACTTCGCAAAAATCTGTTGTAAAAAATGTGTATTGCTAGAAATTAATCATAATAATTACCCCCGGTTTCATGATAAGAATCCGGGGGTTGATTTTACAAAATAATAGATAAACAAATGCCGACTGCAACAACACCTACCATGATAAGTGCGGCTATGCGGTGTCCCATCCGGCGGCTTTTGACGCTGCTGTCCGAAAGAGACATTTGTTTGATTATTTCAACGGCTTTTTCCACATTTTTATCATCGACATAAATTTCAAATACTGGTTTTGCCATCCGGGCTGTGATGGATGTTTCGATGATTTCATGTTTTTTAGCAAAAATGTGATTGGCTTCGAGTTCGGAAATAATCTGGTCTGCTTCTAAAAAGTTTTCTGCAAGATAAATTTTAGTCATAACTGTCTACCTCCTTTTTTTAATATGTGCTTTAAAAAGCATTTTCTATTATTGTATTTTAATAAGTTAATGCTCTAATAGGACAATGCCTTCATCTACGGAAATAATAGGAAATACAGTTTCTTCAAAATCATGTACATTTGAGGTTATTAAATAATCTACGCTATTATGCTTTGCTGTAGTATACTGAACACAATCTTCAAAATCTTTCCATTTTTTAAAAAACGCGGTTTCAATATCCTTATCTGTTACAGAAAGTATACTTACTAATTTAAAAATATTTTCCATAATAGTGTATGTTTTATCAATATCATGTGTCAGCTTCCGTATAATATAGAATAAGTCTGTAACAGCAGATGCGGTTATAACAGCGAGAACATCCTTTTCAAGAATCAGTGAAAAAAGTTTTTTCACCTTTTCGCAATTAGGCCGTTTAAAAACCATATCCAGTAATATGTTAGTATCAATTAACAAGGTCATATTTTTCTGCAATCCTTTCATCGTGATATTGTTTGGCAGTTTTCCCTGTATCCGGTAAAACACCAACAATATTATTAAAAATATCCTCAATCGGTTCCGTGGCTTTTTTTCGTTCTTCGTGTTGTGAACTAATGAATCTCACATAACTATATATGATTTCTACTTCATTTTCCGGTAAATCATTCAAGAGATTAATGGTTTTTTCTAAGGTTGACATATCCATCACTCCTTTCAAATCATTCATTGTTATAATAACATCATACCATAACACATGTGAAATGCAAGGCTTAATTGGTTATAAGAACACAAAAAACTGGGCAATCTAAAAATAAAAACGGAGGACAGAAAAATGAATCAAAAGGATAATTTTAAAAGCACTCTTCAGATGGCTGCACTGGATGAAATCCCACAGCCGTCAGAGAATGCAAAAGAAATTGTTGGACTTGTGAAAGCGCAGGGCAAAGTAACCGGCTATAAGCTTTCGGATGGACAAATGGTAAGTAAGAGTGAAGGAGTTGCTATGGCAAAAGCGGGCGATATTCAGGGCGTGGGCGTAGCGCACCGTGGTGATACAGAGTATTTAAAGGCACTTCCGGATGGAAAGGAGACGAATAATCTCAGCAGCCTGCCAACTGTGCGGTGACAAGTTCAAGGACAAGGAAAATCAAATTATATTTTGTAAAACATGCAATATAATTTTTTGAATTTGCAGCGCTGTTTTTTTTGTAGTATTCAAGAGAAATCATACTTGCCATAGAAGCAATTAAAGTTCCTAAGCCGCCAATATTTACTCCGATTAAAAGGGCGGTACTATTTTGGGTAAATTTAGATAACAAGATGGCGGCAGGGACGTTGCTTACAATCTGGCTGACGAGGATGCCGCCACCAATTTCCCTTCCGGAAATAATGTGGGATAAAAAACTGTTTATCCATGGAATCTGTGCAATATCCCCAACAAGGATAAAAAGGCAGACAAATTTGATTAATAAGTTAAAGTTAATAGTTCGAAATGTTTTTTTGTCGAAAAGAAAAAGGCTGGCAAGAACTAGAATAAAGGTCACATAATGGGGAACAATTCGAAGGATGTTCAAAAGGCACAAAATAAATAATAAAATAAAAACAAGGCTCCAAAATCTTTTGTACTTAAGAGATTTTGAAAAGCTATTTTTTCCTTTTTAAAATTAAAAAAAATGAGAGCCAGTAAAAAAAGAAAGGCGACGATTCCGTAAGGAAGTATGGCAGCGTAAAAAGAGCCAAGTGTCATTTGGTAAGTTTGGAATAAATAAACATTTTGTGGGTTGCCGATTGGCGTCATCATACTGCCCATATTGGCTGCAATTGTTTCTAACACAAGAAGTTTAATTAACAAATCATTGCGGTTTAATCGGTTTAGAATGCCAATGGAAAAAGGAACGAGCACGATGAGTGCAACGTCATTTGTTAAAAGCATACTAAGAAAAAAACATGCGCCAATAAGAAAGAGAGCAAGTTTAGATGTGTTACCTGTTTTATTTAAGAAAAATGTTGTGAAATTGTCAATATAACCCAACTTGGTTATACCGGCGACAACACCCATCAGACTGAAAAGTAAGCCAAGTGTTTCAAAATTAATTTGTCCAATTGTATATTGATAAAAAATTTCCATAGTGTAATACCTCTTTATAATAATCCAATTATGTATCGGCTAACTTCGGAAAAAAATAAAGTGATTAAAATTATTTAATTCTTGGTTGACAAATGTATACCTATCAAGTACTATAAAGACAAGGTATACAAATGATTACCAAAAGAAAAGGAGGTTACTTATGGGGGAAATTCATTTATCGGATGCAGAATGGGAGATTATGAATTGTCTGTGGAACAAACCGAATCAAAAAATCAGCGAAATTGTTATTGCGTTAAGTGAAAAGAAGGCGTGGGATAAACACACGGTGATAACACTTTTGAACCGGATGGAGAAAAAGGGAGCAGTGTCATTTGAGAGAAATGGCCGCGCCAAAGAGTATTATCCGTTAATTTCACAAAAAGAAACTGTAAAGCAGGAGACAGAGCAGTTTTTTGAGCGTGTTTGTCAGGGCAGTTTACGATTAATGGTTAATTCTTTTCTTAGCAGCAAGGCGGTTAAGAAAGAAGATTTGGATGAGTTATATCGTATGTTAGATGAAGCAAGAGAGGGGAAAGAATAATGTTTGAATTTATGTTGGAATGTCATCTTTTGATGCTTTTTCTGATTTTGTTACGGGCTTTGTTTGGCTCCTTTCTTTCCGCAAAAATGCGTTACGCTTTGTGGTTATTTATCCCGCTTCGTTTTTTGCCGTTTGGGTTGTTATTTGAAGCAGGAAAGCAGACTGTTTTGGTAAATCTGATTGGGAAAATACCAGCTATGCTGCCGCAGGTTTCCTTTGCCCGGTTTGACGCTTCCGCTATCCGTATTCCGGTCTGGTTCATGACTGTGTGGACGGTGGGAAGTGTACTTGTGCTTGTTTGGCAGTGGTTCGTAAATTTTCGCTTTGAAAAGAAATTATATGAAGAAAGAGAAAAACTTCCGCAGGATACGGCAGCTTACCCGGTCTATCTGGTAAATGATATTGCATCGTCCTGTGCATTTAAAATACATGGCGAAAAAGCGATTTATGTAGGGCGGAAGGCGGCCAATGATTTGGAAGTTTTTCAGGCGGTTATCAAACATGAAACCAGTCATTTGGATTCTGGGGATTTGTTTTTTGGAAAAGTTCGAATGCTTTTGACAGCGGTCTTCTTTTTTAGTCCGATTGCATGGCTGGCAGCCGTATTATCAAAAAGGGACTGTGAGATGGCGTGCGACGAGCGGACAATTAATCGCATGGGAATTGCAAAAGAAGAATACGGAAAAATCTTGCTGGATTTGACAGCGGAAAGATTAAATACAGACGTATTATTCTGCCATGCAGTTATGATTTCACCTTCTTCTTATGGATTAAAGGTTCGAATTAAAAATGTTTTGTCAAAGCAGAGAAACAAAAAAAGACAGATTCTGATGGGGATTTTGGTTGTGCTGTTTTGCATTGGAACATGTTTTTATGAAATTCCATTTTTACATAATATGAATCAGGAAGAAACGATTCGGCAGTACGTTTTTTATTGTAACCAGGAATACTTTATGGGACTGCAAAAAATATGTGTACCGGAGAAGATGGATTATTTTTTTCATCCTAAAGTTACCGGAAAAATTGTTTCCCTTAACAAAACGAGTGAGAATTCGGAAGAGGTTTTGTATCAGGTTGTGACAGAAGACAAAAAAGGATGCAAAAAGAAACAGTCCATTTGCTTAGTGCAAAGAGAGCAGTGGAAGGTAAAGCCGTGGTCAGAAGCAAACGTCCCTTTTCAATATGATGTTGTTAAGAATAAGATTCGCATTAAAGCCTATATTGGCAAGGAAGATGTAATTTCCGTGCCAGAGAAGATAGAGGGAAAAACAGTCAACGAAATTCGGTCGGGTGCATTTAAGAATTGTAATGTGAAAAAAATTACGATTCCCGCCTCGGTAGAAACAATTGGCTCTATGGCATTTTTTAACTTGCCGGACTGCGAGGAGATTACAATTGGAAATAAAATGGCTCTCAAATCCGATGACATTTTCAAAAGATGTCCCAAATTAAAAGAGGTCAACACGAAAGGAAAGGGAACGATTGTCTGGTTTATTGGAAATAGTTTGATTGAAGATGGAAATCTGGATACCTATTTTCAGGATATCTGTGACCAGAAAAAGGAGCCGGTGATTCATTACACAAATACAGGAAGCGGTTACATGGTAATGGACCATTTGAATGATTTTCAAAAGGATTTGCCGGAAACGGCATATCTGACAGCAGATGTAATTCTTATCCAGCCACTTCACGATTATGAGGCAATGATGGTTTCCACTCTTTCTGATAAATGCCGCAAAGATGCAAAAATTTATTCGCTTGGAACCATTTACACGAGATATAGAAATTACTGCAAATTTAAAAATGATTTTTCAAAACCGCTTGCTGGGTTTACACCGGGTGGTGATTTGTGTGATGATCTTGTCCAGAGAAAGATACTCAAGCACTATGATATTCAGTCAATGGATGAAGTTCATCCAACATACTTAAATGGATTTATTTCCGGAGCGAGTATTTACAAGGAACTTTTCCATGGAAAGATTTTGGATATTGATTACAAAAAAATGAGTTATGCGCTTGATTCTTTCATCCCCGGCAAGACCGATAAAGAGCGGGAAGAAAAAATGAAAGAGATTTTGGATGCCGCACAGAAATTTGATGTGAAGGAATATCAAAAGAGCGGGCGTGGATATTATGGATATTCGGAGAAGATAAAAAGAGGGGCGTAATATAGCTTGCAGAAAAAATGTAAACTTTCGACAAAATCATGCAAAAACATTACCAGTAGTTCCTGAAAATGGAGCTACTGTTCCTTTTCAAATAAACTTTTCTCTATTATAATAAAAAAATGAACGAATAAATAGAGAGGAGAGTTTAATTATGAAAATAACAGAAAGAAAATGCAAACAAATTGTTGGCGGAGCGGCCGCGGCGGCACTGCTGCTATCGGGAGTGCATTTACCGGGGGCGGCATGGAAAGAGGTAAAAGCGGATACCGTATCAGTCAATGCGAAGATTACCAAGGAGCTAATCAATAAAAGAAACCGGTTCCTTAAGCAGTTTGCATTATCCGATGGAAGTTTTACGGCAGTCGCGTATTCGATGCCGGTTCACTATAAAAAGAAGGGCGTATGGAAAGAAATTGATACAACAATGAAAAAAGTGGGAAAGAAAAAATATCAGACAAAATCTACGGATTTAACCATTCAAGTATCAAAAAAATCCAATAAAAAATCGGTGATTACCCTAAAATGTGGTTCCAATTCTATATCATGGGCTTTGAAAGGGAAAAAAGTTAAATCAGCAAATGTAAAAATCAGAAATCCCAAGAAATCCAAACAAACCGATGTATTAAACCAAAATATTGTTTCTTACTCCAAAGTGTTAAAAAACACAAGCATCACCTATAACATTTTCCCGGAACGTGTGCAGGAAGTTATTACCGTATCGAAAAAGCAGAAGGCAAAGAAGTGGACGTTCAAAATCAATGCAGGAAAAATGAAAATCAAGGTAAAGGGAAATCAAGTATATTTCAAAACGAAAAAGGGCAAGAAAAAATACCAGCGTCTGCATACAATTGTAACCGATGCAAACGGAGTTTCTACTTCTAAAGTAAAAGTGAAATATAACAAGAAGAAAAAGACACTTACCGTGACACCGTCAAAGAAATGGTGGAACAGTAAAAAGAGAAAATTCCCGATGGAGATGCGAACCAGTTATCTGACGGACAAACACAGCAGAAACGTAAAAGTAGGAGCAGCCTACAGCGGAGCACCAAACGGAACATTTACCTATGATAAATCACTGCTTTTACAGGCGAATAAATGTATTGGATTTGTTCAGATGTCAGCGATAGCGGATTTGAAAAAGCCGAATGCACAGATACGAAGTGCAGCGTTACATATCAAAAATAAAAAGACATTAAAAATGGGAGCAGGAAAAACATTTGATATTTCTGTGCACAAAGTAAAAGATAAATGGTCTGCGAAAAAGCTGACGTTCAACAACCGTCCGGCTTATGAGGCAGAGGCAGCAGCCAAGACCGGCATCCAGAAAAAAGGAAGTTATTCATTGGATGTGACAGCACTCGTGAAAGGATGGCATCAGGGGGAGAATAATTATGGTGCCGCTCTGGCTGCGGAAAACACAAATCGCACGGATCAGGCGGAATTAGACAGAAATCCGTATTTTACCGTGAATTATGAAGTAGTAGGATTTGATGGAGCTGTTCAGTTAAAGGAAAATGCGCCAATTACCAGAGACATTATCAAAGAAGGTCAGGAAAACTATTTTTACTTTGACACGAAACCGGGCATTGCGTATGAGGTATATACCGATTCTGCCATGGATACGCAGGCAACCATGTATGACGAGAGCAAAGAGCGGGTTGGCTATGCGGATAATACCGGAACAAACAAAAACTTTTCCTTTGTGGGTAGTTACAACAAAAGACGTTACATAAAGGTTAGTACAAAAAACAAAGCAACCGGCAGTTATACGCTGCATTTGAAAAAACGTTTTGCTATTCCGGAAGTGACAGGGATAAAAGGACAGGACAGTTATACACTGACATGGCAGCCGGTCGAGCATGCCAAAGAGTATGTTGTCTGTATTTACGATGGAAGCAGAAAAATTGGAGAAACGATTGTGACCGGCACAAGTTATGAGTATCTGTATACAAATGATACAGTTAGAAAGACACTTGGATTTACCGTTACGGCAAGAGAAAATAAAACGCTGACCGGAGAATCCTCACGTATGGTTTACAACACGGCAAGCCAGTCGGAATGGGTTTATCAGACACCGATGGAGAAATCACGTAAAAATGCATCGGTCGTAACAGCAGGTGAAAAATTATATGTACTTGGCGGTGAGAATGAAACCGGCTCACTGTCCTCCTTTGCTGCATTTGATACGGAAAAGAAAACATGGGAGAGTTTGCCGGATTATCCGGGAAATGTCTCCGGTATCTGCAAGGCAGCCATGATTGCAGACAACAAAGATATTTATGTAATCGGTGGACAGACAAGCACAAAGACAGATGCGAAAGCATTGAAAAATGTCTATGTATATCATACGGAGAGTAAGCAGTGGCAGAAAAAGGCAGACATGAAAGAGGGAAGAACGAATCTTTCCACAGCCGTTTGCGACAAGAAAGTATATGCTTTTTCAAAAGCAGGAGCTACAGACCGGGTGGATGTTTATGACATGAATACAGATACATGGGAAACAACCGTTATGCCGGGAACCAGTACGATTCTTGGAGCGGCAGCCGTAGATAATCGTGTGTTTGTTTTGAAAGAGAAAGAATCAAGTTTATTTTTTGAAGAGTATCTGCCGGAAGAAAATACATGGGAAGAGCCGGGAACGGTGTGTCCGTATACGGTTTCTGACCGTTTTGCGGCACCGGTAGTGATTCGCGGTAAAATTTATCTGGTAAAAGAAAGTGAGACAAAAGACGTTTATGTATACGACGCTTATCTGGATGAGTGGAGCGAAGTATCTGCCATGAATCTGAAGAAACAGGAGTCTGTTTTAGCGGCCTGTGGCAATGAGCTTTACAGCATTGGTGGTGAAATGACAGGCTTTGGTGTACTGGATGTGGTTGAACAGTACACCGTCAAAGTGCAGACGACCAAAAAACAGATGGAAGTCAGACAAGGCAGTCATTATGAATTGCAAATCAACGCCGGAAACTTAAAAAAAGGACAAAGTAAAGTCGTTACGATTTCCGTAAATCCAAAGGAACTGGAGATTAAAAACGCATCTTCTTTTGCTGAGGAAGACGATTTAAAAGAAGGCGTGGATGGCATCACGCTGTTAAAATACCAGCCGAAAAAAGGTGTACTTGTCTGGAAATTAACCGGAAGTCTGGAGCGTGGTGAATCCTGTGAAACGTATCAGTCCATTCCGGTAGAGGCAAAAAAAGATGGTAAGACGGAAATTGCTTATACCATGACAGAGCAGTCATAAGAGACAGGGAGGGAGAAAACAATGAAACAAAAGCAATGTGGGAAAAAGATAATATTTGTGGCGGCTGCAGTAATTTTATGCGTTTTCGCCGGATTATTTTTACTGCAGAGGAAAGAGCCTTCTACAAAGGGGCAGGGGGATAAGATTTACCGGTCCCTTTCCAAAGATGACCGACAGGTGGCAGACGTATATGCTGCCTTGTATGAAACCGACAAAGAAGAAGTAGCCAGAATACAGAAGAAGACAAACGACTGGGAAAAGACAAACAAACAGCTGGAAAAAGAGTTTTTTACAATCGATGAAAATATAAAGTACCAGATGCAGAAAGAAGGCTATCGCTTAGAAGATTTGGAAAAAGCAGAAAAACTGTCGGTACAGACCGGAAAAAAAGCGATGGAACTGATTCGGGCAAAAGGAAAAGCCTCGGACAAGCGGAAGTGGTCCGATGTGGTAAAGAAAGAGGAAC
>ULIY01017768.1_pt1 | contig 14118 bp, 10 predicted proteins | sample 1950511 | NCBI WGS metagenome assembly ULIY01 (sample SAMEA4835453, study PRJEB28245) | human gut metagenome | biome: gut microbiome; material: fecal sample | place: Denmark | collected 2008
ATCCACAGCCTCGTCCAGATTCATCAGGAAGCGAGTCATATTGGGGTCGGTGATGGTGATGGGATTGCCAGCCTTGATCTGGTCGATGAACAGCGGAATGACGGAGCCACGGCTGCACATGACGTTGCCGTAACGGGTGCAGCAGATGGTGGTGCCGCCACGTTCAGCAGCCACACGGGCGTTGGCGTAGATGACATGCTCCATCATAGCCTTGGAGATGCCCATAGCGTTGATGGGGTAAGCTGCCTTATCGGTGGACAGGCAGACGACACGCTTAACACCTGCGTCGATTGCAGCGTGCAAGACGTTATCAGTACCGATGATGTTGGTCTGAACAGCCTGCATGGGGAAGAATTCGCAGGAGGGAACCTGCTTCAGAGCAGCAGCGTGGAAGATGTAGTCAACGCCGGGCATGGCATCACGGATAGACTGCGGATTGCGGACATCTCCGATGTAGAACTTCACCTTCTTGGCAGTGTCAGGGTGCTTGGCCTGAAGCTCATGGCGCATATCGTCCTGCTTCTTCTCGTCACGGGAGAAGATGCGGATTTCCTTCAAATCGGAATCCAGGAAGTGCTTCAGAACGGTAGAGCCAAAAGAACCAGTACCACCAGTGATCATAAGGGTTGAGTTATCAAATGCAGACATTTTAATTTTCCTCTCTTTTATTTTATCAAATTTTCAAGTAATACAGCTGTATACTCAGGAAAACACCTTGGAAATACTGTCTTCAAATCAATATTTATCTCTTTTTTCTCTTCAGAGAACCGAACAAGATCTTTCAATACTCTTGCATCGTGTGATTCTGTCGAATAAATAATTCTAGCATTTCCATATTGTTTCAAATAGGAAACACACGGGTCTTTTTCTGTGAGACAAAAATGCACAATTGGTTTTCCAAGTGACATATATTTAAATAGTTTACTCGGAATCAAATGGCTCTCCATATTCCCGAGATTAATTAGAACATCAGCCTCCTGCAAGCAAGGAGACAACTCACTTTCTTGAATCCAACCGTGATTTACAAGCCCGAAGTCATAATTTCCATTTTTATAAAGGATCCATGACTGCGAATCAATCTGTCCGTACAAATCCAAAATAATTCTCTTGTCTGATATATTAGCAATTCTATTCAAAACTGAAAAAGCCATTTCCGGATCCCTAACATTACGTTGCAATGTTCCCGAATAAACAAAATGTATCTCATCTGAAACTCTCTTTTTTTCAGTTTTGTCCACAGACTCCAGCAAAGGGATTCCACAAAGAATAAACTTTGATTGTTCTTTTTTCTTATATATTCTATTAAACAACTCCTGCGCATTTTCAAGTTCAAGTACAGCATCCGCATATTTTGAACAAGATTTCATAAATCGTGGGCAAAAAAGAGAAGATGCCGCATGTTCTACTCCATTACAATAGGGATTCACATAGGAGACATCTAGTGGATACATAACTGTTTTAATTTTATCTTTATAATGTTTCTTCAACCTTTTCATGGCAAGTAATGTTTCCCCTGGATAATTGACTGCCACAACAAGTGAAATATCTTCTTGGTCTATCAAATTCGATGCTGTTTTATAGAAATCATTCACCGTCTTGCATGAATCAACCGGCCATATCGGGAGTAGAAATATACGCTTCACCTTATATGCAACCCGTAAGATTTGAAACCAAGCACGTGAAACAATCCCACCTGAACCATACTTATCTACTTTTAGCTTCCAAGGTTTTTCTGGTATAAGATGAACCTCTGTCGAATATTTGTCCTCTGCCTTCCAGCAAACACAACTTGTTGCATATCCATCTTTATGAAGTGCTTTTATCACTTTACTGACACAGATACCATTTGCCGATTTCGTCGGAGGCAACTCATCTAATAGAAACAGAATCTTTCGCATATTATGTCCTCAAGCTATTGGTTTTATCTTTTTGCGATTCGTAGGGATTTCAAAATGCTCACGAGATCACTTTTGAAAAGAAGTAGCGCCAGTATAGCACTAATAACAAAGCTTCCAATATTCATCAGAATTCCAGCATTTGCGTAAACAGCACTCGATAGTATGATCCATACAACACTAACACTTAGATCTTTTGCACATATCAAGAAACCAATTTTTCTTTTCAAGATAATGGCACGTATGCCAATATTAACCACAAATGCAATAATGATTGCTAAATTTGTTCCAAAGGCTCCCATGGTCTTAATTAGCGGGTAACAAATAATCAAATTCGTTATAGCAGCAACTATCGTTGAAATCGAAATGATTTTTGTATCTTTGATTGCATAAAAGACATTTCCTATAAATGCCGAGTATCCACTAATAACTGCCACAATGATAAAAGTCGGTATAATTTCATCTGCAGAGGCATAGTCACCTTTTATCAGAAATGGAAAAGCTATTTTAATAAAAGGAAGAATTAGCGTCGTTGCAACTGTTAAAAACTGCTGATACTTATTACATGCCTTCGTATACAATGCACTCGCTTCTTTCGGACTACTTGTTGCAGATGTAAAAGCAAGGTCCTGCCATGCATATGTAAAGCATGTCGTAGCCAAAGCAATAATACTACCAAATCTATTACCAATAGAATAAATTCCACTTGCTGCATTTCCATATAGTGCATTGTAAACAAGCCTATTGCTACTATTAAGCACCCAATATGCCACCGTGTTTAAGCAAAGAGGAAGTGCATATTTTAGCATTTCTCTCGTAAGTTCCTGATTAGTTTGTGCCCGAAGCCGTTTAGGTAGGTCTGTACACATGATAAGGTATACCGTCTGACACATTGTACCAACTATATAACTCATATATAGCGCAGAGTAGTCCACCTTGAATATAGTAAGGAGTACAACATTTAAAGAAAGTTGAATCAGAGTATTTAGAACGCCAGAGATTGAGAATTCTTTATTTTGCCCAAGGCCTCTTGCTACAAAGGTCAGTAAACTGCTTGCTCCATATGCAATGCCATACCCTACAATCAATGGAACGTATTGGTAGTTCATTACCACGCATACGATAGAGCATATTACTGCAAATAGAATAGAAGACATAAAGAATATTTGAAATCCCGATTTCAGAACTCTATTCTTATCCTGTTCATTCTTTCCATCATAAAGATACCGTAAAACGGCAGACCATATTTCAAAGTAACATACAGAAAGAAGCATCGTTGTCAAAGTAATCGATACATCATATATGCCCATCTGCTCCGTGGGTATAACAGTCGTGTACATCGGAAGAAGAATGAAGGATATCAATTTTGACAACACATTTCCAACAAAAAATATCGCTGTGTTTTTGATAAACTGCAATCCACCATTGCCCTTATTTATTGCCATTGCCATTTCTCCTTGGTATGATCGTATGGTAGCACTTGCTTAACACATACATCACCCACTTCTTACTTTCGTTTTGAAATCTAACCTTCTTATATTCTTTTCTTAAAGTGTCTATACTGTGCGTCTCACAATATTTCTGCAATGTTCTCTCCCGATTTTTTTCTATATAATGATGCGCCTGTGCTGTGATTGTTCTTTCCTTGGCATTCACCGAACGCAAAATCAACTCATCCTTTAATGATGCAAACACCTGTTTTCCTTTATTAGTGTTAATTCGAATAAGGGAAACTCCAATGCTTGGATCCTTCTGCCATTTTTGAAGCCAATCATCTGCAAGAGTCAAATCAGCTTTATGGCTTTCTGCCCGAGTACAAGTCATGCACGAATTTCTAAGTATACAATTATATAAGAACAAATAATAATAAAAATACTCTTGACTTTTATAAGCAATTCTGCGACCATCGTACAGGTACAGGTACAGGTACTCCTCTCCCTTTCCATTCGGATCTTTCTCACGAAATGTCACATTTTTAATTGCAGCATTGTACTTCTTTTCTTCGTCTTCTAGTGTAGCGCGAAAAATCCCAGGGCTCGGCACACCGTGGCATACAAAATCAATTGTAATAAGGTTTTCATACTCTTTATTTAAAAAGCGAATCAGCCCTTCTATCTGACATGGTGTACCACAAAATAAAACCTTTTTATCTGTTGTTGTTAAAACTTCCCTGACTTTTTTATAGATATTTCCGATTCGGCTTTGCACATACTTTGATCGAAGTATATCATTCAAAGTAAACTCATCACTCGAAACATGTTTGATAGTCTTTGTTTCTGCATCAAATACTGCGCCAAATACAACGCCTCCTGATTGCAGAATCCTATCTGCTAAAAGCCCAAATATACCACCTGATGAACATCGTTCCTGATACGTCAAGGATTTTTCATAGCCCGAATACAGTACATCGGAATTTAAAGTTTCTGCGTTTATGGGCGCAATCACAGGACAGCGTGCAGCACATTGTCCGCATCGAACGCATTTGCTGTCATCAACATCTGGAAACAGAAAGCCTTCAGCATTTTCTTGCATCTCAATAGCCTTGGTCGGACAAAGCTGCGCACACATTTCACATCCAGTGCATTGTTTAAAATCAATATTCTTATTTTTGTATGCCTCAAGTATCATTTTTATTCTCCCAAAGCATCTTTCAGGAATTTTTGCGATTCATTTCGTCTTTGCTCCAACAGCGCATCTGCATTTTCATATTTCACTTTAGAGAGCGATACAATTTCACTATCCGGGTAGATAAGTCTTTCTTGCAAATTTAACATTTCAAGTAGATTTTCCATCCGACTATTCATATTGTTCTTTTCATTTTTTCCCTGCCGCAAAAACGTATAAAAAGGAGTATGGTTTAAGATGGAAAAGACACTTGCGTGAAAGGAATCGGTCAGTACCATTTTTGCATTTCTGATTAACGTCACAAATTCTTCTGGGCCAACTCCAAATATCAATTTTGAGCCTTTTCCATAGGATTCAATGGAAACTGGAATCTCAAAGACTGGCAAATTCAATTCAGACGCAATGTGCTTGATTTGCCTTTCCATATAGTTCATACGGCCAAATCGATATACCAAAATATATCTTTCTGGCATTCCACTTGGCATTCTATTAAATTCTTTCCAGATCATAGAATCTGCCATCATTGTCGGATCGAGCACGACCGGAACATCTACGCCACAGATTTCTTTCATGATTGCCGCCCCTGAAATCTCTCGAACGGACAAAGCATTGAATCGTTCTGTATACTCTTTAAGATTTATCTTTGATTCGTCTGGCAGTGTAGAAATCCCAAAACTTGGCGCATAGGCAATTCTTTTGCATTGATGGCTACCAAATTGTAGAAAAAAGCCCGGATCATTTTGGTTCGCATGAATCAACGGATTCCATACTTGGTCACTTCCACAAATCAGGCACTTATAATCTGATTTGTTTTTCATCAATTCTTCATATGTAACCGGCGTATTCAAGTCAATGGGAATACTATTTTTGACGAACTCTCGGAAAAGGTCAGTCTGAGCATTTCTCTTTCCTCGTGCCAGTCGATATAACATCTTCTGTATAAGAGAGACGTCCCCGCTAAAGATGTATTTAAGTCGCGCTCTCAGCGATCGGTCAACTTGATTTTCGACAGATACGGTTTGCTTCCCGGTGCTGTACTGATAATTTATAATTTCGGGTTCATATCCCCATCTCTGAAGTTGTTTTGACATCGCATATGCTTGCAAAACAGCGCCATAATTATCAAGAAATGACGCGTTTGAAGTCATTATAAATGTTTTCATTTTTTATTCACCGTGTCTCCTCTGTTTGCAATTTCTTCTAAACTGTATTGATATCTCAGGCACATACCCAGTCCCAAAACGCTCATAATACAAGGATTGATTGCGTAATCAGCCAAAGTTTCCATAATCAAAACAGAAACAATTGCAACTGCAACACCGATAGATTCCGAGTTTTTGGCTCTCAAGCATATCACGATACTTTTAACCGCACTCATAACATAAAGTCCAACACCGAGCACACCAATTTCCAATACCATCTCCAGCATATCGCTAAAAGCACTTGCGGTTCCTAGAGTTGTTTTTTGCTGAAGCAGCGTATGAACCATATTCCATCCGCATCCCAATGGATTCTGTGGAATCAAGCTTATTGCAGCACGCATTGATTGAACGCGCTCTAAATTGCTGGAATCTGCAATATTACTTCCCTCAGATGCAAGTTTTATGTATTCACTTAAATTCTTTGTAATATTGCTAAGCGCAGAACTATCTGAGAAAAACGCATATATAAGCAGGCAGCCCATCAGAGCCACATAGAAAAAGATAAAACCATTTCGATTCACATAACGTCCGATAGGTTTTTTGATAACAAAATATAAAATCAGACCAACTAATACAACGGCTGCTGTTCCAGATGTGGAAAGAGCACAGCATCCCAGAATCAAAAAGAATACAATCTTATTTCCAAACGTTTTCAAGCCCATCATCCCAACAAAAATAGTAGTAATCGAAGCGAGAAATTGGTTCATATGGGAGGGTTCCAGAAATAGACCCTGTGCGCAGAAATTATAAACACTCAAATGGAATGAATCCTGCTGAAACAAATTGTACAGGAACGTAAATGGAATATTTCTTTGGTAAAAAATATATTGTATGACGCAAATTACTGCATTGATTATTATTCCTACAGCGCATCCTTTTATAAAGTGCTGCCTATACTCAAACAAAGATATAATATCGATCAATGTTGTACAGCATATTGCAAATGATACAACGCCAACCGCATATCTATATAGAAGTCCCACATTCATAAAAGTTATAAATGCAAATACTCCAGATAGAACTATCATTGCACAAAACAGCTGGAATTCCAGTCCGGTCACCGCAGCAACATTATGCCAATCAATACGTTTTGTTGCGAGCAGATACAAGAACAGCAAAACAGAGTATACCTCTGCCACGGTAAAATGTGTCGAACCTACTGTAAAAAAATATACTATATTACCCGCCAGGGACAGCCCAAGGACAGCCATCAGAAAAGCAAGAAATTCCTTATGATCATTTTGAAGTTCTTCAACCAACACAAACAAGTTCTCCTTTTTAGTATCGTATGTCTCTTAACCAATTTGCAAAAATATTCCACAGTGCTTCAACCAGCCACAGTTTTTTTCTGCAAAGCAACACACAAATATCGTTATACTTATTGCCTGTAACTTGAATGGAAAGTAACTCTTCTACCCAGGATTCCGTGCATAATTCTCTGATGTCATCTCGTTTTGTAAATATGCTGCTTTTTTTTCTACAGATATTTGCAACACCGAGCCATAGGATACGTTGGACATCGCAACAAGCCCATAACGCTGTTTCTTTATCCAATGGCAGGGCATGGATATTTTTTAGCAGAAGTTCAATGGTCGGTTGCAACGTTTCTGTGAGACGTTCCTTATATTTTCTAGACATGCCAGGCTCTTCATGCAGAATATAATGATAATAACTTTTATGCAAGACAGATACTTTTTGAGCATAACGCAGGCATTCCAAACTGAACGCCATATCCTCATAGTTTGTTATGCTCTCATCAAATCTCAAATCATGCTCCTGAATCAAACTGAGTTTTGTAACTCGGTTGCACATAGATGTTATGTAATTATTCTCATAGAGTACTCTATAATACTTGGCAAGCTCTGTAATATCAAATTCAGAATCTTCACACGTTTTTTGATAGCTCCTGACGATTCCACCCTGTTTTTCAATATCAAACTGCATCCCAAAAAGCAGGATATCTGCATTTGAATCTGTTAACTTTTGCAATACATCTTCCAACAACGCGTTCTCAATTACATCATCTGAATCGATAAAAATTATATACTTACCCTTTGCACGTTCGATTCCAAAATTCCGTGCCGAACACACTCCTCCGTTTGGCTTCTGGTATAATGTGAACCTTGAATCCTTGTTAACAAACGCACTGCAAATTTCTGCGCTGTTGTCAGTCGAGCCGTCATCAACAAGCAACACTTCAAAATCCGTGAAACCTTGGTCTTTTACCGATTCTAACGTTTTTAATAAATATTTCCCCGCATTATACACCGGGATAATAATTGAAAAAGAAGGTTGCATTTTATTCTCCGTTCACTGAAGGCAATGGTCATACACTTTGCTTATTCTTTCTCTGTAGGACTTTATATCAAGAAGTCCAGTTGCCTTTTTCAAAGTTTCCGTGCTTAGTCTCCGGTATCTCTCAGGTTCACTAAGAATAGCGCAGCATCTATCAACTAGCACACTGTCATCATCGCTCAGATAGCCGGTCTTGTCATCTTCGACAATTTCTTTCAGACCATCTGTCGGTGTACTTACGATAGGCACTCCAAGTGCCATTGCCTCCAAAGCGCACATTGGGAGTCCTTCCCACCGTGAGGTCATAATCAGGATTTTAGCCTGTTTCATCGCTTTATATGGATTGCTACTGTATCCCAGCATGTCAATAAATTGTTCCAAATGATGTTCAGCAATAGCCTGCCGCGTCTCGTCTTCCAAATCACCTGCGCCAATAATTGCAGCCTTCATTTCCGGACACTTTTGCGCCACACCTGCAAGCACTTTAACGAGCCTCTGCGGGTTTTTTTGATGGGTCAGTCTGCCCACATAGACGATATCGTAGGCATATTCTTTTACGTCCTCTGCGGCCTTTTTGTAGACAGCAGACGAGTCAATCACATTGTACAAAATACTACTTTTCTTTTCGAACTTTTTATGGAAGGCATACCCATCATACGCTGATTTCGACACCCAAAAGATATGTGTTGCTTTTAGGCCCGCAAAATAATACATGACCGATTTCAGAGAAAGCCCCTGTGAATCAAAATTATTATTGTGGATATGCGAGACAAGCGGAATATTTCCGCAAGCAAGCGCAGCGTAAAATCCGGCTCTCATATCATGCGCATGTACAATATCCGGTTTCACCTTATGAATTACACGTTTGAATTCGCCTATCGTTGCTGCAGCCATCGGCTCAAAATCTATATCTCGATCTTTTAAGGCATCCCTAATTGGACCATCAGGACTCGTATAGACAAATTCGACGTTCTCGTCGTTTTTAAATGCATTTACAATTTGACAAACGACATTCTCAGCTCCTGAAAAGCTGTTACTACACAGCATATGGACTATTCTAATTTTTTTCATCCTCATCCTCGTCCTCGTCAATTCTGTCCCATGTATTCTGTAGGAATTCATGGTGAATATTTTCATTTAATATACGCGCCGGGTTTCCTGCAACCGTAACATTTGACGGAATATCATGCGTCACGACGCTTCCTGCACCAATCGTCACGTTATTACCGATTGTCACATCTCCAACGATACTTACATTCGGTCCAATATACACATTATTTCCAATTGTCGCACCTTTTTCGCTGTTAGTTCCTATTGAAACAAATTGACTCAAGTTCACATTCGATCCAAAGGTGGTGAATCTGCTCACAATAACCGGACCACTGTGCCCTATATAGAGTCCATACCCTATCTTGCATCTATAGCTGATTTGAATATTGGGGTAAAAGTAACGATTTGCATAGTACAAGACTTTTGCAATCTTCCCCTGTATCCCCCCTCCGTTGCTCAAGCGGATGAAAACCTGAATGCGAAAGGCTCGGTTAATAAAAAATTGCTTAACCGCCGCACCGACGGTCTTCTTACCGGTATACCGATACAAATCACTTTTTACAAACTTGTTCATTTCCCATCACCTTCCGCAAAATAAGCTTCCTGATATAATTTGATTACAGCATTCAAATCATATTTTCCTGCTTCTTGTGCATTTGTTTTGGCGATACTATTCAATAATTCTTTATTTCGGAAAGCTTCAATCACATTTGCAAAGCCATCAACATCGTCCGGTTTCAAAAGTTTTCCATTAATTGATTCTTTCACAATGTCGCTACTTCCACGGATACTGGTAGCAATGATGGGAAGTCCACTCGCCATAGCCTCCATAACAGAAACCGGAAGTCCTTCTCTGAACGAGGGGAACACGAACACATCCGCAGCTTTATAAAAATCCGCTACATCTGTTCTATATCCTGTTAAAATAACCTGCTTACCGATATTCAGCTGTTCTGCCAAGGACACATATGCATCACGCAAGGGACCTCTTCCACAAATCACATAATAGATATCCTTGCGTTTTAGCTTTCCCAAAGCTTCTATAACAACGCGGTGATTTTTGTTCTTATTCACTTCGCCAACAGACAGCAAAATCATGGCATCCTCCGGAATATCAAATTCCTTACAGAGCCAACTGCGTTTTTCCTTATGAAGTTCATCGGATGTTGCAAACTTCTTCAGGTCAATACCAACGCCTGGAACATAGCACACCCTGCCAGCCTTGAATGTCTTGGCTCTTTCATAGTCCTCTTTATTGATTGTTATAAGGACATCGGTATAGCGGGACAACCATTTCTCAACTGGGTAATACAGAAGCCAGTTGATAGCCGGTGCACCTTTGTAAAAATGAAAGCCGTGTGCTGTGTAAAACACCTTCGTACCATTCTTTCGTGCCTGCTTTGCTGCAAGACGAGTTAGCATCGCACCAACAGGTGTGTGGCAATGGATGATATCATAGCCACCCGCGTCGATAACCTTCTTCAGCTTCGTATAGGCCTTCAGGTTCCCAGGTTTCAAGGGGTTGCGCTCAAACGGAATATTATAGTACGCATCACAGTAGGGAATGACACAGTCGGTAGGGTTCTCGTAATCATTTCGCGCGGCGACTGCCGTTTCCCAGCCCATTTCCTTGAACATCTTGAGATATGGAATGTGGAACTCCATAATGTGCGTCTTTACAACGGTCGCAACAAATAATACCTTTTTCATCTACATTCCTCTCTCCGCATATCAAAGATTACAGCCCAGACTTATCTCAAAGAGTCTGAGCCGTTTTTCTTATAAAGCTCTACCAATCGTCCTCAGCAGTATGAATCACACGCTGCTATGTCTCTATTTCGTTCCAGTCAAAATGGTTTTTAGGTTGGTTTTACGCCTCACGCCAGGCAGGCAACAGCATTCCTTTTTCCAAACAGGTCATTAAACCGTTGCCTTTTCGCTATTTTCTGCTTCCATTGCGGTGGTTGCACCCTCTGCGATACCCTCGGTAGACTCCGGCATAAACAGGATCTTCACCGTAGCCAGCATGATCTTCAGGTCCTCGACCAGACTGGGATGGGCAATATACATCAGGTCCATTTGCAGCTTATCATACGGTGTGGTGTTATATTTTCCGTATACCTGTGCATAACCGGTGAGGCCAGCCTTTGCCTGCAGGCGCAGCGCAAACTCCGGCATCTCCTCGCAGTACTGTGCGGCAATCTCCGGGCGCTCCGGGCGGGGACCAACGATGGACAGGTCACCCTTGAGGATATTCAGCAGCTGGGGCAGCTCATCCAAGCGGCAGGCACGGATGATATGACCGACCTTGGTGATACGGTCATCCTTGTCACCGGTGGAAAGGCGAGCCACACCGTCCTTTTCTGCATCCACACGCATGGAGCGGAACTTCAGGATCTTGAACGGCTTGCCATCCTTGGTCAAACGCACCTGCTTATAGAAGGCGGGGCCGCCATCCGACTTGACTGCAATGGCGGTAATCAGGAACAACGGGCTGAGCACGATCAGTGCAATCAGCGAAAGCACGATATCCATTGCCCGCTTAACGAACAGATACTCCGGCTTTGCCATGTAACGGCCCACACGCAGGACAGGCAGGTGAAGCATGTGCATCGGCCAGGCACCGCTCATCAGAACATCGCCCACACGAGGGATGATGAAGGTATTGATGTCGTTCATCACGCAATACTTCAGAATGATGTTACGTTCATGGCTGTGGACGCCGCTGAGGAATACGGTCTTCATACCATCCAAAACACTCAGATCTTCCAGGCACTCCTCTACGCTCAGAACTTTTTTCACCTCGTACTTGCTGTCCAGACCGTAGTCCTGGATCAGCTTTTCCATACCACGGCGCACATCATAGACCACGGTGGTAGGCTGCGGAGGGAATGCTTTGTAATACCAGCGATGTGCAACCGCAGACCAGATGCCAGCCATCACAAACTGTCCTGCAATGGCAGCGATTCCCGGCAGAAGATTGCACAGCTTCGTGGCCATCAGGCAGATCACAATGTAAAAGATCCCGTCCGTCGCCATCGCCGCCAGGACCTGACCGTACATCAGCTCGGAAACTCGCTGCATGGACATCCAGAATGCGTCATAGGTCTTGCCCAGCAGAATAAACAGCACCGCATACAGGCCCAGAATAACTGCATGGCCTTGCCAAGTTCCATCCATCGGTGTTTTTGCCGCATAGTACCAGATCCAACAAGCCGCAAACGGAAGTGTGATCATCACCACATCCAATACCTTTACGAGTCTCAACATTACATCGTGCCGAATTTTTGTCATAATACCCTAACTACTCCTTTTTCACTCTATCATCAGTTCTTTTGGGCTCTGTTACGAGCCCATCTTGTTCCAAATCATCCCGATGGCATCCAGCTTTGCAATACGCTCCTCTGTCAGAACAGCACCGCTTTTTTCGGGATTCAGCCGTGTGTAACGCTGCCGCTTGACCCATTTACCGAGGGCATATCCCTCCGGCGAAACATAGTTGACCGGGACCCTCAGATCACCGTGGGCTTCAAAATAACGTTTTGCTTCCTGATATCCTTGGTTCCACTGGCGGTCATTGCGGTTGCCCCAGTACATCCCGATCCTGTTGAGCCGTTCGATCTGCTCCTCCGTCAGCTTTCCTTTCGGGTACGACCATTGCTGATTTGCGAGCCATATTCCAAGCCGTTCCCCAGCCGCTGTCACATAGGAGCGGGGAATATTCAAGTTCCCGTTTTCCTCGTAATAGGCCACAGCCAGGGCATAGGCCTTTTCCCACTTGGCGTCGAAGATGCTCCACACCATACCAATCTCATCCAGCTGTGCGATGCGTTCTTCCTTCAAGCAGCCATTCAACTTCTGCTGCCGGGTCTTGAGGATCCATTGGCCCAAGGGATAGCCCTCCGGGTCCACATACTTTCCAGCCACCAGCAGATCTCCGTAGGTGTCATGGTATTTCTTTGCAGCCTCGAACCCGTGCTGCCATGCAATTTCCTTCCGGTTGCCCCAGACCATGCCGATGCTGTCCAGCCGTGCGATCTGCTGCTGGGTCAGATTGCCCTGGATCTGCCCTTCACGCACACGGCGCTGGGTGATCAGCCACACCCCTAGGCTCAGACCCCCAGGCGTAGTATACAGTTTCGGGACATTCAGGTCACCGTGTTCCGCATAGTAGATGCTCGCCTCAGAGAAGTAGTGCTCCCAGCCGGAAGAAAGGCTTGCCTGCAGCTGTTCGAACAGTACCCGACAATCGTGCACCTGCTCGATGACCTCGAACCGCTCGGTGACGATCTTATCACCCTCACCGTTGGCATAGAGCCGGTGAACAGCCTCCTGCATCTCGCTTTGCAGACCGGAAATGCTGGTCAAGCCCTCAAAGTTGTTGACCACATCCAGAATCAGCGGGGCTGCGGTGTCACCGGCAGTCAGGGCGCGACCGATCTGTTGCTTGTAGATGATGGGCGAAACCGTTGGTCGGAACAGGATCACGCCAGAAATGCCTTCTACATGGACGCCCTCGTTGAGCATATCGATACAGAACAGCAGCTTCAGCCGGTCACCGGTGTCCGTTTTGAAGTCCGCAAAGGCCTTATCCGTGTTCGGGTCATCCGAGTAAGCCTGATACACCACAACATTCGGGTTTACCCCGGCGAACCACTCCTGCACATGGGACACCATCTCGTCCATATGCTCCTTGTTGGCGCAGAACACGATGTACTTACCAGATTTGTTTGTGATATGATGGGCAAAGACCTTGTCCAGACCGTCTGCTTGTTCCAAAGCGCGGCGCAGCTCGTCCAGATATTTCTGATTCACATCCTGAATGCCCGGTGTTCGCAGGTTGTCCACCCGTGCCTGATACTTTGCAAGCGTTTTCTGGTACTGATAAACTGTGGTCACATATTTCGGGGCAGGCAAAATACCCCTGACGACTGCTTCGCCAAGGGTCATCTCACTGGCAACATGTCCGTCAAAAAGTTCTTCAGCCATATTGCGGTTATTGTCCAGATATCGGATATTCGTCGCCGTCAGCCCCAGCAGTTTTGCATCCG
>ULIY01005147.1_pt1 | contig 13361 bp, 10 predicted proteins | sample 1950511 | NCBI WGS metagenome assembly ULIY01 (sample SAMEA4835453, study PRJEB28245) | human gut metagenome | biome: gut microbiome; material: fecal sample | place: Denmark | collected 2008
CAACGTACAGCTGCGCGCCGAAAACACCGCCCGCACGCTGTACAATATCGTTGGTTTCCAGACCAATTTGAAATGGGGCGAGCAGAAGCGCGTTTTTTCGATGATTCCCGGCCTGGAACATGCAGAGTTCATCCGCTATGGCGTGATGCACCGCAATACCTTTTTGGAAAGCCCGGCGGTGCTGACCAAGGGGCTCTACCTGAAAGAGCACCCCAACGTGTTTTTTGCCGGGCAGATCACCGGGTTTGAGGGCTATATGGAAAGCGCGGCTTCCGGCCTGCTGGCAGCGCGCAATTTGTACGCCCGTTTGCAGGGCAGAGAGCTGCCGCCCCCGCCGACCACAACGATGTGTGGTGCGCTGATCGATTATATCACCACCCCCAACAAGGATTTCCAGCCCATGGGTGCCAACATGGGCATTCTGCCGCGCACCGAGGAGATTGACACCATCCGGGATAAGCGCGAACGGTATATGGCACTTTCTGATGCTGCACAGTCCGCCATGCGGGCATGGGCAGCCGAAGCGGAACACTGAGGTGGATTATGAAAATTTTACTGGACGCAATGGGTGGCGATAACGCCCCGAAATCGACCGTACAGGGCGCAGCCGATGCGGTAAAAGAGTTTGGTGATGGCATGACCCTGGCCCTGCTGGGTGATGAAGCCAAGATCAAGGCCGCTGCCCAGGAGCTTGGCGTGGACCTGACCCCCTTTGAGCTGATTCACTGCACCGAGGATGTGGATATGCACGATGACCCGGTCAAGGCCGTGCGCCACAAAACGGATTCCAGCCTGGTCAAAGGCCTGACGATGCTGAAAAACGGCGAGGCGGATGCCTTTGTTTCCGCCGGTTCCACCGGCGCGCTGCATGTGGGCACCAGTTTGATCGTGCGCACCGTCAAGGGGGTCAAGCGCCCGGCGCTGGCTACCTGCATGCCGGGCAAAAAGCAGCCGTTTTTGCTGCTGGACTGCGGCGCAAACGCCGAATGCCGTGCCGAGATGCTGAATGCCTTTGGAACCATGGGCAGCGTGTACATGAATAAGGTCATGGGTCGCAAGGACCCCGCCGTCGCGCTGGTGAACAACGGCGCCGAGGACACCAAGGGCACCCCGATGTACCGCGAAGCCCACGGCCTGCTGAAAGCAAACCCGGCCATCCGCTTTGTGGGCAACATTGAGCCGCGTGATATTATGGCTGGTGAGGTGGACGTTATCGTCTGCGACGGCTTTGTGGGCAATGTGGTGCTGAAGCTGACCGAGGGTGTGGCAGGTACTTTGCTGGGCATGCTGAAAGACATCTTTATGCAGAGCATTGTGACCAAGCTGTGCTACCTTGGCGTAAAAGGCGGGCTGCGCAATCTGAAGCACATGATGGACTCTGAGGAGATCGGCGGCGCACCGCTGCTGGGCGCGGCAAAGCCGGTCATCAAGGCACACGGTTCCAGCAAGGCCAAGGGCATCAAGAACGCCATCCGCCAGGCAAAGCTGTGCGTTGCCAATGACCTGTGCGGTACCATGCAGAGCGCCCTGGCCGAAGTAGCCGCCAAGGCCGCAGCAGAAAAGACAGACGCGAAATAAAACGGCATATCGTGCGAAAATTGAAATGTTATGCCCGCCCATTGGAAATGGCCGGTACCAAAATATAGGCAGCGGGCGCACAATGTGCGCCCCTACGGGATAGCCGCAAAACCAAAGCCCATTGCAGGGGCGGGCATTGCCCGCCCGGCCTGCAAAATATCCCGATATACAATCGCAAAACAGAGAGAACGAAAGGTAAGGCAATCTTATGACCACGCGTACCCCTGAGGAATTGGAAGAAAAGCTGCATTACCATTTTAAGAATAAAGAACTGCTCATCACGGCACTGACCCACAGCTCTTACGCCAACGAGAGCAAAACCCCTACGCTGTATAACGAGCGGCTGGAATTTTTGGGCGACAGTGTGCTGTCCGTTGTGGTGGCAAACTATCTGTTCCACCATTCCACCCGCCCGGAGGGCGAACTGTCCCGCATGCGTGCTTCGCTGGTCAGCGAGGACGCGCTGTTCCAGTTTGCGCAGGAGATCGACCTGGGCTCTTACCTGCGGCTGGGCCGCGGCGAGGAGCTGGGCGGCGGGCGCTGCCGCCCCAGCGTGGTTTCGGATGCGTTTGAAGCCACCATTGCCGCTTTGTTCCTGGACGGCGGCATTGAGACCGCCCGCAACTTTATCCTGCCGTTCATCACGGAGGGCAAAACCGCCGAGGATGACCACAAGACCGCCCTGCAGGAAGTGGTGCAGAAACACCCGGACGACCGCCTGACCTACACTGTGACAGGGGAATCCGGCCCGGCGCATGATAAGCGGTTCCAGGTTACTGTGGCGCTGAACGGCAAGGCGCTGGCTGTGGGCGAAGGCCGCAGCAAAAAGGCTGCGGAACAGCAGGCTGCCAAAGCAGCGCTGACCAAGCTGGAACAGCAGGCATAAAAAGGGGCATCTATGCGCTTAAAAGAACTTGAGATACAGGGCTTCAAGTCCTTCCCGGATAAAACGCGGATCACCATTGGCGAAGGCATTACCGGTGTTGTGGGGCCGAACGGCTCCGGCAAAAGCAACATTTCGGATTCCATCCGGTGGGTTCTGGGCGAAACCAGCTCCAAACAGCTGCGCGGTGCGGGCAAGATGGAGGACGTTATTTTTGGCGGCACCCAGACCCGCGGCGCAATGGGCTATGCGGCGGTATCGCTGACCATTGATAACTCCGATCATGGGCTGGAAATGGACGCGGACGAAGTAACCATTGGCCGCCGCTATTACCGCAGTGGGGAGAGCGAGTATACCATCAACGGCCAGAGCGTGCGCTTAAAAGATGTGTACGAGCTGCTGCTGGATACCGGCCTTGGGCGCGATGGCTACGCCATTGTGGGTCAGGGGCGCATTGCGGAGATCGTTGGTGCAAAATCCACCGAGCGGCGCGAGATTTTTGAGGAAGCATCTGGCATTGCCAAATACCGCTACCGCAAAAATGAAGCCGAACGCCGCCTGGCCGCGGCGGAGGGTAATCTGGAACGCCTGCGGGATATTCTGGGGGAGCTGGAAAAGCGGGTTGGACCCCTGAAACGCGACAGCGAAAAGGCGGAGCAGTTCCTGGCATATTCCGAGACCCGCAAGGGACTGGAAATTACCCTGTGGGTGGATTCAATCCGCCGCGCACAGGATACGGTGCGGGACCAGCAGCGCAAGTATGAGGCGGCGGAAAGCGACTATGCACGCATTTCCCGCCAGCTGGATGAATTTGACACCCGCACCGAAGCCCTGCGCGCCGAAGCCCAGCAGCTGATGCTGCAGGTGGAGGAAGCAAACGCTGAGATCCGCACCATTACCGAGCAGAACGCCGGGAGCGAAAGCCAGCTGGCAGTTTTGCAGAACGAAACCGAACACGCGAACGAGCAGATCCGCAGCGCCAACGATGAGCTGACCCGCGCCGGAGAAGGCGCAAAGGGGATTGCGCAGGAAGCGGACGAGCACAAAGCGGAAATCACCCAGCTGCAAACCGTGCTGCAAAATCTGGATGCCGAGGCGGACAAGCTGCGCCAGCAACTGAACACGCTGGAACAGCAGGCGCTGCAAAGCGGTGAGCGGCGGGAGATCGTGAGCGCCGCCATGGCCCGCATGCAGCAGAATGCCACTGCCCTGCAGGTGCGGGGTGCGGGGCTGCAATCCGCCGTGGAAGCGGCCCGCGCCCAGCTGAACGGCCTGAAAAACCAGGAAGCCACCGCGGGTGACGTGGCACAAAAACTGACCGAGGAACGGGACGCTGCTGCCGAGCACCTGAAAGAGTGCGAGGAAGCCGTGACCCGCAACGATAACATCCGCTCCGGCTTAAAGCTCAAGCTGGAAAGCCGCCGCCGCCAGCAGGCGGAAGCCGCTGAAGCTTTGCAGAAGGCCGCAGCGGATAAAAACAACACCGCCCAGCGCATCCGCATTCTGGAGGATCTGGAGCGCAACATGGACGGCTATCAGCAGAGCGTAAAAGCCGTCATGCGCGCCGCGGGCGGTGGGCGGCTGCGGGGCATCATCGGCCCGGTGGCCGGTATCCTGAGCGTGCGCAAGGGGTACGAAATCGCGATTGAAACGGCACTTGGCTTTGCGCTGCAGAACATTGTGGTGCAGGACCAGGGCTGCGCCCGCGCGGCCATCACCTTTTTGAAGGAAGAACGCGCCGGACGCGCAACCTTCCTGCCGCTGGATACCGTGCAGGGCAGCCGATTCAATGGCCGCCTGACCGGCACGGCGGAGGTGGCCGCCGACCTGGTGGAGACCGCCCCCCAGTACCAGCATATTATTGATAACCTGCTGGGCCGCATTATTGTGGTGGAGGATCTGGGCGAAGCGTCGGTGGTGGCCAAAAATCTTGGCTACCGCAACCGCATTGTCACAATGGACGGCCAGGTCATCAACGCAGGCGGTTCCTTTACCGGCGGTTCCACCGCGCGCAGCGTGGGTGTGTTCAGCCGCAAGCAGGAACTGGACGAACTGCGTGCCAAGGTGCTGAAACTGGACGAGCGCCGCGCAGCAGCCGAAAAGGAAGCCACCGCCCGCAAAGCGGAGGTGGATAACCTGACCGCCCAGCTGGCCGGTGCCGAGAGCGAGGGCATGACCGCCGCTGCGGCCCGCCTGAAAGCCGAGATGGAGCTGGATCAGCTGAACACCGCGCTGGAAGAGAGCAAGAATGCTGCCGCCCACCGCGGGCAGGAGATCGCCGCGCTGGAACAGCAGCTGCGGGAGAACACTGCGGCCGCCGCCCAGGCAGAAAACGCCCGCAAACAGGCGGAAGCCGAGATTGAAACGCACCGCAAAGAGCTGGAAAGCCTGGGCGCTTCCACCAGCGATGTGACCCGCCAGCGGGAGGAAGCATCGCAGAAACTTTCGGATAACCGAATGCAGAAGCTGCGCACCGAGAAGGACCTGAGCCTGCACGAAGCAGCGCTGGAAACTCTGAAAGGCCGCAGCGGCGAAGCCGAAGCCCGCGTGCGGGAACTGCAGGCCAATGTGGCCGCCGCCAAAGAGCGCATTGCCGCCAATGAGCTGCGCGCCAATGAAATCAAGCGAGCCAGCGAAGAAAACAAACAGAAGATCACCGCGGCGGAGGAAACCATCCGCAAGGCTAATGCCGAGCGCATGGAAAAGGAAGCCGCTGTGACCCGCCTAACCCAGGAAAACCGCACCCTGACCGATGAGCGCGAGCGGATGAGTGGCGAGATGGCCCGCCTGGCCGAGCGCAAGACCGCGGCGGAAACTGAGCTGAACACCACGGCATCCAAGCTGTGGGAGGAATACCAGCTGACCGAAGCCGAGGCGGAAAAGCTCTGTGTACCCTTTGCCAATGTGGCAGACCTGCGCCGCCAGGTGGCCGAAGTGCGCGGCAAGATCCGCGCGCTGGGCAACGTGAATGTGGGCGCGATCGAAGAGTACAAGGAAGTTAAAGAACGGTACGACTTCATGAAAGCACAGGTCACCGATGTGGAGAAATCCCGCGCGGAGCTGAACCGAATGATTGCCGAGCTGTGCAGCGAAATGCAGGAGATGTTCACCGCCAGCTTTAAGGAGATCAACCGCAACTTCGGTGCGATCTTCCGCGAGCTGTTCGGCGGCGGTTCGGCGAGGCTCTATCTTTCGGATGAGAACGATGTGCTGAACTCCGGCATTGAAATTCAGGTTTCGCCCCCCGGCAAGGTCATCAAAAACCTGTCGGCTCTGTCCGGCGGCGAACAGGCGCTGGTGGCCATCAGCATTTATTTTGCCATTCTGGCCGTCAACCCGTCGCCGTTCTGCATCCTGGACGAAATTGAAGCTGCACTGGACGATGTGAACGTTACGCGCTATGCGCAGTATCTGCGCCGCATGACCGAACGCACCCAGTTCATCGTTATCACCCACCGCCGCGGCACCATGGAAGCAGCTGATGTGCTGTACGGCGTGACCATGCAGGAGGATGGTGTTTCCAAAATCCTGCGCCTTGACCTTGAAAACGTTTCCGCTGATCTGATCAGTTAATTCAAAGGAGGAACCGCCATGGGATTCTTCGATATTTTTAAGAAAAAGAAGAAAATGAGCGATGGCCTGGAAAAAACCAGAACGGACTTTTTCCAGAACATCGTCAACACCTTGACCAGCTCTGTTATTGATGATGACCTGTATAATGATTTGGAAGAGCAGCTGATTCTGGCCGATGTCGGCCCCAGCTGCGCGGTGCGTTTGGTGGACGAGCTGCGCGATGAGGTAGAGATCAACGGCCTGCATACCGGCCAGGAAGCGCTGGATGCCCTGCGCGATATCATCCGCCGCGAGGTAAGCCCCAAAACTGACCTGGACCTGAGCGGCAAACCGGCGGTTATTCTGGTTGTGGGCGTGAACGGCGTGGGCAAAACCACCACCATTGCCAAGCTGGCTTATCTGTACAAGGATCTGGGCAAGCGGGTCATGCTGGCGGCATGCGATACCTTCCGCGCAGCGGCCAGCGAACAGCTGGAAACCTGGGCCGACCGTGCCGGGGTGCCGCTGGTCAAGGCGGGCGAGGGCGCTGACCCCGCAGCCGTGATTTTTGATGCGGTCAAATCCGCCACGGCCCGCGGCTATGATATGGTCATTGCCGATACCGCAGGCCGCCTGCACAACAAAAAGGGCCTGATGGACGAACTGGCAAAGATCAGCCGCAGCGTGAAAAAGGCCAGCCCGGATGCCAGCCTGGAAGTGCTGCTGGTGCTGGATGCCATTACCGGCCAGAACGCCATCAGCCAGGCGCAGGAGTTCTGCCGCGCCGCTGGTGCCACCGGCGTTGTGCTGACCAAGCTGGACGGCACCCCCAAGGGTGGCTGCATCATCGGTGTGCACGAAAAGCTGGGCCTGCCCATCCGTTTTGTGGGCGTGGGGGAAAAGATCGACGACCTGATCTTCTTCTCCGCCACCGATTTTGCCGAAGCCCTGCTGCCGGAGGTTCCGCAGCATAAAAAAGAAGAAACGGAGCAGGCAGGGGAGGAACAGGCATGATCGTTTGTGCAGCCACCAACAATGCGGGCAAGCTGAAAGAGCTGCGCCGCATCCTGACCCGCTGCGGCCACGAGGTAAAAAGCCTGCGGGAACTGGGTGTAACCCTGGACCCGGAGGAGACGGGAACCACCTTTGCGGAAAACGCAAAGATTAAGGCCGAAGCCTTTTGCAAGGCAACCGGCCTGCCCACCGTGGCGGATGATTCCGGCCTGTGCGTGGATGCCCTGAACGGGGCACCCGGCGTGTACAGCGCACGCTATGCGGGTGAGCACGGCAACGATGCCGCCAACAACGAAAAGCTGATGGCAGAGATGCAGAATGTGCCGGTGGGACAGCGCGCCGCCAAGTTCGTTTCGGCGGTCTGCCTGATCCTGCCGGATGGGCGGGAGCTGGTTGTGACCGGCGAATGCCCCGGCAGTGTGGCCCTGACCCCGGCGGGCGATAACGGTTTTGGGTATGACCCGCTGTTTGTCCCCGATGCCGTCGGCCTGCCCGGCGGCGGCACGGTACCCAACACCGCACACCGCACCTATGCCGAGCTGGCCGATGCCGAAAAAGACGCCATCAGCCACCGCGGCCGCGCCATGGAAAAGCTGGAAGCCGAGCTCGCCGCATTTTTGGGCGAATGAGCCGCAGAGAAAAACTGAATAGAACGATTTGATTTTGACTGAACAATAAGGAGCGAACAATGTCTTTGACAAGCAAACAGCGCGCCGCACTGCGCGGCATGGCCAACACCATGGAGCCGGTTTTCCAGATCGGCAAGGGCGAAATTGATGAAACGCTGATCAAGGGCGTGGATGACTGCATCAAAGCCCGCGAGCTGATCAAGCTGAAGGTGCTGGAAAACAGCGAGTATGATGCCCGCGAGGCTGCCGACATCCTGTGCGAAGCCATCCATGCAGAGTGCGTGCAGGTGATTGGCCGCAAGTTTGTGCTGTTCCGCAAAAAGCCGAAGGAATCTGCTTATGCGGAACTGCTGAAAAAGTAAGATGAAAGCACTGCTATTTGGCGGCACATTTGACCCGCCCCACGCCGGGCACATGAACAACCTGCGGGCCGCCATGCAGGCGGTGCAGCCGGATGTGGTGCTGGTTATGCCGGCGGGCATCCCACCCCACAAGCACGCCAGTGCAACGCCGGGCGAACTGCGCCTTGCCATGTGCGAATGCTTTAAGGCGCTTGGCCCCCAGGTGCAGGTGAGCCAGTGGGAAGTGGACCGCGCGGGCCGCAGCTATACCTATAATACCGTCAGCATGCTGCAGGAAAAGTATCCCGGCGCTCAGCTGTATATGACAATTGGCAGCGATATGCTGGAAACATTTGATGAATGGTACCGCTGGCGGGAAATTTTGGCTATGGTCACCCTGGTGGTGCAAAGCCGGGAACCCGGCGATGGCGACGCTCTGCGTGCAGCAGCCCAAAAGCTGGAAGAAGCAGGCGGGAAGATCATGTTTGCGGATGCCCCGGTGCTGGAGTGTGCCTCCAGCGATATCCGCGCAGGAAAGTATCCCCCTGCCCGGCTGAAGGAGCTGCTGCCCCCGCCGGTGGCGGATGTGATACACCGGAACGGGCTGTACGGCAAGCTGATTTGAAGCCATAGATAGGGTACAATAAAATAGGGAAAGGATGCGGATCTTGATGACAGTGGACGAAGCAAAAGCGCTGGTAAAAAGCCGTTTGAGCGAAAAGCGTTACAAGCACACCATAAATGTAAAAAAAATGGCAGTCAAGCTGGCAAAACGCTATGGCGCGGATGAGGAAAAGGCCGCATTAGCGGCACTTTTGCACGACAGCGCGAAAGAACTGCCCAAGGCAGAGATATTGCAGATTTTTGCTGACAATGCTATAATAGCTAAAAATGCCGCCAAGCGCCCTGCGCCGGTGTGGCATGGGTACGCAGCCTCGGTTTTGTGCCAGACACAGTGGGGTGTGACGGACCCGGAAATTTTATCTGCCATTGAGTGCCATACCACCGGCAAACAGAACATGAGCCTGTTGGACAAGATTATTTACATGGCGGATATGACCAGTGCCGAACGGGATTACCCCGGTGTGGAGGCGCTGCGTGCCGAGGAAATGCAGAACCTGGACCTGGCGCTGTGCCATGCACTGGAACAAAGCATTGCCTTTGTGCGCGAAAAAGGCAACCCACTGGACCCCGATACCGTTGCCGCACTGGATGATGCCCGCGCGGCCTGCACCCGATAAAGGGGCAGGCACTGCCTTTTGCGGGTGTGCCGTAACCGAATAAGATGAAAGACCAGTTCCCATCGTTTGAATAAAAGGGAGGAACGTTATGAGCGAGATCCGCAGGGTAAACACCGGCGATGCGCCGCGCAATGTCTACCATGCTGGTGACGCGCCGCGCACGGTGAACACCGGGCGTACTGTGAAAACAGGCAGTGCGCTGAATCAGGATGAGTACGAAGCTGCCCGCCGCCGTGCACAGCAGCTTGCCGCCAATAACACCCGCCGCACCCGCAGCTTTAACCGTGTGCAGCAAACCGATGTTGACCGTTACCGCGCCGCCCAGCAGAAAGAGCAGGAAGCCCGCGCCGCTGCTGCCCAGCAGCAGGCCCAGGAAGCCCACGCTGCCCGCGAAGCTGCCGCGCGCCAGCAGGCCCAGGCCGCTGCCCAGAGCGAGCAGCCCCTGACCCGCGCCCAGCGCCAGGCGTTGGAGCTGCAGCGCCGCGCCCGCAGCCAGAGCGCACAGGGGGCCACCCGCACCCAGGTGCGCCGGCTGGACCTGAACGAAACCAAAGGCAGCCGCGCACATTATGATATGAACGCGGATGCAGAGTATCAGGCGCGTGTGGCCCGCCGCGCTGCCCAAACGGCAGCCCAGCCCGTTGCACCCCAGGCCGCGCCGCAGCAGGAGGACACCGTTATGCAGGCTTCACGCAGCGCCGGGAAACCGACAGCCGGAAGCGGAAAATCCGCCGCAGGCAAGAGCGGCAGCAAATCTGCCGCAGGCGGCGGTGGCAAACCGCCCAAGGGCGGCAGCCGCAAAGGCAAAGGCGGCGCAGGCCCCTATGGCCCGAACGGCAAGAAAAAGAAAAAAGGCGGCTGGTTGAAGGTGTTACTGGGCACCCTGCTGGCCATCGCTGTGATCTTTTTTGGCACGGTCGTCTTTATCATGCACGCCATTGCACCGTCGGCGGGGTCCATCAGCCTGAACCAGCTGATCAACACCCCCAAAGAGTATGCGGGCAAAGAGTTCAACCTGCTGGTGGTGGGCATTGACCGCTCCACCGAGACTGGGCAGGAAACCGATTCGCAGGTAGATGACGGCATGACCGACATGATTTTGTACCTGCACTTCAACAATGAGACCGGCCAGGTCAAGATGCTGCAGATCCCGCGCAACATCTTTGTTACCACGGATGCCAGCTTCTCCGGCAATTATCAGATCAACGCCATTGCCAAAACGCAGGGCTCCAACGGCGGCAACAACATCAGCGCGCTGGCCGATGAGATCTATAACATTTTTGGCCTGCATGTGGACGGCTACCTGTCCGTCCGGCTGGAAGCGCTGACCCAGATCATTGATACCTTCGGCGGCATTCGGGTGTATGTGCCGCAGGATATGGATTACGGCGGCAGCCACCTGAGCCAGGGCTACCAGACCATGGACGGCGCGGCGGCAGAGTTCTTCCTGCGCACCCGCCACATTTATGCGGACTCTGACCTGGGCCGCCTGCGGATGCAGCGGTACTTCTATGCGGCGCTGTTCGCCCGTATGCGCAGCATGACGGTATGGGATATCGCCAAGCTGCTGCCGGTCATCACCAGCCAGATGGAAACCGACCTGAGCGCAACCGAGCTTGTCAGCGTGGCGGTCAGTATGCTGAAAATTTCCAGCTCCAACATTATGTTCTGCCAGGCTCCCGTGTATATGGGTCAGGCCATCAGCTATAACGGCAACAGTACCGTTGTGGTGGCAAGGCAGGAAACGGCAGACCTGCGGAACGAGCATTTCCGCGAGAATACCGGCCCGGTGGATGCCAGCCAGCTGAACATTGCAGGGGATGACGGCCTGTTTGATTTGAGCGGCCTGACGGCATCTGACCCCCGCGTGCAGTTTATGGGAACCCTGAACGAGGAAATTTCCGACGCACAGCAGACAAACAACATTGACGGTTCGGCCACAACGGATGTTTATGATACCGCAACCCCGGCGCCGGATGACAGCACGGACGGGGACAGCACCGATGGTGACAGTACCCCGTCAGAATGATAGATCCTGCAACAAAGGAGAATTGAATGGAAAGCAAAGAACTTGCCATCCGTCTGGCCCGCGCGCTGGACGCGAAAAAAGGTTATAATATCCGCATCCTGCATGTGGAAAACCTGACCACGGTAACGGATTATTTCGTGATCGCAACCGGCAATTCCACCACCCATGTGGGCGCGCTGGCAGACGAGGCGGACTTCCAGCTGGGCCGCGCAGGCGTGAACGTGCTGCGCACCGAAGGCCATGACGGCAACCGCTGGGTGCTGCTGGATTACGGCAGCGTGATTGTGCATGTATTTACGCCGGAAGCCCATGACTTCTATGACCTGGAGCACCTGTGGGCTGACGCCAAGGAGCTGCCCGCCGAAGAGTGGGAAGAAAAGCCGGAAGAGCAGGCGTAAACATGGATGCTGGATGGCTCCCCTTGAGGGGAGCTGGCACCCCGAAAGAACATAAAATACAGGGGTGCGTGACGCCGAACCACCACTCACCGGCTGCGCCGGAGCTCCCCTCCAGGGGAGCCGATGCGGAGCGCAAAAGCACAGTACGCACAAATTTCTGTGGGGAGAGAAGCTTTATGAAATATGATTTCAAGGCCGTTGAGGCCAAATGGCAAAAGGTATGGCAGGATGAACACACCTTCCATGCTGAGATCGACCATTCCAAACCCAAGTTCTATGCACTGGTAGAATTCCCGTACCCGTCTGCGGCCGGTCTGCATGTTGGCCACCCCCGCAGCTATACCGCGCTGGATATTGTGGCACGCAAAAAGCGTCAGTGCGGCTATAATGTCCTGTACCCTATGGGCTGGGATGCTTTTGGTCTGCCGACCGAGAACTATGCCCTGAAAAACCACATCAACCCGGAAATCGTGACCGCCAAGAACGTGGCCCGCTTCAAGAGCCAGCTGCAGGCACTGGGCCTGAGCTTTGACTGGGACCGCGAGATCAACACCACTGACCCCGAATACTACAAGTGGACCCAGTGGATCTTCCTGCAGCTGTACAAGCACGGTCTGGCTTATAAAAAGGCTACCACCGTCAACTACTGCACCGGCTGCAAGGTCGTTCTGGCCAACGAGGAAGTTGTAAACGGCGTGTGCGAGCGCTGCGGCAGCCCCGTTGTGCAGCGCGTGAAGAGCCAGTGGATGCTGAAGATCACCGCTTACGCGGACCGCCTGATCGATGACCTGGACCAGGTGGATTACATCGACCGTGTCAAGACCCAGCAGCGCAACTGGATCGGCCGCAGCCATGGCGCTGAGGTCAACTTTGAAACCTCTGCCGGTGATACCCTGACCGTTTATACCACCCGCGCGGATACCTTGTTCGGCGTTACCTACATGGTCATCTCCCCGGAGCATGCCTACATCAAAAAGTGGATCGATGCCGGGCTGATCAAGAACGTGGATGCCGTAAAGGCATACCAGGATGAAGCCGCCCGCAAGAGCGACTTTGAGCGTACCGAGCTGAACAAGGAAAAGACCGGCGTTAAGATCGAGGGCGTGACCGCCATCGACCCCGTCAACGGCGCAGAGGTGCCCATCTTTATCTCTGACTATGTTCTGGCAACTTACGGCACCGGTGCTATCATGGCCGTGCCTGCCCACGACAGCCGCGACTGGGAGTTCGCCAAGAAGTTCGGCCTGCCCATCATCGAGGTCGTCAAGGGCAATACCCCGGCCAACCTGGATGAGGCTGCCTTTACCGATGTTGCCACCGGCACGCTGGTCAACTCGGGCTTCCTGACCGGTTTGTCCGTTGAAGATGCCAAGGAAAAGATGTATGCCTGGCTGGAAGAAAACCACAAGGGCTGCAAAAAGGTCAACTTCAAGCTGCGTGACTGGGTGTTCAGCCGCCAGCGTTACTGGGGCGAGCCCATCCCCATGGTGCACTGCGAAAAGTGCGGCTGGCAGCCCATCCCCGAAAGCGAGCTGCCGCTGCGCCTGCCGGAAATTACCGACTTTGAGCCGGGCCCGGACGGCGAAAGCCCGCTGGCCCGCCACGCCGAGTGGATCAAGACCACCTGCCCGTGCTGCGGCGGCCCCGCTACCCGTGAAACCGATACCATGCCCCAGTGGGCCGGTTCTTCCTGGTA
>ULIY01022554.1_pt1 | contig 13312 bp, 8 predicted proteins | sample 1950511 | NCBI WGS metagenome assembly ULIY01 (sample SAMEA4835453, study PRJEB28245) | human gut metagenome | biome: gut microbiome; material: fecal sample | place: Denmark | collected 2008
CCAAATGGTAGCGTTCAGCATTTTGGCTAAGCTGGTTTGCGAAGCTCTTTGGTGACAGTGGGTTTTCGGCGTTGTCCTCGCACCACCGCTTATAGGCTGCATACAGATTTTTGGTGCTGGCTTCATAATCGGCCTTGAATGCCACATAACCCTCAGAATCGAGAAAGTCCAGAATGTTGTTGGCATCCCGAACTGCGGAAGTGATATTGTCCTTGGCTCTCTGGCTGATGGTAAAGTGATAGTGATTGGCGATCAGCCGCCGCAATCCCTCCAGCATCCAGAGGAAGATTCCCTCTTTTTCGGCAATCAATTTCTCAGCAAGAAACGGGTCATCGAACCGATCCACAGGCTTATCTTTGGTGGTCAGAATGATCTGACGGCGAAAGAAACCATCGCTGCGGTCATGAAGTGCAGTCAATGCCCCGTTGCCAAAGCAGAGGAAACGCACATAAAGCAGCCCCTGATAGCTCTGTTCTCTCTTCCGTTCCAAATCCATCCGCAGTTCTGCTGTCACGATGGATTTTATATAGTTGGTTTTGGTCAAAGCGTTCATGTCCAGATCATCGTCCAGCATGAGCAGCTTGCCCTCCAGGTCGGCTCTGGCAAAACGACTGTTCTCTACTTTCTGGATGGAAGTGGTGTTCATGTTGAGCCCGAAAATGGCGTTCATCACCACACCGATGCGGCTTTTGCCCTCGCCTCCCTTGCCAATCAGCATGAGCATTTTCTGGCCCTTGGTGGAGGGGATTAGACAATAGCCCAGATACTCCTGCAAGGCGGGAATATCCTCCGGTTCCAACAGTTCTGAAAGGAAGTGCAGCCAGTGTTCCGGTGCAGGAGCATCTGCCCGATAGGACACCGGAAGGCGGTTGCCACAATACTCTTTTTCCTCCGTAAAGGTGCCATCCAGGAAACAAGTGCCGTTCGCCACATGGATGCGGTCACATTGCAGGGTCAACGGTTCTGTGTATGCCGCCAGCTTCAACGCTTTGATTATCTGCTCCACCGTCTGTGCGACCTTGGCGTGAAGCCAGGGCGAGATTTCCTCATAAATCGTGCGCTTCAATTTGCTCTCATCGGGCAATGGGCCATCCACAGTATAAAAGCGGTCGTTGATACAGCGCATGGGATGCTGGGACAGGAAATCCCGGCAGTATTCCGGTTCGACGATTTTCCCCTTATCATCAATCCAAACAGGGTTATTCATGGTATCGCTCCTCTCTCAGGCGGGTCTGTAATTTGCAGATGTATCCGTTTGCCGTTAGTTCACTCACGACTTCGCCTCGTTCATAGGAATCGCCTTGCAGCAGAATGTCCAGCTGATACTCTGCCCAGGGCAGACGGTGGCAGGCTTCCACAAACCGCTCGTCCAACACATCTTCCGGCGCTTGCGGTGCATATTGCCTTTCCCAATCCAGGAGCAACCGCCGATACTGGTTCAAAACAGAAAAGCACAGCTGCTCGTTCTCACGAAGCTGCTGTGCTTTGGTTTTGTGCTTTAATTTTTGGCGAATTGATTCTGGCAAGGGCTTGTCCAGTACAAGGTGAAAGTCCGATGCCAGTTTTCGGGCCGCATCATACAGCCGAAGGTCAAACAGTTTGGCGGTCAGGTCGATCACATCCCCATGCTCCCCACAGGCAAAACAGTGGTAGTGGTCATCCGATATATACAGGCTCGGATGACGGTCATTATGGAACGGACACAGTGCCATACCATAGTGATTGACGTCAATTCCATACGTTTGCGCTGCTTCCTGTGTGTTAATATTGGCTTTCACCACTTCAAATAAATTCATACAGATTCCCTCCATTTCCTTTTTGATGGGGTAGTTTTCTCACCCCTCTGTATAGGTTATGGGGAAAATCGAAAAAAACAGGCTAATGGCATGACAAGTCGTTTTCAAAAAACATGACAAGAATTTAATTGTGTGCTATTATGAAAATAGAAAAACATGACAGGAGGGAGAAGATGGATCAGATTATCAACCATGCTGTTTTATCTCTGGATTTCTGGCAGGACACCGTAACCTATGAGGGGTGTACGATGCCCGCAGGAACCATTGGCTGCGAGGTGCTGAACATCCCGGACATCACCATTGAAAATCTGGATACTCCCTGCAATGTGCTGAACCAGCTGCTTCAGGGGATGAACACCGGTTCCGTGGATATGGAGCTGCTGCCGCAGGTGCAGCAAGCCGCTGACGAGATCATCTCCTTTTTGCAGGTTACACCACCCTTCTCCCGACTGAATCGAAGCTATTTTGAGCAAAAACTTGCAGCCATATTTTCCGAAGAATACATGGAGGATGCCAAAGCCTATTTGCAGCTCACTCAGCAGGAGCAGCTGATTTGTGCTTTGACTGGGCAGCATGGCAAGGCAACCATGCTCGTGCGAATCGTGCAGGTGCTGGGGCATTTGAGTTATTCTCTGGGGCAGTACAAGGAAGCCTTGACGAAATTTGCAGAGCAGTTGAATGAACCAGGTTATGACCGTACCCCGGACGGTTATGCGGCAATGTTCGGACAGTTCTTCAAAGGTGAGCCAACTCTGTCGCTGGATAACCCGGCCTGGATGACTCTGACCAATGCTTCGGTGCAGTATGTAGCCGCCATTCGGCCCGGAAAGACGGAGCCGCAGTTGGTCAAGCGGATGCACTATGTCTCCTTTGTGGGGATGTTCCGTTCCGATCTGTTTGAGGGACTTTGTGTGGGCCATGCCCCCAAGAAATGCCCCATCTGCGGCAGATGGTTTCTCACCATTGATGCACGGCATACCAAATACTGCGGCGGTCTGGCCCCCGGCGACCAGCGGGGACGGACGTGCCGACAAATCGGCAATCTGAGAGGCCGGGAGCAGCGGGAGCTTGCGGACGATCACCCCATTAAGGCGATTTATACCCGCCGTATGAACACCGTTTTGCAAAGCACCCGCCGTGGAAAGCTGGATGAAGAAACGGCAGCAGCTATGAAAAAGCTGGCAAAAGATAAGATGCTCCGTGCGCTTTCAGACCAGCGTTATGCCAGCACTGTCTATGAGCAGGAAATGACCCAAGATGCACTTTTGAAGGCCGTACAAAAGAAATAAGCAGCGAAACATCCGAAAGGTGGTGAGGGAAAATGGATACAGCGTGGACATGGGAGCTGTCCGGCTACTGTGCCAAATACAACTTTCTGACGGAACCAAAGGGCTTGACCATGCGGGAAGTGGAACGCATCTTTCAGCTTGACCCGCAACCGCCTGTTCATGAAAATATGAACGACTACATCATTGAGGCTGTGCGGAGCCGTGAATTGCGCTGGTTCTCCTTTTTCCTGCACCGCTATGAAAATCGGCTCAATGGTCGTGTTCGCCGTTTCCTGCTGCGGGAGGGGCTGGATCGCTATGACCCGGAACGCTTTTTGGGTTATAAAATGGGCTGTGTGCTTGCCATGCTGGATTGTCTCCGGGAGTACAATCCAACACAAGGGGCGGATTTTCTGACCTATGCCCATCATTTTATCGGGAACGCCCTTTTGACCTGCCGGATGCAGGAGGAGGCCGGTTCCTTTGAAAATGTGGATGAGTACAAAGCTGTGCGTGGAATTGCATGGCTCTACAATCAATCCGGTCAGTCTGAACAGGCGGCGATCCAAAATTATGCCCAGAAAAACGGTTGTACCGAGGAAACCGCAGCAAAGTTTTTGGCAGTGGCCAAACAAAATCGAAGCCGTGTTTCGTTTTACCAGACTGTGCAGGATGAGGGCTGCGAAGAAACCGGCGAGGATGTCAGCCGGGATAATCACTGGGACTATGCGGAGATTCTATGGAACGGCATCCAGGCTAAAGCTATCCGGGAGGCATTTGAAAAGCTGAATTACCGGGAGCAGACCCTTTTGGAAAAACGAAACGCCATCTGTATGACCTGTGGGCGGGTCAGTCCCATCAACACCCGACTGACCTTTGAAGAACTGGCGGTGCTTTTTGAGGGCAGCACAGCCAGCGGCGCAGAACGGGCCTACCGCAAAGCCGTGGAGCATTTGGCCTGTCTGCTGACAGAAGCCGGAGTGCTTCACATGATCCGGCTGAAACGCAAATCCCAGACCAAACGCAAAAAGAAAATCGCCGCCGCTGTTTACCTATATCAGGTGGACAACGACGGCGAATGGGGTGAGATTTCGTTTGATTTTGAGGCTGGAACAGCGGAGATTATCCGCTTGGCAGAGTGGGATACGACGATCAGCAAAGTATTCGCCACAAAAGTAGTTGCTCTTGTTATGAAAGATGGTGATTATCAAACAAAGGAAAGCATATTAGCTGTTTCTTGCTGATATGCAATGTTTTTATGTCAATCTTTCATCGCATAACTTTCTCAAGCAATGTCTGATAGCTGTCTACAACATCGTAAACCACATTGTTATCACTAATGGCTTTGAAATGTTCTCGGGCGCAGTGAATTTTGGATTCTTCAATCAATCGCAACTGCATGGATCGCATAGAACCTTTGGTTTCAGCCACAAAATAGATATGTTTTACAGTTCCTTCATAGAATGCAATCGCCCAGTCAGGATTATAGTGTCCCACCGGCGTAGAGATGTAAAAACTGTCCGGCAATTTTACATAAACAGCTATATCGCTATTGGCATCCAGCTCACTTGAGAAATCACGCTCGTTAGTGGAATCATAAACAATATGGTCGAACAGGCTGCGGGTTGCTTTTCTGGCGTTGACATCCAGCTTACCTTTGATGGTCGGCTCGGTGAAGATGTCGGTGGTGTACCGCTCATCCAGTACATTATAAGTGATATGCTGGATAATTGCAGTTGCCTTCTCGTCGTTAATCAGGGCGGCAGCACGAATGATAAACTCTTCGGGATTGTCTTTGAACTGATTAAAAGTGATCTTTTCAATGCCAGTCAGAATAGCAACTACGGCTTTTCTGGTCAAACCTGTTTCTTCCACGAGCTTTCCGATAAGATCATATTTCACACTGCTGCTGGCATGGATTCGTTTGCCGCTGTCATAGGTTGCAGACTGCTTTTTCACGAAAGCATTTCCGCTTGCGAGTTCTTCTTTTGATTTTATTTCATCCATTGCGCCAGTCTCAACTTTGAAGTAGATCTTCGGCACATGAAGATTTCTGTTAAGAGAAGTAATCGCATTGCATACAAGCTCATCTGTATCAAAGTCCACTACATAAACAGATTTCGGGCTGATGCGTTGCCACAATGCCTTGAACTCAGGCATAGCCAGTTTTTCTGGGTCAACTCGCAGTTCGACATTCTTATCGCGGGCGTTCTCAGGCTGCATGGAACGGCTGTCGTAAACAGAGTCCACAATCCTGATGACAGCATCTGCGCAGTCGGCTACTTCCTCGGCCACCTTGATTTCTCCGTTGGCCTTGTCAGCATAGTATTTATCTGTCAATGCGCCCTTCTTGTCCACATAGCCGTTGACCACCATGTCAAAGTAAATAGCCTGTGCCATCTCACCATCGATGACCTGTTCGTTGCCTCGTGCATCAGTGATGACCTTGTCTTTGAAAAGATCGGCAGTGACCTTTTCAGGCCGGTTTGCAACAGCCTCGGCCAGCTCGCTTTGGAGGCCCTTAGCAAAGGAATCATAACTTTCGCTGGCAATGACCGTCAATACATTGATATTGTGGACATCGTTGCCCAGCACATTAGCATCCATACGCTCGCCGTCCTGATTGACACACAGACGGAGGCCACGGCCTACCTCCTGACGCTTGCGAACATCGCTGCTGCTCTGTTTCAGGGTACAAATCTGGAATACATTGGGGTTATCCCAGCCTTCTCGCAGTGCAGAGTGGGAAAAAATAAAACGCACCGGCGAACGCTTTGGATTGCGGTCAAGCAACAATTCCTTGTTTTTCATAATCAAGTCGTAAGCATCAATATCGTCGGAAGTCTTTTCCTTCTTGTCGGAGAGCTTACTGTCGGTCATCTTGCCCTTTTTATCGACGGAAAAGTATCCTGCATGGGTATCCTTTGCCTCGATAGCGTTGAGGTAGGCTATGTATGCCTCATCTCCAATGGAAAGCTGCAAATTCCCCACAATATCCGCATATTCTTCCTCAAACATATCCGCATAGATGCCATTGTAGGCTTGTCCTGCTGCGTCATATTGTTTATATTTGGCAACCTCATCAATAAAGAACAAACTCAGCACCTTAATGCCTTTATGGAATAGCTGGCGCTCCCGCTCAATGTGGGAGAGAATGGTTTCACGGATTTGAATCCGGCGAAGCTGTTCTTCACTAATCCTGCCGATCACATCACCAGCATAGATTTTGATGCCATTCAGGAACTCGATGTGGTTGTCCCGTCCGTCGATGAACTTGACCACAAAACCGTCTTTGTATTCCTCCATGCCGTTGGAATTATCATAGAGGTTGAATCCAATCCCTACCGTCATTGTCTTTTTGCGAATGCTCGTAGCACCCTTAAAGTCAAATTGAATAGTAGCAGTAGGATCAGCTTTTGACAGGTTGATGCTTTCAAGGTACACATAGCCGTCAGTTGCCGTGCTGCCGGACTCCGTGATGCCCTTGACGGCAATCTTCTTGACCAGACGCTTGTTGTATGCTTCCATTGCGTCCAGCCGGTAAACCATGTTGTAAATACTGTCCGTCTTGTGGGTGGCGGAGTAGCGCAGGGTAAGAAGGGGATTAAACTCTTTCAGACGCTCCTTTGTCTGCTTACCTTCCACAGACTGCGGTTCGTCTATGATGAGAATCGGATTGGTTTTTGCAATAATGTCAATGGGGCGACGGGAACGGAACTCATCCAGCTTCATATAAATGCGTCTGGCATCCTTGCCCTTTGCATTGAATGCCTGTGAGTTGATAATCATGACATTGATGGAGCTGTCGGAGGCAAACCGGTCAATTTCGGTGAGTTGAGCCGAGTTATAAATGAAGAAGCGGATTTTCTTTCCGTATTCCTCAGCAAAATGGTCCTGCGTCACCTGAAAAGACTTATACACACCTTCCCGGATCGCAATAGAGGGAACCACCACGATGAATTTGCTCCATCCGTAGTGCTTGTTCAGCTCGAACATGGTCTTGATATAGGTATATGTTTTACCCACACCGGTTTCCATTTCGATCGTCAGATTATACCGACCTTCCAATTTGGGAGAAGGCGCGATCTGATTGGCTCTTTGTATTTTGTTCAGATGTTCCAAGATCAGTGCATCAGACAGCTCCGGCACAATACGCTCATTACGCCAGCCGGTAAAGTCGTGTTCCTCTTCCATGCCAATCTGGTATGTACCAGAACCTCTGTCCATCATATAGGTTGGCGTGAGGTATGGCTGACCGGCAAAGACATCCACAACTGCTTTTGCTGCATCTGCTTGGAACTTCTGATGTTTGAATTGAAGTTTCATGACAGAGATCCCTTTTCCTTTTTTGCAATATAGCTGATATTCTTTTCAATAAATTGTTGACGGTTATCTTCCATTACTTTGTCCAGTTCCTCATCTGTCATCGGTTTCTCTTCCATTGCAACAAGCTTGACATCATAGTGCGCAAGTAAACCTCTGATGGAAGCATTTGCCAAGGCAGCAAGAAAACGAAAGTCAAAGGATGGAACAACTCCTTCAAAAGCATATCTGCAATCAACGAATGCATTTGAAACAAGAACAAATTCTTTTGTGAACTTCTCCATGTCTTTGTACTCGGGTGCTTTTTCTATTAAATAACCAATGACTTCACACTGAAATTCTTCAGGCAGCATCCTAAATAGAACCATTAGATTGTGTTCTTTTTTATAGCTGATGCTATTTTGGGTCAAAATTGCTTTTAAGCACAGTTCAATAGAAAAAGCCCCATTTACAAGCATTGGAACTGTGAATAAGAAATCGCCAGATTGCATATCAATTCTTTCAAGATTAAGATACGCATTATAAAATGATTTAGCCTGAAAAACAAGAAATTCCGCCTGCATTACAACACCTTCACACGCTTGGTTATATCATCCGCATCTTCCGGCATATAGAGCTTGAAAATTTCAAAGACATTGATTTTCGCAGGGCTGTCAGCAAAACCGGCGTCGCGGAACACGGCACGGAGCGGCTTACGCTTGGCAATTTCCTTGACCACGCTTTCCGGGATGTTTTTATCAAAGCAAGCGATCAGGTCTCCATCGTTATAGGTATGGACGGTGCAGCCGTCAATTTTCTCACTGTGGTAAGGCATGGAAAGGGGTAGCCCCCAATCCAGCAAACAGCCGAAGAACAGGTCAAGGGCGGTGCGATCTTCTTTAATATTGGAAACCATATCTGCAAGAGTTTGCTGGTCAAGCTCATCTGCCGCATAATAGACATCTTTCATGTTGCTGTCAGCCAGCTTGAACACACGGAAACCCACATCCAAATCTGCCGTGGTCAGCGGGCTGTCAGCCTTAATTTTCTCACCAGCACGCCGGATACGTTCTTTGCCGATTTCACAGATGTTCCGGTATCCAGCTTTGTAGGCTTCACTCTTTTCATCGCAAGGCTCAGGAATCTGAACCATGATGAACCTACGATTGCCCCCGTCCTCAGCATTTAACTGCATCACTGCATGGGCAGTAGTAGAGGAACCAGAGAAAAAGTCCAGAACAACATCGCCTTTTTTAGTGGATAGCAGTAATGGCCTGAGAATCGTACCCAAGGGTTTTGGCCGAGGAAAAATATTTTTATCAAACCCCAAATCTACGAACTGTTCTGTGCCTCGTTCGCTGTTCAAATCTTTAAATGTCCATGCAGTTGTCGCCTTCACTCGGAGATCGTCCGACAGGTAATCTCTCTCCATAACTGTCCATCTCTTTTTTACGGACATATATGTAGGTTCAAGAAGTTCTTTTCGAGATTCGGCTGTCTCAATGCCAACTCTCCATCGTCCAAAAGACCCGTCGTCCTTCATAGGGACAATTTTAATCCATCCATCAGGAGTTCTCTCATCATACGAGGGATAAAATTCGCCAGTTGCCTGATTGAAGTAGAAGTAATAGAACATTTTTGGTCTATCTTCGCGCCGATCACTATCACCTGTTTTCCTAAGATCAATATAACGATAGCGATTACCCTCTTTATCTACTTTGTTATATCTTCTGGTGACATTTTCTTCAGGCTCAAACCCCGACAATATTGCTTCGTTTTTTTGATAAACCACAATGTATTCATGTGCTGTGGCTATGTTCTTTTCATCGGATCGTCCTTTAGGATTATTAACATTGACAATACAAGCAATTCTGTTTGCGGTGCCAAAAATTTCATCGCATATCTTGAGCATATTATCTACTTCGTGGTTATCGATGCTGATAAAGATAACACCGTCATTTGCAAGAAGATTCCTTGAGAGAAGTAGGCATGGATAAATCATAGAGCACCACGCAGAATGAAAACGAGCATTAGTTTCTGGATTTTGAGAAAAATTCAGATTCCCATTTTCATCATATCTTGATATACCCTCATTATATTCGTCCTTATCCATCTCAAATTGATCAAAGTACACAAAGGTATCCTTGCCAGTATTGTAGGGAGGGTCGATGTAGATCATCTTAACCTTGCCCAGATAACTCTCCTGCAAGAGCTTGAGGACTTCCAGATTGTCGCCCTCGATATAGAGGTTTTCGGTAGTATCCCAGTCTTTGCTTTCTTCCGGACAGGGGCGCAGCGTCTTGCGGATGGGCTTGTTAGCCTCCACAATGGCAGCCTTCTTGCCTACCCATGTAAACTCATAGGCTTCGTCGCCCTCTACCACATCAGAAGAGAGCATTTGCCGCAGCAGATCAAAATTGATGGCTTTTTTCGGCTTGCCGTTCTCGTCCACCGTTTCTGTAACACAGTTGGGGAACAGTGCGCCGATCTTCTCGATATTTTGCGCCGTTAAATCAGGCGTTTCCAGTTTCATATGATCCATTATGAGTTTCCTCCAATTTTTATTGCGTACTGATCATAGTCCATTTCGGCGATCATCTTTTCAATGCACTCAAAGATTGCATCATACGCTTTGACAAGTTCTTGCATCTTGTCGTCAATGTCTATTTTTATTGGCGATTTGAAATCTTTTATTTCGTATTTTTCATCAGGTGGCTGGTATTGCGCACCATTTTTCATACTTGTTGAGCTAATGGAACTCGTAGGGATAACATAGAATTTAAACGGGTTTTCAGCTTCAAGGTAGCTATAATCAATGCCGCCTTTGTGCTTAATATAATTAGCCCACTTACGAACCTCTTCAATTTTGGCTGAGCAAGATGTAAGTAGTTTTCTTGCTTTTGTTTCATTACGATTTTTTAGTTCTCCTACCACAAACTCGTAAGTGCATAATGACAGAGTTTTCTTTGTGTCCCATCCTTCATCGTAAGGATTTCCGTCCCTGTCTACAACAGATGTATACAGTTCTTTCCCCCAATAAACTGCTTGTAGCACATGATCAAAAGCATTAGAATACCATGTTGATGCAGTTCCAAAATAAATACAGCGAAATAGATACTGTGGAATATAGCCTTGTGACCATCGAATGTTATAATCAGTATCCAAAAGAAGGGCGCTTTTCATGGTAAAAAAACGCGCAAATCCCAAGCATTCAATAGCCTTCTGCATAAAATAAATGGATGGTTTGATGAACGGCTGTACAACCATAATCGGAGGTGTGTAGTGTATCAGTTTCATCTTTTCGGAAAAAGCACAGTATTCTTCTGTATTTTCTTTGTAAGTCTGTTCCTTTCCACGATATTTAATATAGCATTCATTTAGTTCTTTTTCAGATATGTCAGGGTGCCTTTGTATAAAAGTATCTATTGTCATGTAATCGCTTGATGCATCTCTTATTTTTAGAAAATCTTTGCATTCAGGCTCCATCTTTGCCGTAAATTTAAGATTCATTTCCTCACCTACATTTCATCATTATCGATTTTCATAACGATATGTACCAATCTGGTATATAGCCGCTTTTAATACTTGGAAGCATATTATGGCAGTATGCTTATCAGGAAGAAACTGTGTAGCCATCTGTTGATAAGGATGAATATAGTTTCTAAAATCGCGTACAACATGACTGAACTTTTGAACATCCTGTTTTAAAACGCCAATTTCTGTTGCCACATCTATCATGCTATTTAGCGTCCATTCTGGAAAAGCTCTAACTTTCCCGCTTGTTTTGTCTCTGGGAGCAGACTTTGCTTGATTAAATTGTTTGGGATATGCAGTTGCAACTCCTAATAAAATACCTTCTAAAATACTCCCGATCATGAATATAGCTGCTAATGGTGCCTCTGATTTGATACAAGCTTCTACTTCGCAAAGCCTATATTTAACAATATCGCTAATGTTAGCGTCTAATTGCAACTTTCCTACATTAACATCAAATGTTTGCTTTAAGAAGTCTTCTTCTTGTATTTCCGAGGATTCTCTTTGAGATTTTGATATGACAATCTTATCAAGTCGTTTGAAAGATATGATTTCATTATCTCTGATAACTTGCCATTTATCAAAAGCCATATATTGATTGAACTGCGCAATTAGCTGATCCAGCGTATCTATCTCACCGACAAAATCAATAACGGCAAATGTCATCTTAATACATTTATCTAACTCAGGAGTTCCGTTGATCCTTTGAAGACGATCATCAGTATATGCCCATCGTGAAGGGAAGCCTTGTCCATAGGCATCATTAAAGCCAAGCTGATTAAAAAAGCTGACAAGTTTGGGGCCTGACCGGTAATGATCTGTTCCATCGCCATTTATTATACTTCGCAATATTTCCAGAGTCTTTTTACTTAGTAGCATTTTTGTTTAGCGTCCCCTTTCTTAATCTTTTTTGGGGAGGATTTCACATAATAAAGATAAAACTAATTTTGGATACACTAAGTTGGCAGATGTTTTTTTCAATCTCTGCACCATATACCAAGTGCAATATTCATAAGAGCTTTCGGTCAGCTTATATCGCCGCCAAATTAGGCTTATCATATCAAAAATTACACTTGGTCAGATCAGCTTGGTTCCAGTTCCACTTTATGGCTGAATTTATCGCACTCCGCAATTTGGAGATTCCCAAAAAAGCAAATCGGGTATGTGAGAAATGCTTTTTGAATTTCCTCATCCATTTCATTAAAAGTTCTCTGCGCAGCTACTTTATCATCCAGTAATAAATATGCACCGCAGCGAATGTTTGGAGGACAATCTGGAACAGTAAGTTTAGCCAACTCAACAATTTCCGATGGGTTTAACTTGCGCCGCCGCTTTACGATTTGCAATTTATTGAGCAGCATAATGTTTCCATCAGTAAGCCCTTGCGCTTGAAGCCATTCGCATATTTTCTCAGCAAATCCTAAAAGCAGGGGGTCTTTCTGCTTTTGTTCATCATAGGCGCTTAATATATCCAAAAGCCAGAAAACATAACGATCCGCCATCTCAGGTTTTAGTTCTTTTTGGATTATATCTTGGTACATCAGTTCATAGTTTATGTTTGATGTGTGGATGAACGCACTTTTATCAAGGAAAAGAAATTGAGATGCAGGAATCGGATTCTTGTGTTTCATGTCATCTAATGTAAACATTGCGATATGGCGCGGGGAAAAGAAGTTCTGGACGGAATATTGCCCTTCTTGATTTCGCTCAGCCCATATCCAGATTACAAGATTAGCAATTTTGAACGGACCGTAAAAAGTTTTTTCCGTCATGTTTCGGAAACCGATTTTTCGATTGTATAATACAGCTCCAACAAAGTTTTTAAGGTTAGATTCGTCTTGAGGAGAAATAGAGTCAATCTGCAATTCTTCGGTTACTCCGAGCAATTCAAGCATCTTTTTTACATCCTTATAATAGGCTAAGCTGCTTTTGCGCGATGCAACATCTACTGTAATTGGATCATTAAAAGTGATTTTTGCACCATTGATGCTGATTTCCCGGCTTTCAAGAACATCCAAAAAAAGGGAAGCGTCCTTTATAAATTCGGAAAGCGTACCACTGGGTTTGAAGCTTATAGAAGACTTTTTCTGCTCCTGATTTAGAACTAAACTTAGCCCTCTACCAATTCTTATCGTCGGCTCGCCCTTAAAATATTGGACTGCATAGGAATTATAATAAATCTGTTCTTTGACTTTTATATCCCCATCAACAGGTTTCGAAACGATTGCATCCGTTATCCTATCAATGGGAATTTCAATATCAAGTCCTTCTGGTTTTGCATACAAATAGAAATCGTGCGCGGACATAAAGCTCGGCAAATCTTCCTCTTTCAAACCGATCCCAGAAGCGTTGAAAGTCAAGCTTTCAATTTTTGTTCCTCTGCGTTCAAGTTCCTCTATTGAAAGCAAGTCT
>ULIY01002813.1_pt1 | contig 13258 bp, 18 predicted proteins | sample 1950511 | NCBI WGS metagenome assembly ULIY01 (sample SAMEA4835453, study PRJEB28245) | human gut metagenome | biome: gut microbiome; material: fecal sample | place: Denmark | collected 2008
GGGAATGGGTATAATCTAGTAATGATTATGAAAATATAAACGCTATTACACAAACAACGAACACATGGTAAACGTTGGAATCTGAAGGGCGATCTGTGTTACTCCTGTCAAATTGACATATGCACCCGTGTCGGGCAGTGTAACGTTTTGAATGGAGAGGTCCGTACCTTTAACCATCATCTGGCAGATGATCTTGTGGAATCCTCCATCACCCACGACATACCCTGTCGTCATAGTTTGGCAAGCCATAGCCACGTCATACGGTCGCCCGTATTTTGTTGAAAGTGTGCCAATACTATACTTTGTGTCACTCTTAATTGTTTGTGATGCACAAGTAACGGTTAGTCGCTGGTCGTCTGCTTTTGCCAGTGTCCAGGTGTTTGCGTAAATGCACTCAGAAAATCCGCTCCAGGAATATTTTGTTGCAATGCCAGAGGGTGCCAGCTCAATGTTGTTGTACGCAAATTGTGCGGCATAGGCACCCGTTTTAATGGCGCTGACAATAGCACCCGCAAGCAACTGATACCCTGCATCATTGGGGTGAATGTTGTCGGACGAAAACAGTGTATAATTGTGCATGATCTGCTCACATCCCGGCAGGTATGCACAGTTGCTCTCACCACATGCGGCATATGCGGGCAGTACGTTATTGGCAATGTTGGCTCTGGCTTGCCTGTCCGGGCTCCATGCAATCATACCAATATGCACAATGGCATTCGGGAAATTTGTTTTGCAGAGCCTTGCAAAAGAAGCGATGTCTGCCGTGATTGTGTTGCCGGAGTAGTTGTTGTCATTGTACCCACCGAAAACATAAATATCGGTGATTTCAGTCGGGTCCGGGATTGTGGGCAATACGGACTTTACCAGGTCAGCAAATTTGTAGCCAACCCTAGAAAAACCATATCCACCTTGGCATGCTTTGTAATATTCACCGGATGCAAGGCCCAGAATTTGCGGGACTTTTTGAGCCCATCCCATGCCAGGACTTACACCGGCCCCCTCTCCCCTTGAATAGCTGTCACCGACAAATAGGTACTTTTTCGGGCGGGCGATGCTATGCAGGCCGTCAATCTCGTTTTTGAGCTTTTTGTCCGCCTGCTCGCGGGCGGTCTGCTCTGCTGTGATAGCCTGCTTGCGGGCGTTCTGCTCTGCCGTAATAGCCTGCTCGCGGGCTTTCTGCTCTGCTGTGATGGCCTGCTGCAGCTGTGTATCTGCATGCTCACGGGCGGTAATTTCGTCGGCGATCTGCTGTCTGGCGGTGGTATCTTTGACTTTGTAGGAGACGGCATCAATGTTGATTTTATCAAACTCTGCCATGGTAACCTCCTTACTTCTTGGAATCGGTCGAGGTGCGGGTTGCGGTCGAGGTGTGGGTTGCGGTAGTAATTGTAATGGTTTCGTTGGTCGGCTGATAGGTAACAGTCACGCGGGAAAGTTTCTCAATCTCTTGAGCTTTTTTAAGCGCTTCGTTTGCCGTTTTTGCTGCCTCATTGGCTGCGGTGTTGGCGCTCTGCGCGTTGCTGCGGGCAGTGGCGTCTTTTACGTTAAGGTTCTGGCCACCCAGATTAAAAATAGATACATCAGGCATTGTACTTACCTCCCTGTAATGGTAATGGTTTGGTTTGTCGGACTATACACATGGACGTCACCGCCGTATACGGTACTTGCCGCACTGGACGGGAATCCCATGTTAATACTAGTATCGCTTACCCGATACCACGCCGTGGGCGTGCTAAACAGTCGTGAAATAAGGTCAACCACGGAAACTTCCACGCAATTCGTGCCAATCACCACAAGCGACGTTTTTGGGATGCCCTGGGGGTTTGTGCAAAGGATATCCCCAACAAAAAACACACTGTTTGCGGGTAATTGTTCGGTTGCGGCCTGTCCGTTTTCCTGCTGCGGGGCTGCCGTGATAGCGGCTTTGAGCGGGTCAATAAAATTTTGCAGGGTAAACACGGGGGTCCAGTAGTCAGTATTTGTGATCTGCACCCCCTGGGGGACGGGCTGCACGGAAAGATATGCAGTGCCGTCCTGCGGGTCCAGAACCAGGGTGTTTTGCGCGTACTGGCTGGTGATGTCCCACTTAATGGGATCCGCATACTTAATTGTATTGATGCTGACAAAATTTGCAAGCCGCCGGTCGATTTCGGTGAGTGCCTTAATAATCCAGTCAAGATTAAGATCGTGGAAATTGGTGTAAGGTGCCTTATGAATCGGATAAATGTCATTCATTCGCTGTCATCTCCTTAATATACCAGCAGGCAAAAGTTTGCCTGAATATCTGCAACGATCTTATTCACCGCGTTTTTGGCCGCAAGGGTCAGCTCCTTGGCGATCAGGTCCTGCGGGTCTTTGCCCGCCCTGCCCTTTTCGGTCACGGTGTCTTTGTAGCTGTCTTCGGCCTTCGTGGTGCCGTTGTTGGTGGTTGTCTGGTCGTCGGTGGTTGTGTCGGTGCCGGTGCTGGTGATCTTGTTACCGGTGCCCAGGGTGGTGGTACTCTTTTCGGCGGGCACAAAGGCCCCGCTGTCAAAACCCGTCACATCCCTAGTAGTGTTGTCACTGCCATTGTTTTGGCCGATAGTGGTAAGGTTCGGGGTGCGGGTAGTTTTGCCTGCCACCACGTTTTTGCTGCTGTTGATGCCGCTGTTGGTCCCCTTGTGCTCCACGGTCCTGGTACGATCATCGGAGGCCAGCACGTCATAGTCAAGGCCCAGGGCTGCGGCATACCGTGTCCAGCTGGGCAGCATGGTTTGGGAAAACACCCCCAGGGCCCTCTGCATCGTGGGGCCATCGGTATATAGGACCTCCAGCTCCAGCGTATCAAAAAGTAGCTGGTTGCATACCGCCTCTTTGGATACGCTGTCAGGTACTCGCAGGTCGTCGAATAGTGTGGGGTATCCTGCCAACAGCCCATTAAAGCTTAGTGTTGCGTGCATTGTTGCTCACCTCCTGCGTGCCCGTGTCGGGAGGGAATCTCCAATCAACCCACAACTGTGATCTGTCAATGCGGAAAAGTTTGTGCACTCGCTCGCAGCTGCGTTGCAGGCTGTCCAGCCACAGCGACGCTTTTGCAGCTGTCTCCACGTTGTTGGAATTGACCTCATCGGTCAACATGCGCTCTTTTTTGCTCGTGTTGGTGTTGGGGATACCGACCTCCGTGTCAAAAAGTGCTTTGATGGTTTTAAGCGCGGTCAACAGCTCGTTGGTGATAAAATTGCCTTTGAGGTCCGCCGAAAAGTACATCCAGGGGGATTGCCCGGCGGCCCCGGTCTTAGACGCTTTGAGCAAAGAGGAATCGACGAAAACAGCGGGGTCCCCCTGCATGATCTGATCGAACATTTTTTTGAAAGATTCTGCGCCCGCCTTGTTGCCTGCCGCGAACACATACGCCAAACGGCTGTTGATCAAATTGCTTTGGATGGTTTGGGCGGCAAGTGCCATCAGGTCCCCGTAATATGCCACAATGTCCACCATGCCCCTATAATCAGGCTGCAGGTTGATGATCTCACACTGCCTGCCGATCTGCAAATACGGGCTGCCCTTAATAAAGGGATTTGCCACAATGGAGTGTGTGGGATTGTAAAAGATATTGATACCGGTAAGCCCCATGCGATCATATACCAGGCCGTACCGGTCCGTATCAAATACCGTCACACCGCCATCACCAAATACCAGGTATTGCAAGCGGTTACTGGGCCATGTTTCGGGAAGTGTCCACCGGACCATGGCCACGGCCTCCAAAAACAGGTACTTGCGAAAATAGTAAGACAGGTTGTTGCCCTTAGTGTGCATGACGGACGGCGTCACCGGTGACACATGGGCATTGATCTGCTCGTAACTATATGGGGCCGTCATAACAACTTGCCCCCCTTTGCCATCTTAAACAGCAGCCACACCGGTAATTTACCGGTAGGCCACGGCCCCGGCCCAGGACCCGGCCCCGGCCCAGGCCCAGGACCCGGCCCGGGGGGATTGCTTGCATCCCATTCCACTTCCCAAGTTCCCACCTGGTTCGGAATTCCCAGAATAGCAGAAGGGTCCGTTCTGTTGGCGGTGCCATAACCGCCTACCCAGTATTCCCAGTGCGTGTGGATGCCGCTGGCGTTGCCGGTCTGCCCTTGCTGCCCGATAAATTGGCCGCGTGTGATGGTCTCGCCCACGCTGTGGATCTGGCTTGCAAAATGAGCTGCAAGCCAATAGCTGTTATCGCTCATTTTGATGACGATATAGTTGCCCCAGGAATCGTTGCCGGTCGTGCCGCCTTGCCACTTATGGGCTGTTACGACCGTACCGGCCATTGGTGCATATGCCTTGTGATCTTTATGCACTGTGTCAATGCCACCATGGTAGCTGCCGTCGGAGTAGGCGGGGTATGCCGCCGATACCCTAATTGGTGATACCCCTGTAATACATTGCTTATATACTGCCATTGTTTTGGCACCTCCTATTCCAGAAAAAAGCCGTTGCGCATAAAGCTTTTGACGCTGTCGATCTCGGCAGCCGTCGCCGGTAAAGCAAGATTCGGGTCGTCGACCATGATAAAGCCCGGAATCGTGGACAGCTGCACACGCTGGCACAGGGGCCGACCGTGATCTTCATTGTTGTCCTCCACGATCTCATAAAATGCACCGGTCAAATACGGGGTGATACCGTATTTTGCGACGCTGGCCCCTCCGCCTTTGGACTGGCTGGTGACGGTGGTTTGCTGGGCACCGGAGGCTATGCCGTTGGCAATGTCGCCGTTTCCGAAAAAGGACGCAATGCCGCCAGCCACAGCACCCACCGCCGTTTGAATCAGGCCGCCAACGCTGGCCAGCTCATTGACGTTAGTCGCGATCTGCGCCAGCTGCACCGGCACTGCCACGTTGCTGGACGTAGAAAAGACGATGGTACTAAAATCTTGCTTAAACGACGCATCCAGGACAGCGTCCCCGGTGCGGTAGTCGACCGTCAACCGGCAGTGCAATGTGCTTTGCCGCACAAACAAGTTAGCGTTTAACTTGATTTCGCCAAATGGCGGACAGTATAGCGTGTACTCCGCATACGGGGCCCCGTCTGTATAAGCGCCTCTTGTGCTAAGCTGCGGGTGGTGCGGGGTGACAATACTAAATGTAAATACCTGCTTGTCGTTGTTGTTTTGTATAACATAAGCGTTCCCGACATTCTGCAGTTTCCACCAGCCGACTGGAATTTCCGTAATCGGCGAATTGATACCGGCATTGCCGCACGGAATCCAGAACGCTTTTGAAATGTACTGGATGGGGTTAAACAGCGCTTTGGTCAAATTGCTGCTGATCTCCTCCGAACTAATATTAAGATAGTCAGTATTCTGCAGGAGTGCGGCCATGAGCTTTTGAAATGCGGTACCGCTCATTGCCAAATAAATGGCACCGCCAAAAGACACATATCCAGGGGCGTTGACCACCACAACAAAAAAACCAATATTGCCCTCCGGGTCATCGGTAAACGGCGTGGTGCTTGCCCGCACGGTCTTTGTGGTGATAGGCGCTTTTGTTGGGTACAAACTATCTATAATATTGCCGTCATACTTGGCGGACGATCTCACAACATACTCTGTAGCGCTGCTGATCTGGGCCCGGTAACTTGCCAGGGTGTCAACGGTCAGCGATGCAATCCAGCGTGCGTCCGAATATGTCCAGTTTTTAATCCAGTAATACCGGCCAAAGATGGGTATATTGCAATAATTGTACCCGGTGGGGTTACTCTCTGTAGCAATCTTAATTTCGGGGTCAATGATGGTGCACGGGCTTTTGAGATTGATCTCAAACGTTTGCCCACCGCTGGGCAGCTTGGTGCTATTGGAGCGTTTGGTGATCTGGTAAAATATTGCTTGCATGCTGCGCACCTCCTTATAAAATAACCGGCGGGGGGCCAAAGCCCGCCGGTGCCGGTCAGGACTTGGAGGGGTCTGCGTCCTTGTGCATGGTGGTTTTAAGGGTGGTGGCTTTGGCTGCGCGGCCCTCGCTGGGCGCGGTCACGTCGCCCTTCGTCATCAAAAACAGGACGGCATTTTCGGTGAAATCATCGTACCAGCTCCAGCCGTAATGATACCAGAAATTGGTGTACAGGCCGCGTGCGTTCATGGGCGTCGGGACGACGCGGGACCGCCTCGGAGTGTAACCGATTGCATCCCAGTCCAGCAAGCACCCGAACACGTTGGTCAGCTGCACCGCTGCATTTTTGACTGCCACGCCTTCCGTACTGGTAACAACAGGGGTTGCGGCGATCGTTTCCCGCTCGTCGATATCCTGCCAGAACGTGACCTGTTCCGCGTCGCGGTACCGCAGCATGTCGTCGTGGAATACCTCCGGAATAACGCGGGCATCAATCTGGCTCTGGGTCCCGCTGTACAAGTACAGGTGCTGGCGATCATACGGAGTATGCCGCATAATGCTGTAAGTCTGGCCGCCGATCTTCCAGTTCTGATGCCAGTTGATCGTGCGTTCTTTCATCAGCCGCGAAATATCGTTAATACGTCCATACGCGTATTTTGCAAAGCCCGGGAAATTAGCCTCCTTGTACACGTCGGCAACCGTCAACTTGGTGCCCTGCTGCGCGTTGTACTCGTCCAGCAGGTAAATAACGCTTTTGGGGCTGGTGACAGTCATGCCGGTGAGGTGGTTGGCCATCAGGTTGTTGGCAAGGTTGCGACGGTCGGCCTCAATCTGGTTGGACAAATGGAGGACGAAAGAGGACCAAAACTGTGCCAGCTCTTCGGGGCCCTTAAATGCTGCCTGCATTTGGGTGTCGGCCTGGGTGTATACGCGGCTGTAGTTGGTCTGGCCGTAATAGTTGGTCTGCAGGACTTTGGGCTTGTGGACCTCGTACATGTCCACGCTCTGGCCATCTTCCAGCGCCCAGGCCTTGTCCGTCACGGGGTCGGAATCGCAGAAATTGATCTTGCGGACATGGTTGGTCCAGTCGTCGCCGGTAACCTGCAGGCGCTTCATCGGCGCGTCATAGGGCCGCACCGCAAAAATAGTGTGGCCCAGCACCTGGCTGATTGCCTTGGTGTAGTTGTCGGTGCCGGTCAACAGTGTGGCCTGCGCGACAGACACAAAACTGGACGTGTCCACGATGGGCGACGTGGGTTCCTGGCCGGTCGCCATCTTATTGATCTCGGTCAAAATTGCGGCGATATCCGCAAAACTCATACCAAGCGGCATCTTATTTCACCTCCTGCCCAAAAGTGGGGTCGATGATACGGGCCGTCACCGTGCTTGCATCGGCTGCGGGCTGCTTCTGGATACCAAGGCCCAGCGCATTGGCCTGCATCGTCTGGGTCATGGTCTGCATTGCCTGGGTGGTGGACTGCTGGCCCTGCAAAATCTGCTGCAGCAGAGCTTCAAGGCCATCATACTGGCCGACGGACTGCGGGGCGGGCTGCGGTGCGATCTGCTTGGCGGGCGGAGCCGCCAACGGCGGGACCTGCTGCGGAATAGCAGGATTCTGCACAGCGGCGGGGGCCGTCTGCGTGGGTTTGTCCATGGCCTCAATCTCGGCTTTGGTGTAACCGGCCATGGCAAGGGCCGCTTTTTCACTGGTTTTCAACTTTTTTCGCCTCCATAATAACATAAGTGTCACGCGCCAGGCATTTAACTACCTGATCTTTATCGCCCTTGGTGACGGGACCCACGGCACAGCACTGCCGCGTGCGGGCATCGTTGGCCCAGTCACTATAGTAACCGATACTCAGACGGGTGCACAAGTCAGCCAGCAAGTATGCACGCTCGTTGGTAATCGACTGAGCAAAAATAATGTAGCATCCCATGGCGATCACCCTTTTTTGATGTCGTCCAAGACCACACGCATTTCGGTAATGGCTGCCGTGTTTTCCCTCACGACAGTGTTGCACTGGTACCACATCAGCAAAAATGCCGCGATGGGAAACCCAACGTTCGAAATAGCCTGAATCACAGTGTTAGCATCCATTTTGTGCACCTCCGTAAAAAATATGAATAGAATAAAATCCCCGGTTCTCGCGCTGGCTGACGCTTGCCCGCCCCTTCTGGGGGCTGCCTTTGGGCACCGGGGATTAACTTTAGTATATTCGATTGTGAGAAAAAGTCAAGTGGCGCTGCAGTATTCACGGAAAAAAATTTCATCCGAATATCGCTCAAACTCAATTTGCCGCTGCAGATATGCGGGCCAGATATACCCATACGCGGCCCGGAATCGTTTGCGCTCATAGTCGCCGGTGCCGTACATTGGCATTTCACCGGAGCGGTGCCGACATACATAATAGACGGGTTTGCTTTTATGCTCGTAGATACAGCACCGGCCAATCTGCACAAGGGGGTAATATTCGCGCAAGGGGCGGGATGCCACAAGGCTTTTTTCCTCTGCGCTGTACTGGTTTTCGATTGCTGACCGGTAAAAGTCTGTACCGCTCATGGACCGGTACAGGGCCGTATTTGCTTTTTTCTTTGCGATGGGGCTGTCTACCAAGTCAATCAGCAAAATGCCCTTGTCTTTTAGCAGCTTGACGCGCTCTTTTTTGCCGATCATCCTTTCTACGGTGTCGGTGATATCCCATTGCATATAATAGGGGTTCGCCATGCCCACGGCATTTGACATGCAACACAGCGTGACGGGTTTTAGCCCTTGCAATTCTCGGTTTCGGTTGACCGTCTCATAGATGTTTGCAAGGCCCACACCCTCACCGCGCCGGTAATAGTCAGATTCTTCTTTTTGGTATTCATCCAAGATTATAATGTCGGTGTTGGGGCTCGAAAAGCCACGGGTGCGGGCCATCGTGACAACATTGCCCAGTACACCCGACATATGCGCCGGTCGAATAGGGACCCCGGTGTCAGTATAGGCCCCGGCATTGCCCACCTCGTACATGCCCGCAATTTTTGACATTTTGAACGGCGCATAGTGTGTATGCAGGTCGTTGTTCAGCGGGGACCATGGCCACATCAAGGGGGACGAACAAATCAACTCCGCCTGCTGCGGCGTGCGGCGCAAATATAAAAAATCTTCCTCTTTTTCGTGCACATGCTTGATGGCTCCGTATGTTTTGCCGGTGCCGCGTCCGCCCCAGATAAAAATGATGGGGGCCCCGGTGGATAGAATGCCGTCATCCTCTGAAAAGTTGGGCCAGCCCTCGTCTGTATAAAGCTTAATCATCAAACTGCCTCCATGATCTTATACCCCAGTATCTTGGCGTATTCGTCGGTAATGCCAAGAGTGTAGGTATTATCGCAAATACATAGGTTTCTCGTTATGTGGACCGTGTGGCCGTCAACCACAAAGTCTGGCACCTTTGGGCGATCATTATAAATGACCTGGTTGCCAGCAGCAAGGCAAAAAGTAAAGCCAGGCTTAAATGCATCAAAGCCACCCCAGAGGGCCAGTTCAAGGCCGCCTTTGCGCTTGCTAACTCCAGCTATTGTGGTTGTAATCCTGCCGCCTTTGGTGTAGGTGGTCGCGTATTTTTTCGCACCCCATGTCATAAATTCGGCGTAACTGCGTTCCTGCTCGTACACGCCCATATAGTGTGTGTGCCCTTTGGGGTCTGTTGCGCAGGCACCATTATCTTTCGCCAGCTGCTTCACGGCCCGGTTATACTCCGTCAAGTCAATGTCGCCCATGTACTTGACGCTGTCAGTATCACAATACACGCCATTTTTGCCTGCTGCCCATTGCGCGATCTTGAGGCGCTTGCGCGTGTGGGCCGTGGTCCACACGCCCCACTGATACGGCAAAAACAGATGGGGGCAATGGTCGTTATAACTGCCCTCTGGGTCGTCGGTGCACTCGCTCCACAGGTTATCCGGGTCGTCCTCATCAAAAAGTGTATCCAGCTGCAGCGGATCTTGTGCTGTCATACCATAATAACTGTTTAGGTCACCTTTGGCTTTGACATAGTACAAATCTTGACCGGCTACACCTTTTAGGGACGTTTTGCCGGTGTAGCTCTCTTTTACGCAGTCTGTCAAGGGCGCTGGCAGCTTGCCATAATCGGACGTGTACAGGTCCAGCACATTGAGGGCATCCCAGTCATATTCCTTGGCAATAATTCTAAAATCAATATCTGTTATGGTGATCTCAAAATGATCTGCGGACAGCAGGCGGCCATTGTCGTTTATGTACCCTTCACAATGCCGGACCTTGGCAAGGGGAATATACGGGAATCCCCACCACTTAAACCGTTGACGTAATCCTTTGATCTGCAGGCGCATCAGGCAGGCTTTGCCGTGCCGCATACATTGCATAAGTCGCTGCACCGTGGCTGGTTCCTGCCGAAATGGGGTCATTGGAAAATAGCACTCGCATTGTACTGCAGGATAAGCGCTTGACATATCGACGGACCTAACGTTTTCAAGATGCAACCCAACATAATACCGATTTGCATGGGTGTCACCGCCCCGGAATGCTTCACGCAACATCTGGTACAGTTCCCACGACGGCAGTAGGCGCTTGACCCGGCTGATGCCCCATTTGTACATTGCCTGCCGCGCCATGCGTCGAACGTATCCGGTGCGCGTCAATGGCAGTGTGTACAAGTCATCGCCGTCGCGATTCATCTCGATCAGCAGGCACTCCACAATGCACCGCACATCATTGATACAGTATGCTAGTTCTGTAGATGTTAATGGGGTCCAGGGGTACCGAACTTTTGAGTAGTCAAGGGCCCCTGTTAATTTTGCATGCGGAGCACCCAGCTGTTTGCCCCATGCATCCAATGATAGGTTACTATGCCGCATACTGCACCGGTATTCTATCGCGCGGTTGTCACATTTCAGCACTCGGCGGGGCTTGCTTGCAAACACTTCACCGGGGCCAAAAGTCATGACCCCGGAAAGGTACTGAAACTCATGAGCAAGGTTATGCACATACATGCACAGATACCAGCTGCCTTGCGGCCCACTATTGGCCCGCAAGTAGTCGCTGATTGCGTCGGTAAAATGCAGCCATTCGTCCCAGGTACGGCCTATGATGGTAACATCCAGGCCAAGCTGACATTGCCAGATATACATGATAGTGTGGGGGTTGCCGTCCGCATCGGTGCATACTCGGCTAGTTTCAATGTCAAATGCGCACGGCATATTGACGTACAAGCGCTTTTTGTTAGTTTTGCGCTTTTTGCCCTTGGTGTGCTTGCAATCCAAGTGCTCCATGAGCCACGGCACGGGATTGTAATTACAAGCCTCCACCAAAACCTCCGCGCAAGTCGGCAGAGCTGCTGCCGTCGCTGTATTCCCAGTCTTTGCCATAACTGACCTCGCCTTGCTGCCATTTCACAAAATCATCAATGCTGACATTGTAGCCGCCTTTTTCGCGCCAGTACATAACGGGTTGATCTGACGGATAATAATACACGCCGGAGGCTTTGACGATCTCCCACCATTCTGACAGGGCCGTGTACTGATCTTCCGGGACCTCGGAAACGTCAATGCCACCGACTTTCATCTTTTCTGCAAATTCCTCGCGGGCCCCGCCCACCGTGGACCCCTTGGCGCGGACAAAACGCGCGACATCGGCAAGGGCTTGTTCCAGCGCTTTTCGATCTCCGCGCATTGCTTTGATGGTCGGGAAGCCTCCGGCGAATTCTTTGTAAATGTCGCTTGTGCTGCTGATGGGGTCCTTTGACAAACGCTTAAGGCGTTTCTGTGCAATGTCGCGTAAACGCGTGTATTCTTTGCGCATCTCGCGGTCAGGCCATGATTCTAGGGCATACGGGGTATATAGTTCCGCGTCATATTTAAGTGTTGCGCTTGCTTTGGCTGCACCTACGGCCATGCTTTTCACGTTCCTTTCTTTCCAAAATCATCAGATACCAGTCAAGGGGATCTGTTTCAATGCCCAAATACCTAAACAGGGTTTTGGCCCAGTCGGAGCAGAAAAACTTTGCATCCCTTTCAACCACTCCACTGTATACAATAGCCATTGCAAGGCCCTCTATAGGGTATTCACTTTCCAGCAGTATGGACCTGTTAATGCTTTTCATGGTGATCTCCTACAAAAAAGGCCACAGCACTTAGTGCTGTGGCCACCGGTCAAATTAAACCAGGTTCAGGGACAGGACCTGCCCTTTCTTGGTGCTAATCAGCACGGGCTTAATCTTCACAGGTTCGGCCCAGGTGTCCGGGGTGCCCAGCAGCGTAAACATGCGTTTGATCGACTGGTAAACACCGACGGACACACACGCGTACGACTGGCCATCCTCCGTGATGAGGACGATACGCGGGGCGATCACCTTGCCCTCCGGTGCATCCTCCTTGCTGACCTCCACGCATTCCACGGACACATGCACCAAGGACAGTACCTCGTTGACGTGCTCTTTCAGCTTGTTGGCGGGGTTGCTTGTCGCGTTATAAAACGCAACTGCTGCAGAGCGGTCAGCAAGATTCATGTCGGTATAACCGACGCCGGTGTTCATCACATCAGTCACCATCATGGTACCATTGTTTTCAGACTTAGTCATTGCTTCAGACATAATACATAACTCCTTTCAATAGGCCCTGTCATCATCAGTACTGGGCGGGCGGTCCCGGTAGACGGCCCGGAGGGCCGTTTCGACTTATTTGCGGAGATATTCATTTAAGTAAGATTTTACCACGTCCTGAAATGATTCCAGTAAACCCACTTGTTCGTTGCAATGGGCCAGGGCCTGCTTGTATCCAGCCAACCATGCGCGATCATTAGAGGCCCGATAAGTGTCATCAGGGTCCTCATATTCGCAGCACGTCACATGGCCGTCGGGGTGAATTTCAACGATGAACTTGCGCATCTCCATTTAAGTATCCTCCTTGTCCCAAATCCCAAGCATCTTCGCCACATCAATAAGTGCTTTTAAACAAATGGCAATGTCAGCATGGGTAAGTTCCTTTAAGTCCTCGCTGCTCACGGCAACAGAATCATCGGCGATTTCAATGATAATCTTCTTCATGGTCACATCTCCTTGTTGCCAAATGCGTCTTTTAATAATCATGGTAGATATCTCCTTTCATCCAAGAGGGGCTGATCTGGACGGGCCCCGGTCGGGGCCATCCGGTGTGGCATCTTTCTTGGTACAATTATAGTATACTACATTCTATAGTGCATATGTTGCTATATAACATTGTAAATATTGCTAATCATCGAAATCATCGTTGTTCACCCCCTCTCAAAATATCAATCACGGCCCCAAGGACCCACAGCAGACTAAGCATGTTTTACATCTCCTTTCTAAGTGATATTATAGCACAAGTTATTTCATAATCATTACTAGTTCATACCCATTCCC
>ULIY01026567.1_pt1 | contig 13253 bp, 15 predicted proteins | sample 1950511 | NCBI WGS metagenome assembly ULIY01 (sample SAMEA4835453, study PRJEB28245) | human gut metagenome | biome: gut microbiome; material: fecal sample | place: Denmark | collected 2008
TTCAGGCGTTTGCAGGTGCCGCCGGCCTGGATGCGGTGGAGCGGATTTCTGCCAATGAGCAGGAACTGGGACAGTATGATTTCCGAGCGTCGAACGGCCTGACAGCGGATAGTTTCACTTGCCTGATTGATCTGCCGGGCGAGTGGAATCAGGCTGGTATTCATATCTCTGTATTTATCGGGCCGAGATACCGGGAGGCGGATTTGCATGTGCCATAAGGAGCAGCTATGATGGAAAGAACCTTTCTCAACCCTGCCACAAACAAGCAGTGGCGGATTGAACTTGACGGACATACTATCCGAACCTGTCTGAACGGCGGGAAGGTCAAGGAGATCCTGTGCGACTCCGCCTTCCAGGTCAGGAGCAAGGTGGCCAGCGCCATGATGGGCCAGATGCGCAAAGGATTCGTCTATCAGAATCCGGATGCCGCTGTTGGGCAGGCGCGGTGCCATCGGTTTGTCGGAAAGGACAGCAACGGCTTCATGCCACTGGCAACATCTCACGAGAGGGATGACTTCTTTCTGACAAGGGTAGCCGGGGATTTCGAGGACGAGATCCTTTATCACTTCGATGGCAGCGGGGAGATCCTCGAAACAGTTTCCTTGGGTGCCAAACGGATGACCTATGAGCAGGTCCTTTGCCCCAATGATACCCTGCTGCTGAACAACAGCTATCTTCTCCAGCAGTTTTCACTCCACACCCATGAGATCACGCCCTTTGCCAACAAGAAAAACCGTATGAGGACTATGCTGGACCAGAGCGGTAGCCTGACCTTGTGGTACACAGGAGAGGAGATCGTCGTCTTTGACTTTGTCAGCAACGCAGAGGTGTGGCGGGAAACGGTAAAATGCAAGAAGTCAAAAGACCCAAATTTTGCCTATTACTGCTTCGGGATGCTCTCTCCCCGGCAGAGCAAAGCGGCTTACCGCGTTACCGAGGGTGAGTATGTGCTGGTCGATCTGAAGTCCGGCCAAACAGTGGTGATCCCCAATGCGGGCTGGCATCCCTTCTTCTCTCCGGATGACCAGTGCTTCTCGGTGGGCGGCAAGTTCTATCTGACCCAGACCGGAGAGGAGATGGACAATCCTTTCCCGTTTTCTGTCCGGCAGGGGCTGAGTTTTTCGGATACCTGCGCGGTGAGGACAAGGGGCAGCCTGATGGATATTCAGCAGGAGCGGGGCAGTTCTCCCATCCAGCTGTGGGATTATAGCAGCGGAAAGCTGCTGGCCACCATTGACGACCCTTTTGTGGTGCGGCAGGTGAATTTTGCCTTTACCAGAAGCGGACTTGTCCTGCACACTGATTACGGAGCCATGAGCATCTATTCCTGCGCCCTCTGAAACGGAGAAATGGACGATGGATTATGATAGGAAATTGCTTTTGGAGCAGAAAAAAGCACAGCTCAAGATAAAGCAGAAAAGAGCAGAGATACAGCAATACAAGGACCGTCTCACAAAAAGTATCGAACATTTTTCTCAAAAATACCGATACGCAGGTGAAGTGGAAACACGCAAAATTGAAACCTTTCTCTCAAGGCTCAATTTTGTGCAGCCGGGACATCTGGCAGTCCAAGAAGTTTGCCCATATCCCCATGGAAATGCCTACTTATGCTTTTTAATGGGAACAGACGCCTTATTTGAGATTTATGTATTTGGCAAATATTCTGACATCATGAGCGATCATGAAGAATGGGAAGTTTTCAGCCCGTATCTGCTGCTTGTGGACGAGGACTTTATTCATTATACTTACATCAACGATAATGGAGAAATTGTGGAATCAAAAGTGATGTAAGGAATATTCATCGGAAAGGAAAACATGCCAATGTCAAGCGGGAGTGTATCCACCTGGAGCGGAATCCGAAACAAGCTGGAAAATGATTACCTGTGCCCGGCGCTCCGGGGCCACATCCAGTATTTCGCTACCAGCTACAGCAAAAGCGCCGACCATGAGGGCCGGGCAGCCATTCGCGTGGACGGTGTGGAAGTGCTACGGAGCAACTACTACACCTATTTTGGAAATGTGTGGACGAAATTTCATCACCTGCGGTCCACAACGCTAAAAGATTGCGACTCTGCAAAAGAGGCCATTAACCAGGCTCATGCCTTTGCGCTGGAGCAGGGCACCTTTGACCAAAAGGTATTCTATGAGGCGTTTGGTATCTTTGACAACCAGAGCATTGAGAAAAGCCTTGTCAGCGAGAATCCTCTTGTCCGCATCTTTGCCCTTCTGGACCGCAGGCTGGGAAAGCGCCGCCTGCTGGCTTTGGAGGAATCCATGGAGCAGGAGCTGGACTGGGTGCGGGCCTTCTATATCATCCGGATGCAGGCAGAAGGGCTGATGGAACAAGAATAACATGCAGGGGGAACCAATATGTCACAGATCGCATCCTTTTATCTGCTCAAAGACGGCCGGCGGCAGGAACTGTCCAACGGCGACTGCTCTGGCGCGGTCTATATGGCCATCTGGGACTGGTGTGAGAGCGAACTGGATCTGGATGTCCGTTTTCCTGCTCCCCAGACGGAGGACACCCTGGACTGCGCCCTGATGGAGGGAGAACTGGCAGAGGAGCTGCTGGCGGCGCTGGAGAGCCGTGACCTTCCGGCGCTGGCCGCGGAGATCGCCCCGGACTGGGATCTGCCCGCCGGTGCGGTGCAAAGCGGGCTGGAAACGCTGCGCTCCCATCTGGAACTGGCGCGGGGCGGCGCCCTGCTGTATGAGATGACATAAGAGGAGGAACTACCATGGGACTTGACATCTATGCCGGGACGCTGACCCGGTACTACTCCCACAACTGGAAAACCGCTGTCCAGCAGTGGGCGGAGGAAAACGGATATACCTTCAACCGGATCACCCCGGATGGGGAGCCCGCCGACGACGGGGGGGAGCTGTCCCCGGCGGAGGTCCAGGCGGCGGTGGAGAACTGGCGGGATCAGATCCTGGCCGCCATCGCCCAGCCGGGCCAGCCCCCCTATACTCCCTGGCCGGAGGACAATGAGAGACCCTACTACACCGACAAGCCGGATTGGGACGCTTTCGGCGCCATGCTGCTGGTGGCCGCCTGCCATACATACGATGAGCCGGTGCCGCCTACTGTGGAGAAAAACTGGGACTTTGGGGAGCATCCTCTGATCTCCCGCCTTGCATCAGATGAGGAGCGGATCTGGTCCCTGTTCCGTGGGGCCACTTGGTGGCTGCCTTTGTCAGATGCCTTCTTCTTTCAGACCCCTCTGCCCACCGACGATCAGGCGATGATCGCCACCTTGGGCGGGCTACGGAAGGAACTGGAGAAACTGAATCAGCTGGCATGGCAGGCGGATGAGGATATCATCCTCGGATGGGCCGACACCGAGGGCTACCCGGTGGACGATGCCATAGGCCCAAGCGGGCAGTACAGCAAGGCGGACATCCCGGAGCGCACCGAATATGATACGGAATCCCTTGCCAAGTTCGCCTTCTCCATGTTTTGGCGGGCCATGCGCTTTGCCGAGGAACAACAGGTGCCCATCCTGCTTGATTATTAAGGCGGATTCGTCAAGAGGTGAGACCAAATGAGCAATCAAGTGTTCCAACAGAACCTGGATGACAAAAAAGGCCCCCAGCCCGGCGGACCCTATCTCATTCAGCTGCTGTTCAAAGAGCCGGTGCCCATGCCGGACAAAGCGGCCATGACTGCCGTGATGGAAAAGCATATCGGGCCGGTGGAGTGCTTCTGCCATGATAAAAAGACGGCGGGCTTTGCCGCACTGGAGCATATCGCGGAGTTCAAGGACGCCAAGGCCCCGGTGCAGCTGATGGTGATGGGATGCAGCAGTTTTAAGGGCAAGGGTTTTGACCCCTTCCTCCTAAGCCAGATGTGGGACTGCCAAGAGGACCGGGAGCGGATCTTCCGGGAGTGCAAATATCAGGTGGTGGCCACCGATATGCTGGCGGCGGCGCTTCCGGCGCTGGAGCGGGCCAATCTGGATGCCGACTTTCTCGACGTCCTGGCGGAACTGTACCCCACCTGCGAGGCGCTCTATTTCCAGAACTGCGGCAAGCTGTTCTTGGCGGAGGATGTGCGTTCCCACCAGATCGAGGGACCGGACCGCTTCATCCGCTTTGGCGTCAATGTCCGGTTCTTCACCATTCAAGGCACTGAGGACATGCTCATCGACACGGTGGGCATGAGCACCCTGTTCCTGCCAGACCTCCAGTATCACTTCCATGATATGGACCCCAACTGGGTGGTGAATCACGCCTACAATGTGGCGTCGTACATTCTGGCAAATGACAACCCCATTGAGGACGGGGAGACGGTGGATGGTGTGGAGGATGGCCAGATGAGCCGGGATGTTCAGTGGGAATGCCGGTATGAGGACGCCCTGATCCAGCCGCCCAGGGCGGTGCTGGACATCAACATGGGAGAGCACGCGGCCGGGAACCGTGATTGACATCCATAACTGGAGGCATATTGATGCAAAAGCAAAGCAATATCAGGATCTTGGAGATTTTGAAATATCTCTATCTTCGGACGGATGAGGAGCATCCCGTCACCGTAGCCGATATACTGGACTATCTCAAGGACAAGGGAGTCTATGCAGTTCGCCAGACAGTGTATGGGGATCTTCAAGATCTTATTTCCGCTGGCATTGATATTGTGGTAGTCAAAAGCACGCAAAACCAATATTTCATTGGCAATCGTTTGTTTGAGTATCCTGAATTAAAAATGCTGACGGATGCCGTTGCATCCTCCAAGGTCATATCAGCGGAAAAAACAAATGAACTCATCCAGAAACTCTGTCGGCTGACCAGCGAGGCAGAGGCCATACAACTCCGCCGACTGGCGGCGATTTCAAGCCGGATCAAACCACATAATGAGAAGGTCTATTACATCATCGACGGTGTCCAGAATGCCATCCTGGAAAACCGGCAGATCCAGTTCCAGTATTATGAGTACACGCAGCAGAAAGAGCGAGTTCTCAAGCATAACGGCTATTTTTATAAGCTGGACCCTTACGCCCTGGAATGGAAAAACGACCACTACTACCTGATCGGATATTCCCATAAGCACCATGGCATGGCGCATTTCCGTGTGGATCGGCTGGCCGGAATTGAGATCCTGGAATCCACCTATGTGCCTCAACCTGATTTCGATGTAGCCGACTATACCAATAAGATGATCGATATGTTTGCGGCCGGTCATACTGTCCTCGTCGAACTCCTCTGTGAAAATCGGTTCATGAAAACAATCGTGGATGATTATGGAGAGGCCGTTCCCACACATCCATACGATTGTGAGCATTTTGTAGCTCAAATCGAAGTAAACCCCAGCGGAACCTTTTATGGATGGGTGTTCAAGTTTATGGGCGGAGTCAAAATTATTGCTCCCCAGAAGTGCGTGGAGGAGATGGCGCGGATCGCCCGCATATTCCTGTAACAATGTGGCGAGGTGTTACGCATTTTTAACACCTCGCCACGATTTCTTTTTGCCCTCTTGAATAGAACATCTGTACGATTTATAATGAAGGCACGATGTTCGCAGTCAAGCGAACCGACCACAAGGGGAGGCGCACGACATGACCTTTGGGGCATTTATCAGTGCAAAACGAAAAGAGGCCAGGCTGAACCTCCGGGACGCCGCCAGGCATCTCGGGATCGCTTATGGGTATCTCTGTGATATTGAGCAGGGGCGCCGCCCGGCCCCGGAGGGGAAATTTGTTGATCGCATTTCTTCTTTTCTGTCTTTGAGTAAGGAGGAGCATGAACAACTTCTGGATTTGGCGGCAGACTCCAGGCAGACAGTCCCAGCGGATCTGCCGGATTATATCCGCAAGCATGATATTGTCCGGGCGGCCCTGAGAGTCGCAAAAGAAGTTGACGCTACGGATGAGGAATGGACGGCGTTTATGGAAATGCTGAAAAGCCGTCAAAGCTGAGGAGGGATTCCCTTGTATGCGCCTAAGTATCGACTGGATGCCATTGAAACCATCGGTCGAAAGATCCTGCTGGAATATGACCGCACACTGCTGGAAGGCCCTCCCCAGGCCATTCCAATCGAAACGATCATTGAAACAAAGTTTGATCTGATCCTGGAGTACCACACCCTTCGCAAAAATGGGAACGTCCTTGGAGAAACCATTTTTGATGACGGAGCGGCCATTTTATATGACCGGACAGAGAGGCGATACCGTTTGATCGCTGTTAAGGCTGGAACCATTTTGGTGGACGAGCGGCTTTGTACGGACAGACTTCTCGGCCGGATGCGGTTTACCTGTGCCCATGAACTTGGCCATTGGGTCCTGCATCAAAAATTATACTCCGGAACCGGGGACGTGGCAGCCTACGAGGGGAAAACCTCCTCAGACGAAAGCCATGGCCTGATTGAGCGGCAAGCTGATGCACTGGCAACAGCACTGTTAATGCCCATCCCCCAGGTCAAAAAATGCTTTTACCGTTTGCGCTCCGGGAAATGCGAGGAACTGTTAACTGCGGAAATGGCCCGGATCTTCCAAGTCTCCAAACAGGCTATGCGGATTCGATTGGAAACTCATAATTTACTCTGAGTCTGGTATGGGAAGGCCCTCTGTTACAGGAGGGCCGCCATTTCCAAACCAGTTCCCCAGTTTTACGATACGTGTTTTGTTCGCAGTTCAGCGAACGCAGAAGGAGGAGGGATAGCATGAGGAAAGAGAGCGTCACTGTCCAGAAGTGCAAGAAACAGATGGCCTCCCTTGGATTTGACAGCCAATTGGCCTACCACCGGGTAAAGTTGATTTTGAAGATCTACCGGGACGTGGTATGGGTCCTCAGCGAGCGTGCGGAGGAACTGCGTGAATACGCATGGGAACTCGGGAACCGGGACGCTGATGCCGGCCTCTGCTATCTGGAAAACTTTGCCCCGGATATCGACCTCCAGGAATTTGAGGAAAGAGTCTGCTGTGTCATGGAGAGCCGCATGCTGGTGGATGTGATCGACCGGGCCCTGCTCCGGCTGAAACGGTACCCAGGCCGCGGAGAACTCTACTATGAGATCCTGACCAAGCAATTCATCTATCGGTTCAACAGTACAGAAAAGGAACTGTTGGACGAGCTGAATATGGAGCGAAGTGTATTTTATGACCGGAAGCGGGAGGCGCTTTTTCTGTTTTCTGTCTGCCTCTTTGGGTATGCTGTTCCTGAACTGCAGAAAGAACTGGAGGCGCCCCGACTATTTCCCGACTGATTCCCGATGAAAAACCGACCTAATCCCTACTCCCTTCCGACTTTTACCCTGCTATACTCGGTACAGTGGCAGGTATGCGCAAAAATGAATCATTCCAGTCAGTAAGACCCCAGGCGCCGGGAAAGCGCCTGGGGTCTTACCGCTCCTGCCGCAATATGGCGGCAGGAGTTTGCCGGGGACGCTGAAATGCGTCCCCGGCTTTTTTCTGCCCGGTACCAGGAGGATCGGTGTGGGCTGGGAGGCTTATATCGCCAAGTACCCTTGATTTCAAGATTTTGATTTCCCATCAAAATCTTGAAATTTGGAGGAACGGCAAATGGATGCCAATACAAAATATACCCTTATCGTTTTCAATACCTGTACGCAGAAATACGAAGAAGTCACAGTAACTGAGGAGGTCTATCGCGCTTATTGCAGGACTGGCTGGAATATCAAAGATAATGACCAGAGTTTCTTTGATCATGAGATCCAGCTAAGTGGGATGATCGGCAGTCAGGATGGCGCATACGAGAACTTCCGCGAATTTGTTGACACTGTAAATACTCCCGAGAATATCATCTTTGACCAAATGGAAAAGGAGGATCTGTATCAAGCAGTTTCAGCATTGCCTGCTACGGATCGAGCTCTGGTACAGGGATTGTTTTTTGAAGGTATGACTGAGAGGGAATATGCTGAACAGATGGGGGTATTTCGTAACGCTGTTCATGAGAAAAAAGTGCGGCTAATTAAAAAACTCAGAAAATTTTTGGAAAATTGAATTTTGGAGCTGTGCAAAATGCGGACTTCTTCCCCTATACAAGCGAGAAGAAAGAGCTTCTCGGTTGTTCCTTGAAAACAGAATATCCGATCATCTGAATACCTTCCTGACGGGGCCCTCTGAACAAGGGCAAGCGACGCTGGAGGATGCGCCAAGACCACCTGTAGATGAACAGCAAATGGGTTGCAAACGAAGTCACCTACACAATTCTTGTTCGGTTCTGACAACCAGGCTGATCCACATCTATCAACGACGGCCAAATAAGGTGCCGAGCGGTTCCATCCGTCCGCAAAACAGCCGATGGCAAGCTGTATCGCAATGACTCCGTCAGGGACAATGATACTTCCGTCCAGTCCCAGCCCCCGGTGGTTCGGGGATCAAGCAAGGAGGGCGGCCGACAGAGATCCTGCCGGGGGTGAGACTCCCATGACGCGGTGGAGCCAGCCGCGGTTCAGATGGCCGCCCTACAGAGCCGGTGCCGGCGGCACAGGCTCTCGCGCTTGGGGAAGTAGTGTCGAATACAAGCGCGGCAGAAAGACAACACAAATGTGAAGTCTTGATATCAGAAGCCATGGGGATCGCTCTTGCCCCTGCTTCAGTCTCCAGTTAATGAGGATCTTTTTATGATGTGAATCCTAAATGAACGCTGGAGAAATTGGAGTTACTCAAGGACGGGAGCGGTCCCTATTTTTGTGGTATTAAGAATCAACCTGAACCGAAACACCGGGGCCGTCCATCGGCTCTGGTGGGCGGCCCCTCCCAAGAAGGAGGAACAATCGCTATGACCAGAAAAGAACTGTCGGACAACCTGTCTTTTCTCTCTGCCCTGAAGATGCTGGAACGGTTGGCAGCGGACGGCCTGCTGACAGAACAGGAACGGGAAAAGGCGCGGGAGGAACTGGAGCGGCGGCTTCGCCCCACCCTTTTATTCGCCTGATATCCCCCCATGGTTTACAGGTCTTACTGCCCAGGTTTCCCATCTGTTTTTCGTTGGTATTGGTGAATGGCTATTGCGGGGAGACCGTGGTATTGTGTGTCGCAGAAAGGAGGTCAAAAAAGATATGACAGCAGCAAACACAAGTGCCGCAAGCGTTCCGCGGATCACCGTGATCGACCCGCACGTCCCGGAAAAGGCAAAACTGCGGGTGGCCGCCTACGCCAGAGTCAGCAGCGACTCGGAGGACCAGATCAATTCCTATATCGCCCAGGTGGACTTCTACAGCAAGTACATCGCCGCGAAAGAGGACTGGGAACTGGTGGACATCTACGCGGACGAGGGGATCTCCGGCCTGGAGGCCCGGAAACGGGAGGACTTCAACCGCATGATGGAGGACTGCCGGGCGGGAAAGATCGACAGGGTGCTGGTGAAATCCATCTCCCGGTTTGCCCGCAACACCAAGGAGTACATCCAATTCGTGCGGGAACTGCTCCGGCTGGGCATCTCCATCCACTTCGAAAAGGAAAACATCGACACCGGCAGGATGACCACCGAGCAGGTGGCCCAGATCTATGGGGCCTTCGCCCAGATGGAGTCCACCAACCACTCCAGCAATATGCGCACCAGCGTGCGGATGCGGATGGAAAAGGGCCTGTTCATCCCGCCCACAGCCCCTTAGGGATACCGGCTGGCGGGCCGGGATCTGGAGATCGTCCCCGAGGAGGCCAGGGTAGTCCGCTGGATCTACGACGCCTACCTGAACGGGAAGGGCAAGGATGACATCGCCGGAGAACTGAACCGGAGGGGAATCGCCCGGGGACACAACCGGGAGAAGTGGCATCCCTCCACGGTAAACTACATCCTGACCAACATCTCCTATACCGGGGATATGATCTGGCAAAAAACCTTCGCCACCGACACCATCCCCTTCCGGCAGGTCCGCAACCGGGGACAGCGGCTCCAATACTTCGCGGAGGACTGCCATCCGCCCATTGTGAGCCGTGACGAGTTCCAGCGGGTGCAGTCCCTGATAGCCGCCCGCAGGGAGCAATTCACCGGCGGAGCAAAGCCGAGGGCATCTCTATACAACAAGAAAATCTACTGTGGAGAATGCGGGGCCGTGTGCCGCAAGAAAATCACACATGGAAAGACCTACTGGGTCTGCCACCGGCATGACCGCGCCAAGGAGAACTGCCCGGTGCCCCAGGTGCCGGAGCAGGAGATCCGTCAAGCGGTCCTGCGGTGCTGCCAGAAGCTGAAGCAGAACCACAGAGACATCCTCCGGCCGGTTTTGGAGCAATTGAAGGAACTCCGGGAGCGGGAACTGCGTTCCAACCGGAAAATCAGTGATATTGACAAAGAAATCGCGCATCTCACAGAGCAGAATCTCGTCCTTGTTCGGCTGAAGTCGAAGGGGTACGTAGATCCTGCTCTTTATCTATCCCAAACAGACGAGATCGGCCGAAAACTGCGGGATCTGCGGAAACTGCGCCGCCGGGTCATGGAGGCCGCGGGGGAGGATCAGCAGATCCAGGCCACAGAGCAGATGCTGGACTACCTGACGGACAGCCCGGAACGGCTGGATGACTTGGAGGAGGAACTCTTCGAATCCCTCATCGACCGGCTGATGCTCCAGTCGGCGGAGCAGCTGCGCATCCAACTTCACAACGGGATGATCCTGACAGAGACGATGGAAAGGACGGCGAGATAGATGGCATGGCAGAGAAAAACCCCCTTCGGCTACATGATCCAGAACGGTGAGATCATCTGCCACCCCCAGGAGAGCGGAGCGGTGCGGGACATTTTTGCCCGATACCTGCTGGGCGAGTCCTACAGCCAGATCGCCGGCGAGATGGAGCGCCTTGGCATCCGCTACCACCAGCATACCCCCCAGTGGAACAAGCACATGGTCAAGCGCATTCTGGAGAACGAGCGGTACCTGGGCGCCGGCGGATACCCCAGGCTGGTGGAGGACCGGGACTTCCTCACCGTCCGCCTGCGGCGGGAATCACAGACCACCTACACGCCCTGCCCGCCGGCTCTCGCCCCCATCCGGGAAAAGGCCGTGTGCGCGGTATGCGGGGCCGGAATGAAGCGGGACACGAAGCGCCATGGACACCCGCGGTGGCACTGCCAGAATCCGGGATGCGGGCACAGCCTGTATATGGATGACGAGCTTCTGGTAAAGCAGGTGGAGGAGCGGGTGCGCCGGCTGGCCCAGATGCCGCTCCGATTCAAGGCCCCCACAGCCGCGGCGCCGTCCATGGATGCCGTGCGCATCGAAAACGAACTGAAGCTGTGCTTCAACCGGGCGGAACTGAACCCGGAGTATATCAAGACCCTGATCTTCGCCGCTGCCGCGGAGCGGTACAGAGAACTTCCGGACCCCGCTCCCAGGCAAAAAGGAATCGAGCGCGGCAGGCAGGCACAGGAGAACCCGCTGGATGGCAAGACGCTGTGGGACTTCTTCGATGTGGCCGTCTCAGCGGTCCGCATGGGGCAGAAGTGTCTGGAACTGGAGCTGGCGGCCAATGTGACCATCCAAACCAGAGAGGAGGAACCCGCATGAATGGAACCCCACAGGCGGCTGCCCCACGCAGAGTGACTGTCATTCCCGCTGATCCTCAGATGGCCCGGCAGGACATCCGCAAGAAGCATCTGCGGGTGGCCCCCTACTGCCGGGTATCCACCGACAAGGAGGAGCAGCTCTCCAGTTATGAGGCACAGATCGAATACTACACGGACAAGATCAACTCCAACCCGGACTGGACCATGGTGCGCCTGTACGCGGATGAGGGGATCACCGGCACCTCCGCCAAAAAGCGCAAGGACTTTCTGAAGATGGTGCGGGACTGCCAGAGGGGAAAGATTGACCTGGTCATTACCAAATCCGTGTCCCGGTTCTGCCGCAACACCCTGGACGGTCTGAACTATGTCCGCCGGCTGAAGGGATACGGTGTGGGGGTCTACTTCGAAAAGGAAAATGTGAATACCCTCTACATGGACAACGAGATGATCCTCACCTTTATGATGAGCCAGGCCCAGGCGGAGAGCGAGTCCCTCAGCGGGAATGTGAAGTGGGGCCACCGCAAGAACTTCCAGGACGGGAAGGTCTACTACAACTACAAGGGATTCCTTGGGTACCGGAAGGGGCCGGACGGCCAGCCGGAGATCGATCCGGAACAGGCCGCGGTGGTGCGGCGCATCTTCTCCCGGTATCTGCTGGGCCACAGCGTCCGGCAGATCGTCACGGACCTGATGGCGGACGGGATCAAGACCGCCACCGGGAAAGAGGTCTGGCACGACAGCGTGGTACAGAAGATGCTCCGCAACGAGAAGTACATCGGGGACGCCATCCTGCAAAAGACCTATATCGCGGACCTCTTCACCAAAGAAAAGCGGCTCAACAACGGTGTGCTGCCCAAATACTATATCCACGACTGTCACCCGGCCATCATCGACCGGGACACCTTTCAGAAGGTGCAGGAGGAGATGGCCCGGCGGTCCAGCCTGCGGAAGACCTCCTCCAAGACCAAGACGGAACTGGGAAAATACTGCGGCAAGTACGTCCTCAGTGAACTGCTGGTGTGCGGGGAGTGCGGCAGCCCGTACCGCAGAGCGGTGTGGACCCAGAAGGGCGTCAAGCGGGCGGTCTGGCGGTGCCAGAACCGGCTGGAACACGGCAGAAAACTCTGCAGGCAATCCCCCACCTGGGATGAGGCGGATCTCCACGGCGCGGTGGTTTCCGCTATGAACGAGCTGTTCCAGATGCAGGCGGCGAGGGACGAGCTGAAAGCCTCCCTCGCCGCTGCCTTGGCCGGCGAGGGGCCGGAGCCCAGCCTGCCGGCGGTGGAGGCCCAGATCCGCAGCCTCCAGGCGCGGCAACTGGAGATCTTCCAACTGATCGTGGGGGCGGGTGTGGACTGCACCGACTACGATGAGGAACTCCAGCAGGTGAACATGGCCAAGACCCGGCTGATGGAGCAGAAGGCGGAACTGGAGCGCACCCGGCAGACCGCCCCGGAGTTCGAGCGGAGAATGGAGGAACTGAACACTGCGGTGGATGGGAGCGGCGCGGCCCTTACGGACTTCGATGAACTGACCGTCCGGCAGCTGGTGAGCAATATCAAGGTGCTGGACCGGGACAGCCTCCTCATCCGGTTCAAGGATGGGACAGAACTTGTACGGCAGAAAGGGCCGGTGGTATGATGGAATACAGAGAAGTGTACTTTCGGATTCGCAGCGCCTATCAGTACGACAGCGGCTGGCCGGATAAGGGCGCCGAGCGCGCCTTCCGGGAGGAGAGCCGCGCGCTGTTTCAGACGGCGGGCTGGGTGCTGCACCCCGCCAGGGAGGAC
>ULIY01012529.1_pt1 | contig 13063 bp, 9 predicted proteins | sample 1950511 | NCBI WGS metagenome assembly ULIY01 (sample SAMEA4835453, study PRJEB28245) | human gut metagenome | biome: gut microbiome; material: fecal sample | place: Denmark | collected 2008
AAAAAGCCTGTCCATAATCTTGACATCAGCGCCGACCAATATTCCGGGCAATGATTGAAGTGTGGGTTGCAACAGGGTATTTGCCAGAGAAACCTATTGTTGAAAATTTGATCCGATTACATCGACCTGACATTGGCGGTAGCACAGTACCACGTCGAGCTAGTTCAGTTAACTCGATTATGAATTGGTTTATTACGCGAATACGGTAAAATTGTGGGAGCCGGGCTTTTAAGCTCGGCTTTTTTGTTGCGGATTAATGAAGAAAATGTATTTAGTTAACGGGGTGATCGTTTTATTAGTGAGTTTTGCTTTAATTTATGATCTAATTAAATAAAGACTATTTATATGGGGAGTAGGTATAGTTGTATGGATTTTTTTAGATCTACGGTTAAAAAGCAATCTGATTCTTGGATTTTCCCTAGTGGTAAGGGATTGACACTTAGTGGAATTAACGCAGCTGGAATCGATACGTTTTCTGATGTGCCAATAAATTCAATTACACGCGAAGGTATCCAGAACTCTTTGGATGCGAAGGATCTAGCTGTTGATGGACCGGTCGTGGTCAAATTCCAAAAACATGACATTCCGTCTAGCGATATTCCAGGTATCGAAGAGCTGAGAAATGAGGCTTTGCCTGCAATGCGATCAAAGTGGGATAGCTCAGAAACAGCACAAGATTTTTTAAACACATATGAAAATGTCATAAATGAAGCAACAGTTCCGGTACTTCAAATGAGCGATTTTAATACCAAAGGATTGGCGAACAAAAATTGGCAATCATTAATTTTTGTCGCAGGTGATTCAGTTAAAGATGACGAAGCATCAGCTGGAAGTAAAGGTATTGGAAAATTTGCGCCATTCGCAGCCTCCAATTTACGGATGGTTTTTTATCATTCAATTTCGGAAGGTGAAGGTGAGCGCAGTATTGGTGTGTCGCAATTAGTATCATTCGATAAGCCAGCAAAAGACGAAGTGACTCAGGGACCAGCCTATTACTCTGCCAAAATGGAAGGTACAAAGTATCTACCAATGAGCGGAGACTTGCCATTTGCGATTAATCGAAAGATAAATGAAAAAGGAACTGACCTTTTTGTAGTTGGCTTTAAAAATGATCCTAATTGGGAAGACCGAATTAAGATAGCGGTGCTTTCCAATTTTTTGATCTCTATTTGGGCAGGCGAATTAGAAGTTCATATTCAAGATGAAGTTATTAATAAAGACTCATTAGCAAGTTTATTTCAATATTTTGAAAAGCTTGAGAGTGACAATTCTCGTAAATCAGATGCGTTTAAGGTGACGGACGAGTACAAAGATGCTTTCCGTGCATTCGAAGTTTTGAATAGTCCTAAACGAATTGAATTACCATTACCTGAAAAAATGGTCAATGATTATGAGTTTATAGAATCGGCCAAGGATGCACATCTATATTTGGCAATTCTTGATGACACAAATCGAAAAGTTCTTCAGACTCGTAAGTCTGGAATGAAAATTAATTATAAAAATCACATCAGTGGATCAATAAACTTTTTTGGAATATTCCAGGCTACTGGACAGAAATTAAATAAGTTCCTCAAAGATATAGAAAATGCAAATCACGATGACTGGTACGTAGATAGAATTATCGATAAAAAGCTTAAAAAAGAGGCGACCAGCTTTTTAAAGGACCTGAATAGGTTTTACAAAGATTCGGTTGTTGATAATTTTTCTAATGCGAATACTGAAAGCATGGATGTGTTTGGTCTAAGCAGTATTTTGACGGTGCATCAAAATGGTTTGGAATCAGAAAATTCTGGCGAAGCTTCACTTGATAAAAAAATTACGGAACTGGTAATTAAGAAGCAAAAGAATAAAGTTAAGGTAGCTCAACCGAAACAAAAATCCAAAAAAGATGACAACGTCATTGGCGATGTATTTGGAGAACCAGATGATGATGAGGTAGAGAGCCCAGAGCCAACTAGAACACCGGATCGTAGAGATGAAGGAAGCGGAGTAACTAACACACCGGAAGAGCAACGTCAAAAGGCCCGCCGTGGAGCGGAATTAACTGAGATCGGGGTCCGCTTGATTGAAGTTGATGCGGAGAAGGGTGAGTACAAAATTAATATAAAGGCGCCCAGAGACCGCGCGAAAATTGAAGTTGAATTTCGAATTACGGGTGAAAACGGTTCAGACGAACTGGTCAAAATTAAATCAGTTGATATTCCTAATGCGGAAGAGCTCACGGAAAGCAGTGTTCTTATCAACAATGTGAAAAAGAATGAGATGATACGCGGATCTGTAACCATTGATTTTGGCACGCGAGTTCGGTTAGGAGGTAAAACATATGAAATTAAGTAATAATTCGTTTCCTTATCCGGTATTAAGCGCTTCTGATTCCCTTAGCTTTGAAAATGAATTCGTATTTGGAGATAGTTTTAGCGTAGATGTATCCCAAGAACAGGTTGGACAGTACGACTTTGAACTTGTGATCCAATACAAACTAAAAAATGACGATCTTCAAAAAATGATAAATGATGGTACCGCGTTGGTACTGGCGCATCTTGAAAGCAGTTTAACTTCGTATCGAAAGGCGATTCCATTTCCCGAAAATAAAGACACGCTTCGCTTAAGCGTTGACGCGGAATCTGTCACTAAGAACATTGAGCTAACTGTTTTGGTCGTCGCAAGAATTGATATTCCAGAGTATATGAATTCGGGATTTAATCCTGAGCTTTTTGGTGAGGATTATGTTGTAAAAAACATTATGCGCGGAGATATTTTGGCTTTCGAGCCAACAGTGGAGATTGAACTTCAAATGGAGGACTCTGCACCGAAGAGTGTGCAAACCTTCATTAAAGTATCAAAATCAAAGAATAAGAGCATGACTGTGAACCTTGATGGTGAATCTATTCGGATTGAAATTCCTGAAGCGGCATATAAGATATACGCACAAATGCAGAATGCGAAAGAAGTTAAAATTGCAAACTTCTCTTTGTTGATTCCTGCGTTGATGATAGCTGTTGATGACATCAAAGATGAGGGGTCTACGAATGGTGATTATCTTTGGTATAAGGAATTGTCCATGTATATTTTCGAGTCTTTGAAATACAGCGATAGTAAGTTGGAAAACACTTCTTCTCTAGTAGTTGCGCAACAATTACTGAATAATCCAATTATTCCGGCGTTTGAAGTATTTAATGAGGTTGATGAGTGATGAATATACCTATTGTTTCTAATAACTTTTTAGAAGAGTTTGATACGAATTTTGATACCGACATGCTTGATTTATACAAGCTGCAAAACACGTTAGAAATTCAAAATGTCATGAATAAAGAAGGAAATGTTTTCCGAACAAAAAAAGAGTATGAGAAGCATGAGTTGCTGTTGCCAGAAACTAGCGAGTATGACAACGCGTATGAAAACATTGTGAGTTTACACTCGCAGTTAAGAAATTTAACGCCCGTAGAAGCGACAGATCCTCGAATTTGGGTTGCTTTGGAAAATACTGATTTTTTGGATTATCATTTGCGCGTGTTGAAGGTGATGGATTTTAAAGCTGGAAAACAAGAATCTTCAATTAAGAGCCGCTCAAGTTTTATTGTGAACGGACATAAAAGATCGTTAGCGATAAATAACTTAGCTTCACTATGGTGGATAGGGCATGTTTTTTATGATCCAGAACATGAAGATCCGTATCATTTTGTTAAGCTTTTTACACAAACTGATTTTAGAGGGAATTTTGTTGCGCTTTCGTCAAGTAATGTAATTGATAGTGATCACATACGATTGGGTATATTTGATGCTGTGTTTGAGCTGATTCAAGATGGAAAAATTTCTCAGAACAGAAAGGCATTTTCTGAAGCTAATAAGATTATGAATATGATTGGCGGGATTAGATTGTTGGATCTTCTATCACGTAAAGAAGTGTATGAGTACGTATTAAAAAGCTTGCCTACCCAGCTTGAGTCTAAGAGGAGATGATTAAATGGCGGAACAATTCTTACAATCATTAACGGTAACTCTAAAACAGTATCTGTCTTTGGATACCGGTCAGTATATGATCCCATTTTCTCAAAGACCATACGAATGGACAGAGGTGCAGGTTGAACGATTATTTAGGGATCTCACATCGCTTGGATTACCAGGAGCATATGAAACGAAACACGTATTGAATTTCTTCACATTCTCAAATGAAGAAGAAAAGCTAAAACTGTTTGACGGGCAGCAACGTACAGTGACGACGCTGATGATCTATGCTGAAGGATTAAGACTATCTGTCGAACGCGGAGAACTTAATGTTAAATTTGCATCGAAAAAGTATCAAAACTATATCAGTGACGAAGATGAAAATGGAACCGTTACACCAAAAGTGGTGTTCGATAAAGGTGAGGTTACTGATGAGTTTTATAAGCTAATTGACTTTGAAAATGACTATCTAGTAAAAGAACATGAAGGTCTCGATTTGTCGATCAGGTCATTTATAAGAAATAGGCTGAAAATTCAACAGTTGTGGCGTGAAATAGTTTCGGATGATCCCGACGTTGTAGTGAAAGAGATACTGAGCCGATTTTTAGAGTCGACCTATTTAATTGAAATTATCGCTACAACAGAAGAAGTAGCACAAAGAATGTTTGAGACACTTAATAACACGGGTAAAACGTTAGAATCATATTATGTGTTGAAAAACGATTTAGTATCAAAACTGGGCGAATCGGTAGTAAGAGAAAAATGGAATAAATTGGATGACCTATTAGGTGACTTAGATCGCAGAACATTCTTAGGTACTGTGGCCACGCTGTTTGCTGGAAAAATAGACAAACAAAATGTGTTAGAGTCAATCTATACTTCGTACGAGGGCGGCATATCGATAGGACTGTTGGATGCGCTATTGGAAATAGCAGTTGCATACGATAAAGCAATAAATCCAAACCAGATGGAAATATCAAATGTCATAGAGCGAGATGAGTATAATTACACCATTGATTCTTTGAGAGATGTGTTTGGACTAAAGCAACAAACGCCAATGCTGACTGCGATGATCCTTAGCAATTACTCTACTTCTGATGAAATAGCGGTCTTAAAGAAAGTAAAAAGTTTGGCGGTACGGCTATTGTTCTTTAAGGAAGGTCGTGCAAATAGTTTTGAAAATCCGTTGGCTGAAATGGCACACGCCGTGTATGAAGATAAAATTCCAGTGAAAGAAATTTTTAATAAACTGCAAGAAGGTGGATTAAATATTTCGGATGATAGTTTACGCAGTGTAATTGTGGATAGAGAAATAACGACACCTTCTGCAAGAAAAAAAGCTAAATTTGTGTTTAAAGAGCTTTACAATCAAGAGTTGGCAAAAAATCAATCGGAAACTATGCTGCCTAACAATCTTCAGAAGATACATTACGAGCATATCTTGCCTGAAAAGCCAAAGTCGGGTAGTGAGTGGATGAAAGATTTTCCAGATGACACCACGCGTGAACACTTAACAAAAACTTTGGGGAATGCGACGTTGCTTATTGGATCTAAGAATGAAAAATTAGGAAATAAAGAATTCTCAGATAAACGCGAAATATATAAGACGAGCTCTTTGATCGAAAATAGAAGACTTGCCGAGAATAAGCGATGGACTGCTAAAGAAATAAAGAAGCGTTCAGTACTTTTGGCTGAGCAATTCGTAAAATTGTACAAGTAAACTTTGATCATTTATTGCAGCGAATCAATTTGATTCGCTGTTTTTTTCTAAATAAAATGTACACCATGTTAAATGTCTATTGGGGTGTTATATTAATGGTGTTAACATTTTTGTTTGGGGAGAATTAAAAATGAAAGTATATCTAGTCGCGCAGAATGCTAGTCATGATATTGAAAACGAGTATAACTTTTTGTGGTCACCGAAGTTAACCAAATCGGGTGGACGCAACCTGGGATATGAAAATATGAAGCAAGTCAGAAAAGGGGATGTGATTTTGTACTCGTTTGATCAGGCGATAAAGGGGATAAGCGTTGCTGTAGACGATGTTTACTCTGCTGACCGACCTGATTTTTTAGGATTTGATTCTGATGGGAAATGGGATCCTGATGGTTGGCGCGTGGATGTATCGATGATTCCGGTTGATTTTTCACTACGAAACGACCGAGATTATTATGGTAGGGATGACAGCCAAGTGTTTCAAAAGAACGGCCAGTTAAATCAAAGGTATCTAAGTGTAGTTGGGGATGCCTTGCTTGATTTTTTCAAGCAAAAAATTCCCCAGTTAAAACGTGTTTTGGATAATCAGGAAGTGGAAGAAAGAGGGTCATGGCAGGAACTGAAGGACACTGATTTCTCGTTAAATGAACAAGCGGACTTTGATATAGATGAATTATCCGCTGATAATTTACCTGATTATAATAATGATGCTAAAGCGATCATTGGGTTTATTGGTGAACAGGCAGCAGTGAAATATTTAAAGTCAAAATATCCTGATGCAAAGGTAAAAGGGTGCTCGCTAAATCTTGATAGTAAAAACGGTAATGATTCTTTAGGATATGACATTGAGGTTAAGTTTAATAACCAAGAGAAGTGGTTTGTTGATGTAAAGACTACTACAGGAAAGTCTGATATGTTCTATCTATCTGAAAATGAATATCAAACTGCTTTGAACCTAGAAAATGAAGCGAAGAAAAACTACTTTATTCTGCGAATTTCAAAATTAAACAAAGATAACCTTTCAGGGGATGTCCAAAAATTAAGTGTGAATGACTTGAGACTAGAAGTAAATTCTTACAGGGCGTTTATTAAGTAATTAAAGTGTTTCCACTTACTTTCCACCATTGACCACCCCGGTCGCCTTCTGTATACTGCGGTATCAAGAAAACTAACTCGGGGTAGCTAGCATGGCTTTTAAGATTGCCGTATTTGGGGTGCGCGACAATGAGGTGCCGTACTTCCATGACTTAAACAAGTACAACTATGACCTAACGTTGGTGACGGAGAATTTGTCTTTGGCCAACGTGGATAAGGTAGACGGGCATGATGCTGTGTTGGCGCGTGCAAACTGCGCCTTGCAGGCTGACATGTTGCAAAAGCTGTCAGAACATGGCATTAAGTATGTCTTCACACGAACGGTTGGGCACAATCACATTGATTTGCATGTTGCCAAGGAATACGGCATTACAGTGGCTTACGTGCCTAGCTACTCACCATATGCGGTGGCTGAGTTGGCATTTACGCTAGCTTTGATGCAATAACGTCAAACAACCTTAGCTGTTGCGAATGCAGCCAAAGGACGATTCCAAGTGCTACCACAAATGTTTGCGACGGAACTACATGACTTAACGGTTGGTATTATTGGTACTGGCCGTATCGGACAAGCCGAAGCAGAATTGTGGCGTGGGGTTGGCGCAACGGTACTTGGTTATGATGTTTATCAAAACGACAAGGCCAAGGAGCTACTAACATATGTGTCTGAGAATGAGCTGTTAGCGAAGTCCGACATTGTCTCACTTCACGTGCCACATTTTCCAGGCAAGAACGATGCCTACTTTGACGCATCATACGTTGCGAAGATGAAGGACGGGGCTGTGTTGGTCAATACGGCGCGCGCAGAAATCACAGATCAAGATGCGATTCTGGCTGGCGTTGAAGTTGGGAAGTTACGTGGCTTTGCGACTGACGTGATTGCTGATGAGCGTCACTACTTTGGTAAGAACTTCCAAGGTGAATCGACTGGTAATGCGACGGTTGATAAGATGATGGCCTTGTATCCGCAAGTCATTGTGACACCACACATGGGGTCATACACAGAAGAAGCGTTGATGGACATGATTGCCATCAGCTTTGAGAACTTTAACGACGTCCTAACGACGGGGACGTCACGTAATTTAGTTGAAGTTTAATAATGATCGAAAGCAGGTTCCGTTTTGGAACCTTTTTTACTTTTTGTTCGTTTTAATCATGATTTAGCTATGTTAATATAGACGAAACGAATTAAAAGACGAACGTTGTTTATTAAGGGGAGAATGAAATGACTGAAAAAGTGTACTTTAGCCATGATGGTGGTGTTGATGATTTGGCATCTTTGTTGATGTTGTTGTCATACGAGGAACAAGGCCTAATTGAACTAGTTGGTGTAGGGGTTGTGCCGGCTGATTCATACTTGGAGCCTGCTGTTACAGCAACGCGCAAGATTATCAACCGTTTCTCAACGCACCACGACTTGTTGGTGAGTGCATCTGATGCAAAGTCGAGTGATCCATTTCCAAAGGAGTGGCGCATGGATTCATTCACGGTTGATGCATTGCCAATCTTGAATGAATTTGGTGAAGGGGACACTGAGTTGTCATACAACACTGCGGCCGATGACTTGGCCTCAATCTTGGCGGAAGCGACAGAACCAATCACGTTGGTCTTCACCGGTCCAGTGAGTGACCTGGGAGCTGTCCTACAACGTGACCCAAGTTTGTCAGCGAAGATCGACCGCCTGGTTGTGATGGCTGGTACGTTTGGCGTTGGAAACATCGCTGAACCTGAGCAAGACGGTACGGCCGAATGGAACGTATTCTGGGACCCACAAGCTTTCAAGATTGTCTTTGATTCAGACATCAAAATTCAAATGGTTGGGTTGGAGAGTACCCACGAAGTACCGTTGACGCCAGCTGACCGTTTGCGTTGGGCGAAGTTGCGTTCACACCCAGTGATGGACTTCGTCGGCCAAGCATACGCAACGGTGCCAGTATTGACACACTTCGAGACGAACTCAACGTACTTCTTGTGGGACGTGTTGACGACAGCCTATGCACAAAAGCCGGAGTTGGTGGAAACGAAGATGATGAACGTCGACGTAATTCCAACTGGCCAGAGCCGTGGCCGTACGTTCGAAACGCCAGAGGGACGCGAAATTGAATTTGTGTACCACGTTAACCACGACGCTTTCTTCACGTTCTTTGAAGAGACGATGATGGCAATGAAGCATTATTAAACACCAAACCACTGAATCAAACCGATTCGGTGGTTTTTAAGTGCTTATTTTTTACCATTGTAAACCGCTATCTAAAAGGCTACACTAGACTTAAATTAGAAAAAGGTGAAAATGATATGAGTGAAATCACACAAGAACAATTAGCGTATTTCAAAGAAGCAGTGGCGGTTAGTCCAAAGGCTGATGCGCTACGCAATGCGGTAACGACGAACGGTATTTTGCAAGCAGCGCGCGATAACCGTCGCGCTGGTGAATTGACGCCTGTCTTTAGCGTTGACCTAGAAAGCTCACCAGTTGCGAACCAATTACAATCTGGTCGTTGCTGGATGTTCGCCGCATTGAACACGATGCGTCACGATATGAAGGCATTGTACGGTTTGCCTGGGGACTTCGAGTTGTCACAAAGCTATACGTTCTTCTGGGACAAGTTGGAGAAAGCAAACTACTTCTACAACAACATCGTGGCTACGGCTGAGCAACCAACGACTGATCGTGAAGTCGCCTTCCTGTTACAAATGCCACAGCAAGATGGTGGCCAATGGGACATGATGGTCGGTTTGATTGAAAAGTACGGTGTCGTGCCACAATCTGCTTACCCAGAATCACAAGCATCATCACACTCAGCTGACTTCAACCGTTTGTACAATGCGAAGTTGCGTAAGGATGCCATCACGTTGCGTCGCATGGTGACGGAGCATGCAACCGAAGAGCAAATCGCGCAACAAGTTGCCCAATTTGGTCGTGAGAACTACCACATCTTGTCATTGACGTTCGGTGAGCCACCAGTAACGTTCAACTTCTCATACCGTGACAAGGACAATAACTTCCACAGCGATGCTAACATTTCACCAAAGGATTTCTATGCAAAGTACATTGGTTGGGATTTGAGTGAATACGTTTCAATCATTAACGCCCCAACAGCTGACAAGCCATTCAACCAAACTTACGGTGTGAAGATGCTTGGTTCAGTGGTTGGCGGACGCGAAGTAAAGCACTTGAATTTGGACTTGGCAACGTTCAAGGACTTGGCGGTTAAGCAATTGTTGGCTGGTGAAAACGTTTGGTTCGGTGTCGACATGGGACCTAAGTTGGACCGCACGGCTGGTTTGATGGATACGAAGTTGTACAACGAAGATGATTTGTTTGATGTCGACTTCAGCATGACGAAGGCTGAACGCTTGGAGTTTGGTGATTCATTGATGACCCACGCCATGGTTTTGACGGGTGTTGATTTGGTTGATGGCAAGCCAACGAAGTGGAAGGTCGAAAACTCATGGGGTGACAAGAACGGTCACAAGGGTTACTTCACGATGTCAGACGAGTGGTTCGACGAATTCACATACCAAGTTGTGATCAAGAAGGAGCACTTGCCAGCTGAGTTGCGTGATATTTACGAGAACACAACGCCATACGAATTGGCACCATGGGATCCAATGGGTGCCTTGGCATAATAGATTGTTTAGGAACGGTGCCTGTAGTGGGTGCCGTTTTTATTTGCTAATGATTTCAAAACCAAAACGAAGCGCCGATTTTGTATTCGTCCTATTATGAAATGAAGAGAATACAGAAGAGGGAGCAGTATGGAACGCGTCTTTTTAAATATTAACCAGACGAATCGAGAATTAAATCGCAAAATTAAGCAGTATCTCAAGCAACAAACGGTCCGTGGGCAGGTCCGTGATTTACGTGTGTTGGCCCGTGCGTTGACCGATGTGACATTGTTAGTGCCGGTTACAGTGAGCGATAGTGACCGACGAACATCGTCATCAGGGTATACGTATGTGATTGGCACCCCTGATGTGCAACGACAACAGGGTTACACAGTACGTGATGACGGCCGCTACTTGGTGCTGTATACGGATTTGGCTAAAAGTCGCGCAGGGCATCGTGAACCCAATACGATGCAAGTTCAGATGCCGTTTGTTTTGCAGAAATTGGGCAATGCCAAAAATTTGGCCGGCATTATTTTGAATCCAGGTACGGATGATGTTGTTTTGCCAAAAGCATTGTTGGCAGAAGAGTTAGACGGTAGTGACACGGGTGCCGTAACTGGGACCGTAGCGGATGACCTACCAATTCAAGCCCCAGAACAAGTGGCACCACCAATTGGTGTCGTAGCAGTTGGGTTACGTTTGAATGAGTTGAGTCGCTTGAACGAAGAACTGGAAACGTTCCGTTCGAAGACTGAACGCCGCATTGATCGATATGCGCGTCAGACATGGAACTTTGTCGCAGTCGTTGTGTTAGTAACTTTGACCTTGCTGGCTGTTCCAGCATTGGGGAGGCGTGGCTTATTGCCAACAGTCATTTTGATTGTGCTGGCTTTGATTGTGGGGCGCATTATACCCGTCAGCGCAACAACCCGACAAAAAGCAAAAACACGCGTATACGAAAAAGAACGCGCATTGGTGCGGATGATTGCGCTAGAAGATGAAATTGCACGTTTATCATTCAATACGGATGATAATCAGCAACTAGATGATGCAGCTGATTATGGCACCGATGACTTGGATTACATTAATCAGGATGTGCGCAACACAAACTTGGTGCGACTGCTGGGTTACTTCAGCGCCGCAACTGAGCCAGATGAAAAGGAATATCTGCTGGGTGAGATTGATAAGCAGTTGAAAAAAGCCTTGTTTGTGCAACCAATATTTTCTGAGAGGCACGTCATTGAACGAGATGTTCTAGGCCGGCCATATTTAGCTGACGATGAACCTTGGATTAACGAGTTTATCGGTGATGGTGAAGGTAATTTGTATTTGCATCTGTACTTAAAAACCAGAGATGCAATTAAAGCTGATCGGGAAATTTTGACGATACGTCGTGCTGATTGGATTTCGTATATGATGAACGTCAACCCACAATTGGTGGGGGTTGCATTTGAAATTCCTGGCGAAACGGTTGTATTTGATCGCGAAGATTTATCGCAGCTACATTACGAGCCAAACTACAATCGTAAGGTGCCAACATCGTACTTCATGCCTGGTGACCTTGATGCAGTTAAGAAACCGGAGCAAAAGCCACAACCGAAAGCTGGTTGGTTTGCGAATGTAGCCAGGTCAGATATTGATTGGTCAGGCTATGCTTTAGCAATGTTGATTGCGTACGCGATTGGCTGGTGGCTGATGTACAGTAATAAATTCCAAGACGGCCTAAAAGTAGTGATGGTGGCACTGGGGTTGGGTCTGGTCTTCTTCTTATTTACATTGGACATTAACCGTTATCGAAAGAAATACAACATTACCGATAGAATCGCACAGAAAAATGACGGCTGGCGTCATATGTTGGGGTGGTTTACCGGGGCGATATACATTGCACCGATTGCTTATGTGTGGCAGCCAACCTTTGATATGCTACAGATTTACATGGTCTTGCTGGGATCATCAGCGTTTATGGCTGCGATTTTGATTGTTGTCGGACTATCTGAGGCGCAGAATAACAACAAATAGTCGAACGAAACATCTTGGTGAAACACTGAGATGTTTTATTTTTTGCCATTCCATAAAATATTCGAGATTTACAAATCCGTTTGTCTAACGTTAGACTGAGCTTGTTAAATAAATCATGAATAAATCTTCGGGGCAGGGTGAAATTCCCGACCGACGGTGATGGCGTATGCCTCAGTCCGTGACCCGCAAAGCTAGTTTAGCGATGCGGTTGATGCAGTGTGAATCTGCAACCGACAGTAAAGTCTGGATGGGAGAAGATATCAATCTTTGTATTAGTGCACACTTTTTTCAGTGGCCTAGTACGCTTTTTGCGATACCTCAAACAATAACTACGCTCCGGCATGATGGTCACCATCATGCCGGTTTTTTATTCCCGGAGTAGTTAGGGGAAGATATGGATGATTTAACAATGATGCAATTGGCGGTGGCAGAAGCTGAAAAAGCCGCACCCAAGGAGACATGGACTAACCCGCGGGTTGGCGCGGTGATTGTCAAAAATGGTGTGGTGTTAGCGACGGGCTATCATCACCAATTTGGCCAGGCGCATGCGGAAGTGGATGCCATGCAGCAGGTGCCCAACTCAGCTGATTTAAAGGACGCCACAATGTACGTCACGCTCGAGCCTTGTGCCCATATTGGTAAAGTTGGCGCGTGCGCCGATGCGATTGTGGCAGCTGG
>ULIY01034587.1_pt1 | contig 13021 bp, 8 predicted proteins | sample 1950511 | NCBI WGS metagenome assembly ULIY01 (sample SAMEA4835453, study PRJEB28245) | human gut metagenome | biome: gut microbiome; material: fecal sample | place: Denmark | collected 2008
TTATCAGGATAGAACGACTTGTCCATATCAAGCATAATACGCTTGTGGATTTTAGCGGGAGCATCTCCTTTTGGAGTGAATGACTTGATTGTGCCGTCCTCGTTATATGTTACATCATAGAGTGCAGGAACATATACACCCTCAATTTTAGACGAGAGTTCAAGAAACTCCTGTTTTGATTTACCCTCGGCTCTGCACTTTCTGAAAAGTTCAATAACCTCAAGGTCAACCTCTTCACCCTCACCGATGAAGAAAATATCGACAAAATCTGCAATCGGCTCGGGGTTGCAGGCACACGGTCCGCCTGCAACTACTATGTTTTTAAGTTCTTTTCTGTCACAGCTTTTAATCGGCACACCCGAAAGCCTGAGCATATTGAGCATATTTGTAAAGCTGAGTTCATACTGAAGAGTGAAACCGATAAAGTCAAAATCGGACACGGGATCTCCGCTTTCAAGCGCATAAAGCGGAATATTGTGTTTTATCATCTCTTCTTCCATATCAACCCATGGGGCAAAAACTCTTTCGCACCAAATGTACGGCACAGCGTTCATAAGGCTGTAAAGAATTTTCATTCCGAGATGGGACATACCTACTTCATAGGTATCGGGAAAGCAGAAGGCAAATCTGAAATCTACTTTCTTTTTATCCTTGATTACTTCGTTGAGTTCACCGCCGACATATCTTCCCGGCTTTTGAACTTTCAGAAGTAATTTTTCAACTTCTTTGCTGACCATAGAAATCCTCCGTCAGTAGTATCTGTTGTTTTTACATAAAAGTGACGCAATGAGATACGCACACACAAACAACAGCGAAAAATTATATTTTGAATTTAGCAAAACCATAAAGCCGAGTACCGTCAGCGGAAAAAGAATTATAACAGCAGTTATATTTATGATTCTTTCGGCTGATTTTTCCGAGAATTTTCTGCACAGAATAACATACATAAGCTGTCCGCCGTCAAGCGACATAACCGGCAGCATATTAAAAAGTCCCGTGCAAAGGTTCGCCATGGCAATCGGCAATAAAAATTCACTATTACATAAGTATAACAGATAAAACAGAATAAAACAAATGAAATTGACTAAAGGTCCGAAAAAAATTATAAAAATGTTCTGACGGGTTGTGTTTAACTGCCTTGAAGAGTTGGTAATCTTGATTTCAAACAGCGAAATTTTGATTTTATCAGGCGGAGATTTGCAAATGAGCATTGCAAAAAGATGACCGCACTCATGAATAATCACAGCCATAACGCAACATAGAAATCCTAAAAATATATTCAGTATCACACATATTGCTCCAAGACAAACGAGTGAATACGAAACCGTAAAATCAATGTTCAGCAGACGAAACTTCATCGCTTGTTGCAGTAAACAGGTTTGATAAATCTATTTTATTATCGCCCGTATCAAAAACAACGGATTTTTCAAGGTTTGAATAGTACCATTCCCGTGTTGCGGCATAGACCTCACCGCCGAATAAATTAAGCAAAAAAGCCACAAGAGCTATAATAATACAACACACAAGTTGAATCGTTATCACAAGCTGTTTCGGAGAATTTTTCTTTTCATCACTATTTTCAGCCGATAAAGAGTTCACATCCTCCTCATCTGAATCAAGCTCCTCCGATACCTTAGGGTATTCCGAATATGAAACAGATTTCCAGTCATCGTCATATGTAATGGTATTTCTGTTATCATTATTTTCTGTCAAAAAAATCACCTCAATGCAATATATGCAATGAGGTGAACAAATTTAACTGCGTCATTCAATCTTTTGGTCAAGTCTTTTAAAATCGCCTTTTGTAAGGTTGACAAAAAATGCAATTGCAAGCATTAACGAGAAAAATTCCGCAATCGGGAAAGCATACCATACGGCTGTATAATCAAACACCATAGAAAGCACCCACGCAATCGGAAGAATGAGTACAAGCTGACGACAGAATGACATAATAAGACTGCGCAGTCCCTTTCCGACCGCCTGAAAAAGTGTTGTAAAGATAATGCCGGCAGCAGCAGGAATAAAGCAAAGGCTTATGATTCTGAATGCAGGGACACCGATGTCCATAATATCCTGTGTGCCACCAAACATAGCAATAAGCTGTTCGGGGATTGTCCACATAAGAATTGTGCCGACCGCCATAATAATTACGCCAATGATGATGCCGCGCTTTAAAGCGGAATACATTCTCTTTTTCTTTCTTGCACCGTAGTTATAACCGATAATCGGCATTACGCCCTGATTGAGTCCGAAACAAGGCATAAATACAAAGCTCTGTAATTTATAATATATACCGAGAACAGTAACGGCAGCCTCCGAAACAGCAAGAATTGCATTGAGTCCGATAATCATAACGGAACCTATTGACTGCATAATTACAGACGGAAAGCCTACAACATAAATAGATTTCAATGTGGAACCATTCAATTTGAAATGTTTGAACGAAACTTTAACTTCGTTATTCTTAAAGAAAAGAATGCAAAGGCAGAAAACCATACCGCAGAATTGACCGAATACAGTAGCAATTGCCGCACCGAGAACGCCCATTTCAGGGAAAATTCCTATACCGAAAATCAGGAGCGGGTCAAAAATAATATTTACAATTGCACCGAAAAGCTGGGATAACATCGGGAATATCATATTGCCTGTTGCCTGAAGCGTTTTTTCAACCATAATCTGTACAATTGAAAAGAACGAGAAGCAAAGTACAACCGTCAGATACTGGATTCCGTAATTTACAATAGCCTCATTCTGCGTGTACATTGCCATAAACGGGCGAACCGCAAAAAGTCCGAGCAATAAAAATATTACATAATTAAAAATACAGGTTACAAAACCGTGAGTTGCTCCGTCGTTTGCCTGAACAAAATTTTTCTCACCTAATTTTCTTGAAACAAACGAGTTTACACCGACTGCCGTACCGGCTGCAAACGCAATCAAAAGCATTTGCAGAGGATACGCAAGCGAAGTTGCGGTCAGTCCGTCTGCGTCATAGTTGCCGATAAAAATACTGTCAACAACATTATACATTGCCTGAATTGTCATTGAAAAAATTGCAGGCAGACTCATTGTTAGAATTAGCCTTGTCATTGGCATAGTTCCCATTTTGTTTTCATGGGGCTTTACTGAATTTTCCATATTTCCCATACTGATTCCTTTCTTATTCGCATACATATAGTTAGTTGATCTTTCGTATCTTCCTGTAAATCCAAAATGCAACAAGCATTACAGCCGTACCAAGCAACACACCGAAAAAGTCAATCCACATATCGCTTACCTGTCCCGATCTTCCCTCAATCCCAAGCTGAATTGTTTCATCAACAAAACAGGTAAACAGTCCGATAGAAACGGTGTAGGGTACAAATTTTATCGGCTTGATTCGGTCAAATGAATAGGCACATGAACAGAGCAATGCTCCCAGAACGGTATATTCCGTAAAATGAGCAATCTTTCTGATTATGTGGTCCGAAAGATTCGGATCGATTCCGAAAAATTTCAAAATTACTGTGACAAAATCAAGGACGCTTTCACTCTCTTGTGCCGACTCAACTGACGGCATTGAAGAATGAATAAACGCAAATGCAATCACTGACGCGGTCAAAACAAACATAATTATTCTGAATCGCATTGAACAGGAATTCGTTTTCATCAAATCACTCCATAATATATTTTACAGATTATTCAGTCAATGTCAACTTTTGAATAATTATTTATCATAATGTACAAATAAATCAAATTTTAAGGCTTTATTATGGAAGATTTTATCTTGCTCAAATATTGAAAAAAACTTTTAAATCTGTTATACTTATCAGGTATTGGCAAAATATAATTTCTAAGGAGCAAATATGTGGTATTTAATAGTATTTTTTATTTCAATGGTTCCGATAGTAGAAATCAGAGGTGCTGTGCCTGTTGCGGTTGCAAATGACTTAAATCTTTTTTGGACATATGTAATCTGCATTTTAGGCAATATGCTCCCGGTTCCGATTATCTACCTCTTTGCAAGAAAGGTTCTTGTTTGGGGTTCTGACAAGAAGTTTATCGGCAGATTCTTTTCTTTCTGTCTTGAAAAAGGCGAAAAAGGCGGCAGAAAACTTGAGGCAAAAGCAGGCAACGGAATGTTTGTTGCACTCATGCTTTTCGTAGGCATTCCTCTTCCCGGCACAGGCGCATGGACAGGAACACTTGCAGCAAGTATTCTTGACCTCGGATTTAAGAAAAGCGTTATAGCCGTTATGTGCGGTGTTGTTATCGCAGGTATTATAATGGGTATCGGTTCGGTACTTGTTGCAAACGGAATCAACTTTATTTTTGCTCCGTAAATAATTTTGGGCAGCACATCGCTGCCCTTATTTTTTGGTGAATTTATAAAATGGAAAAGAAAAATATATATGATGCAATTATAATCGGCGGCGGTGCATCGGGACTTATGTGTGCAATCACAGCAAAGAAACATGACCGTTCAAAGAAAATTGCAATAATCGAAAAAAATGACAGATTAGGCAAAAAGCTGATGTCAACAGGCAACGGCAGATGTAATCTGACAAATCACTGTATATCCCCCGATAAATATGTCGGTTCTTTCAAAAAGCAAAGCGAGAAAATTTTTGAAAGATTCAGCGGTGATAAAATGGCGAATATTTTTAAAGATTTAGGTCTTTTAAGCTTTCACGATAACGAGGGCAGATATTACCCGATAAGCAAACACGCCGCATCTGTTCTGGACGTTCTGCGCTTACAGGTTGAAACACTTGGAATAGATGTTTTCACAAAACAGAATGTCAATTCTATAAAAAAAGTTACAAACGGTTTTAAAATTTCGTCTGATGACAGCAAGAAAAAGTACGATTTCATATGTAACAAGCTTGTGATTGCAAACGGTTCAAAAGCCGCACCTAAGCTTGGCGGAAACGCAAGTGCAATTGATTATCTTAAAAATTTCGGCCATAAGGTTGTTTCGTTCTCCCCTGCTTTATGCCCTGTTAAGGTTAAAAGCGATGTTTTGAAAACATTAAAAGGTCTGAGGGTTACAGGCGAGGCACGGCTATACGGTGAAAAAGAGCAGCTTGTCAAAGCCGAAACCGGAGAAATTCAGTTCACTGAAAATTCTTTATCAGGAATTTGCGTGTTCAATCTTTCATTGTTTGCTAAACCGAACGACAAAATAGTGCTTGATTTATTGCCCGATTATTCGGAAAATGAGCTGATTAAAATAATCAGACAACATATATCATTGTTTTCTGATTTGCCGTGTGAACAGCTTTTGACAGGGATTTTTCAGAAGAGAATTGGACAGACAATTCTGAAAATCAGCCGAGTTGATTTGTCAAAGATTTGTTCCAAGCTTTCAAAAGACGAAGTATCAGGAATTTGCAAAACAATAAAATCGATGTCATTTACAGTAAGCGGAAAAGAAGATTTCTCACACGCACAATGTGCTTTGGGCGGTGTTTTAGGCAAAGAAATTGACGAAAACACTATGATGAGTAAAATTGTGAAAAATCTTTTTATATGTGGTGAGGCGATTGACCTTTGCGGTGAATGCGGAGGATTTAACCTTCATTTTGCATTTGCCGGAGGAATTATTGCAGGAGAAAATTTATGATCAGAGTGAACAATATACATTTAAACCTTGACTACGATGATAAATCGGTTTGCAAGGCAGTTGCCCAACAGCTGAGGATTGAAGAAAAATCCATAAAAAGCTGTAAGATTTTTCGCAGATCGGTTGACGCAAGAAAAAAGGACAGTATCTACTTTCTTACAACCGTTGACGCTGAACTTAATATCAACGAGGATAAAGTCTGCAAAAAGTGCGGTAACGCTCAAATTGCGAGAAAGTATGAATATAATCAGATGAAATTTGGCAATGCGCCCTCCCCCATTGTTGTCGGAGCAGGTCCGGCAGGATTGTTTGCGGCACTTATTCTGGCAAGAAGCGGTGCAAAGCCAATTCTTATTGAAAGAGGTCGTGATGTTGATAGGCGAACTGCCGATGTGAACAGGTTCTGGACAAGCGGTCAGCTTGACATAACTTCAAATGTTCAGTTTGGTGAAGGCGGTGCGGGAACATTTTCTGACGGCAAACTGAATTCAGGTACAAAAGATATAAGACAACGCAAGGTGCTTGAAGAATTTGTAAGCCACGGCGCACCCGATGAAATTCTCTATAACGCAAAACCGCATATTGGAACGGATATGCTAAAAGGAACAATAAAAAATATCCGCAACGAGATTATTGAACTCGGCGGAATGGTTATGTTTGAAACGAAGCTTGTTTCAATGGCTTTTAGTGATAACAAGCTGAAATCTATAACCGTTGAAACGGCTAACGGCGATGAAATTATAGAAACAGACAATGTTATTCTTGCAATCGGTCACAGTGCAAGGGATACTTTTGAGATGCTTTATGATTTAAAGTTGCCGATTGAGGCAAAGCCTTTCTCGGTAGGAGCAAGAATCGAACATCTTCGTGAAAAAGTTGACAAGGCACAATACGGCAGGTTTGCGGGCAATAAAAAACTCGGCTCGGCAAATTATAAGCTAAGTACGCACCTTGATAACGGACGGGGTGTGTATACATTTTGTATGTGTCCCGGTGGCAAGGTCGTCAATGCATCAAGCGAAGAAAACAGACTTTGCACCAACGGTATGAGTGAATTTGCTCGAGATGCCGATAATTCAAATTCAGCGTTGCTTGTAGGAATAAACCCGGATGATTATGAATCCGACCATCCGCTTGCCGGAATGTATTTGCAGAGAAAGCTTGAATCAAAAGCATTCGTTGCCGGCGGTGAAAATTATAATGCACCCATACAAAGAGTTGACGATTTTCTTAATAACAGAAAATCAACTCACCTTGGTGATGTAAAGCCGAGTATCGGTCCGAATTATGAGTTTTCAAATCTGAACGAGATTTTGCCTGAATATGTCAGCACTTCAATGGCTCAGGGCATTGTGAAAATGGGCAGAATGTTACACGGATTTGATGACGGTGACGCTGTTTTGACCGGCGTTGAGAGCAGAAGCTCTTCTCCCGTCAGAATAATGAGAAAAACAGATACACTCGAAAGTGTACTTATTGAAGGACTGTATCCGTGCGGTGAAGGTGCAGGCTATGCAGGGGGAATTATCTCCGCCGCAGTTGACGGCATTAAATGTGCCGAAAAAATTATAGAAAAATCGAATAAAAATTGAATAGATAATTAATGCTGTTTATCACCATACGGTGATGCAAATATTATTCAAGGAGTTTTTGGTATGAAAATTCTAATCACAGGCGGAACAACATTTGTGAGCAGATATGCAGCCGAGCATTTTGTGAGTAAAGGCGAGGAAGTTTTTGTTCTAAACAGAAACAGCAGACCTCAATCACAAGGTGTGCATCTGATTAATTGCGACAGATTGAATCTTGGCAACAAGTTTGCTAACGAACACTTTGATTTAATTCTTGATATCACAGCGTACACTGATGAGCATATAAAGGCTCTTTTAAAGTCAGGTATTTCGTTTGATGATTACATTTTCATCAGTTCAAGTGCGGTTTATCCCGAAACTAATCCCCAGCCGTTTGCCGAAAATCAAACTTGCGGTAAAAATTCTGTCTGGGGCGATTACGGAATTAACAAACTCAATGCAGAAAAATACTTACTTGATACTGTCCAAAATGCGTATATTCTTCGTCCGCCGTATTTTTACGGTATGTATGAAAATTTGTACAGAGAAGCATTTTCCTTTGATTGTGCTATTCTAGACAGAAAATTTTACATTCCTGAAAACGGAGATATGAAATTGCAATTTTTCAATGTGTCAGACCTTTGTAAATTTATTGAGATAATAATAGAAAAGCACCCAAGTAATCATATTTTTAATGTTGGAAACAAAGAAACCGTTACAATAAAAGAATGGGTTGAGCTTTGCTACAAAGTGGCAGGCAGAGAAGTTGAATTTGTAAGCGTGTCGAAAGATATTCCGCAAAGAGATTATTTTTGCTTCTACGATTACGAATATGTGCTTGATGTAAGAAAACAAAATGAATTAATGCCAAATACAGTATCTTTGTATGATGGATTGAAAGAAGAATTTGAATGGTATAAAAATCACCAAGACAGCATTTATAATCGCAAACCGTACATAGAATATATAGATACAAAATTAAAGTAATAAGTAAAAAATTAACAAAAGCAATGTTTCCGAACAAATGGAAACATTGCTTTTTTACCCTCATTACAAAAAAATGTGGGATAGTCAAAAGTAAGTATTGAAAAAGAGCACAGGAAGCTCCAGAATTGTAGTTAGCAAGACAAACAATGGAGGAAAGAAAGCTATGCTCTATTTAGATGATATCAAATCAGCACCGGCAATTTCGAAGGTTTCAACAACAAGATCGGCTACGGTTACCGTGATGATGACTTCTTCTTTACCTTGATCCGCTATCTATTTCTTCTGTCCGTTCACCATCCCACAAAAAATCGTGATGAACCGTTTATTTTGTATTGTGATTTAAACAAATAACAGTACCGCCCCGACAGTAAAAATCAAAACAGCAAAATGTGCTTGATTGTGCGGGGCGGCTCTTAGATAAACTTGTTAAATTTTACTTGGAGTATTTACTCCACTGTCCGTTTGAGTAAATCATATTTACATCGGGGATTTTTAAGTCACCTGTCTGTGCTGAAGCGTTATTGAATATAGCATATTCTGCACCATCAGGAAGTTCAAATCTGTATGTGTTATTACCTATACTTTCCATAGCCTTGCCGGGCCAGCTCATATAAGTCGAATCTGTTGAACTCCATGCATAGACATTTACTGTTGACCAGTTTTCCGTATTATTGAAATAAACATAATTCTTCGTCTGAATTGAAGTCGGTTCGGTTGTTGGCTCTGTGACATTCGTTGTAGGCTGGGCGGGTGCAACATTTTCTGTGTAAGTACCGCAGTATGAGTTTTCAACAATAAGCTTAACGATATAAGCCTGAATCATAGTTGCGTCTTTTACAGAAATAACAGAATCCTTGTCTACATCTGCCGCAATGAGAGCCTCATCGCTTAAAGTCGATATGTTAACAATGTATCTTTGAACCTCTGTTGAATCACAGACTGTAAATGTTCCGTTTAAATCAACATCACCGATAAGAATTCTGTTTGAAGGCTCTGTTACCGGCTGAGTTGTAGACGGCTGTGTTGTAGCAGGCTGTGTTGTAGCAGGCTGAGTTGTGGTAGGCTGAGTTGCGATTGTAGTAGGACGGACTGTCGTGGAAGGAGCTGTTGTCGGCTGAGTGGGTTTTACAGTCGAATAGTTCTGCCAAGAACCGTTGCTGTAAATTTTATTACCGTCTGCAATCCTGAGGTCATCTGTCTGACTGTCACCGTTGTTGAAGATTACATATTTTGCACCGTCAGGCACTTCAATATCAAAAATATTATTACCCTTGTCGGTCATTTTCTTGCCCGGCCACGATGTCATTTCTTTATTATCATCACTCCAGAAATATGCATTGACCTTAGACCACTTGGTTGATGAGTTATCATAAGCAACAACCTTTACGGCATTCGGGTCTACTTTTGTATATGTATATGTTTCCGGATCGGATGTTGTCTTGCCGTCGCTTGCTTTTACTGTTACTGTGGTTACAGTATCGTAAGCAAGGTTAGTACCGATTGTAATTTTCTGACCGTTTGTGTAGTTTACAAATGCACCGTCATCAATTGAATACTGAGCATTTTTTGCATTCTTGCAATTGAGCGTAAGTGTGAGCTCATCTGTATTGTAGTTTGTTGAACCCGGAGTTACTGACGCTGAAGGTCCTTCGGGTTCGGCATCATAGACTACTGCAATACCTGATGAACCTATTGTACCTGAAATGGTGCTTGATGTAATTGTAAATGTATTGCCTGAAACAGCATCTGTGTATGTACCCGGTTTTGCGTAACCGCCGCCGTTTTCTACCGATACCTCGCCGCTTCCGCTGCCTTTTACGATAACAGCACCGCCGTCTTTACGGGTAATTACAGAACAACCGTCTGACACGGTGTAGTAATCGGCTTTGCCGTCCATTGCATTATGGAACTTATTGATTTGGGCAACCTCACTGCTGGTGTAATGAGTTGAGCCTTTTTCTCCCATTTTGATACTTTCTTTGTTGGTTGAAGAAGGACGGGAAAAATAAAGAGCAGTAACTTTATTGCGGCTTGCCGCAACCGCATAGGCACGGTCAATAACATTCTGACTCATTTCATTTGAAAAGCCCCAGTCTTTGTTGTTTGACCATGTATCATGGCTTTCACCCCAATAAAGAAGCTTATCGTTTGAAATGCCTTTTTCACTCCAGTTTCCGCTTGAAGTAGGAGCTTTGCCCGAATTAAACGAATCACGGAGTTCTTTACCGTAGTTACTGTCAGTGACAGAAATATAATCGGTATACTCTTTCATAATGTCTTCGTTGCCTGTCGAACGGTCATCAGGACCACCGAGAATTTCGCCGTAGTTATAAAGACCGTACTGTGTTACCGATTTCCAGAAATCGTCGCCCTCGCTCGGAACGCCAATGTGTTTTGCAGCGTCCCAACGAAGTCCGTCAACACCTACCGACTTGAGTTCCTGAACATAGTTGCAGACTTTTTGCTGAACATATGGATTTTCGGTTGCAATGTCCGGCATACCAATCGAGCCGTGTGTTACCTGCCAACGGTTTTTCCAGTCAATACCTCCGCCGAAGGTATGCCAATACTCGGATGGCTTTAAATCGTTGTCTATGTTGTTGTGATCGCCTCTCAAATGGTTAGCGACAACATCGACAATAATCTTAATCCCGTACTTTTCTGCCTCATCACAAAGCGACTGAAGTTCAGCCTTTGTGCCGACACCATTTGTTCCGATACTGAATGAAATTGGCTGATATAACCAATACCAAGTACCTGTTCCGTTTGGCTGTGCCGGAGAAGTCTGTATACTTGTAAATCCGGCTTTTGCAATTTTAGGCAATTCAGCCTTAATATCGTTATAAGTCCAGTCAAAACAATGTAAAATTACACCGTCCTGAATATTATCTTTGAGTTTGTACTTATTAGCCGATACGGTTGGTGAGCTTTCTGCCGCCTGAACACCGAGTGAACCGGATACAAAGGCAGATAGACTTGCCGACAGGATACTCACGCTCAATATTGCGCTGAGTATTTTTGATTTTGTTTTCAAATTTTTACACACCTTTCAAATTAATTTCAAAACTCTACTATGTGTCGAATCAGTCGGCTGAAACTAATCAAATTAAATCAATTTCAATAGATTTCAGCATAAAGCAAAGTACAATAAAGAGCAGCATAAATGCAATGCATTTTTTAAATTAATTGCAAATGTGCATAACATTTGTACAAATTGCTAAAATTCGACAATAATATTAAAGCACCCATAAAAGGTGCCCTAATATGCGACTGTGTCTGTAAGCCGGGTTTTGTCGTGAACAGCCATCTATCTTGGCAGACCGTTACCGAATCTGCTCGATGCCACCTCCTAAGGACACGCCGAGCAAGCGTACAATGTCCTACCACGGTGTTGCTTCAAATAGGGTTTACACGGCAGAGCAGTCTCCTGCCCTCCGGTGAGCTCTTACCTCACCTTTCCATCCTTACCATATAATGGCGGTAATTTTCTGTTGCACTATCCCTGGAGTCGCCTCCGGCGGCCGTTAGCCGTTATTATTGCTCTGTGAAGCCCGGACTTTCCTCGCACAGTACCTTTCGGCAGCTGCTCGCAGCTGTTCAACACACTCGCACATTTATTTTATACCTTTTTTGTACAAAAGTCAAATGAATTTTGTGATTTTTACTTGATATAACGGCTTTTTAGGGGTATAATGAAGGGGAATTAATTATAAGGAGTTACCGATATGGATATCAGAAAAGAATCACTCAAAAAACACTATGAGTGGAACGGTAAGATTGAAGTTGTTTCAAGAGTTCCGATTAACTCGGCTGAAGACCTCTCTCTTGCCTATACTCCGGGTGTTGCAGAACCGTGTCTTGAAATTCAGAAGGACTATGACAAGTCTTTTGAACTCACAAGAAGAAACAACCTTGTTGCCGTTGTAACCGACGGTACAGCTGTTCTCGGTCTTGGTGACATAGGTCCTGAGGCAGGTATGCCTGTTATGGAGGGCAAATGTGCGCTTTTTAAGGAATTCGGCGATGTTGACGCATTTCCTATTTGCGTAAGAAGTAAGGATGTTGACGAAATTGTAAACGCAATTTACCTTATCAGCGGTTCATTCGGCGGAATCAATCTTGAGGATATTGCCGCTCCGAGATGCTTTGAAATTGAAAAGAAACTCAAAGAGAAGTGCGATATTCCGATTTTCCACGATGACCAGCACGGTACTGCTGTTATTGTTGCCGCAGGTCTTATCAACTCACTCAAGCTTGTTCACAAGAAGCTTGACGAAATTAAGGTTGTTATGAACGGTGCAGGTGCGGCAGGTATTGCAATTGCAAAGCACCTTCTTAACATGGGTGTAAAGGACATTACACTTTGCGACAGTAAGGGTATTATCTGCAAGGGTGATCCGAGACTTAACGCTGTTAAACAGGAAATGGCTGAAATTACTAACCTTTCTCACCTTGAGGGCTCGCTTGCAGATGCAATGAAGGGTGCTGATGTATTCCTCGGAATTTCTGCCGCAGGTTGCGTAAGCGAAGAAATGGTTAAGTCAATGGCTAAGGATCCTATTCTTTTTGCTATGGCTAATCCGACTCCCGAGATTATGCCTGACATTGCTAAAAAGGCAGGTGCGGCTGTTGTAGGTACAGGCAGAAGTGACTTTCCTAACCAGATTAATAATGTACTTGCTTTTCCGGGTATTTTCAGAGGTGCTCTCGACTGCCGTGCAAGCGATATTAACGAAGAAATGAAAGTTGCCGCATCTTTTGCAATTGCTTCACTCGTGAGCGATGAAGAACTTAATGCAGATTATATTCTTCCCGAGGCATTTGACAAGAGAATCGGTAAAACTGTTGCTGAGGCTGT
>ULIY01001492.1_pt1 | contig 12868 bp, 8 predicted proteins | sample 1950511 | NCBI WGS metagenome assembly ULIY01 (sample SAMEA4835453, study PRJEB28245) | human gut metagenome | biome: gut microbiome; material: fecal sample | place: Denmark | collected 2008
GCAAAGGAAAACCTCAAGGTTTTTATCGAGGCGGCAAAAATCAGAGGCGAAACCCTTGACCATGTACTGCTCTACGGCCCTCCGGGACTCGGTAAAACAACTCTTTCGGGAATCATTGCGAATGAACTCGGTGTGTCAATGAGAATAACCTCAGGCCCTGCAATTGAAAAGCCGGGCGACCTTGCGGCATTGCTTACCAACCTTAACGAGGGTGATGTGCTTTTTATTGACGAAATTCACAGACTGAGCCGTTCCGTTGAAGAAATACTTTACCCTTCAATGGAGGACTTTGCAATTGACATCATCACGGGTAAAGGTCAGATGGCGGCTTCATATCATCTGCCGTTGCCAAAATTTACACTTGTCGGAGCAACCACAAGAGCAGGTCAGCTGACCGCTCCTTTGCGTGACCGTTTCGGTGTGGTGTTAAGACTTGAGCTCTACACTCCCGAGGAGCTTGCACAGATTGTTGAAAGAAGTGCCGGAATCCTCGGAATAAAAATTGAACATGACGGTGCGCTTGAAATTGCGTCCCGTTCAAGGGGAACACCACGAATTGCAAACCGACTTTTAAAGCGTGTGCGTGACTTTGCACAGGTTATGTCAAACGGCGTCATCACACTTGAAACCGCAAGGACAGCACTTGACAGACTCGAAATTGACGAACTCGGTCTTGACCGCAACGACAGAAGAATGCTTGAGGCAATCGTTCGTTTTTACAACGGCGGTCCTGTCGGACTTGAAACACTTGCGGCGGCAATCGGTGAAGAGGCTGTAACAATCGAAGATGTCTATGAACCGTATCTTTTGCAGATAGGTTTTGTCAGCAGAACACCGAGAGGCAGATGCATAACTGCCGAGGCTTGCAAGCATCTCGGCTGTGAATTTCCTAAGGGCGTTGTAAATGCACAGCCAACACAGCCGACTCTCTTTGGTGACAGGGAGTCATAAATCAGTCACAATATGAGTGTATAATTCAACAGAGTGCAAGGTTCTTACTTGGGTTATACCGAAAATTTCATTTTTGAAAATTTACAATCTACAAATTATTTAACGGAGGAATATATATAATGGGAAGATTATTCGGTACAGACGGTGCAAGAGGTGTTGCAAACGCAGAGCTTACACCCGAACTTGCAATGAATATAGGCAGAGCGGCGGCAATGGTTCTTATCAGCGATGAGGTTGAACACCCCACAATTTTAATCGGTAAGGACACAAGACTTTCGGGCGATATGCTCGAGGGCGCACTTATTGCAGGACTTTGCTCGGTAGGTGCAAATGTTCATATTCTCGGGGTAGTTCCTACTCCTGCGGTTGCTTATCTTGTAGGCAAATACAATGCCGACGCAGGTATTATGATTTCCGCATCACACAACCCGTTTGAATTTAACGGTATCAAAATTTTCAGCTCTGACGGATGCAAGCTCCCCGATGCCCTCGAAAACAGAATTGAAGAAATCGTACTTGACCATGTTGTTCCGTATGCATCCGCAACAGATGGAAATATCGGCAGAGTAACATATGATACAGAGGCGGCTGATTTGTATATTGACCACCTTGTTTCGGCAGTTGACTGCGACTTTGAGGGTATGGAAATCGCCCTTGACTGCTCAAACGGTTCTTCTTCAAGAACAGCCGAAAAGCTTTTCACAAAGCTTGGTGCAAAGGTTCATATGCTTTTTGACGAGCCTGACGGTGTGAACATCAACCGTGACTGCGGTTCAACTCATATGAGCAAATTGCAGAAGTATGTTCGTGAACACAAGCTTTCATGCGGTCTTGCATTTGACGGTGACGCCGACAGATGTCTTGCGGTTGACGAAAGCGGAAACCTTGTTGACGGCGATTACCTTATTGCAATCTGTGCAAATGATATGAAGCAGAGAGGCGTACTCAAAAAGAATGCCGTTGTCGGAACAATTATGACAAACATGGGCTTTAACAAGTTCTGCGAAGAAAACGATATGCACTTTGTTTCAACAAAGGTTGGCGACAGATATGTTCTTGAGGCTATGATGCAGGAGGGCTACAATATCGGCGGCGAGCAGAGCGGTCACATCATTTTGCTTGACTACGCAACAACAGGCGACGGTCAGCTTTCAGGCGCAATGATTCTCAGCATTATGAAGAGAACAGGCGAAAAGCTCAGTCAGCTTGCAAAGATTATGGAGCGTTTGCCGCAGGTGCTCATTAATGTAAAGGTCAGCAGAGAGGGCAAGCTCTCATTCTATACAGACAGGGAAATCAAGGCTGAAATCGAAAGAGTGAGCGAAATCCTCGGTGACAGAGGCAGAATCCTTGTTCGTGTGTCGGGAACAGAACCTCTCGTAAGAGTAATGCTCGAGGGCGAAAACCTCGAAGAAATTCAGAACCTTGCGGAAGAAGCCGCACAGGTAGTAAGGGAAAGACTTGCATAATGCGATTATCTGATAAATGGAAAGATTATGAACTTATAGATACCTCTGACGGGGAAAGACTTGAAAGATGGGGAGATATAATCCTTATCCGTCCCGATCCGCAGATTATCTGGTCAAGCGAAAAGAAAAATCCTCTTTGGTATTCGGCACATGCCCGTTACCACCGCTCAAATCGTGGCGGAGGAAGTTGGGAGCAGTACAAAAAAGTTCCTGACCGCTGGACTGTAAATTACGGCGACCTCGTTTTCAACATCAAGCCTATGGGATTCAAGCACACGGGCGTGTTCCCCGAACAGGCAGTTAACTGGGATTTTGCCGCAGAAAAAATTAAAAACGAAAACAGACCGCTTAAAATTCTCAACCTTTTCGGTTACACAGGATGTGCAACTCTTGCGTGTATGAACGCAGGCGCAACCGTTTGCCATGTTGACGCATCAAAGGGCATGGTTCAGTGGGCAAAGGAAAATGCCGCATCAAGCGGTATTGCCGACAGACCTGTCCGTTGGCTCGTTGACGATTGCGTAAAATTTGTACAGCGTGAAATCCGCCGTGGCAACAGGTATGACGGAATCATTATGGATCCTCCGTCATACGGCAGAGGTCCGGGCGGTGAGGTCTGGAAACTTGAAGAACAGCTTTATTCACTCGTAACCCTGTGCAAACAGGTTCTCTCAGACAATCCGCTGTTTTTCATTCTCAATTCCTACACAACGGGACTTTCTCCCGCTGTAATGGAATATTTGCTCGGAGTTCTTTTGCAGAAGGACTTCGGCGGAAAAGTATCAAGCGATGAAATAGGACTGAAGGTGAGCGACACGGGACTTGTATTGCCGTGCGGCTCAACCGCAATATGGGAGAAATAATAAATGAGCTTTATTTCACTTGACAACATCAGCTTTTCATATTCCGACATTGAAAGCGGTCAGCCGTACAAAAATGCGGTTGACGGTGTTTCTCTCAATATCGAAAAGGGTGAATTTGTTGCCCTTCTCGGTCACAACGGATGCGGAAAGTCAACTGTTGCAAAACATCTCAACGCAATGCTATTGCCGGATAAGGGCAAAGTGTATGTTGACGGAGATGACACATCAGATGAAAACAAGACATATGACATAAGAGAAAAAGTGGGACTTGTACTTCAAAATCCCGACAACCAGCTTGTTGCAAGCGTTGTTGAGGAAGATGTTGCTTTCGGCCCCGAAAACCTCGGAATACCGCCAAAGGAGATCCGACAGAGGGTTGACGATGCCCTCAAAGCCGTTGATATGTACGATTACCGTGAACACGCTCCGTTCAAGCTTTCGGGCGGTCAGAAACAGCGTATTGCAATTGCCGGAATTCTTGCAATGCAGCCGCAATGCATAGTTCTTGACGAACCCACGGCAATGCTTGACCCTAACGGCCGTGACGAGGTAATGGCAACGCTTTTAAAACTCAACCGTGAAAAGAATATGACGGTTGTCCTCATCACACACTATATGGAAGAGGCAGCCCTTGCCGACAGAGTTGTCGTTATGGTCGCAGGAAAAATCCTCACTCAGGGTACACCCGAAGAAGTTTTTTCACAGGCGGAGCTGCTCAAAAAGCACCGTCTTGATGTTCCGCAGGCAACAGAGCTTGCATACAGACTCAGGGGGTGCGGAGTGAAATTTGACAAACTTCCTCTCAATGCAGAGCAATGTGTAAAAATGCTTGAGGAGGTGCTGTCATGAGCAAGGTGCTTGAGCTGAAAAATTTAAGCTATGTTTACGGAACAGGCACTCCGTTTGAGAAAACCGCTGTCAATAATTTGAGCCTTTCAATTGAAAAAGGCGAGTTTATCGGCATTATTGGACACACGGGCTCGGGCAAGTCAACACTTGTTCAAATGCTCAACGGACTTATGAAACCAACTTCGGGACAGGTTCTTCTTGACGGCGAGGATATCTGGGCAAATCCCAAGGATATCAGAAAAATCCGTTTCAAAGTCGGAATGGTATTTCAGTATCCCGAATATCAGCTTTTTGAAGAAACCGTTGCCAAGGATATCGCATTCGGCCCTACGAATATGGGCAAGAGCGGTGCAGAGCTTGAAAAAGCGGTAAATGACGCCGCAAGATTTACCGGACTTAAAGATGAACTTCTTGAAAAATCTCCGTTCGACCTTTCGGGCGGTGAAAAGAGAAGGGCGGCAATTGCAGGCGTTATTGCAATGAATCCCGAGGTTCTCGTTCTTGACGAACCGACCGCAGGTCTTGATCCTATGGGCAGAGATGTGCTGTTGAGCCAGATTGTGCAGTATCACAAGGAACGCAAAAACACCGTTATCCTTGTATCCCACAGTATGGAAGACATTGCAAGGGTTGCCGATAAGATAATCGTTATGAACAAGTCAAACCTCGTTATGTTTGATAAGACAAAAGAAGTTTTCTCAAAGGGACGAGAGCTTGAAAAAATAGGACTTCGAGTACCGCAGATAACAAAGATTATGCTTGAACTGCGTGAAAAAGGTTTTAATGTTCCCGAAGGAATACTTACTGTTGATGAGGCAATGGACTGTATTTCCTCACTGCTTGACAAGGAGGGTAAAATATGGTAAGAGATGTTGCGTTCGGTCAGTATTTTCCTGCGAACAGCGTAATCCACAAATGTGATCCCCGTGCAAAGCTGATTATGCTTGTCGGATTTCTCGTAATTATTTTCTGTACTTTTAATTATGCTTCGCTTGTGCTTGTTGTGCTTTTTACCGCACTTTTCGTTGCGGCAAGCAAGGTGCCTGCAAAGTTCTATTTCAAAAGCATGAAAGTAATTATATTTATTATAATAGTAACCTCAATTCTCAATGTGTTCTACGGTTCGGGTGATCCGCTTGTACAATGGGGAATTTTCAAAATTACCTTAAACGGCATTAACAGAGCAATTTTTGTTTCGGTAAGAATTATCTGTCTTATCCTTGCAAGCTCCTGTCTTACATTCACAACCTCTCCGACAGAGCTTACGGACGCAATCGAAAGACTGATGAAGCCGCTTGCAAAACTGCACTTTCCCGTTCACGAGATTGCAATGATGATGTCGCTTGCTTTAAGATTTGTTCCCACACTTCTTGAAGAAACCGACAAAATTACTCAGGCTCAAAAGGCACGAGGTGCCGATATGGAGTCGGGTAATATTATTCAGAGGGTAAAGGCGTTTATCCCTATTCTTATTCCGCTTTTTGTTTCGGCATTCAGAAGAGCCTATGAGCTTGCAACAGCTATGGAGTGCCGTTGCTACCGTGGCGGAACAGGAAGAACACGAATGAAAACTATTCATATGGCAAAGCGTGACTATGTATCTTTTGTAATGGTCGCACTTCTAATCGGCGGAGTGATTTTATGCAACATATTCCTGCCTGCGGCAGTTTAAGAAATCTTCTTCTCACAATTTCATATGACGGAAAAAAGTTCCACGGCTGGCAGATTCAGCAGAACGCAATGACGGTTCAGGAGGCTTTTCAAACTGCTCTTTCTAAGATTATCGGCAATGACTTTGATGTAAAGGGATGCAGTCGCACAGACAGCGGAGTTCACGCAAATATGTACTGCATCAGCATTAAAACAGAGCATCCCATAAAGCCCGAAAGACTCAAGGCGGCGCTTAACCGCTGGTTGCCGCTAAGCATTGCGGTTCTTGACTGCAAAGAGGTTGCACCCGATTTTCACGCCCGCTATTCCTGCACAAGCAAGGAATATATCTACAAAATCTGGAACAGCGAGGTGCGAAATCCGTTTCTTGACGGATACGCACTTCATTACAGATACAAAATTGACGAAAATCTGCTTGACAAAGCCGCTCAGGCATATGTCGGCAGACACGATTTCACTTCCTTTTGCACGCTTGATAACCGTGAAAAAGGGGATATGACCAGAAATGTAAAAGCCTTTTCGGTAACCCGTGAGGGCGACCTTGTTACAATGAAGGTTGAGGCTGACGGCTTTTTGTACAATATGGTTCGTATTATGGTGGGAACACTTCTCAGGATTCAACAGGGTAAAATTGCTCCCGATGAAATTCCCTCCATTATAGAAAAGAAAAACAGAAAATATTCGGGTCCCACCGCACAGGCTTGCGGATTGTACCTGAATCGTGTGAATTATGAAAATGACAACAGTTCACAAAAAGGAGTGAACGCTGATGTTTAAAAAATTTAAAGGACATTATTCAAAACGAAAGACACATAAAACCGACAGAGATGTAATGAGCTATGAGGATATGCCTCTTGACGATTATGAACAGGAAAAAACCGAAATGTCGCCGCAGGCTGTCAAGAAAATCGTACTCGGTGCGTGTATTGCCATTGCGGCAGGACTTATAGTTTTTGCCTTTGCAAACCGTGACAAGCTCACATGGGAGAATATCTCGAACTGGTGGACTTATGATGTACTCGGAAATGCCGGTCACGGCTATCCCGTTGACATTATCGGTTCCGAGGTTTCATCGGGCAACTTTGCAGTGTCACAGGGACATGCCGTGTATGCATCGGACACCTCGTTCGTAACCCTTACAAATTCGGGTACAGAGGTTGCACGACTTCAGCTTACACATTCAAATCCCGTAATGAAAAACAATGAAAACAGATTTCTCACATACGGAATCGGCAGTGCAAGCTATGAGATAAGCAGTTTTGACGAAACGCTTTACTCAGGCAATGCCGAAAATAAAATATACACAGGTGATGTTGCCTCAAACGGTACATACTGTCTTGTTACCGAGGACAACGGTTATCTTACAACGCTGTATGCCTACAGCAAAAATAATAACAGAATTTACAAATATTCTTTTTCGGAGTATTATATAACTTCGGTAGCAATTAACAAGGACGGCTCCGGTTGCGTTGCCACAGGTGTGTCCAGTGATAAGGGTTCAGCGGTAACGGGCGTTTATGTGCTTGATTTTTCACAGGAAAAGCCTGTTTCAACCTACAAAATTTCGGGTGACAGCGTGCTTGATTGCAAGTATCTGACCTCAGATACGGCGGTTCTTGTGGGCTCACAGGCAAGCTATATTGTTAAAAAAGGTGAAAAGAATTACAAAACAGTAAGCTATGAGGATAAAACTCTTTCAAATTACTGCTTTAACACAGATACATCAACCTATACAATGGCTCTTTCAAGGAGCGGTGACGGAAGAAGTGTTGCTCTCATAAGCTATAACAGTAACGGCGAGGCACAGTACACAATAAATACCGAACACAAAGCCGATTCGCTTTCTGTCTACAAGGGTACGGTTGCAATCCTTGACGGAAATGTTGTTTACGGTTATAATCAAAATGGCGATTTGCTTTATTCGACAAATTCGGGAACCGGTTCAAAAAAGATTGTGCTTGCCTCGGACTACACCGCTTATATTCTAAGCGTAAATCAAATTAGGTTTATTGACCTTGACAGTGTATCGAGCGACGATACCGCTCAAACTTCAAAACAGGAGTAATAAATTTGGTTGCAGATATAATTATTATTGCCGTGTTTGCGCTTTTGTTTTTTATTGATTTCAAGCGTGGCATAGCAATTACAATTCTCAATGTTGCAGGTGTGGCTCTCACGGGCTTTCTTGCATATCACATTTCAAATTTTCTTGCATCGTGGGTTTATACGGCATTTGTTCAGCAGACCTTAACAACAAATCTGCAACAAATGATTGACACTCAGGGCATCAACTCAGCCATTGCAAACAGTTTTTCGGCTTTGCCAAACTGGGTTATGGGAATACTCGGATTTTTCCTTTCAATTTTCGGATTGGATTCTAGTGTCTATACAAACGATTTTCAGGTTCCGAACTCTGCCGCAGCGGCGGTGTCAACTTCGGTGGAAAATCTTATTCAGCCGGTTATTACAGGAATGTTCCGCTTGGTTATCGGTGTAGTTATATCAATAATTATCTTTATAATTATAAAAATTCTTGTTAAAAAACTTGCAAGAGTGTTTAAAATACCCGTGGTGAAACAGATTAATAAGCTTCTCGGCGGTGTGTTGGGACTAGCGGAGGCGGCAATCCTTGTGTTTTTTGCCGTTAATATCTTTTCGGGAGTGCTTGAGTTTTCAAATCCCGAAATGCTTAATAACCCGATGATTTCGGGTGCTGTTTTTAAATTTTTCAGCGTTGCAGTCTGAATGAAGAAACAGGAGGGAACAGTAATGGAAAAAGAAAAAGATGTGTGGAGCTTTAAAACATCCGATTTGGTTACTATACCTAATATTATAACTTATGTAAGATTTGTGCTTATAATCCCGTTTGTATATTTTTTCCTTGCGGAACAGTATATATATGCGGCAATATGTATAGGTTTGTCGGGGCTTTCCGATTGCTTTGACGGAATGGCTGCCAGAAAACTCAATCAGGTAACTCCTCTCGGAAAAATCCTTGATCCCATTGCAGACAAGGTAACGCTTTTTGCGGTTGTTATCTGTATGGTGATTTATGTGCCTATGGTTCTTCCGATTCTTGTAACACTTCTGGTCAAAGACCTTATTATGCTCCTCGGCGGTGCAGATTTAATCAAAAAAAGACTCACTCCGCCTTCTGCAAATTGGTACGGAAAGGTCGGAACAATTATTTTCTACTTTTCCGTATGTCTTATCGTATTTCTCAAGGCTTTTTTTGCCTACGAAAATATGGTGCTTGATCTGATATTGCTTTCGGTTACAGCCGCATCCATGCTATACGCTTTGTATCGTTACGGCAAAATCTATTTTGCAATGATTAAGGAGTACAACGAATCACTTAAAAAGACAGCTGACATTAAAAATAAATAAATTCCGACAAATAAATATTGAATTATTTGTTAAACAGTTGTATAATTCTTATATTACCATGACAGCAAATGTGCAATTTGGTGTCCTAAAAAGGAGTATGCTATGCTTTGTACAAGATGCGGAAAACGGCCTGCGGTTGTTTTCGTTTCAAATAATAATTCCAAAGACGCCCCTACGGCAGGTTATTGCCTTACCTGTGCAAAAGAGCTTGGAATCAAGCCGGTTGAGGATCTTATCAGCAAAATGGGTATCTCGGATGAGGACCTTGAAAATGTTCAGGATCAGATGAATACCCTCATGAACAGTATGGGTGACGGCGATATGTCACAGCTTATGGAACAGCTTGGTGCGGATAACCTTGCCGAGCAGATGGGCGATTTTTCTAAAGATGGTGACGGCAGTGAGGATGATGACTTCTCTCACGGTGCACCTGCATTCCCTGCATTTTTCAACAGTATGTTCGGCGGACAGAACAACAATGCGACAAATCAGGATAATAATAAAAAGGGCAAAAAAGAGAAAAAAGAAAAGAACAGAAAGCACATCAATCTTTACTGTGAAGACCTCACACGCAAGGCGAGAGAGGGCAAAATCGACCGCATTGTCGGCAGAGACAGCGAGATTGAGCGTGTAATTCAGATTCTTTCAAGAAGAACAAAGAACAATCCTTGCCTTATCGGTGAACCCGGTGTAGGTAAAACCGCTATTGCAGAGGGGCTTGCTCTCCGCATTGCCGCAGGAAATGTTCCTCAAAGACTTAAAAACAAGGAAATTCAGCTTCTTGACCTCACATCACTTGTTGCAGGTACTCAGTTCAGAGGTCAGTTTGAAAGCAGAATCAAAGGACTTGTTTCCGAAATCAAGGAGAACGGCAACATAATTCTCTTTATTGATGAGGTTCACAGCCTTGTCGGCACAGGTGACAACGAGGGTACAATGAATGCCGCAAATATCCTCAAACCGGCTCTTTCAAGGGGCGAGGTTCAGGTCATCGGTGCTACAACATTCAACGAATACAGAAAATATATCGAAAAGGATTCTGCTCTTGAAAGAAGATTTCAGCCCGTAAAGGTCGGTGAGCCTACAATTGCTCAGTCAATTGATGTTATCGCAGGTGTAAAAGGCTATTATGAGGCACATCACCGTGTAATTGTTGACGATGATATCGTTCGCAAGACGGTTGTCCTTTCCGAAAGATACATAACAGACCGTTTTCTTCCCGACAAAGCAATCGATCTTCTTGATGAAAGCTGTGCCTGTGCTGCTCTCCGCAATAAAAACATGGAGCGTCACGATAAGCTTGAGGACGAAAGACAGAAGCTTCTTATCAGGAAGGACGCTCTTACAAATGCCGATGAGGTAAACTACGAACAGCTTGCCGAGGTCAACACAAGCCTTGCAAGAATTGACAGCGACCTTAAAGAAATTGACCCAGAAACTCTCGTTTCAAAGGTTACAGAGGAGGATATCGCCAAGGTCATCGAACTCTGGACAGGCATCCCCGCATCAAGAATCAAGGAAAATGAGCTTTCAAAGCTTGCCGACCTTGAGAACGAGCTTAAAAAGAAAATTATCGGTCAGGACGAGGCTGTAAAGGCTCTTGCATCTGCAATCAGAAGAAGCAGAGTTCAGATTTCACCTCGCCGCAGACCTGCATCGTTCATCTTTGTAGGTCCTACAGGTGTCGGTAAAACAGAGCTTGTAAAGGTTCTCAGCAAGGAACTTTTCGATACCCCCGAAACTCTTATCAGACTTGATATGAGTGAATTTATGGAGAAACATTCGGTTTCTAAAATTATCGGTTCACCGCCCGGATATGTCGGTTACGATGAGGCAGGACAGGTAACGGAGAAAGTTCGCCGCAGACCTTATTCGGTTCTCCTCTTTGATGAAATTGAAAAGGCTCATCCCGATGTTCTCAATATTTTGCTCCAAATTCTTGACGAGGGCAGAGTTACAGACGCTCACGGCAGAACAGTAAACTTTGAAAATACTGTTATCATTATGACATCAAATGCCGGTTCTGCATCAAAGGACAGCGCATTAGGCTTTGGCAAGACTGAAGAAGATGCCTCAAAAGAAAAGGTTATGAAGGCACTTTCCGAGTTCCTCCGTCCTGAATTTATCGCAAGAGTTGACGAGGTTATCGTATTCAACAGCCTTAAAAAGGACGATTTTGTAAAGATTGCAGACCTTATGCTCTCTGAGTATGTACCGACTCTTGAGGAAAAGCACATCAAGTTCACATTTGACGAAAAGGTTTGTCAGCTCCTTGCAGAAAAGTCATGCAACGGTGCAAGCGGTGCTCGTGACCTCAGAAACACAATTCGCAGAGAGGTTGAGGAGAAAATTGCAAACGCAATGATTGAGGCAGGTGCAGACGGTGTTACTGCAATGCACCTTACAGCCGAAAACGGTGAGCCTGTTCTTCAGTCAATCTGATTTTTACGGTAAAAGTTAACACATAAAATTTCCGCAAATCGGGCAGTCATCACGATTGCCCGATTTTTTTGTTACAATATAATTCTATTAAAGAACAATCCCGCACGGCGAGCCGCCATACCCAATTTGTGTAGATAGTTTGTAATATCAAAAAACATATTGTATCATTACTTTCGAGAGTCCAAAGAACGCTCATACGGTTGGATTACACAGACAATTGCAATGTTATGCTCGGGCATAATTTGTTTTGCATTATACAAACTGTCTACACGAGAGAAAAAACACAAGAGAAAAAGACGGCTGTGTAACATAATGTACACAGCCGTCTTTTGAAAATAAAATGAAAGAAAGATTAACCTTTTACAGCACCTGAAACAACACCCTCGATGATGTATTTCTGACAGGCAAAGTAGAAAATAATAATCGGAACGATACTCAGAACGATAAGCGCCATAATAGCACTTGTGTCCGTATGACCGTAACTGCCGTTAAGATACTGAATATGAATCGGAATAGTTTTATAATCCATATCAAGAATAAGATAGGGGAGAAGGTAGTCGTTCCAAATCCACATTGTTTCAAGGATTGCAACCGAAATAAAAGTAGGTTTCATAATCGGAAGAACAATACCGAAGAATGTTCTCAAAGGACCTGCTCCGTCAACATCTGCGGCTTCCTCAATTTCAACAGGAATTGATTTAACAAATCCCGAGAACATAAATACCGCAAGTCCTGCTCCGAATCCGAGGTATATAATCAAAATACCCCACGGAGTTGTAAGCTTGAGACTGTCGGCAGTCTTTGAGAGGGTAAACATTACCATCTGGAAAGGAATAACCATTGAGAAAATGCAGAAATAGTAGATGATTTTGCATATACGAGAATTTGAACGCTGCAAGTACCACGCACACATTGATGTGCAGAAAAGAATAAGCACAACACCGCCGATTGTAATGAAGAAGCTCCATACAATTGACTTCCAGAACGGATAGTTGCCGTGGAACATACCTGTCATATAGCTTTGAAAGCCCTGAAAACTGTTTGCATTCGGAAATTCAAAGATTGCACGGCTGATTGCCGCATTGCTCTTGAAGGAGTTCATCAGTACAATGAAAACGGGAGCAACATAGAATACTGACACAATAGAGAAGAGAATTGTTAAAATTTTCATTCCTACGGTTTGTTTTTTCTTTACAGGCCTATCCTTAGCCTTTGCTGCAACTTTTGCCATTACTG
>ULIY01045084.1_pt1 | contig 12580 bp, 18 predicted proteins | sample 1950511 | NCBI WGS metagenome assembly ULIY01 (sample SAMEA4835453, study PRJEB28245) | human gut metagenome | biome: gut microbiome; material: fecal sample | place: Denmark | collected 2008
AAGGTAGTCGCTGGTCAGTATAGTCTGTTCTGGTTGGCGACTCCATTGTTAAAGAGTATAAAGACTTTAGATTTTATGAATATTAAAAATAGGAACAGTCAATTGAACTGCTCCTATTTTTCTGCTAAATATATTGTAGTTTTCTTATATGTATAATGATAGATTAGCGGATTCTCATCTACGGTACTTACTTCAAATATGAAGAAGTGATCGCGGTTATCTCTGGACTTTTCCTTATTGAGGACAAAGTAATTCTTACGTGAAGTCGCCATTGTTTTTAGGATATCATCAGTTAGGAAGGTCAATGGAATATTCATGTTAGAGTAGCGGTAGAAGTCACGTTCAAAATCTTGGTAGCTCTCGCTATAATAGTCCATTTGTAGGTGATTACGCTGAAACTCAAGCTGATTCATAGAGCACCTCCTCGACAAGTTCAATACTAATAATGTCTTTTAATTTCAAATTGATGTGACCTGTTGTAGTTTTTATCAAAATGAAATCTTTGGTCAGACTTGGTATTGTTCCAGTGTAGGAAACACGCTTGTTTTTTTCAATCACTTGAATGCGTGTGCGTAGCTGCCCGGCGTATACTTGACTGAGGAGTAATAATTTCTTCTCTAGTGATAAGTCAGACATGTACGTTACTTTGTTTGTATCATCAGAGAGTGCTGATGCATGTTCAGATAGGAAAAAGCCCATCCATTTTTGCATCTTTGTATCCTGGTACTCTCTTGCTGATTGAAATGGTAAATATGAACGGTCAATCATATCAAATCCTTTCTATGCAGAGGCAAGGGTATTTTTATCAAATTGAATCGTAAAACCTTGAATTCCCCCACCTGTGTAACATTCTTTAAAGCGATTGATTACCTCAGTATAGATTATCACAGATGAGCTTGTTGGCTTAATGCTAAATGTAAATTCCAATGGTAATCGGTTTTCAGATTTAGCATGTACTAGTCGTATCGATATTTCAGTTGTTTTGAGTTTTCTCTGACGAAGTTTTGAAGTTGCTGTTTCAACGATTCCATGTAAAAATCTTTCAAGCATTTCAATATCATTACATCCTTTGCTACGGATTTCTGAAAATTGTACTGTATTTTTTTCTTGTTTCATTTTAATCCCTCCAATCCACCCGCGGAATGACCACCGATAAGTTTACTGCGTTCAATATTTCTGGAACCTTCAGTTAGGACGGTTCCTTTTTGTATGGCTAAAAAACCAAACTGTTCTCTGACAACATCAATAGCTGTCTGAAGTCTATTATCTTTTTCAATTTGTTCTACATCATCAAAGAGTGATAGTAGAGTATAGCTTTCATCTACGAAGCCACTATAAGATACACCAATTTGTCTCACTGCACCAGAGGTGTATTTTTTCGGAATAATACAAGTACATGACTCACCATTGTTTTGGGGAGATTTGCGGGTTCAATTTTATTCTGAGCATTTATAGATTTTTTCATCTCAGTCCTAGAATAGCCAATATGAATAGAAACGACAGTAGTCAATACTAGGGCTACTGTTCCGTTCCACAGTATCATTTAAAAATCATTTTCACACCCTTTCGTCTATTAGTATAGAAGAAAGCTCTCAGCACATGTGGAGGTTGTAGGACTGCTGGTGAAAGAGGGATAAACCCAACCGTTTCAGGGTTTACAAAAGACTTGAAATCAAACCTTTCTTGCTTTTTGGGGAGAAGTATCAGTTTGATAGTCTGAAGTGAGCTAGTAGCACTGCTAGTGATTATCTTAGAAATCTAATCCCACATACGCAGTGGGGGTGCAAAATCTATTTACAGAAAAGTGTCTCTGGGAATAGATTTGCACCCCTTTTTTTGCGTGCGGATTATCCTGTGGGGACTCATGGGTGTTAACTAGCGTAGTAACAATGGACCATTAGAAGTCAGTCGAAGACATAGTAGTGATGACGTTTCTGTAATGGAAGTGTAGCTAAGGGCTGAATAATTAAGTTAGTATCTATCCATGCAGTTTTGTCTGCCCTAACACATGGTCTGAAACAGCAGTACTCGCCTAACGTATGATGAAAGAGGCTATTTACAAATATAGGACGACACAAACAGAACGAAATCGAAAAAGATAGATGTGGAGGAAATTTTTACATGCCAAAGTTTAATTGAACCACCGTATACCTAACAGCACGTACGGTGGTGAGAGAGGTTAGAAACTATCTTCTACTCGATTGTACTGATGTCTGATAAATAATTTGGATCGCTGTAAATCTTTTCTCTTGACTAAAATCCTAAATCGTACTATAATGCTTTTAATGTCCGAAATCGAATTTTGAAAAAGAGGTATCCAATATGACATTTAAAGAAGAAAGCTACCAATTAATCAATGCCTTAGTTGCTATAGGCGAAACTTATTTTAAGATTGCCAAGTTATCTGATGTGCCTGAAAATCTTTTCTGGTTACTGGCTGGTTTGAGTGATAAGGGTTTTCACACCCAGAAAGAAATTCATGAGACTTGGGGTCTGCCCAAGACAACTGTTAACAGCTTGGTGAAGAAATTAGAAGGTCAAGGCTACTTGGAACTGATAGCCATTTCAGGTCGTAAACGAGAATTGCAGATTAGTCTGACAGAGGCTGGTCAAACTTACACCGATGAAGTCCTCTCCTTGATGTCAGAGGTGGAGAGAGAGGTGTTGAAGCGAGTAAAGGCTGAATTGCCAGCTCATTTTATCCGAGACATGATGACCTACAGTCGTATTGTTCAAGAGACAGTAGCCAGCCATAAAGAAAGGAGAGGAGTTGCCCATGAAGACAGCCACTAAAAATAATTTTTCAGACCAGACCATCAGGTGTCTAGTCAAGTCTCACTTTCCCCAAGCCATATTGAGCAAGATTGAACGGATTGTTGGTGGGACCTTTAATACGGTTTACTTGCTAGAAGGTAGTGGTTTGCCTGATGCCAGTATCATGCTAAAGACCGGACCTCATCGTGATGTTGAAGTACCCAAGCATGAGGCGGATAATCTCAAGACAGAAATTTATACCTATCAACTACTAGAAAATCAGAATATACAAGTACCTAGAATTTATGCCCATGATTTTAGTCATAGCATTATCCCCCACGATTTTTTCTTCATGGAAAAAATATCAGGAAAGACCTGGTATGAGATTAGCCCTAAGAAGACGCCCCAGCTCATGTATGAACTAGGACGGCAAACGGCTGAGATGCACAAGACCAAAGGTAGCTGGTTTGGAACCATCAATGATGAGACAGATGAGCGGTTTGACACTTGGTCACAGGCCTTTCAGCATAAAATTGAAACCTTGTTGAAAGAGGTGGAGGCAAGAGGAAGTACGCTTCCTATTGCAGAAATCCGTCATCAGATTGCGCTTAGAAAAGACCTTCTTGATGAGGTCAAGACACCTCGACTGGTCAATTTTGACCTCTGGGCAGGTAATGTCTTTCTGGAAAAAGGCTCAGATTGGCAGATTTCAGGCTTGATTGATTTTGAACGCAGCTTTTTCGGTGACCCCATGGCTTCCTTTGTCTCAGCTCTCTTTCTATATGATAATGTTGAAAAGGAGCCCCACTTTATTCAGGGCTATAACCAAGTGAGTCAAGAACTCCTAGTTATTACCGAAGATGACAGAGAACGCATGTGGCTCTATACCTTACTTTTTTATCTAAGAGCCTATGTCGAAACAGAGCGTTATCAGGGGTTGATGAAGTGGGGGCAAAAGAGTTTTCTAAGTGCAACCCTCACATTCATGACTAGAGCTTTAAACCGTCGTTGGAAAAAACGCTTAAAAGCTAGAAAGGACGAAAAATGAACCAAATATTTTCAAGGGTTAAATTCAAGAAAAAATACTTTGTTTGGCTATTTACTTTTCTCATTATTGCTATCGCTGGTGAGACAGCCCTACCTACCCTTATGGCTGAGATGATTGAGCAGGGCGTTGTCAACCAAGCAACCAACAGTATTTGGCTCTTAGCAGGGGGAATGGTACTGGTCGTGCTCATGGCCTTTGTGGGCAATATGCTAGTCGCAAAGATTTCCTCACGGATTGCGACACTCTTTGCTCGTGATGTGCGCAAGGCACTCTTTGACAAGGTTCAGTCATTTTCTGGACAGGAGTTGGATAAGTTTGGGACAGCCAGTCTCATTACGCGGACCACTTCAGATGTGACCAATCTTCAGTCATTCTTATCGGCAGGCTTGCAGATTGGTATGCTGGCGCCACTTATGATGGCAGCAGGTGTAGTCCTAGTTGCTGTTACTGGTGGTGAGACCAGTAGTGTACTTGTTTTCACTCTGCCTATCCTCTTGATTGCGATGACTGTGGTTTTGGTTTTAGCTACTCGCTATTCCAAAGCCCTGCGTTTGACCTTGGACAAGATTAACCGTATTTTCCTAGAAATATTACAAGGTGTCCGTGTTATCCGTGCCTTTAATAAACAGGAAACAGAGAAAGCCCGTTTTGGTCAAACCAATAGCCAATATGCTGATATTTCTCTTAAAAACAACCGTCTCATGGGTGGGATGATGCCTTTTATCCAAGTGATTTTTGGTCTGACTACGATTGGTGTCATGGCTGTCGGCGCTGAGGCTGTGGCTAAGGGGAAAATCACGGTTAGTGCCCTTGTCGCTAATAGTCAGTATGTTGCTCTCATCCTTGGTGCCATCGTCATAGCAGCCTTTATCATCAGTTTCTTCCCGACGGCTTTTGCCAGTATGTCACGTATCGGTGAGGTTTTGGGGATCGAGGTCAAAATTACTGACGGTGATGATGAGCAAGCTATGACGGAAGCTCAGGGAACAGTGACCTTTAAGGATGTGACCTTCTCCTATGCTGACGCAGCAGAACCAGTCCTAAAAGACATCAGTTTCACCTCAAAACCTGGTCAAGTGACCGCCATTATCGGTGCTACTGGGTCAGGAAAATCTTCAGTCCTTAAGCTTATTCCACGTCTTTACGACATCACTTTTGGTGAAATCAAGGTCAACGGTCGTAATGTCAAAGATTATAAATTACAGGAACTTCGAGACATTATCGGCTATGTCCCTCAGAAAAACGTCCTCTTCTCAGGTGATATCGCAAGTAACCTCAACTTTGGTCAGGAAGACGGAACAGAGGCGGACTGGAAACGTGCAGCAGACATTGCCTCAGCCTCAGAATTTATCGCAGATAAGCCAGGGAATTATCAATCAGAAATTGCCCAAGGTGGGACCAATCTATCAGGTGGACAACGCCAGCGTATGGCCATTGCCCGTGCCATGATGAAACGTCCGCAGGTTTATCTCCTTGATGATAGTCTGTCAGCACTTGATATGAAGACGGATAAACAAGTTCGTACCAATCTGCGTGCCAACCTTGACCAAGCCACCATGATTATGGTGGCGCAACGTATCAGTTCTATCATGGACGCTGAGCAAATTATCCTCATTAGTGAAGGAAAAATTGCAGGTAAAGGCACCCATAAAGAATTACTGAAAAACAACGACATCTATCGTGAACTAGCTATTTTACAACTGGGAGAGGAGGCGATTGCCTATGAACTTGACAATGCTTAAACGTTTATACACCTATATCAAACCCAATCGTCTTGGTTTCTTCACAGCACTTTTCCTTGTTGCTGCTGGTACTGGACTTACCGTCCTAGCGCCAAGCTACACGGGGCAAATCACGACTCAGCTCTACAATGGCATTAGTCAAGGCTCTTTTGATTGGAAAGCTATTTTCCAATTGAGTGTTATTGTTGCAGGTCTCTATCTAGTTGGGCAAAGTCTGGTTTTCTTGGCTTCCTTCACCTTAGCCAAAGTTATCGCTAAGTCAGTCGAGCGTTTGAGAAATGAGGTTAGTAGTAAAATTCACCGTCTACCTATTAATTATTATGATACCCGTGGTAATGGTGAAATCCTCAGTGTCATCACCAATGATATTGACATCCTCAATAACTTCCTCAGCCAGAACTTGCAGGAAATTATTGTTCAGACTGTGACCATTGTGGGCATTTTCTCCATCATGCTCTCTATCAATGGTTGGTTAACCTTGGTTGCTGTCATCATGGTTCCTATCTCCCTCCTGACAGCAGCGAGTTCAGCTAGCTTTGGACAAAAGATGTATGAAAAGCAGCAGAACTTGATTGGGCAGGTCAATGGCTACATTGAAGAAATTTATAACGGTCATAATGTCGTGCAGGCTTTTAACTACCAAGACCGTGCCAAGGCAAAATTCGATAGTCTTAATAAAGAATTGCAGAGCACCGCAGAAAAGGCAGAAACTTATGCCAGCTATGTCATGCCACTGATTAAGATTGTCAATAATGCAGGCTATGTCATCAGTGCCGTCTGGGGAAGTTTTATGGCACTACAAGGCACCATGACAGTTGGTAATGTCCAAGCCATGCTTCAATACACCCAGCAGTTCAATGAGCCATTTAGCTCTATCGCTGGTATGGTCGGGGCTTATAGCTCAGCCATGGCAGGTAGTCAGCGTATCTTTGAACTGCTTGACGAGACTGAAGAAGTAGCTGACCAAGCCACAAGCCAAGACCTGTCCAAACAAGCAGGACGTGTCGAATTCAAGCATGTCAAGTTTGGCTACACACCTGATAATCTGCTGATGCAAGATGTTAATGTTACCGTTGAACCTGGTCAAAAAGTAGCCATTGTGGGACCTACTGGGGCAGGTAAAACCACCCTCATCAACCTCCTCATGCGTTTCTATGAAATCAATGACGGTCAAATTTTAGTGGACGGTGTAGACACACGTCAGATGAGTCGTGAACAGCTCCGTAGCCAGTTTGGCATGGTGCTCCAAGATACTTGGCTCTTTGAAGGCTCTATCATGGAAAATCTCCAGTATGGTCGAGAGAATATCTCCCATGACCAAGCTATCTCTGCTGCCAAAATGGCATCAGCACACAGCTTTATCAAAACCCAGCCAGGCAGTTACGATATGGTTTTGGAAAATAACGGAGAGAACATCTCTCAAGGTGAGCGTCAGCTTTTGACAATTGCCCGTGCCATTGCTGCCAATCCTAAAATGCTGATTTTGGACGAGGCGACATCTAACGTTGATACCTATACTGAGCAGCTCATTCAAAAAGCCATGGCCAAACTCATGGAAGGGCGCACCAGCTTTGTCATCGCCCACCGTTTGTCGACCATTAAGGATGCTCACGTCATTCTCTACATGGAAAAAGGTGATATCAAGGAGGTCGGCAACCATGATGAGCTCATGGCTCTAGATGGCAAATATGCTAGTCTCTATAATAGCCAGTTTGTCTAAACTAAAAAGCGATAATCTAAACTGCACTCCAAAAGTTAGACAAACGTAAGCGCCCAATAACGAGGTATATTGAAAAAATCCAAAGTCTTACGATGACTCTGGATTTTTTTATTACTTGCAATTCTTCTGTATCTGCTCTGCCCATGGCAAATAAGCCTCTAGAACCTCCTTATTTGTGAGGGTTTCCTCATTAGGAAGCTTTTCTAGTAGGTAGGTCATATATTTTTCGCTGTCTAAGTCATGTCTCCTAGCCGTTTCTAAAAGAGACATAATAATAGCTGTCGCCTTAGCACCCTCAAAACTTTGGAAGAACAGCCAATTTTTGCGTCCCATAACTAAGCTCTTGATCGCTCGCTCAGCCATGTTATTGGATAAGACAAACCGACTACTCCACCAATGTTCAACTTGCCAGAGATAGAGATAGAAACAAAAGTACCAGAAGACTATCCAACATTCGACCTACCGAAACTAGAAATACCAACACCGGTAACAGATATACCAAATAATCCGCCAATGCTTCCGCCAAAACCAGAACTGAACATAGGTGTACCGAACCTACCAGGAGAATTCCCTCCAACAGTTCCAGAAAAGCCAAGATTGGAGATTGGTATCGTACCAAACGAAGCACCGAAAAATGAGAAACCGGAATTAGAATTACCAATTCCACCGGCAAGTGAAGTGCCTAATACGCCAGAAGCACCAACACCAGAGACACCTGAAAATGAAACACCGGAAGAAACAATGCCACCGACTTACAGTCGAGTAGCGCGTAATTCAGAAGTATTACCTAATACAGGTGATTCTGAATCTGCATTTGCTGCGGTTACAGGAATAGCAACAATCTTAGGAGCGTTTGGTTTAGTATCAAAACGTCGTCGTAAAGAAGATTAATTAAACCCTATTGATTTTTAGGCATTATTTCCATACCTTAATACCTAAATTTAAAACTTATGTTAGAAAATGTTAATTTATTTTTACGATTGCATATTCCCTTTAAAATAAAAATATTTACGATTAGTTAATGTTTTCTAAAAAGTTTTACCCCGATTAATGCTGTTGTAATCGGGGGTTTTTATTGATTTACTACATTGATAGTCTTTTTCATTTGTCATTTAGGATATATAATTTCAAATTGATAAAACAGTACTATGATAAATATATTTTTTGATTTTCATTAATTGTTTCAATGGTGAAAAAAATATAATGAGCTTGTCCATCTTTGGCTTTTTCTCGATTAAGTTTGAAATAACATTTATGAGATGTTGCCACTGATAGGAGTATATCATCTGTGATAAATGTTAAAGGGGTGGACATCTCGGAAAAGCGGTAGAAGTCAGATTCAAACTGCCGATAACTATCTGAAAAGTAGTCCTTTTGTAATTAATTCTTATTAACTTCCAATTGATTCATTAGTTACCTCCGATGTTATTTCTAGATGGATTGAGAGAATTGAAAAGATAGATATTTTAATATGTCCATTGTCGATTTTTAGTATGATGCTGTCATCTTGAAGAGACGTAATAAGTCCAGTTTCTTTCGTTGTAACTTTATTCTCTCTGTAAGTGATGATTATAGGAAGTTGCTGAGAATAGGATTAACTTAATAGGAGGTCGATTTGTTCCTGTGAAAATCCGTCATCAATAGATTGTGTATCTTTCGCTTCATTTATTAAAGAAGTGTGTTCTGAGAGATAGAAGCCCATCCATTTTTTCCATTCCCTTATCCTGATAATATTGCACAATGGGAAAGGGTAAGTATGATCTATCTATAATTGTAATCCGTCTAAACCTCCTGCTGAGTGTCCGCCTATGAGTTTGCTGCGGGCAATATTACGTGATCCCTCTAAGAGAACAGTTGCTTTTGAATGGCAATAAAATCAAATTTGTCACGTATCTGATCAAGCACTTCATGAATACTATCATCTTTAGTTTACATTTGGTCAAAGTCATCGAAGAGTGAAGACAGATCATAGCTCTCGTCAATCAAACCACCATATCGAACCCCAATTTGTCTCACAGATCCAGACTTGTAATGTTGTCGAATGAGTCCTAAGACATTAAATAGTGTGTATCTGAAGTTAGACCAGTGTTCATCACGCACTTTGATGAGCTTGAAAAAGGTGTTAAAGCTACTGTTCGTTGTCATAGTGTGGATACATTTATTCACGTATACAAAGAGAAATATCCAACATAAACTATTCCTTCAACAACGACATTCAATCGCTAAATTGGCGCTGGTTCTTATTGTCATTAAGCCAATCGATTTGCCAAAGATGGTGATCATCAGAAAGCGGTCTAAATCCACGGCATATAAAAAGTCCCTTGGAAATTCCATCGAGGAGCGTCCAGAAATGGTTAACAATCGCTTTGAATTTGGACACTGGGAAATTGATTTGGTTCTCGGTAAGAAGAATAAAGGGGATGCTGTTGTCTTGATTCTAGTTGAACATCAAACACGTTTGCCTTGGCGTGTAAGCTACCTAATAAACAAGCTGATACGATTAATGAATCTGTCAAATAACTATTGTTTCAGTACCCGATTACTTCTATGACATCAGATATCGAATCCGAGTTTAGTCTCTTGGTCGACTTAGTAAGTGTCGACATAAATTTTGCTCATCCATATTCTTCCCATGAAAGTGGAACAAATGAGAATTTCAATGGTCTACTCAGAGAATTTTTTCCAAAAAGACAGTCGCTTAAACCAATAACTGATGAAGAGTTTACTCGTTATGTTTCAGCTATCAATAACAGACCTAGACGACTTCATCATTACAATACAGCAACATTTCAGTTTGGGTTAGCCAAAAAACTTAAACAATGGAATACTAAGATATCTGCAAACTTGTTGCACATGACTTGACAATGTCTCAAAAATTTTAAATCTAGAATTTTTGTAAATAATTGTCCAATTAGGACAATTAAAGAAAGATCTCCTAAAAGTGAAATATACTATTTTTAGGAGTTAACTAGATGTATAAACGTTTAAGAGATTTAAGGGAAGATCGGGATCTCACACAAAAACAAGTGGCTGAATATCTTTCATTTACACATTCTGCCTATGCAAAAATAGAACGTGGTGAAAGAATTTTATCTGCTGAAATTCTTATTAAACTTTCAAATCTATATAGCGTTAGTATTGATTATTTGCTCGGGTTATCTGATTTTCCTGACCGTATCATAAAAAAATAGTTTCTCCTTATTATGTCCATTGACAATTGAATATACCAAGGTGGGACTTTCTTATTTGTGGAGCAAGCTGTTTATTACGCGATGAAATGAGCGATAAAATTTTAAACAGAAAATAGGATGGTAACCTATTTGCCATGAAATCAAATAATTATAATGATACTTCTGACCGTTCAGGCTGCCATCGTAAAAGGACAGCGGGTGAAATGCCCATGAATGATTTAACCAATCATACCCACGGAGGAAAAAATTTTTTTGATAGGAGTGGAGGTATGAAAACAGTAACATATAAAAACCTGATGAATATTGGTTTTCCTGAGCATACGGCAAGAAATATCATTAGAGAAGCAAAAAGAATAGCAGTAAAAAAGTTTGAAGAAGCTCGCAAAGTTGACCATAATGCGGTACAATTAAGTAAATCGCCCTTTGACAATAGAAGACTTGGTATTGCTCCTAAAGATATTGTAGAAGAGCTAATCGGAATTTCACTCTCTGAAGAAAGTTTAGAAAGTGAGAATTAAAGATGGCTACAAAAAATCAAAAAAAGTACAAAGGTGTTTATTGTGATAAGAATGGTAAAATATTTTATCAAGCTGATCTTGGTGTTGACCCTGTAACAGGTAAACGTGTTCAAAAGAAAGCTAGAAAGAATCAGTATGGTAAGCCATTTAGTACAATGAAAGAAGCTTATGATGAATTGGTCCGAATCAGATATGAGTTTAATAATAATCTTAGTATTGAAAATTACAATATAACATTTGAAAGTTACATGAATAGCATTTATCTAAGAGCCTATAAGCAAAAGGTTCAGTCTGTAACATATAAAACTGCTTTGCCACATCACAAGATATTTATTCAGTATTTTGGCTCCAAACCTTTAAAAGGGATAACAGCTAGAGATTGTGAATCTTTTAGATTACATATTATTGAACATTACTCTGAAAACTATGCGAAGAATTTATGGTCACGATTTAAGGCATGCATGGGTTATGCTGAGAGATTAGGATATATTTCATCAATGCCATGCAAGGCGTTAGATAATCCTAGAGGCAAGCACCCTGATACACAATTTTGGACTTATATTGAGTTTCAGAACTTTATTAAATCATTTGATTTACAAGATTACGAAGAGTTACAAAGATTCACGACTATTTGGTTATATTACATGACAGGTGTTCGTGTGAGTGAAGGTTTATCGTTATGGTGGGAAGATGTCGATTTTGAGCATAAATTCTTGAAGGTTCATACAACCTTGGAAAAGGATGAAAATGGAAATTGGTACCGTAAAGACCAAACCAAGACACCAGCTGGAGAACGCCTTATTGAATTAGATGATGTGACAATATCAGTATTGGAAAACTGGCGAAAAAATCAAATTTCCAATCAAGATACAGATTACATCATTTCACGATTTGGTGAACCATTTTGTAAATCAACAATTTGTCGAATTATCAAGAGAAAAGCCAAAGAAGTTGGAGTACCAGTGATAACAGGAAAAGGTTTGCGACACAGCCATGCTTCCTATCTTATAAATGTTTTGCAGAAAGATATATTATATGTTGCAAGACGAATGGGACATGCTGATAAGTCTACAACCTTAAATACATATAGTCACTGGTTTAATGCATTAGATAAAACAGTATCAGAAGAAATCACCCAAAATGTAATTAGTGCAGGACTAGATTCCATTTTATGCCAAAATTCCTGCCAAACTCTGAGTAAAGGCTAAAAAGCCAATTATACCGCCCACAGAGTAACGTATGTTATTGTTACTCTTAAATAATAGAGTAACGCAAATTGAATGCGAAAGCCTAGTATATTAAGGTTAAGAATTGCTTAAGGTGATTTAAATCTTAAATAGGGGAGTTATTCCCCATCAAATCCCCGCCAAGTTAGATCTTGGCGGGGATTTTTTCTACAACAAAATAGACACTATAATTCTTTTGTTAGATTTATGATATGCAGAAATTATAGTGCTATTTTAACCTAAATCCAATCATTGCCTTCAACTGGTGCATATGCCCACCAGACCCAAGCTAAACCAAGATCAGTAGCTTGGATAATATTATTTTGAAAAGTAATTAAATTATGATGAAGTGCAAAATCAATGTATTCATCTAACTGATTT
>ULIY01011570.1_pt1 | contig 12571 bp, 15 predicted proteins | sample 1950511 | NCBI WGS metagenome assembly ULIY01 (sample SAMEA4835453, study PRJEB28245) | human gut metagenome | biome: gut microbiome; material: fecal sample | place: Denmark | collected 2008
CGCCCTTGGTGGTTTGATGTCACCAATAGTCGGGTTGTTTGGTGAAACGACGTATTTGCCAATGGCAGTGTTGATTGTTGTTGTACAAGTAATTGGTGTCTCAATTTTCAGTCGCATTAAGCGTTAAAAAAGACGGAACCGTAGCTGGTTCCGTCTTTTTGCGTCTAAATGGCTTCATTGTACCCATTAGATGATATGTACAATTATCTATACTTTTAAGCAAGTTACCCGTGAATTTTAACCTGTTATCCAAAATAGTGATTTTGCCATTGAATAATTGGGTAATATTAGTCCATCAAATAAAAAGGAGTTAGCAATATGTTAATTCAATTGAAGGACTTAACAAAAACAATAAACCGTAAAAACATCGTGGAGCTAGTAAATCTAGAAATTGCGGCGGGTCAATTTGTCTCATTGCTAGGAACTAACGGTGCTGGTAAATCAACGACGATTAAAATGATTTTAGGTTTGTTGTCACCGACTAGTGGTGAAGTTAAATCGGGTCTGCAAAAGCCAATCGGCGTGGTATTTCAACAAAGTATCTTGGATAGTCGGTTGACGGTTGAAAAAAATTTGGCGTTCAGGCAAGCCTTATATTCTGATGTTGATAACGTTTGGCGACAGGATTTGCTAGAAAGATTTGAGTTAGAGGATAGCTTGTTACGAAAGAAGTACGGTGTACTGTCGGGCGGTGAGAAGCGCAAGGTGGATATCGTGCGCGCGTTGTTGGGAAAGCCAGAACTATTAATTTTAGATGAGCCGACCACTGGGCTTGATATTCAGACACGTCAGTTAATCTGGCAACAAATTCACAGTTTACGTTCAGAGATGGGAATGGCTGTTTTGTTAACGACACATTATCTTGAAGAAGCCGAAGATGCAGATTTTGTTTATATGATGCAGTCAGGAAGAGTCACGAGAGCTTTGTCACGCCAGGAGCTGAAATCGCGTTTTACACAGCGTCGACTGGTTGTTAACTTGGCTGACGGTACCGCGCAAACATTTTCTGGTGTGTTACCAAATGAGGTGCCGCGAATTTTAGGCAACCAACCCACTTGGAATGATTTCGATTATCGCCCTGTCACGATGGACGATATTTTCGTCAGTTTGGTGAAGGAGGATACCCATGCTTAGTCTAGTTCGTAGGGAATTAACCTTATATTTCGGTTCGCCCAGCAACGTATTCATGTCATTATTAGGAGCGTTGATTTCATTTATTTTGTATTTGGTATTTTTGCAACACAATTTAGAACAAAACTTCACGCACGTAGTCAACGGACAGGCCGTTTTAGATTTTTGGTTGCTATCAGGAACCATTGCAGTTGCAGGAATTACAACAACTTTTACAGGAATGAGTTTGTTTGTCAGGGACTTAGAATCGGGTACGATTGCTGATTTCTTAGTTAGTGGCGTGTCAAAAGTTAAAATTCGGCTGAGTTATTTGATTTCCACGTACATTATCGGCGTTTTGATGCAACTGATGGTGTTTATCGTGATATTTAGTTACTTTGCTAGTGTTGATCAAATCACTTTGTCATCAGCGCAAATAGGACACACAGTTGGTTTGATTTTATTTACTAGTGTTTTATGGGTGATACTAAACGCTTTGTTAACATTACCAGTAAAAAATAGTGATACTTTAGGGCGTATAGGCTCAATTATTGGAACCGCGGCTGGATTCTTTACGACTGTCTATATTCCAGTAGGGACTTTGAGTCGTGGTGCCCAGAATATTATTGGTCTTACACCGGCGCCTTATGTGTCGACATTGTTTAGGCAGGTTTTAATACCACAATCAAGTTTGCCTAGCGACATAAAAGACCTACTGGGATTGACGTTCACAATTAATCGCGTTACGCTCGAATCATTCAGCGTGTTGGTGCTCATCGTTGCAGCGTTTTTGTTTGTTTATGCTGCATTTTTGGGCGTTGCCGTATTACGTAGAAGGGATTCAAATATGATATGAAGATTCGGGTAGAGTTGGATCAAACAATGGCAGCGGATGAGCTTGTTATTAAAGCAGCGACACTTTCGTCTGATGTTGCACATATTGTGCAGTTGGTTGAACAAGACACAACACAGCGCAGAATCGCGATTCCAACTGAGGATCGGACGATGTTAAAAAATTTTGATGATATTATTGCTATTTCGGTGACAGGTGAGACGTTAACATATTATACAAATGACGAAACCTTGGTTGCCCATGGCACACTGAAAATGGTTCTCCAAAAATTAGATGCGAGTCTGTTTGTACAAGTTTCTAAGCAGAATGTCATTAATTTAGACGGCTTGCTATCGCTAGAAGCTGGTTTCAGCGGTAGCATGGTGGCGGTTATGCGACGAGGCATTAAGATAGATGTCAGTCGACGTTATTTGCCAGAACTCAAGCGACACTTGGGGTTATAGGAGGGCAACATGAAAATATTAATTGATATGATTCGCCGGTGGGTTATCGGCGATTTAATTGGATCACTGGTCATGATGATTTCGATTATCTTCGTCGGTCCTCAAGTCACTTTGAAACGTTCAGAAATTATCGCTATTCTTATAATGAGTGGGTTTATCGGCTTGTACTCGGCGCTATTCAGATACCTGGATATCGCTTTTTACCAACTTTTCTTATTGCATTTTGTATTAACAATATCCACTGTTTTGTTAGCGAATTGGTATTTTGAAGCTAACAAATTGGGTGTTCACTTCGAGGTTGGGTACATGTTGTTTATCTACCTAATCATATGGATTGGCATGTGGTGGTGGGAACGCGATGATCGCCGTCGAATCAATAATCAAATAAAAAAGCGACAACGAACTGACTAGCGTTTTCAGCACATTAATGCTGGAACGCAATTAAGTGATAGTCACGTTTAAATGATTCGCTATGAAAAAAGACGGCGCATGTGCGTCGTCTTTTTTGCTGTCATTAATTTGATGATGGTTGTGGCATGAAAGGCTTAAGGACATTCGCAAAGTTTTCGATGTTCAATGATTGAATCAAAATCTTTCCGGTTCCGTTAAAGGTATTCACGATACCTTCGCCAGTGCCGATTGACCCAATGACACCGCCACCTTCAAGGTGAATGTCATAGTTCAATGATGTCTCCCAGGCAACCACGTGGGCGTTATCGATGGTGAAGTCGTGGGCGTCTTGCAAATCAATTTCCTTAATTGATCCAAATGCAGCCACCAACAATGTTCCTTCACCGCTCGTCTTCATGACGAACAAGCCACCTTGACCACCGAAGAAGGCACGACCCAATGATTGGCGTTCCATTGAGTATTGCACCGTCCCGTCCATTGCAAGGAAGGCTGAGTCGTTTAAGTAGTAGTTCTTATCGGCAGTGACTTCCAAGGCTTGAATCGTACCAGGAACGTTAGGCGCGAGGGCCAACTCACCACCTTGAGAACCAGCCGTAACTTCAGTAATGAAGACTGATTCACCACTAACCATTGAGCGACCGGCTGCACGAATCAACTTACCGATACCAGAACCGCCGTTTGCGTTCAAACGACCTTTAAGTTCAGTGTCGCCAGTGTGATAAACCATGGCACCGCTTTGGATGCGCACAGTTTCACGGGGCAACAAGTCATAGCTCACCAATGGGAACTGCATATTAGATTCGATCTTGTAATCCATTTTTGTTTACCTCGATATATGTTTAATTACTGACAGTATATCTGAATGGTAGACAAAATACATGATGTAACTTTTATTTTCAAATTAAATCGTGTCGTTTATGAATTGAAAATATCGGTGTGAGTCGTTTCTTTTTCGATAATTAAAATGATTAAAAAGTTTGAATGTTTTTTCACAAGTATGCGGTGTGTTACGCCAACCGTGGCACGATGGGCGTATTGTTACATCTTGTAAAACGATTTACTAACATTATTTATCGGAAAGGATATCAATAGTATGAAAAAGACTGGTATTTTGAATTCAAGAATTTCAGCCGTTGTTGCTCAAATGGGGCACAAGGACACGTTGGCTATTGGGAATGCTGGTTTGCCAGTCCCAATGGGTACTGAAAAGATTGATTTAGCAGTTAAATTGCAAGACCCAACATTCCAAACGGTGTTGGAGACTGTCTTGACTGAATTGGAAGTAGAAGGCATTACGCTGGCCGAAGAAATTAAGACGGCTAATCCAGAACAATTGGCTGCCATTAAGAAGGTGTTGCCGGATGTTGAGGTGACATTTATTTCACACGAAGACTTCAAGAAGGAGCTGGCCAACACACGTGCGGTTATCCGTACCGGTGAGTCACATCCTTTCGCGAATATTATTTTACGCAGTGGCGTTATTTTTTAGGTGGTAACAATGGATAATACGAATGCAACTGCTGTGCGTCCTTTTACGAAGCACATTAATGAATTGTCTGACGGTTACTTGAGTAAGACACCACTCTTTCAATTTATTGTTATTTCTTTGATTTTCCCAATGTGGGGAGCTGCCGCAAGTCTAAACGACATTTTGATCACACAATTCAAGACGGTCTTCCAATTGAATGATGCGTCAACGGCCTTTGTGCAATCTGCTTTCTATGGTGGTTATTTCTTGATTGCCATTCCAGCCTCAATTGTCATTAAGAAGACGTCATATAAGTTCGCCATTATGTTGGGCTTGATTGCCTACATTATCGGAGCTGGTTTGTTCTTCCCAGCCTCACGCGTGGCAACTTATTCAATGTTCTTGGTCGCTATTTTTGCGATTGCCATTGGTTTGTCATTCTTGGAAACGTCATGTGATACATTCAGTTCAATGCTTGGCCCTAAGAAGTTGGCGAATGTGCGTTTGAATATTTCTGCTGCATTGACGCCACTTGGAGACATCGCTGGTATTTTGCTTGGTAAGTACATGATTTTCAGTACTGGTGGCAACTTGGCAACGAAGATGGCCGGTATGCACGGTGCAGAACGCATTGCTTATGGTGAGAAGATGTTGCAATTAACATTGCAACCATACAAGTACATCATTGCGGTACTTGTTGTTGTCTTGCTTGTTTTGGCCTTTACGAAGATGCCAAGTGGAAAGCCTGCAGTTGTTGCTGGTGATGACACGGCAGCAACCAACACGCCAAGCGTTTCATTGATGGAAACGATCAAGTACTTGGCTGGTAATTTCCGCTACAAGAAGGGAATCTTGGCGCAATTTATCTATGTTGGTATGCAAACAACGGTTTGGTCATTCACCATTCGTTTGGCGCTTGATTTGAACCACCACATTAGTGATGCCGATGCGACAACGTTCATGGTTTACTCATACGCCATGTGGTTCATCGGTAAGCTGGTGGCAACTTGGTTCTTGAGCAAGTTCAAAGTGGCCTCAGTATTGAGTGTTTACTCAGTGCTTGGAACGATTACGTTGTTGGTCACAACATTCGGACACGGTATGTTAGCTGTTTATGCTGCTGTGTTGGTCAGCTTCTTCTTTGGTCCACAATGGCCAACGATTTACGCGCACACCCTTGATAACGTGACGGATAAGAAGTACACCGAAACTGCCGGTGCCATCTTGGTTATGGCGATTATTGGTGGTGCCGTCTGGCCATTCTTCCAAGGTTTGGTTTCTGACTTCTCTGGTTCAATGCAATTCTCATTCATTGTGCCAACCATCGCCTTTGTTTTGCTTTCATGGTACTTTATTTCAGAAATGAAGTACGACAAGAATTAAAAACTATCAAGATACCCCAAATATGTTAATAGTATAGAAGTCCTACTCAATGCAGATTGCGAGAGTAGGACTTTTTAATTTGTGTTCGAATTCGACCCTTTTTACGTGCAAAGTTTTAGCAGGTTGGGTATTATACTCACATAAAGTAATAAACAAAAAATATTGAAACAGATAAAAGAGGGTTGTTAGTTATGAAGACTCACCACATTTCATTGTTGACTGGCGATGCCAAGTTGAATGCAGATTACTACGTTGGCGTATTGGGAATGCGTTTTATCAAGAACTCAGTTAACCAAGCCAACCCAAAGAACCGTCACGTTTACTACGGTGACTTTATGGGAACACCAGGAACGGTTATCACGTTCTTCCCAATTGACGACTTGCGCGACCGCACTGACGGTAAGATGTTCTTCTCAGGAATTCACTACTCAATTCCTGAAGGATCAACGCAATACTGGTTGGACCGTTTTGCTGAAAAGGGCTTGAAGGCTGAAGCTGATGCAATGGGACGTATCCGTACGGCTGATTACGAAGACTTGCCAATCCGTATGCAAGAAACTGAAGGTAAGAACTTCGACTGGCATATTAACTACATGTCAGATGTTCCTGCTGAGTTCCAAATCACTGGTGTTATCGGTGCTGAATTGCACGTGCCAGATGTTGCTGCAACTGGTCGCTTCTTTGAAGACTTGTTGGAAATCCCAGTTAAGGGTAACATCATCGACTTGGAAGGCGTTGAAGCTATCGAATTGGTTCAAACGGCTGAAGATGCACCTAACTCACGCTTCGGTAAGGGTTCAACTGACCACTACGCTTTGGGCGTTGAGTCAGAAGAAGACTTGAAGTACTTCTGGGAGCGTGCAAAGGCTTTGGGTTACAAGCGCGAAGTCTTTATCGACCGTGGATACTTCCGTTCAGCATACTTCATTGAGCCTGGTGGAAACCGTGTTGAGTTGGCTACGACGAACCCAGGATTCACCTTGGACGAATCATTGTTCGACTTGGGTACGACGTTCGCTTTGCCACCACGTTTCGAGGCATCACGTCAAGAATTGCTTGACCACTACGCAAAGAAGGGTGTCTTCTTTGACGAAGTAAAGCCTTACACGGGAACTGGTCACTTGGAGAACGACGGTAAGATCCGCGCCATCCACGACGAAAAGGGTAACACACGTAACGACTAATACCAACCCTTGGTATGACTGGTCTGACGGTGTTTTAGGACACATTAGGACACTTGTCAAAATTTAAATATAACAATTTTGGAGATATCGCAGTTATTGTGGTATCTCTTTTTGTATATACATAAAAAATCCCCGCAACACTTGGTTGAGGAGATTGGGGGCTATAAGTGAATCCAGCCTTTATAGGCCATGATCTCTGCAAGTTGACCGATTTCTTCTGGCGTTTTCGCGATGTCATCGAAAATCCAAGTGCGAATCAAACTGTATATACCTTGTACCATGAATGCTTGTAGTAGACGTTTTGTATCGACATCAAGTTTTGTGTTGAATGCAGAATTCGCGTTGGAAATTTGTGCAAATCGTTGGGCCATTAATTCTTGAATGACCGGACTGTCGGCTTGGAAGTTCGCCATTAAAAATCGTGTTTGTTCGATGTTATCTTTGAAATAACGACTTGTCTCGGCTACTTGATCAGCAAGTGTTAAATTTTGTTCAGATTGGGTGACGTTAGCAATTTTGTGGACAAAATCATAGCCTAACTCTTCAAGGACTTCATACTGATCGTGATAATGAACATAAAAAGTGCTGCGGTTAATGCCTGCATTTTTGGCAAGGTGGGTAACAGAGATATCTGATATGGTGTTTGTTTGCAACAAATCAAAAAGACTCTCTTTAATAAGTCGCTTAGTTAAACGAATGCGTTGATTTTCATGTTCAGCCATTTATAGTTACCGTATTTCGACACTTTCATTGATTTTGTTGGATTCGCAACACAGTGCAATAGACTGTTTGTTGTTTGCCAGACATGTGTCTATTATAATTTCATGTGTTAAGGAATGACAATAAAAAAAGGATGGATTGAGAAGATGAAGAAGCTTGTGAATAGTTGGTATTTGTTATCGGTAATGTTTGCAGTAATCAGTGCTGCAATGGCAATTTTTGGTGATTGGAACGCGCTTCAAACTGTACAATTGATTACCATTGCCATCTTGTTTTTACACTTTTTTGAGGAGTTTGGATTTCCAGGTGGGTTTCCGTACATGGGCGTGAAGTTGCTATTGGGACGAGATGAAAGAGATAAGACAAAGTGGGATAGTAATAATTTAAGCTCAATGTATGGTAACTGGGGATTAATGGTGTTGGTGTATATTTCTGCCATAGCTTTCCCTGAGGTTAAAATTTTAACGATTGGCATGATGATGTTCAACGTACTTGAGGTTTTGATGCACTTGGTATTCTTTGAAGTGAGGCGTAAAGAAATGTATAATCCTGGTTTGGCGACAGCTTTCTTAGGGTTTATACCAGTTACGGTTTACTATTTCATGAATTTGTACAGTGTGAGTGATTTTGTTTGGTATGATTACGTGATTGGATTTGTCTGGATTATTTTTGTATTCTGGTTAGCTTTCCGATCACCAATTTATTGGTCTCTTGGTAAGATTCCTGGATATGAATTTACAGATCAAACAGCATTTGGTTTTGATCAATCCAACAAGTAAGCGAATAAAATTGGATAACGGTTCGCCCCAACCACTATGTGCGCAGTGGCTGGGGCGTTTTTTGTTTATCAGTATGAAAGAGGCGAGTTTTATATCTGTCGTCCTAACGGTTGTCGGTATAGGTTGTGGGACTTTAATCATTAAATGAATCGCTTGGCAAATTACGAGAACATGACTCTAACATAGGCATTTTTGTGAGGAAGAGAATCGAACGGAATGACTTATGTTGTCATAAATGATTTCACCATGGTTATAATGCCTTTAGCAAATAGTTATCTTGGTGAGTACGGAGATGAAACGGATGACGGAAACACATTATTTGAACCGTGAAGAATTGCTTTCTTTAAATGAACAAGCCGTGTATGAATTAGGTGGTAACGCTGGGGTTCAGTCACCACGCGCGTTCGAGGTGGTACTAGATCAACCGAAGCAAGTTGTTTTCGGCCAGGAAGTTTATCCAACAATCTGGGTGAAGGCGGCCTATATGATGCAACAAATTATTAAGACGCCGGTATTTGTTGATGGCAGCAAGCGTACTGCGGGACTTGTGGTTTTGCGTTTCTTGCAGGAGAATGGGTATCAACCGGTGAGTGAGGATTATAACGAAGTGGCTCGGAATTATATTTTGGAAATGGTTCAAAGTGATAATTCTGAGGAAACGATGATGTTAATCGCTGAGTGGTTATCAAATCATTTTACGCAAAGCAAATAAGAGCTCGGGAGAAAAGTATGGCAAAAGTTATTGATGTATTTTCAGTTAGGGATTTAACGCTGGTTGCCTTAGATGAAGACTTACCGATGAATACGAAGATTGGCCAAGCAGTTCGTTTGAACGGCAAAATTGTACACGTGAAGAGCATACCGCTGTTCGATCCAAAGCCAGTTTATAATGCGCTAGTTCTGGGTGTTAAGGCTGAGGTCGGAGATGAAATAATTTTTGAAGTAGACGAGAATATCTAACTATGAAAGATTTAGCAAACGGCTTGTTTACTGTAACGGTTGATGAATTGAGGGAGTCGCTTTCATATAACGGTGAAGCAACGTTCTTTTATCATGGCATGGAGAGTTCGTATAATAACCCTTGGCATCCTGAAAAGATGCAACAAGAAAAAGAGATTGTTCCGTTTGGATCGTTTTGGGAGTTTGATAAGGGAAATTATTTACAAGTGTTTTTTGAAACTCCTGAGCAAGCATTAGCGTATGTTTTGCCGGATGGTAAATCAATACAAGAGTCTATAGTCGAATTTGAGTTCGACGACTTTGTGTAAAGGGATAGCATCATATAAATGGATGAAAAATAGAGTTAGCCAAATGACAGACGCTTTGATAAGGTAAAATAAAACCCGTTTGGAGAGTGACTGACATGTATGATAAACAAAAATTGATTGACCTTGTATACGAAAACTCTGCAACTCACGAAACCTATCCATTCAATAAATCCACATCACATGAAAAGATTGTTTGGACAGTCATGAAGCATAATGGCAGTGACAAAATCACGGCAATGATTTTTGAACGTGAGGGTGTTTTGTACTTGTCTTTGAAGCTGTCACCTGATCATGTGGACGAAATGATTAAAACACGTGGGGTGGACCATGGTTATCACATGAATAAGCAACATTGGGTAACGATTAGCGTTAATGATACTGATTTAACGGAGCAGGAAATCTTGGGGATGCTGGCTGAGAGTGACGCCCTTACTAAGTGATAGACATATTTTTTTCAAACCTTTGTGGGAATATATTTCATAGGGGAACACAAAGGAGAATTTTTATGTTTAAACAAGTATTATTGGCATCAGTTGCAGCGATGGGGATGTTTGCATATGCCACACAATCAAGCCAAGTGAGTGCAACAGATAGTCCGAATGTTGTCGATATTTTGCCTGCTAATCCAACTAAACGTGCATTAGTTTTGGAGGCAAAAGAATATGGCGTTGATTACACCATTGAACGTTTGGACTGGATGCTTAAGGATTATTCAGATAGTCAAATATGGGTTTTGGCAGATAAGGGCCACGGTGGTTACTATTTCGATGCAACTAGCGATCCAGTAGGCTTTACTGGCTACAAGGTGGTCGATGGTGAAGACGTGCCGGTTGATCCCATTCACGTCTACGGGAATCCAGATGCAACAACGGTAGATGCAGCTAAGCAAGCTGTTCATTTGTACTGCGATTAATATTAAAAATACGTGAAGTCGGTAGATGTTACCGGCTTTTTTGTTGTGACAAGGATGTGGACACAGTTTCTTCACGTGGATTGATTATTATTAATGTTCAAGAAAAGAGAATTTGGACTAAATAATATGGATAAAAGTGTCTACACGCACAATGAATTTCAGCAATTGATCAATAAGTTAAACGAAGTCACAACTGCAAAGCGTTTTTGGATAGGTTCCGTTTGGCGTCGATCGGCAAGAGTGGTTGGTGCTGTGGTTATATTGAAGGTACTATTAGCATTTCTGACTATGTTGGATACGCATCGAAATTTAACGAGCTTTATTTATGTCTTTAATATGTTTGGAACGCTGATGTTGTGGCTGTTACCCGTATCAATCGCAAGCTGGTGCTGGTTATTTTATAAAGCAAAAACGGCATTACAAGAATTAAATAGCTACTGGATGACATACGAAGACAATCAACTAGTCTCTAATGAATTTGATCATGTTAACCGGTATCAATTGATGATTGAATTTTCAGATGTGTTTGCAGGGTGGAGCAAAAAGGGCGGTTGGCAGCTTGTGCGGTTTGAAGACGTTGAACAGCCTTATAAGACTTTTTGGCGGGTTCGTCGTAGCTTCAGTTGGGCATTTTATATCGCTAAACATGGTGTGCATCTTTCACGTCAGATTAGTCAGCGTTAAGTTGTCAAACTTGACCAAGACTAACGCTTCTGTCATACTACACTTACTAAAAGAACACGGGGTAAGGTCCATTGCGCAATTAAGCTGATTTCATAATGATAGAAAGTTATCAATGAGATTGGTTTTAGTGTGGACTTCTGCGTGTTTAATGAACATGCTTTTTAGAGTGCCTCCAGTCTCATTGTGGTGAGATTCGAGGCTTTTATGCAACACGGACAAATTCAAAACGTTGTAAAGACTATTGATGGTGAAACGCTGTTTGAGATTGATAATCTAACAATTCCGACCGCAGGCGTTGTTGCGATGGTTGGTGAAAACGGTGCTGGTAAGACCACGTTACTAAACATGTTGCAGGGTATTGATACGGATTATACTGGTCGGATTAATTTACCGGGATATGTGGCGACAGTGGCACAAATTAATGACATCGTGGGTGAATCTGGTGGTGAAATGACGCAACGTTTGATTCGCCAAGCCATTTCAGAGCGACCTGACATTTTGATTTTAGATGAACCAACATCGCACTTGGATGTTGATCATCACAAGTGGTTGGTGAAGACGATTCATCGGTTTAAGGGACTGGTCATTGTGGTATCTCACAATCGTGCCTTTTTGCGTGAGATGGCGACTGCCGTTTGGTCGTTTGAAAATGGCACCGTTACCGCGTTTAATGGTGGTTATGATGATTACTTAGCTGCCACTGCCTCAAAACGAAGTGCTCAGATGCAAGACTATAAGCAAGTTACAAACGAAAAGAAACGATTAGCTCAGCGAGCGCAAACAGCGGGTGAAAAGTCGGCTCGAGCAAAGAAAATTAACCCCCACAAGCACAGTCACGCTGAAATTGAGGCGATGAAATCTGGGTTAAATGGGGTAGAAAAAGGGTTTTCACAACAAAAGAAAGCGTTGAATAGTCGCATTGAACGTCTTGGCAAGGTTGAGAAGCCAGTTGATGCCACTAAACTAAAGTTACAAAATCCACTGAATGTTCGACCAGGTAAACCAGTTGTAACCGCCTTGAATTTGACGGTTTCGCAAGCAGATAATCTTTTGATTGAGAACGTGACATTCAAAATTGAAACCGGGCACCGTGTGGCAATTGTTGGTCCGAATGGGTCTGGTAAATCAACGCTCATTCAGCACTTGTTGTTAGGTGCACCCGGCGTAACTCATGCTGACAATCTGCGAGTAAGCGTGGCTAACCAAGATTTAAGCCAGCTAGATACGACGAAAACGGCACTGGAAAATGTTATGATGACCAGCACCGAGTCTGAACAGGTAGCCCGTAATTTCTTAGGCGCAATGGGGATTCGCTTGATGCAGGTCAATGAAATGGTTGGTCAAATGAGCGGCGG
>ULIY01002725.1_pt1 | contig 12337 bp, 10 predicted proteins | sample 1950511 | NCBI WGS metagenome assembly ULIY01 (sample SAMEA4835453, study PRJEB28245) | human gut metagenome | biome: gut microbiome; material: fecal sample | place: Denmark | collected 2008
CTGCATCCGAATTAGTAACTCCATCTACGGCAATACAATCATGTGAGGATCTACAAGCATCAGCATTCAAACCAGCAAGTCTCTCATCCCGGGTTAGCGATGCCTCTCCATACTCCTTTGCAGCAAGAAGTATAGGTATGATACCTGTTCCTGTCCCGAGATCCATATATCTGCCGCCGCGCTTAAATCTCACATAGTTTGCCAGCAGCACAGCATCCATCCCAAAGCAGAACATTCCGCTGTTCTGTATGATCTGATAACCCTTGCACTGCAGGTCATCTATCCTCTCACAGGATTTAATAACCTCTTCCGGTCTAATCGTCAAATTTGGACTTTCCACCCTTGTCCTCCAATGCCTCAAGTGCCTTGTACTCCTCAGCACTGAGTCTTTCTGAATTCTTTCTTCTCTTAGGCTTGAACTTGAGTTCAGCCACAGGATACTCCATAACTTCCTTGTTGTCATCCTTGTCTGTCACCACGATCTTAACCTTCTGTCGGAGAACGTTCACTGACATGACCTCGCCCTTGTTGCCATCTATGGTCCTGACGAAATCTCCTACATTCGGAAGCTTCTCATTCAGATACTCGTAAGTGTCCTGCTCATGCTTCAGACAGCACATAAGTCTTCCGCACACACCGGATATCTTAGTAGGATTCAGTGACAGGTTCTGCTCCTTCGCCATCTTGATTGATACTGGAACAAACTCCGACAAATGCTTGTTACAGCAGAGCTCCCTTCCACATATGCCGATTCCGCCAACCATCTTGGTCTCATCGCGGACACCGATCTGTCTGAGCTCTATTCTTGTCTTGAACACAGATGCCAGATCCTTTACCAGCTCTCGGAAATCGATTCTCCTGTCTGCTGTGAAGTAGAACAGCACCTTATTGTTGTCAAATGTATACTCAGCCTCGATGAGCTTCATGTCCAGCTTATGCTTTGCGATCTTCTCAAGACATATGCCAAATGCTCTCTTGCTCTTCTTCTTGTTATCCTCGTATCTTCTGGTGTCATCCTCTGTGGCAATTCTTATGATCGGCTTGAGTGACGCCGTTATCTTGCCCTCTTCTACCTCTCGTCTTCCCAGAACCACTTTGCCGTACTCCACACCCCTTGCGGTCTCGACAATGACAAAACTGCCGGCCTCGACCTCAAAGTTCTGTGGATCAAAATAATATATCTTACCGTTTGGTCTGAAACGAACTCCTATAATCTCTTTCATTAACAATTCTCCTTCATGGTTAGGAGCATAAGCTCCATGACAATGTCAAAGCTGACATTCGCCTCAAGTCTGACCTTGGCCTTGTCCATAGACTTGAGTACCTTTTCTATACCCTCATAGCTGATGTGTGAGGACTGCTTTCTTATATCAGAATAATACTCCTTGAACATCAACCGGCCCGGGTTATTGGACACCTTGAGCATAAGAATGTCCCTGTACCACATCATCATCAGATCGATGTAGTCACTTACCTTGAGCTTGTACAGCTCCATATTCTTAATGGCAAATATCATGTCATCAACCGACATATCACTTATATGTCTCATGAACTTCACCACATTTTCCTTGATCTCCTTGTACTCATCACTAGTTGCAAGCCTGATGGCCTTTCCCAGATTGCCCTGGGCAAAATCCATACAGAAGTCAGCCTTCTGCTTGTCCAGCTTGAGCTCGTTCATGAGATAATCAAGTATATCATGTTCTCTGACAGGCTTCACATTCAGCACTATACATCTGGACTGTATAGTCTGAAGCATCTTATCAAGATTGTTGGTGAGCAGTATGATTATTGCATAGGACGGAGCTTCCTCGATCGTCTTTAACAAAGCGTTCTGTGCATTCACATTCAGAAGCTGTGCATCCTCTATAACATATATCTTATATCTGCTGCTATAAGGCTTGATATCAATATCAGAATTCACCTGATCACGTATCTCTTCAACCGAGATCACATTTGGCTTGTCGTGGGTCACCCACACGATATCAGGCTGATTTCCCGTCTCACACTGAAGACATGACTTACAATGATTACATGGCTCTGTACCGCCCTCCTCACACTGGAGAGTCTTGACCAACGCCCTGGTAAGGGTCTTTTTTCCACTTCCTGTCTCGCCATTGATGATGTAGCCCTGGGATATCTTACCCAGCTCAATGCTGCTCTTGAAGTGGCGTATTATGTCCTCATGTCCGATTATGTCTGTGAAATCTATCATATATACCAACCCCCTTACAATTAATTTTTTCTGTATGTCTATTCTGACCTTCTCCAAAATCAAAATATATTAAAGATTAAGTTTCTTCTCTACATACCCTACTATTATACCATGAATCTCATCAATAGGTAAAGTAGCGTCTATCTTCACTATTCTCTCAGTGTACATATCCGCAAGCATGCGGTATCCATCCACGACCTTCTGATGGAACTCCATTTTTTCATTCTCCATTCTGTCAAGTTCAGCCTGGTTCTTCTTTCTGGATATTCCCTCCTGGGCGTCAAGATCCATGAGGAATGTCATATCCGGCATGATTCCCTGAAGTGCAAATTCATTTACCTTATACACCGTGTCAACTCCGAGTCCTCTTCCGATTCCCTGATACACAGCGGATGAGTCCACAAATCTGTCTGCAATCACCGCCTGACCGGCATCCAGTGCAGGCTTGATATTCTCTTTCACAAGCTGGGCTCTCGCCGAAGCATACAGAAGCAGCTCAGTCATATATCCCATCTCTGTAAAATCCTTGTTCAATATAACCTCGCGGATCGCCTCACTTATGGGATTTCCCCCCGGATCTCTGGTTATCAGCACGTCATAGCCTTTCTTCTCCAGATATTCCTTAAGCAGCTCCCTCTGTGTGGTCTTGCCCGCTCCGTCCGGGCCCTCTATAGTTATAAATATTCCTTTCATATCCTAACCCTGCCATATGCTGTTCCTGCACATGTACACCTTTCATATTTATATTGTGATTCTTATCAAACCTTCCAGATCATAATGCTACATATCATTCTCCGCACAGCACTTTGATATAACCGTCATTGACTCCTGCCACATTAAGTCCGCTGTCTATCATGGACTTTATTCCGTTCACCGCCTGCCGGTCAACGACCTCTCCCGGCGCCAGCACAGGTATTCCCGGCGGATATGCATATACAAATGCCCCCGACACCTTTCCAGCCGCACCCTCAATCGGCACGCTCTCCACTGGTCTGTCCCACGCGGTTCCCGGCGGCATAGCTGACCTTCTGCCGGATATGATATCCAGCTCCTGCCGGTCTGTTTTATCCGGCTCATAGCCAAGGTTCCCGTCTATCTCAGCCACCGCATTAAATAGTATATCATAACTGTCTGCACTGTCCACAACAGATGATATACAAATGGCATAACTCACCGATGCCATCTCAACAATCAACCCATACCTGTCCGCCAGAATTTCAGCAAGCATAACCCCTGTAAATTTCTGTCCCGACTCGTCTACAGTTCCCGGTCTCACGACAAATACCAGCCTGCCCTCATCATGGTCGAACACTTTACACGCATTACAGATCTCATCATTTTTCACTGAGGAAGCATCAGGTCTGAACAGCCGTATATTTCTGAGCCCATCACATTTCCCGGCAAATGCCTCAAGCCTCCGCCCATACCTGGCAAATTCATCTCTGTTATTTGCGCCAAATGCAACTGCCTTCTCCATGCTCTGCATAAATATATATGAAGGCGAAGATGTCTGGAATATCTGCAGATATCTTCTAACCCTCTCATCAAGCTCAGGATTCATCACATGAAGAAGTGATGTCTGTGTGAGTGCCGGCATGGTCTTGTGCAGGCTCTCGATGACAATATCTGCCCCCTGCTTCATGGCAGTCTCATGTCCTTCCATGAAGTTCAGATGTGCTCCCTGTGCCTCGTCCACAATGAGATATATTCCATACCTGTGTACTATCCCAGCTATGGTCCTTATATCAGATATGACACCCTCATATGTCGGCGATGTGATTATCACCGCTCTTGGCTTTCTGCCATCTGCTACCAATTCCTTAAGAGCAAGCTCCAGCTTATCCGGCGATATGTCACCCAGTATGTCTGTCCTCTCTGACATTTCACGATCATCTTCATCGCCTGGAGCCATCATTTGCGATATTTCGCAGTCATCTTCTCCATCATCTGACATTCCATTCGATATTGCTCCGACTTCATTCTGACCCACACCGTCAGGCCAGCTCATACTCACATAATCCGGCACTATATACTCGGGCTCAAGCTCCAACATACAGATAGCGTTGTACACCGCCTTGTGGCAGTTTCTTGCCGCAAGTATCACGTCTCCCCTGTGACAGGTGGCGTGTATAGCTGTCATAAGTCCGGATGTGGAACCGTTCACCAGCATATATGTTGCAAATGTTCCATACACCTTCCTCATCTCGGCAAGACTGTCCGCTATGAACATCTCCGGCTCATGCATGTCGTCAAGATCCTTTGCCTCAGTGAAATCATGCGCATACACCCCATTCCAGAAGTTGTCCGGCTCTTCTAGCGGCTGTCTCTTATGTCCCGGCATGTGCCATGGGTATGTACCCTTCTCTGTATATTTTTCAAGCGCTTCATTTATATATTCCTTCACAATTTTTCTCCGTAACATAGATTCTGTGTGATATAATACCATACTTTTATGTATTTGTAACAGCACAGACTTCTCCCAACGTCTGCACAGATATAAAAAACAGGAGAAGCTCTATCCGGCTTCTCCTGCGAGGGGGTATAAAAAAAGTTTTGCCTATTTTATGATCTTTCAAATGCTGCAACGGCATCCTCGATCTTCTGTAATTCGTCATCGGTCATGACTGTATGTGCCTGCTTTTCAACAGCCTTGAGATTGCTGATGATCTGCTCAGGCTTTGAAGCACCGATCAGCACTGTTGTGACCTCCGGCTTGTTCAGCAGCCATGCGATGGCAAGCTCTGAGAGCTTCATATCATATCCGGCTGCGATCTCATTTAACTGGTTGAGGAGAGGTCTAGTTTCAAGCACCTGATCCTCATGAAGGAATCTTCCGTCCTTCACTGCCCTGCTGTCCGCCGGCATATCCTTCAGATATCTGTCTGTCAGCATTCCCTGTGCCAGAGGCGAGAAGCATATGAGTCCCTTGCCTGATGCGTATGTCTGCTTCAAAAGCCCATTGTTCTCGACAGATCTGTCCAGTATGCTGTATCTGTTCTGATTTATCACAAATGGCACATGAAGCTCATCAAGTATGCGCTCCGCCTTTGCCATGGTAGGTCCGTCATAGTTGGAGAGTCCGACATAAAGTGCCTTTCCACTCTTCACTATCTGCGCCAATGCTCCCATGGTCTCCTCGAGTGGAGTGTTCGGATCCATTCTGTGATGATAGAATATATCCACATATGGGATGCCAAGTCTTTTAAGGCTCTGGTCAAGACTTGCTATGAGATATTTTCTGCTGCCCCAGTTGCCGTAAGGGCCTTCCCACATATCGAATCCGGCCTTAGTGCTGATTATCAGCTCATCCCTGTACGCACCCAGTTCCTCTCTGAGTATCTTTCCAAAGTTCTCCTCTGCACTTCCATACACCGGGCCATAGTTGTTTGCTATATCAAAATGTGTTATTCCGTTGTCAAATGCGGTAAAGCACATCTTCTTCATATTCTCGTAGTCGTCATTTGTTCCAAAGTTGTGCCAGAGTCCAAGTGCCAGAGGCGGCATCATAAGACCGCTCTTGCCGCAACGTCTGTAAAATCCTGTTCCCTCAACATTCTTATATCTATTCTCTGCTGCCTTATAATCTCCCATATTGATACCTCTCTTAAAATTATCCTTACGATGTTTTCTTTTTATATATGCAAGTTATCACTACATTTTGAAGTATATCATACCTATTACATCAAAAAAATATGAATATTTTTGTATTATATATGAAAATTTTATTATGATTTCTATAAATGTTCTGCCTAAATTATCCTGGACATTTTTACTATCCTCTATATGCCTGTTACACATTTACCGGGAGCTTATCTCCACCGAAAAAGTGCCATCATGATATGACAGTCTTCCTTTTAAGCCATACTTGTCAAGTATCGTCTTCACAACAAAAAGCCCGAGTCCACTGCCACCGCCTGTTCTGCTGCCGCTGCCCTTCACATACGGATCCCACAGCGAATCTATGTCATCTGGTAAGACATTGTCCGTTGTGTTGCTTATCGTCACCTTTCTATCTGACATCTCTATATCTATAATTCCATTTTCCCTGCCATATCTCACCGCATTTGTCACCAGGTTTTCCGCAACGCGTTTCATCGATTCCATATCTGCATTTAAAGTACAATTGCCCTCAAATGTCACCACCATATTTTTTCTCTGTATCGCCACCTCATTTTCTTCTACAACTTTTCTGAAGAGTTCCGTCATATCAACGCTCTCAAGTTTTTCTCTTTTTCGCCGTTTCCCGGTCTCCAGCCTGTCTATCTCCAGCATCTGCTCAATCATTCCATTCATCCTTCGCACATTTTCTGATATTGCCTCCGCATACTGTTGCCTCTTGTCCGTATGCACATTTGCGAGAAGGTTCTCCGCATAACCCGACATAGCCATGAGTGGGGTTTTGAGATCGTGGGCCATAGCATTTGTCATATTGAGTCTGTACTCCTGACGGTCATAGCGGGTCTTTCTCGTCATGTATATGACAGCAGTCGCAAATACAGTTATGCACGCTATACACCATATGGCTATTCTTCTTATATCCCCGGCTAGTTCCCGTATGACTGCATCCGCGTCATAGGAACACACCCCGGCAAGTATGCACTGTCTGCTATTTGCCAGCGTGACTCTGCCCTCCATGGCAGCGTAAACCCTGCCGTCGCCATCCTGGATACCGCACACATCGTTTCCTGCGTAATCTATCTTCTTTTTGCCGAACAGAAAGTCTCCGCTTGTAGAGCCGATGTGACAAGTCCATACCAGTCTGGTCATCTGTCCGCTTGCCACATACCGGGTGCTGGGTGCTTTGATAACCCTGTCCAGCGCATCGCTCTCGGTTTCCAGCAGCTGATCCATATCCCTGAATGTCCTGATATCCGTCACCACATACTTTTCCCCATTCATGACAAATGTTGAATTGATAGTGTCATCAAAAGTAAGCTTTTCCAGTGTCACATCATACTCCGAATACCCCGACGCATCCGCCGGGCCATCGTAAAATACGCTCCCGTCCGTGTGTCTGTCAGTACCCTGTATCGTAAAGCTGCTTCCATTTTCACTGTCCCGCAGATACACTTTTCCTATGCACGGATCGGCTATGTTCTTCACTCCGCAGATGTCACCCGAATATTCATATACCGACACCCTATTGTCAAGAACCTTCGTCAGTCCACTGTCATCACACACATAATATCCGCTTATGCCGGTATCCAGATTCCTGACACACATGATAGTAAATGGCTCATTTTTATTCACAATACCGTCCAGATTGATCCTCTGGAACGTTTCAGAATCGTACAGTCTATATAAGGTATTACAGTTATTTATAAGATAGTGATTGTACAGCCAGTCTTCATTTGTCACATACATGAGTACCTCGCCATTCAAATACGAATTCCACATTATCGTATTGTATGCCCGTATATACGCCGCGCTGTCTTCATCCACGGAATCGGCAAATTCATCCTGAGTCTGTACTGTGTTCATCCTCTCGTGGACACTCCCCATCATATCATCAACCGAGTCAGACATCTTGTTATACAGCATCATGCTCGCAGTTCTGTATGACACATATGCCAGAGTTCCGATCAGAACCGTACATACCGCAGCCGCCACAAGCAGCTCCACCCACCAGATGGGCTTTCTCATCAGTTTCATTTTCTTTTCGTGTTTTTGCTTTTCATATTTTTGCTTTTTATGTTTTTGATTTGTATGCGATTTTACCATGTCATCACGCCTCCTTATTGCACATCCCTTATCTGATATCCTTTTGTGATGACAGTCTTTATCTGCCCGGCAGCCTTGCCTAGTGCCTTTCGCAGCTTTCTGATATGATCGTCCACAACTCTGGTTCTTCCGTCATAGTCATAGCCCCATATATTCACCAGCAGTTCCTCCCGCGACACCACACGTTTTCTGTTCTCCATGAGGTATATGAGAAGTTCCAACTCTTTTCGCGGCATATCAATGGCTGCACCATCCACAGTCACCGTGAGTACCGATGTGTCGCAGCATATTAAGCCACACACAAGTTCCCTGTGGATAACGGTTCCCTTCGCCCGTCTCACCAGCGCCACAGATTTGGCATAGAGTTCTGCAATGGCAAATGGCTTGACCACATAGTCATCGCAGCCAAGTGTATATCCATACAGCACATCCTCCTGCCTGGCTCTGGCTGTCAGGAAAATGACCGGTACATCGCTGGTCTTTCTTATCTGTCTGCACAGTTCCCAGCCATCCACTCCCGGAAGCATGATGTCTAAGAGCACAAGATCATACTGATCCTCATAGAGCATTTCCTCTGCCTGTATGCCATCACAGGCGCAGCTCACATTCATCTCACTTGCCTCAACTCCTATGAAATAGTCAGCCACGGCCTCCCTTATGTCGTGATCATGCTCCACCAGAAGAACCTTGTATCCCATCTGTGCACCTCCGTCCTAAAATAAACATTGTCCCTTCTCATTCGTCCAGCCACAATACATCTGAAACATATGTCCAAAAGGCGACATCCCCTGTCATCATATTAACATGATATACAGACGATGTCGCCTTTCTGTGTCCTTTATTCTGCTTTTACAGCCCATCTCATCTTCGTCGATCTTGCTCTCGGATTGCGGGCGCACTCCTCCGCTGACGGTCTGATGACATCCTTGCTGACTTCGCTGTAAACACCAGCCTTCGCTCCCGCCTTGAACGCTCTCTTTACCAGTCTGTCCTCACCTGAATGGAATGTCAGTATCGCCACTTTTCCACCAGGTCTGAGCGCATCCGGCAGCTTGTCAAGGAAATCATACAAAACCTCAAACTCACTGTTCACATCTATTCGCAGAGCCTGAAAACACCTCTGACAGGATTTCTTCACAGCCTCTTTTCTGTCCTTCTCCGGCACAAATGCCAATGCCTCCTCGATGGCATCCTTCATCTGCGTGGTGGTCTCCACATAATTCTTAGTTCGGTTTCTCTTCATGATGACCGTGGCGATCTCCTCCGCATAAGGCTCGTCCGAGTTCTCCTGGAACATCCCAACGAGTTCCTCATACGAAACCTCTCGTAGACCCTCCGCCGCCGACTCACCCTTCTCCGGATCAAGCCTCAGATCAAGTGGTCCATCAAACTTGTATGTGAATCCCCTGTCTGGATTGTCTATCTGCATGGAAGACACTCCAAGATCCGCAAGGATAAAATCAAATCCCCCGGCCTCCTCTGCCACCTGGTCGATATTCCTGAAATTTGTCTGCTTTATCGTGAGTATATCCTCACCGTAGCCGGCCTCCGCCAGTCTCTGCTTCGTCTTCACTATCTCTATAAGATCAACATCCAGAGCATACATATGCCCCTCTCCATGGAGCTGCTCAAGCATACGCCTTGTGTGTCCACCATAGCCCAGTGTCGCATCAAGCCCCTGCTGTCCCGGCTGTATCTGAAGGAAATCCAGTATCTCATTTACACATATTGAAATGTGCATCCCTGCCGGGGTACTTCCCTTGCTTATGACTTTCTCTATCGTATCCGCATATTTTTCAGGATCGTGCTCCTTGTATTTCTCCTCAAACCTCTTCGGATGGGTGCCACTGTAGTGCACTCTCCTCTTGTGTATCTTTTCTTCCATATATTCTTATCTCCTTAGCCGCCGTCTGCCATACAAGGCCCCGGAACATTTATGTCATAATACCATATATCTGCGAAACAAGCCACACAACACTAAAAAAATGGAAGCCACGGCATTCATCCGTGACTTCCAGAATAATAGCATCATATAATTATTATTATTTACCAGCTATAATGTGATGTATCATGGTGAGCTGGCTCCTGAGTGCATCCACAGATATCTGTCCAGGGGCGGAAGGTATGCCCGCTGTGGCAAATGATATCGTATTGCCATACATCTCTCCTGTGGTTCTTGTCTCCACACCAAGTTCACCCATGGATATAACTATGAGAGGGGTCTGATTTCCACTATCCTGCAGTTCCTTTGCAGCCTGCATCATATCTACGACCTGCGATCCCTCCTCAGGCATCATGGCTATCTTGGCTATATCTGCACCTGTGAATATGATGGACTTAAATCTGTCAACTATCTGTTCCATAGGTATAGTAGTCTTGAAATCGTGATTGGACACTATGACATACACGCCCTTGGAATGAGCCTCCGCTATGACTTCATCCACAATCTCCATGTCGGAGAAATATTCTATATCCACGATGTCTATATATCCACTGTCTATAGCGTCAATAAGAAGGTCGTGATACTGGCTGAGTGTTGCCTCCATGCAGCCACCCTCGCCCTTTGTTCGGAATGTAAATATAATAGGGAACTGCCCCAGCTTATCATGGATCTTCGCCAGAGTCTTCATAAGTGCCTCTCTGTCAAAGCACTTCTCGTACATATCCGCTCTGAATTCCACCATGTCTGGTTCCGACTTCGCTATGATCCTCAACTGATAGTCCACATCATAATCCGTCGGAGCTACCAGAGGTACACAGATCTTAGTCATTCCCTCTCCTATCGCCACATTCTTCACATTAACGACCTTCATCACTGCCTCCTGCCTTTTTCACATTTTCCCTGCACGCTGTACAGCTATTACTTTATCTCAATTGCATCCATGAATGTCTCACACAGCTTCTGCGCGTCAACCTTGTCGACCTTATCCCAGTAGCTGATAGAACATGTAACTACATCCTCGCCTGTAGGATATACCAACAGCACCTCTGTTCTGTCCATATCATATGATGTGAGCTGTATCACAAGATATGTTACCTCTGTGCCATCCTTTGCCTTCACTGTGCCATCTGTCATCTCGTTGACCTTGGAGTTCTCATCGTTGTAATACTCTGTGTAAGTATCCTTCATGTTCTTCACAAGATCACTTGCTGAATAGTGTGTATATGTAGAATAGCTTGCATATACATCGCCCTTCTCATCATTATAAGATATGGTATACTCTGAAGCATAGCTTCTCTCGTATCCCTTTGGATCATTGATCTTTACTGACTTATCGCCAAGGCTTAATGTAACCTTTGAAAGGTCTTCCTCCTCTGTGCTGTCATTTGACTTCTCTGTGGTTGCTTCCTCTGTTGTAGCTGCCTCTGTTGTCTCAGGCTCTTCCTCCTCAGTATCCTTTGAGTCGGTGCCGAACTTTCCGTCAAGTCTGCCGTCAACACTTACTGAGTCAAATATCTCGCTCCATGCTGATACAATCTTTTCCATCTTATCCATGTTGATGTACTGATCTACATCATCACTGTTGAGAACTGAGTAATCAACCACATCTCCTGCTGCAGGAGCCTCTATCTTGTTGTCCTTCTCTGCTACCTTGAGATTTCCTGAGCACTGAAGAACATCCTCGCCTGATACTGTAACTGTGAGCTTTGCATCATTTATGCTGAATGACTCGCCCTTCTTGACATCTGCAAGGACACCCTCAAATGCAGCCTGAGCAGTCTCACCCTGTACATCAACAGATATGCTTCCACTCATCTTACCGCTGTTCTTGTCATAGTCTGATGTCACATTTCCTGTGAACTCCTGGCTCTCTCCGCCGCTCATTGCTGATAATGTGTACTTCTTGTCAGTTGATATCTTATCTCCTGATGTGTCAGTCTTTGACTCACTCTTGAGCTCTATATTTACATCTGAACCGTATGTAAGTGCTATCTTTGTTACAGCATCTGATGTGACATTTCCGTCACCCATGTAATCTGCTGTGAATGAAATCTTAACGCCTGCTGCTGCAAGATCATAATCCCAGTCAACACGGATCACCTTGTCGTTTTCTACGTATACATTTGCAACGGCATCCTTTGTCATTACTGCGCTGACCAGAGATGGAATAGTGCCGATGGACTGCTTGAGCTGATCCTTTGTAACACCCATCTGATCCATCATATCATCTGACAGATTGCTGTCCATGTACTTGTTCAGACAGTCAACCAGTGCCTGTGAGAACTCATCTATAGCGTCTGTTGTGATTGTCACTGTGTAGTGGTCTGCCTTGATAGTCTTGCCATTTGCATTTGTAAACTCATCCTTGCCGACCTTCTCATATGTTATGGACTCTGCAAGCTTATCTGCAGCCGGCTTGAGATCCTCATCTATGATCTTCTGAAGAGCCTCGCTGTCAA
>ULIY01026652.1_pt1 | contig 12069 bp, 13 predicted proteins | sample 1950511 | NCBI WGS metagenome assembly ULIY01 (sample SAMEA4835453, study PRJEB28245) | human gut metagenome | biome: gut microbiome; material: fecal sample | place: Denmark | collected 2008
GCGCTGCCAGTAAAGCCCGTTCTTCTCGTTTTATTTAGAAATCAAGCTTACTTGATGTCTTCAATTTGCTTTTGGTAATCGCGGACGATGTCAAAGTTTGAATCCTTTGACTTCGCAACACCGGCCCAGCTGTAGACATCGTTCAAAACCTTCTTACCCTCAGCCGTCTTTGATACCTTGATCATGGCGTTTTGGATAGCCTTTGAATCCTTAGCTGAGATACCCTTACGCAAAGCAATTGTATCGTTAGGAATCTTTGACGTGTACATCAAAGCACGCGTTTGCTTGAAGATATCTGGGTTGTCCTTCTTAACAACGTTACGAGCATCATCAAAGATAAATGCTGCGTCTGTGTCGCCGTTCAAGACTGACAAAACACCTTGGTCGTGGCCCTTAACCGTAACTAGGTCAGAGTCCTTCACAACGTTCATACCCTTCTTCTTCAAGTCAACGACTGGGAACATGTAACCCGCGTCTGAAGTCGTATCTTGAACGGCAATCTTCTTACCCTTCAAGTCCTTCACTGACTTGATCTTTGAGTCCTTCTTTACCAAGACAATTGCGCGGTAGTAATCAACAAGCTTGTCCGTGTTTGAACCGTCGCCCTTCTTGTCGTTAATACCGTAACGCTCTGATTGCAAGATAACCTTGGCACCGTATTGCTCGTGTGCGTGTACGTATGGGTCAGGTGGCAAGAATCCCATATCCACCTTCTTTGAACCCATCGCCTCAACAACCGTGTTGTAGTCAGTTGAGATGGTTACGTGCACTGGAATCCCCAATTGCTTCTTTAGCAACTTTTCCAATGGCTTAGCCTTCGCTTGGATCGTGTCAGCTTGTGATGATGGAACGAATTGAACGTTCAACTCCTTCAAGCTAACTTTCTTTGAAGCGGCATCAACTGATGCGGCTGGCAATGCAGTAACAAGCGTTGAAGCTGCAATCGTAAGTGCAGCCCCTGCAACAAGCTTTTTAAACATGTCCCTCTATACTCCTTAATGTATGTCCCCTTAAAGGTTGAGTTAAGAATAACACCGAACTTTCTTCATGACAATATGCATTTTGTTCATATTTACGGTTAAACGTTTTAAAAAAATATATATATTGACTATTAATGTTCGGTAAGTAAAATGTCGATTTATTTCTCCGTAAATCAGGACTTCAACCATGCTAAAAGGCTCATTCGGAGACTTTTTGTATCATACATATGAAACGTTACTTGTTTTAATTAGTCGTTAAAAAGCAGTTATTCGTATCTCGAATATTCCGCTTTATAATTCAAAACATGAAAGGGGTTACATTATGAAAAATTCATGTCGACGCTTCGCTAAGCGTACACTTATCACTCTTGCAGCTTTAACTGCTGTTTCTACTGTCGGATTTGCAGCCTATCAAATTGGCGGATTCGATGGTGACAAACAAGCAGGCAATCAAATCGGTACGATTGCTAATCAGTTGAAAACAACTGCTGACAATCTTGCTGGTACTGCTCAAAACTTAACTTCAGAAAAGGCATCACACGCTTCTGACGTAAAGAAAGCCAACGACGAAATTACTGCAGCAAACAACTATGCAACTTCAGTTCAAAACGCCATTAGCAATGCTAGTTCCGCACAATCCGCGGCTGAATCCGCTACATCGCAAGCTGCGCAAGCAAATTCACTAGATCCGTCAACAAACACTTCTAACGTCAAACAATAAGCGTTATGAAAAAGCGGATATCAACGATTGTCGTGACTGCAGTCATCACACTGATTGCGACAACGACTGTATTTGCTAGTGCTTACACAATTCTGACCTTCAACGGCGATATGAATGACGCCAACCGTATTCGAAATATAACGGCAACGATGACAGCTCAAACCGACCAACTGAACAAGACGGTCACCGCCCTGCAGTCTTCGGAGGGTCGCTCTGATTTTTATACCGTGTATTTTAACAGCATGCCAAAATACACCTACACACCATTCACGACACCACCATATACGAACGTTGGCCAACTCTATTGGTCAAATAGTTACAACACCCTGGTGTCCAGTAATGGCGCACAAACTTCTATTTGGTTCGGTAACATCTGGCTACCTGTCACAAGTGCCACAAACGGTAAAGTCACCGGCACTAATATGGCAGTGGCAGATGCCATGAAATTGTTGCATCAAATTTATTATTCACAGGATTTGACTAATATCGGCCCAAATGGTGCCACTACACAAGGTGCAACCATTTCCGTTAAATACCAAGGCAATGATTACCGGGGAACACTCTCAAATCTCCACTGGGATACAAATGCTAATACCTTGGTTGCTAACGCTAGTGGGTACTATTACTTTTTTTACATCCACAATATCGGTGTGAAATATAACATGACCCCCAACGGCGGCGAATGGGTGGTAAACCAATAAAAAATAAGCGGAACAAGTCTTATCCAAACTTGTTCCGCTTATTTGGTTAGAATGTCAAAATCGTACGTCCCTTATGCGTATGTGCTGCAAACGTATCAAGTACATCTGGCAACTTTTCAAAAGGCACTTGTTCAACTGGCAGCTCATTCATCACATGCCAATCAGCCGCGAAACGTTGCCACAACAATTGGCGTGTCGGCATATCTGCTGCCACTGAATCAACACCCAAGATGCTAACACCACGTAAAATCAGCGGGAACACTGACGTTGGTAAATCAACACCACCCGCATTTCCTGTCATGGCGATGGCACCGTTGTAGTGAAGCATCGCAATCAACTTAGCTGCCAGCTCACCACCAACCGTGTCGATAACATAGTCGTAAGTTTGCGACAAAAGTGGCTTATTCGGCAATGCCAGAATATCATCGGCCGTCGTTTCACCTTCTCCACCGCGGTGCACAATCGGCGTCACATTTTGATAGCCACTAGCTTGCAACAATGCCAACGCAACGCTACCTACACCACCAGCTGCACCAGTCACGGCAATCTTGGGTTGATCAGCAACGCGCATCCCCAACCCTTCCAACTTCATAATGGCCAACCCAGCCGTAAACCCAGCTGTGCCAATTGCCATCGCATCTTGCAAAGAAAGACCGGCTGGTAGCTTAACCGCCCATTCCGTTGGCACTTGCACTTGCGTCGCAAAACCACCGTCATGACGAACACCGAGGTCATAGCCAGTCACCAACACTTCGTCACCAACTGTAAACGCCCCTGACTTCGACGCCACTACCGTTCCACTCACATCAATTCCTGGCACCATTGGATATTGGCGAATCACGCCACCCTTAGGCAAACTTGCCAAGTAATCTTTGTAGTTCACACTTGAAAAAGCTGTTTGAATTTGAATTTCACCAGCTGATAACTCAGGCAAGTCACGCTCGACAAAATCGCCTTGCACAACACCCTCAGTATCCGTCATCATATATGCCGTTGTTGTCATCTCGTTATCCCCCAAAACCTATTTCTTCCAATATATCATGAATATGAAAAAGCCACTGTCGCAAAAACGTCAGTGGCTTGATTCACTAATTTTGTTTACGGAAGCGGGCCGCAATAGCTGCTTCATCCGGGTGATAGTAATGATAACGAGAAACTGGCAGATACGCTTCATCCCCACCAATTTCAATCTGTTCACCTTCATACACCGGCTTACCATCATGAATGCGTAAATTCATCGTCGCCTTTTTCGTGCCAAATGAATCAAGCGTCTTCATTTCTTCCAACTTGTCCGCAAAAATCAACAACGCCTCAGATCCTGGAAACAGGTGATTTGAGAAATCATTTTTCAAACCAAACGCCATCACCGGGATATCCAAATCATCCACAATATGCGCTAATTGCATGACTTGTTCACGCGTCATAAATTGCGCTTCATCAATCAACACAATCGCCGGTTGTTCAGCTTGCCCCGCAACCATTTCGAAAAGGTCGTCCGTGGCATGAATAATGCCCGCGTCCTGCTTAAGGCCGATGCGCGACGAAATTTCACCGACATTCGTGCGGTCATCTAATGCTGAAGTCAGGAGCATCGGCTTACGTCCCTGCACCTCATAATTATGGGCCACCTTCAGAATTTCAATCGATTTTCCCGAAGCCATCGTGCCGTATACAAACGTTAATTGCGTCATAGCGTCCAACCTTTCACTCTCAATGATGCTGTGTCTTCATTAAGTGTACTAGATTAGTCAACTAGTCTATTGCGCTTGCGTTGCCGTACCAGTAGATGCTGCCATTGTTGGCACACCGATTGCGGCAACATCTTCATCAGAAATCTTACCAGCATACAAGTTACCGGTTTCGGCTGCATCCAAGTTCAATGACCGGCGCAACACATTCGTCGCACGTTGCTCTTCTTGACGTGACACAACTTCAGTAGACCCCGACGCCAAGTCGTACCCCTGTCCTTGAATATAATCTGACTTGATATTCTTTGTGGCATTTAAATACTTCGTGCCAATCGTTGTCATATCGCCAAACGTCAAGTCGGTCTTCACGGATTTAGATAGCGATGTCATGAATCCATCCGTTAACAATTTTGTGGGATTAGCCTTGGCCTTATCAACAACTGTTTCCAGCACTAAACGTTGACGTTGTTGACGACCATAATCACCGCGCGGATCATCGTAACGCATGCGTGAGAAAGCTAATGCGGCCTTACCATCCATCTTGGTATACGTCTTTGTTTTGCCGTCCTCACCAGTATGCGTAAATGTCGAACTATCCTTTACAAAGCTATACAAATTCCCGGGTGTTGCGTGTGCAGTATCTGGATTATAGTCAAACGTGAGCGGTGACTTCACTTTCACACCACCAATTTCATCAACAACTTGCTCCAAGCCACCCATATTAACGAGTGCATAATAGTCAATTGGAATATTCAACCAATCTTGCACCGTTTTAATCGCTGTCTTGGCTGATCCCAATTCATAAGCGGCGTTAATCTTTTGCGGGAAAGTATCTTCATAACCAGGCACAGCAACTAAAGTATCACGCGGAATCGACATAATCGTCGTTTCCTCTTTTTGCGGATTGATCGTCATAATCATCAGCGAATCCGTGCGACCTTTGTCGTTACGCCCAAGTTCACCCGTATCAGTTCCCATCAACAAGACTGAAAACGGCTTTCCGTCTCGAATCGTTGCGGATACATCACGCGACTTTTTCATACCTGCATCTTGATAAGTCTTGTCGACCACCGTCTTTGCACGCATCGACGCAAAGCCCACAACACCGACCAACGCTAACAGCACAACGACTATCCCTGTACCAATAACACGTCCCCAACGGATGTTGCGACGCTTACTAACACGCAATCGCTCACTTCTATTCTGCTCTGTCATGTTCACTAAAAACCTCTACTTAAACTAATATATGCTTAAGCATACGGAGAAGTTGTATCTAACTTGTATCGTAAAAAAAGCCCGCAAAATTGCGGACTTTCCTCTAGACAAGTGTGATTACTAAACTGGCATTTGATTTCGCAAATCGATAATTAATGCCTCCTACGAATTGTTGACTAATTTCACCATCAGCCAAACTTTCCTGATGACGTAGTGTCACGTTGATGTTGTTGCGCCAATTTTGCACAATTGTTTGCAACGGCAGGTGAACACTGTCGCCGAACCATTGCAGATTCAAAATCAAATTGTTGCTAGGCACAAACTCAAAATCGATTTCATTTGTTTTGCTCATCGCACTAACATAATAGGTTGTCACAACCTCACCGTTGGTTGAGTGATACACCCGTTTTTCAACATCAAGTATCTGCAAATCATTAGGAATGTCGCCAATTACTGGTTCCAGGATTCGCTTTAAATCCACACCACCCGCTTCGTCAACATCACTTTTAAACTTAATCGGATTGGCATATTCGGTCACAACAGTTAAGGCCTCAGCATTGCTTAACGGCATCTGTTGCTTATTAGGCAAGCTGTACGACGTTTGATGAGGCGTTTGCTGGCTATAATGATTATCTTGCCAGCGTACAAAAAGTTGGAGCATGCCAATTACTAAGAAGAAAAAGAGAATCGCCAAGCCGAGCACAAGCCAATTTTGCTTTTGTTTCATCGTTCAATATCTTGCGCCGGCACCTGAATGCTGACGGTCACTCCTTCCCCAGAATTATTATTTAGGGCCACACGCCACCCCAAAGCCGTACTAATTCTTTTGACAATCGACAGCCCTAAGCCAAGATGATCATCTTCACCGAGCTCGCTATCTGTCACGAATGGTTCAAAAACATCATCAACGGCTTGTTCATCTAATCCATGACCATTGTCAGTTATTGTGATTGTTAGTCCCGTTTCATCCAAGTTCTCTGCCACCACAATTCGACCGCCTTGCTGTGGCAATGCTTTGACAGCATTATCCAGCAGATTGACTAACATTTCTGAAACCAAGCCCATATCTGTATGCAAACGATAGTCGGCCTGACTTGCATAATCAAATTGGAATCCATGAGCTGTTTGTTGTCGAATGCCAAGCGCAATATCTGTCACCTTTTCGTGCAACATCTTGCTGCTAATGGGTTCGCGTTGCAAAGTCACGTGGTCATATTGAATCAGCTGACTGATACGGCTACCAAGTTGCTTTAGTCGCGTACTTTCATCCACAATATAGCGCACCGCCTCTTGCTTCACCTCTTCAGTGACGTTTGATTCAGCGATAAGCTCGGCATAACCCAAAATAATCGTCAGTGGCGTATTAATTTCATGAGTTAAATGACTCGCAAACTCTTTTTGAAAAGCCGCATTTTCACGTTCAGATGCCACCATCGCCTGAATTTGATGCGCCATCTGATTAAAATCATTGACCAATTCTGTTAATTCATCATGACGCATTGGCTTCAAAGGTTGATAACCCATCGGATCCGTCTGAAACGACCGACTAGCCTGACGTAGTTGATGAACTGGCACCAAGATTTGTTTCGTTAAGACATAAATAATTGCCGTCGACACTAAGAACAGTACCAACAAGTTAACCTGCACATCTCGAAGCAAGCGATTTTGCGCGGCATAAACAGAATTTAAATCCGTAAACGTACTAATGTAATACGTCTTACGTAGTAGCTGGACCTTAATTGTCGCCACGACACACTTCCGATTACCATCTAGCAAATATTGAATCTGTTGTTTATCACCCTCTAGCAATTTCAAACGTTTAGCTTGCTTAACTGCCATGTCCTCATGGTAAATCAACTTTTGCTTCGCATCCCAAATCAACACATTATCTTGCGTCGTGCCGACGAACTTAATGACTTGGGCTTCTTTAATACCTTTATCTTGTTGATAATCCAACTGTTGCACTTGTCGCGCCGTCTGCTTATTAAGGACCGCAGCACTTGATTCCTTTTCTTGCAGGCCACTTTCAAAACTACGATGCAATACCAACACACTGTTGATCGATAGTGACGCCACCAAAATAACAATGAAAGCAATGAACAATTTAATCGAAATTTTCATAGCGTCTCCATTCGATAACCAACGCGGAACACTGTCGTAATCCGGTCAGCTAGGTCCAACTTTTTACGTAGTCGTTGTACATGCAAATCGACAGTTCGGGTATCCACCATGTCATCCGCAAAATCCCAGATATTTTCATACAGTGTTTCACGCGCCAAAGTCACCCCTTGATTCCGCACGAAATAAACCAGCAGTTCAAATTCCTTATTGGTTAAATCCACCAACTCGCCATTTCGGCGTACCGTTTGCTGGGTGACATCAATTACCAAATCACCGTACTTAATAATCTCATCGGCATGGCCGTATACCCGACGCATGACCGCTTCGACACGACTCTTCAGCACTTCCAAGTGGAACGGCTTTGTGATGTAGTCATCCGCGCCCAGTTGCAAGCCCTGTACAACATCCGCCACCTCAGTTTTAGCCGTCAAAAAGATGACCGGTATTTCCTTATCCGTGATATACGGCAAAACATCATAGCCACTCATCTTAGGCAACGTGATATCCAATAACACTAAGTCAATCTTTGTCGATTGCAAGGTCGCAACGGCGTCTTCACCAGTGAACGCTTGTACGATATCATACGTATTCATCAAACTCATTTTGACGAGCTGGTTAATTCGCACACTATCGTCGAGTATTAGAATTGTTCGCTTCATGACAACTGCCTTCCTTCACTCATTCGTAATGACAGTCTATCATACCTCACGTTTGTATCTCAGTTGTATCTCACGCACAGAAAAAGCGCTCGGTTTCTCGAGCGCTTGTTATCTTTCTAGAAGAATAATCCAATGGTGTAGTGAATGGCAATCGTTAGCAAACCGATGACCACATTACGCTTAACTGCTCGGCTAGCAAAGCCCTTTCCAATCAATGCACTCAAGTAACCCGTTAGTGCTACCGCTACCGTTGTTGCTAGAATGGTTGCCCAGAATTGCCAACGAACTGGTGAAAAGTACAATGCCAACAATGGGAACGCCCCACCAATCGCCGCACAGAACAATGATGAAAAGGCTGCAGCCCAAGGACTGACATAGTGGCCCAATTGCACATTATATTTCGTCGATAGAATCGTTTCCAAAGGTGACTTGGCCATCAATTCGATCGCGATTTCTGCAGCCGTCGCTTCAGAAACCCCACGGTCTAGATAGAATTGACGAATGTCTGTCGCCACGCCATCTGGATCAACGCGCAAACGTTGGGTCTCAAGGTCAACAACAACCTTTTCAGCGTCCGCTTGTGAGCTAACTGACGCATACTCACCAGAAGCCATCGACAAAGCACAGGCCAACAAGTCTGCCAAACCAGCAATCAGAATTGTGAACTGATTGGTCGTGGCAGCACCAACCGAAAATAGTACACCAACAACTGTTAGAATGCCGTCATTTGAGCCGAGCACACCGGCACGAATCGCATTCAAACGTTCTTCCATTGTTTGATGTGTCTTAACATTTTTCATGGTTGCACGCTCCTCCTATCGACCAATCAACGTTCCAATGTAGAACGTCACAATCATTGTGAACACACCAGCGACGACATTACGTAGCGTCGCTTTCTTCTCATTTGCCCCAGACAAATGCGCTGCTGAATAACCCGTAATCGCCAACGCAATCAAAACGGCTACTCCAGTTGCAGCAACACGAATGTGTGGTGGAAATAAGGTAATTGCCAACATTGGCAACATTGATCCAAGCGGGAATGAGACCATCGATGCAATCGCTGCCCCGACAGCTGACATTTCATGGTGCAACGTGAACCCATATCGCTCACGAACCGTCGTCCCCAGCGCATCCTTTTCCATCATCTCTTGCGTTGCCTTGTTTGCTAGGTGTTCAGAAATACCCTGTGCTTCATACTTCTTTTGCACGAACGCAAATTCTTCGTCGTAACGATTATTCAATGCATCATTTTGCACGGCTTCCGCCTTAATTTGCGCATCATTTTGCGAGTGCACGGAAACGTATTCTCCCATCGCCATTGAAACTGTTCCGGCTAGCGCACCAGCGAAACCGGCGATAAAAATAGCGAATGAGTTCGTCGTTGCTCCAGCGACACCAATAACAATTCCGGAAACTGACAAAATGCCATCATTCGCCCCCATCACGGATGCACGAATCAAATTATTTCGTTGTGCTAATGTTTGTTTATCCTTTGCCATCTTATTCACTTTCTAATTCGTTTTAAAACTAAAAAGCGCCTTTGATTATGTATCACACACAACCAAAAGCGCTTAACCTTGTCTAACGACGGGCAATCAATGATGAAATCTTAGCGTGTCGCGCAATGTACACCGCTTGTGATCCCAATGATGGCCACATACCTTGCTTTGAGTGCGCGCCGACAATGAGTAGGTCAGCCTTAATCTCAGGTGCCAATTCCATTGCTAGTACTTCACCAGCTTTAGCACCATCCGCCAAAACCGTCTCGACTTCCGTCACACCTTGCTCGATAGCGTATGCCTTATACGCTTGCAAGTTCTTTTCTAAATCTTCACGACGCTTATTCACAGCTGACAAGCTTAAGACGTCTGTTGTTGAAAGATCCCCAAGTTCCAACACAGTCGCAATCGTCAACTTCGCTTGATCTTCTAGCGCCTGATGGACAGCACTTGCTAGTGCAACTTGTCCTTGTTCTGATTCATCAACCCCAACTAAAACATGTTGGTAGGCTGTTTGAATATCTGATAGTTCCAAAGCCATTTCATTATCCCCCGAAAATTAAAGTAACTTGCCCACAATTTGAATTACCAATTGAATGTTCAAACCAGTCAACAACAAGAAGACCAACCAGGCGACAATCGTCATCCACTTTGAAATGATGAACTCTTCACCCATAATCTTCTTTGAACTGGTCATCCAAATGAGCGGTGCCATCGCAAATGGCAAAGCAACTGACAAGAAGACTTGTGAGTACACAAGCAATTGATCCAGCTTATCTTCAGCACCACCGTAAATCAGTGTAAAGGCAACAACCGGAATCAAAGCCAAGCCACGCGTGATGACACGACGTAACCACATTGGTACGCGCAAGTGCAAGAATCCAGCCATGATAATTTCACCGGTCAACGTACCCGTGATTGTTGAGTTTTGACCTGAAGCCAACAACGCAACGGCAAACAATGTTGAAAGAACTGGTGATGCAATCGCCCCCGCAATCGTCTTATCACCCAAAGCATTGTACATTTGACCAAACGTACCAACTGAATCTGCGTGTCCGAAGAACATCGCAGCCCCCAAAATCAACAACATTGAGTTAATAACAAACGCCATTGAAAGTTGGATGTTTGAATCCCAAGCCATAAAGCGAACAGATTCCTTTAACTCTTCCTTGTTCTCGCGGTTAACCTTACGCGTTTGGGCGATAGATGAGTGCAAATACAAGTTGTGCGGCATAACTGTCGCACCAATAATACCCAGCGTCATAACCAATGGTGAATCTGCGCCCGCAATACCATGTGTGTTAACAGCTTGAATCTTTGGCAAATAACCACCAAACATCGCTGCAATATCAGGTCGTGATAGGACAACAAGATACAAGAATACAAACAAGATTGTCATAATCAACGTAATAACAATCGCTTCAATCTTTCGGAACCCAAAACGCATCAACAACAATAGCAACAAAACATCAAATGCCGTTGTTAAAACAGATACAATCATTGACCAACCGAACAACAAGTGGAGCGCGATGGCACCACCGATAACTTCGGCGATATCAGTGGCCATCAGTGCCAACTCAGTAATAATCCATAGCGCAATACCGCCACCTTTACTGGTACGGTTTCGTGTTGCTTGCGCCAAGTCTTCACCAGTAACCATCCCCATCTTTCCAGCCATATACTGGAGCATCATGGCAATCAATGATGAAATCAACACAATTGACAATAGCAAGTAGTGATATGTTGCACCACCTGTTACTGACGTTACCCAATTACCCGGATCCATGTAACCAACCGCCACCAAGGCACCTGGTCCAGAAAACGCCCAGAGCTTACGCCAAAAAGAACCGTTTTTTGGCGGCACAATTGACCCGTTAACTTCTGCCAAACTGGCATCGTCTGCGGCGTTTTGAATCAACCCGTTCTTACCGTTTGTCACATTTTCCATGACAAAACCTCCAAATTATCAATTTGGATTGCGGTCTCAGTACTATTCAGTTTTACGCTTATCGCTAAATATTTAGTGGTATTCATATGCTAAATGCTAAATAAAAGTCATAAAGAATTTCGTCCAACTTGGCTGTTGAAAGCTTATGACAATAATTTAACCGAGCCACTACAACCCATCTCCTACAATTTATCATTGTTTTCAAGCCAAAAGAAAAAGTTCCCCTATAAAAGACAGCGAGTAGCGCTATACAAGTAATAATAGTCAACTATCGAAAATAATACCGATTTATCGGAATGTTAGATGCAAAAGAAAAGACGTTCGATTTCTCGAACGTCTTACTTGTAACCCGAAGGTCTTTAGATTATGCCGTCGGTGGGGGTCGAACCCACACTCCCTTGCGGGAACTGGATTTTGAGTCCAGCGCGTCTGCCTATTCCGCCACAACGGCATGATTATTATTAGATAAGACCTGAGGCCTGCTTGGAAACCCGAAGATTTCCGATGCCGTCGGTGGGGGTCGAACCCACACTCCCT
>ULIY01021011.1_pt1 | contig 11992 bp, 9 predicted proteins | sample 1950511 | NCBI WGS metagenome assembly ULIY01 (sample SAMEA4835453, study PRJEB28245) | human gut metagenome | biome: gut microbiome; material: fecal sample | place: Denmark | collected 2008
GAGCCGTGTCAACAAAAAGTTTTGAAAATACGACACTTTCGGCAGCTTGTCAGAAAAAGCAAGGGAAACTTTGGTAAAAAGAGCGAACAGGACAACTCGTTCTGTTTGTAATGGAATGCCAACTCGGAACTTTTTTGAGCAGAAAAATAACCGTCCACTTCAAGTTGAGCTTGAAAACGGACGATCATTCTTGCAAAGTGATTTTCAAATTTGGGAGGCGTTTTGAAAGGCCTCATAGCGCCAGCAAGAGGTTATACAAAGACCATTTTTGCGTTGCCAAACACTTGTTGGGAAAGTCAAACCCTTGAACTGCATCCGGTGGATGCAGACTGTGCGATTGCATCGCTGATTCGTTCAAACTCATCGCAGCCCTATATTATCGCTCACACTCCCGATCAGGATGTCAAATGCAGAAGCGGCCATCTGCATCTACGCAAACAGCCGCTTCATGATTCATTTTGTACTGGTCACTGCAGTACCTTATTCATCAGCTCCTGATAGCTGTCCACATGGTCGTATGTCACAAGACCATCTGACAATTTTGCGAAGAGCTTCTTGGCGCAGTCGATCTTGGACTTCTCGATTGGGCGCAAGTTCAGGCTTTCCATCGTGCCTTTGGTTTCTGCTACAAAATAGATGTGTTTCACCTTGCCCTCATGGAACACGATTGCCCAGTCCGGGGAGTAGTGTCCAACCGGGGTCGGAATATAGAAGCCTTTTGGCAGTTTTGCATAGATAAAGACTTCCTCTGCACCGTCCAGATTTTCCGCAAACTTCCGTTCCACGCTCTTTTCCGCTGTGCCATCGGTGAAAACGTAATCCTGAATCGCCTTTTGTGCCTTGTAAGCCTTATCCATCGTCAGAGCGTGTTTCTCTGCCGTAAAGATGCTGCTGTCGTAGCTGCCCTCAATGGTATCATAGGTGATATGCTCCACGATCATGGTAGCTTTCTGCTCCTTGATCAGCCGGATCACCTTTGTGATAAATTCTTCCGGGTTGTTCTGGTACATCGCAAAGGTCGTCGGCTTGATGCCCTGCAAAATCCGTGCGACGGTGCGCCGGGTCAGCGTTGTGTTCTCTGCAATTTTGCCGATCAGGTCATACGCAACCTGACCTGCGTAGTCATGTTCTAATTTTTTTGTTCTGCTCTTGGCATCTCTGAAGCTGCTGCCTTCCCGCACCATATCGGCACTCAGAACATCTTTCTGTCCAGCATAGGTGACGGTATATTGCAGGCGACTGACGTACAGTTCCCTGTCGATGTATTCGATTGCTTTCTGAATCAATTCCTCAGAATCAAAATCCACCGTATAGGCATATTTGTGATTGATCGTCTGCCAGAGCTTCTGAAACTCTGCCTTTTCAAACCGGTCATTCAGCGGGTTTTCCAGCACTTTCGGCTTGTTGCCATCCTCAAACATGGACTTGAGCATACTGTCATCATAAATTGCCTGCACAAGCGTGTGCACGCCCTCTTCAATGGGCTTCAGCGTTTCCGGCACCGGTGCAAGTGTTCCGGTCTGCACATCGTCCCGGTAGTCCTGCGTGACGTTATCCTGCTCATCCACATAGTTATTGCGGACAAGATACTGATAAATCGCCCGTGCCTGATGGTCATCCACCTTGACAGTTTTGCCATCCAGCCTGATGGTCTTGCCGGTAAAATATGCAATGTCTGCCTTGCGTGGGCGGTCATACAGCACTGCTTCGGTCTGCTTTTGCAGTCCGTCTACAAATCCTGCATAGCTCTCGCTGGCAATAACGGTCAGGACGTTGATATCCTGCACCTTATCTCCCAGCACTTCCGCATCCATGCGGTTTCCGTCCTTATTCACGCACAGACGCAGACCACGGCCTACTTCCTGCCGCTTCTGCGTGGTGCTGTCGCTGTGCTTCAGGGTGCAGATTTGGAACACATTCGGGTTATCCCAGCCTTCCCGCAGGGCAGAGTGGGAGAAGATGAACCGGGTCGGCTCTTCAAAGGACAGCAGACGTTCCTTATTTTTCAGGATCAGGTCATAGGCAGAAATGTCATCCGACATATCTGAGCCACGCTTGACCGAACTGTTGACGCTGTGACCTTTCTTGTCGATGCTGAAATAGCCCTTGTGGATATCATGCACATCGGTTGAATCCAGATAGGCTGTATAAGCAGGGTCGAACAGGGTGCGATGCTCATTCAGAACTGAAAGATACTCCTGTTCAAAAATCTTGCCGTACTCGCCCAGCAGCTCGTTTCCGTCTTCATCGTACTGGCGGTATTTTGCCACTTCGTCGATGAAGAACAGCGAAAGTGTCTTGATGCCCAGTTTGAAAAGTTCCTGCTCTTTTTCAAAGTGCGAAAGGATCGTTTCATGGATCTGCACCCGGCGCATATCATTTTCGGAAATGTCACCGCTGACATCGCCTTTGCGGATGGTATCGCCGTTCGTAAAAGTCACAACACCCGTGATCGGGTCGATTTCCGACACCACGAAGCCCTTGTACTGCTCCATTTTCTCGGAGATGTAATAAAGATTATCGCCCACATCCAACGTATGGAACTCTCGCTTCGTACCGTTCTGGTGGCTGACTTCCAGCTCCACTTTTGCCCGTGGCGGATTCTTCGGGGAGATGATGATGCTTTCCAGATACAGATACTTGTCCGTACCACGCAGATTTTTTACCTCAAAGCCTTTGACTTCGATTTTCTTGACCAGTCGCTTATTGTAAGCGTCCAGCGCATCCAGAACGTAAATCAGATTATGCTGCTTGGCGTGGGTAGCAGAGTAATTCAGTGTGAAAAGTGGATTGAACTTTTTCAGGGCTTTCTGAGTGGCAGAGTCCTCTTTGCCCATCTTCTGCGGTTCGTCCAGAATCAGGATCGGGCGGTTGGCGGCAATCACATCAATCGGGCGGCGGGAGCCGAACTCATCCCGCTTGGTGTAGATAATTCTCGCAGCGGCATCACCCTTGCGGCCTTCCACGTTCTTGTCCTCGTTCATGGATGCCGCAAACGCCTGCGTGTTGATGATCATGACATTGATGCCGGAATTGCTGGAAAAGGAATCCAACTGATTCAGGTTGCTGCTGTTGTAGATAAAGAACCGTGCCTTTTTGCCGTAGCACTCCATAAAGTGATCGGCAGTGATCTCAAAGGACTTCTTTACGCCTTCACGGATGGCGGTACTCGGCACAACAACGATAAATTTGCTCCAACCATACCGCTTGTTCAGCTCGAACATGGTCTTGATGTAAACATAGGTCTTGCCTGTGCCGGTTTCCATCTCAATATCCAGAGAACACCTGCCCAGCGGTGCCACCAACTTGTCCGACTGATGGATGTTTGCTTCTGCTTGCAACGCGCGGATGTTCTGAAGCAGCTCCTGGTCGGTCAGTTGGAGTGCTTCGTTCTTAAAACCGGAATCGTTGATCAAATCCAGCAACTCCACCTGTGTTGCATCGTCCCCACTGGAAACAAGGCTCAACTGCTGCGGCTGTGCAGACAGGTTTCCCATATCCCGCAGGTACGACACGCCTGCATTGTAGGGCTGACCCTGAAAGACCCGTGCCACCGCATCCACAGCATCCGTCTGGTACTGCTGAATCTTAAAACTAAACTTCATCTTTGTGGTTTACCTCCTGCTCCAGCATCAGGAACCGGTCAAAATCGCTCTCATACAGGCGATCCTGAATGACACGATACTTTTCGTATTCGGTTTCCGCATGAAGTTTTGCCTGCTCTGCGCTGATTTTACCGGGACCTGTCAGCAGTTCATTGCCGTTGAACTCCAGAAAACCGTCCAGCCGCTTCGCCCAGTCCTCCATGCTCATGGGGATCTTGCGCTCGGCCTGCAGCTCGGCATAATCCAGATAGAGCGACACGATTCGCTCCAGATAGTTCATTTCCTCTTTGCTCAGGTAGTTCTTGGCCACCGTCACATCCACTTTCAGGATTTTCCCATCCGGCGCATTTTCCCATGTTGTCAGACCCATGTGCTCTTTGGTGGCATCTGCTCGCTCATAAATCAGCTCTGCTGCGGTATGGCGATGCACCGCAAAATGCATCTTGTTCTGTACGGTCTGGAAGAAAAGCCGCGTCGTTTTTGCATCCTTGTCATAATCAAACGCTGTTGCGTACAAATCTGTGACTTTCTGGTAAAACTTGCGCTCCGACAGACGAATTTCCCGAATCTGCTGTAACTGCCGCTCGAAATATTCATCTGTAAACATGTGGCCCTTTTTCAGACGGTCAACATCCATTGTCCAGCCCTGAATCGTATGGTCTTTTACGATCTGGCCCGCCCATTTGCGGAACTGCACGGCACGCTGATTGTTCACCTTAAAGCCGACTGCAATAATCATTTGAAGATTGTAATGATCCTGCTTGCGGCTGATCTGCCGGGTCCCTTCGGTTTGAACTGTCAAGTATTTCTTGACAGTTGCCTCCGGCGTGAGTTCTCCATCCGCATAAATACGCTTGATGTGCTGTGAGATCGTTTGCTTTGACACATCATATAAGGTTGCCATCATCTTTTGCGTCAGCCAAATGTTTTCATCCTCATAGCGCATTTCATAGCTGGTATCACTATCTCCGGTAGAAGCCACGAAGGTCAAATATTCTGCCGCAGAGCTGTGGATGATTTCATTCTTTTTTTTCTCATTCATACCATAATACCTTTTTAATACGAAGACATACCAATCAGCCGTCTGGAATCGTCCAACAGATTATCATAGTGTAGCAGTTTTATGTCGCTTTCTTTTTTCAGCTGTCGTTGCAAAACACGAATTGCAGGATCATCAAAATCTTGCCTGCGGCCTGCAACTACCGCATAGTGCATCCGTGTAGGGTCATAGCGAAAGAATTCTTCGGTCAGAATCTTCGGTGTGTATTTTTTGAATTCTTCATACAGCACCGCATAATTTGCCGCAATAAAGGCTTGCCAGTCTCGAATCTGCTTCAGTCCCTTTCTGACAGTCATACCCCAATCGCCATCCTTTACCACGATATTATTGTATGGATTTTCAAATTCAACAAAGATAAACTGCCAGCCACCAGATGCCCGACCTGCCAAAAGATAATCTACTACATACTGTGTTCCCAGCGGAAACTCCTTAAACAAAACAGCTTCGTGATGACCAAAGGTATAGTTGCTGAAAATAGATGCAGGGATGTGATAGTATTTATTGTTTTGAATGTACCTCTTGATGTCAAGTTCTGAGATAGACCTATCTCTAAGCAATGCTTCAAAGCCATCACACTGAGCATTGAGTACTTTCTCATCCCTTAGCAACATGAAATCCATAAAGTTATTCGGAAAAAGGCTGGCGTAATAACGCCGGACAGCTTCCGGATAGTAGTGAAACATATTTTTCCGGCCAAACTGAGTTTTTCTAGCGGCATTTTCTTCGGCATCAATTCGCTCTTTTTCTTGTTCTTCTTCAGGGGCTAAAACCGTAAAGTCTCGATCATACAAGCCTTTCATTCTTAAAGAACCTTTCTTACTGTATCCGGGCTATAGGTTTCAAAAATCTGGTCAAAGTTCGTTGCAACACTGTCGTTTGCCATGGAGCTGTCACGGAACACGGCATAGTAGGGCTTCATCTGTGCAATGGCCTTGACGGTTTCCTCGGTCACATCATGGTCGAAGCAGGCCAGCAGGAACCCATCTGCCACATTGAACACCTTTTTGCCTGCGATCTCTTTCACTTCAATGGAGCTGGACAGCAGCACGCCCAAATCCAGCATCACCTGGAACAGCAAGTCCTCCGGGGTACGGTCTTCCTTCACGTTGTCCACCAACGAGAACAGATCCTGCTGACCGACTTCATCCGGCGTGTAGTATACAGGCTTCATATTGCTTTCATCCAGACGCAGGCAGCGGAAGCCGATGTCCAAATCAGCCGGAGCCGTCAAACCGGCATCCTCTTTGATTTTCCGGCCCGCACGGCGGATACGCTCCTTGCCGATTTCGCAGATGTTCTTGTAGCCTGCCTTGTAGGCTTCGCTCTTTTCATCTGTTTTCTCTGGCAGTTGTACCATGATAAACTTGCGGTGTCCGCCATCCTCTGCATTCAACTGCATGACGGCATGGGCAGTTGTAGCAGAACCAGAGAAAAAGTCGAGAACAATTGAATCTTTCTCACAATTCGCTACCGTTAGCAAATATTTCAGTAGTTTTATAGGTTTCGGATTCGTAAATATATTATTTTCGAGTAAATTTCTTACTTCATCAACTGCCTCATGGTTATGTCCACCTATAGAAAACGGAATAATTGTTCTGGGCACAATTCCGCTATTTTTAAGATCACACAGAAATGTTTTTCGTGCCGGAACCGCAGTACCGTCTTTTCCAAACCAGATTTCGTTGTTCTCATCAAATTTACGAAGTGTTTCGGCAGAATAACGTGAAAACGTACCAGCTGGCGGGCAAAACACCACACCATTCTTAAATGTATAAGAAAAATTAGCACTATTAGCAGATCCACTTTTCGCATGAAGTGGAGTTGCTTTCCATGGCCCTTTTGGATGATGGTCAGGGTTTTTGTAGGCTGCATTCATTTCATCAGTTCTTGGTAATTTACCGATTACAAAAGAGGACGAATTCTTAACATAGCACAAGATATGGTCATGGTTATCAGAAAAAAATAACGCATCATTTGCGACTGTGTATTTTTTTCCCAAATTAAGTTAGCAAGAAAGTTTCGTGCGCCAAACACCTCATCGCATACCTCACGCAAATTTCCAACTTCTCCGTCATCAATGGAAATAAAGATAACTCCGTCATCCGCAAGCAAATCTTTTGCAATTTTCAGACGCGGATAAATCATATTGAGCCAATCCGTATGGAACCGGCCATTGCTCTCGGTGTTGGTCACAAGGCGGTTGCCTTCTTCATCATACTGACCGCTATTATCCATATATTCCGCCGCACTCTGGGCAAAATCGTCCTCATAGACAAAATCATTGCCTGTATTGTACGGCGGATCAATGTAGATCATCTTAACCTTGCCCAGATAGGTTTCCTGCAAAAGCTTCAGCACTTCCAGATTATCGCCCTCGATGTAGAGGTTCTCACTGTCAAAACCGCCGGGTGTGCCATCTTTGCCCACACTGTCTGCTGCCACCGGACGCAGCGTTGCCGTGATGGGCGCATTGGCCGCCAGCATTGCCTTTTTCTTGTCCGGCCATGTAAACTGATAGCGTTCCTCTCTGCCCTCTACAATGGAGTCGGAAAGTTCTTGCCGCAGAACGTCAAAATCAATGGCGTGTTCTACTTTGCCGTTGCGTTTCACCTCGGTAATGGCGTTGGGAAACAGCTTGCCGATCAATTCTATGTTGCGCTGTACGCCGTCAAGGCTGTGCATTTTAAGGTTGTCCATAACTATAAACTCCTTATTTAGGATAACGATTTCGGATTTCAATTGCTTCTTCTATCAGTTTTTCAATATTATCTTTAATATCTTGATAAACAACCTTACTCGTTACATATGGCGGATCATATGCTTTACATACTGCGCTCATCAGAACGTCATTATCATCAAGTGGAGTACTTCTGTGAGATATATAATTTATTTGTCTATCAATGTAAAAATCATCAAAAGGATTGTGTCCTTTTGATGCCTGCCGTCCCCAATAATCTTCCAGTCCGTGAATGTAAATTCCAACGACTCCTTTTCCAAGTCTCCACGCTTGCTCAATTTCATATTGAACCCACCTGCGTGAAGCTGTATCAGTTCCAATGAGAACAACTATGCAAGAACGCATTCTCATCTCACTGTCAATCCATGCTTTAATCGCCGTATCGCTCTTCAAGCGAACTTTTTCCCAACCATTATCAGAAAATATTTCCTGCCCATCTACAGCCCCTATGTTTCTGACCTGTCCAACACGCCAAATATCTTTGTCAAAATGAAAACTAAAAAAGACTTGTCTCTTTGCCATCTTAAATCACTCCTGCAAATTTCAACGACACAATTATGACTCCAATAATAATAATTGGAACATAAAACATCCAGATGCTTGGGGATTGTAAACATTTAAGCCACGTTGCATTTGCATCATAAAGTTCCGTATTTGAACATCTTGAATCTAAAGAAAAATCTGGAACGATTTTTTCATTCCGTATCTTTTCGTACAGAATCCGATACTGCTTTTCTAATTTGAGATAGTATGTATCCATCACCAGAAAGCAGATTACTGGAAGGAACGCAATCAATAATATCCATGCGCTCACCTCTGTAAAGGAAATCGCTGCTATCCCTGTCACAATAGTTGCTGCAAATCCTTTGTAAATTGCTGCTGATGTTGACATACGATCAATGACACCCTGTATCATCTGAAGATGTGCAACCTTGTCTTCATGCCTTGTTTTTTCATTTACTTCCAGCTCAGTTTCAGTATCCATTATTTCGTTCCTCAATGATTATTCAGCCAGTCTCTAAGAGGATTTATTGTGCGATTTCCTTTTTCATCTTCAGTCACAACATAATAACCCCTTTGTACTGGGGTTCTATTTCTATAAAATTCCGTTCCATCATAATAAGCGATATATGGATATATCTGCATGTACTCATTTCCCTTATAGGAAGAATCACTATATCCTTTCCGTTTTAACGGTAATATTGCGATATCTTTACTACTAAACTTCTGAGAATCTCCATATCCCAGTTCCCAATTGCACCATTTTGATTCCACTGCTCCATCCGTTGCAAGAAGAATAAATTTATCGCATTGACGAATGCGCTCTTTTATTTTTGATGCCGTCACACCAGAAGTCACACTTGGCATAGAAGAATCTTTGCTGTCAATGTAAGCTTTGACATTGTAGTTTTTCTCCAAGAAACCAATAAGACCGCTTAAATCCTCAAGGTCTTCATGTTTATGAGAAATAAAAACTGTCGTCATTCCATAAGATTGATAAATACTGGAAACCTCTCTGGATGCCGAATCCAGTCTTATCCCATCTCTATAATTTGAGAATTGACCACTTTCCAAAATTCGCTTCATTTTTATTTCTTCCTTTCCTGTTCACCTTTCATGCCATTCAGCTTTTGCACCATCTCAAATTTCTTCCTCGGCTGCTTTTCCTTACGGATTTTGGCTTCCAGTGCTGCGATCTGCTTTTCCAGCTGCTCTCGTTGCTTCTGCTGCTCCACACTGCCTTTCAGGGACGCACTTTCTCCTGTGCCAAGCACATCACCTGCGATCTGACGAACAAAATTCTCGTACACGGCATCCAGCGTAAGTCCATCCAGATGCACCGGCAGGTCGTCCTCGTCCAGCCAGTCCGTAGAATAATAGCGATCAACCTTAAAGGCTGTCTTGCCCGCCGCAGCCTCCTTGTAGCCGATGACAGCACGATACTTGCCCTCGTATTCCAGCAAAAAGAGGATGTGATACGGAATTTCCCGGTCGATTTGGCGCAGGACACTCTCATCCAGCTTCGGGGCAGACAGCCGTACCTCGAACGCCTCGATCTCCGTCACCTGCTCGCCAGCAGCCAAATTCAGGGTAGTGGTCGCAATCTTATTGCGCCAGTAGATGATTTTGATCTGCTCGACAAAGGCTTTCTTCATAGCCGGAGTAACGGCGATGTTCTCATAGAACTTCTGCTTCGGGATACGCTTGTTAAACTCCGTGGATTTCGGCAATCCCAGCACGGCATCTCACCTCCAGACAATCATTTCACAACAAGGAAGCAAATCAGTTCAAAATCATCCAGCCCGGATATATTGCTCATCAAAGCGGATGTTCCACCGGCAGAGAACAGACTGTCAATGTCGCTTTCTTCTTTGACATCAATGATCGAGTCAATGGCTTCACTCAGCAATTCGGACATTTCTGCCATGTCCTTTCCATCGTCTGTTTCCCGGTTGAAGCGTTCATACACCTCTTTGATTGGCTCAGTCTTTCCACGGCACAGCAGCCGGATATCGTCCAACATCTTTTTGGGGTTCAGGTAGTCGCAGATGATCTGTCCGTCCATGCCGATGTAAACCATGTAGAACGGATGGATGCGGTTCCGATTGTCCACATTGACGCTGTTATTGATGTTTTTCAGCACGAAGATCACGCCCTCCGGCAGTTCATCCGTAGCTGGAACCACCGCATGAAGTCCACGGGGCTTCTTGTTCAGATCACCATTGTGCTTGATGTAATCCAGCAGGTCGAGCCGGAACTCGTTCAGGCCCAGATCCATGATGGAGATGCCGTCCGACATATCTTCGATGTCAACGACCTCTTCCTGCAAGCGTTTCAGCTGTGCCTTGCGGTACTCCAAATCGCCCTTTTCTTCGGGGTTGATAAGGTCATCATCGCCGGTGGAGGTCATAACGGTGATTTTCATGCGGGTCTCCACACGGGATTTCAGGTTGATGTAATCGTCCAGCGTCAGATCAGGCCAGAAATTCACAAGCTGGATGTACTGGTTTCTGCTGCCGATACGGTCAATTCGTCCAAAACGCTGGATAATGCGTACCGGGTTCCAGTGAATGTCATAGTTGATCAGATAATCGCAGTCCTGCAAGTTCTGACCTTCAGAAATGCAGTCTGTCGCAATCAGCACATCAATTTCCGTGGCACTACCGGGCATCAGAACATCCCGGTCTTTGGAAATGGGAGAGAAGCAGGTCAGCACGTTGTTGAGTGTTGCCTTGAAGCCTTTGATCGTGGTACGTCCGTCAATCGAGCCGGTAATTACAGCGGTATTCAGCCCATATTTCTGCTTTACAAACGCACTCACATTGTCAAAGAGGTACTCTGCCGTATCCGAAAATGCAGAGAAAATCAGCACTTTTCTGTTGCCGGCATTGATCGGGTGCTCAATTTTTTCAGACAGCAGCTTGAACAGTTCTTGCAGCTTTGTGTCATGCTGCGGCGTGATATCTGCCACCATAAAGGTCAACAGCTCCAGAATTTCTGCATCTTTCCGAAGCTCCGTACGCCAGCTCTTCCAGTCCATATCCGCAAGGTCGATTTTGACTTTTTTGCCGACGGTGAAAAAATCAGTGTTTTCATCGTCCATGTCAAAATCGTCTCCGGCCATGTCGTATATATCCAGATCAGCGTGGCCGGAGCGTTCAAACTGGTCAATGGACTGAATCGTACCATCAATCAGTTTCTTGATGCGCATCAGGGTCAGCTGGAACGAATGTACAGAGCTTTCCAGCCGTTTCAGCAGGTTGATACTCATCAACCGACAAATACCCTGCTCACGGCCTCTCTGGGTCAGATTCTCTCCCTTATTGTGCGTCAGCTCCTGATATTTCTGGATCTTACTTGCGAAGATGTAGTTGGAGGGCATATAGACGCACAAGCTCAGCTGAATCAGCTGCTCATAAATTTCGTTGTAGTTGATGGCATTATTCAGGTCTGTCAGACATGGCCGAACAGAGATCGGCTTCAACCGCTCTGGGAACTTTCCGATAGCATTGGTGTTGTAGTACTTCTCGATATGCTTCCGAGAACGTGCGATGGTAACACTGTCCAGCAGCTCGAAGAAGTCGAAATCCAATGTCCGCAGCAGCGCATCCGTGGTTCTCTCTTCTGGTTTCAGTTTGCTCCATGCGTTAAAGGCTTTCTGCGCCTGCTTAAAGATGTCTTCAATGCTCTTTGAGGTGTTCAGCCTTTCATCCAGATATTCGGAGTTCCCCTCATAGGCAAGGGCCAACTGATTTTTCAAGTCAACAAAGCGGTTGTTGACAGGCGTTGCCGAAAGCATCAGCACCTTGGTCTTGACTCCGGCATGGATCACCTTATCCATCAGCCGCTGGTAACGATTGTCCTGCGTCTTGCTATGAGTTCCGATTCCATTACGGAAATTGTGCGATTCATCAATGACGACCAGATCATAGTTGCCCCAGTTCAGGCGATCCAGGTCGAGGCCATTCGACTTTCCGCCGCTTCTGGACAGGTCTGTATGGAACAGGACATCATAATTCAGCCGATCCGATGCAATCGGGTTGTTCACATAGTTGTCCTTATAGGTATTCCAGTTTTCCGCCAGCTTTT
>ULIY01007318.1_pt1 | contig 11962 bp, 9 predicted proteins | sample 1950511 | NCBI WGS metagenome assembly ULIY01 (sample SAMEA4835453, study PRJEB28245) | human gut metagenome | biome: gut microbiome; material: fecal sample | place: Denmark | collected 2008
TATGGTCGAGAAGACAATTCGCAAGAATGCAAAACATTCTCGCCCGACTGTTTTTGTATATTTTCGGTATATACGGAAGTTGTTGCAAAACTGTATGTACGGATATTATCCGCCTGCAGATAACCACGCAAAGATTTGTACAAATTAAAATTATATAAATAAACATTCACTTTCATATAAAACAAAAATTGCATCAATGCCGTATCGGGCATCAATGCAATTTCTTTATCTGACTATCTTCTCGAATTGACTGCGGTGGCACACCGCCAACCGAAATTTTCAATTTTCAATTTTCAATTTTCAATTAAAAACAAGACCGCCGTTTATTCTACAGTAACCGACTTAGCAAGGTTCTTTGGCTTATCGGGATCAATACCTCTGTTGATTGATGTGTAATAAGCAAGAATCTGGAGTGGAACAACTGCTGTAATCGGCATAAGAAGCTCGTCTGTATGCGGAATTTCGATAACATAATCCGCAACACCGTCCTTGAGTTCTCTTACACAGGCGTCTGTACAAACAAGAATAACCTTTGCACCTCTTGACTTAACCTCAACAACATTGCTGATTGTCTTGGGGATAATACCTGTCTGAGTTGCAACGGCGATAACGGGAACATCCTCGTCAATAAGCGAAATTGTGCCGTGCTTTAACTCGCCTGCGGCGTAGCTTTCTGAGTGAATGTACGAAACCTCTTTGAGCTTGAGCGAACCCTCCATTGAAAGGGCATAGTCAAGACCTCTGCCTATGTAAAGCAAGCTGTCGGTTGCAACAAGCTTTGTGGCAACGAACTTGCAGGTATCCTCGCAGTTGTCGATTACATACTGAACTGCCTCAGGCATTTTTGTAAGAGCCGAAACAAGTCGCTTGCACTCGGCTGTGCTGATTGTTTCCTTTGCAAGAGCAAGCTCAAAGGCAAAGAGATACATAACGGAAAGCTGTGTGATGTATGCCTTTGTTGACGGAACGGAAATTTCGGGACCTGCGAGTGTGTAGATGAGCATATCCGCCTCACGGGCAATTGAACTGCCCTTTGCGTTTACGATTGCAAGAGTTTTTGCACCCTTCTGCTTTGCAAGACGCATTGCGGCAAGGCTGTCGGCTGTTTCGCCCGACTGTGAAATGATGATTACAAGGTCGCCCTCGCCTACAATCGGATTTCTGTAACGGAACTCGGACGCAATGTCAACATTTACGGGAACTCTTGCGAGATCCTCAATAACATACTTGCCGACCATACCTGCATGCATAGCAGTACCGCAGGCAACAATTGTGATATTTTTGAAATTCTTGATTGTTTCCGTTGTGATGCCGCACTCCTCAAGAAACGGAAGTCCCTCTTTGATTCTCGGCATAATCGTTGTTCTGATAGCCTCGGGCTGTTCGTTGATTTCCTTAATCATAAAGTGCGGATAACCGCCCTTTTCGGCAGCCTCCATATCCCAGTCGGCTGTCTGAAGTTCCTTTTCAATCGGATCAAGGTGTTCGTCAACGAACGAAACACCGTCAGGTGAAAGTGTTACGATTTCATCATGGTCAAGAAGATAATAATCCCTTGTGTACTGAAGAATTGCAGGAACATCGGACGCAATAAAGCACTCGCCTTCTGCAACGCCTACGATAAGAGGACTTTCACGGCGAACCGCAAAAACTCTGTCGGGGAAATCCTTGAACATAATTCCGAGTGCAAACGAACCCTTAAGCTCAGCCATTACGCTGTCGATTGTTTCAAGAGGATTTCCGTTGTATTTATAGTCGAGGAGCTGAGCAACAACCTCTGTATCTGTGTCGCTTAAAAAAGTTCTTCCCTTTGAGATGAGGAAGTCTTTAAGCTCCATATAGTTTTCAATAATACCGTTGTGAACGATTGTAACCCTTGTACCGCTGTGTGGATGTGAGTTTACATCCGAAGGCTCGCCGTGGGTTGCCCAACGGGTGTGACCTATGCCGACATGACCTTTCGGAGTGCCGACCTCTGCAAGCTTATCCTTTAAGTCCTGAAGCTTACCCTTGGTCTTTACGGTCTTGATTTCTCCGTTATCAAAAACCGCAATACCTGCCGAGTCATAGCCTCTGTATTCAAGCTTTGTGAGAGCATTAACAAGCACCTCACTGCAATCCTTAGGTCCTACATAACCTACAATACCGCACATAAAATTTCTCCTTTTCGGTTAATCATTGACCTTGTGGCAAAAAGTAGGTACAAGTTCTGCCAAAAGTTCAACTGTCTTTTCACTGTCATTGTTTTCTGCGGTCTTTTTGAGAACCTCAAGCTTTGACAGCATATCTGTTTCGTCTATTTTAATTTGATTTCCTATGAAAATTTTCTTGTTCTGTGTTGACTTAAGACCTTCTTCGTCCATAAGAAGCTCCTCAAAAAGCTTTTCACCCGGACGAAGTCCCGTGAAGATAATCGGAACATCTTTGTACGGAACCTTACCGTACATTCTGATAAGGTTCTCGGCAAGGGTTGTAATCTTGACGGGAGCACCCATATCAAGAACAAAAATCTCACCGCCCTTTGCCATTGCACCTGCCTCAAGAACAAGCGAAACAGCCTCGGGAATAGTCATAAAATATCTGATAATATCGGGATGTGTTACGGTAACGGGCGCACCGTTTTCAATCTCACGGCGAAACAGCGGAATAACCGAGCCGTTTGAGCCGAGAACATTACCGAATCTTGTTGTTACAAATTCGGTATCGGTGCTGTGCTGAGCCTTGTACTGAATAATCATCTCGCACGCACGCTTTGTTGCGCCCATAACATTTGTCGGATTAACAGCCTTGTCGGTTGAAATCATAACAAACTTCTTGGCCTTGTACTTTTCTGCAAGGGTTGCAACATTGAATGTGCCGAAGATGTTGTTCTTTACAGCCTCCTCGGGAACGGTTTCCATAAGCGGAACATGCTTGTGAGCGGCAGCGTGGAATACGAGTTCGGGGCGATATGTCTTGAAGATAAGCTCCATTTTGTCGTAATCACGAACCGATGAAATAAGCGTTACAAGGTTAAGCTTTGTGCCGTATTCAAGCACAAGCTCCTGCTGAATGTCATATGCGTTGTTTTCGTAGATATCAACAATGATGATTTGTTTCGGATCATTCTTTGCAATCTGTCTTACAAGCTCACTGCCGATTGAACCGCCGCCGCCTGTAACAAGACAAACCTTTCCGTTGATAAGGTCATGAATCTCCTTTCGGTCAAACTCAATGGGTTTTCTGCCGAGAAGATCCTCAATCTTGATTTCCTTTGCCTGTGAAATAAGCTGTGTATGCCCGTCATCAAACAAAAGCTCACCGAGATAAGGGATAATCTTGATTTTGCACTCTGTTGCGGAACAGTAATCAAGAATCTTCCTCTTCTCATCTTCCTCACATGACGGAACTGCAACAATAATACTATCTATACGGTATTCATCACATATTTTAACAATTTCGGGACAGGTTCCGACAACGGGGATTCCTTCGATTTTCTGATTCAGCTTTTTCAAATCATCATCGACAAAGCATACCGGAATGATGCTTTTTGAAGGATTATTAACATCACCCTGCTCTTTCGCATTGTGAATTTCACGAACAATCATTCTGCCGGCATTGCCTGCGCCCACAATAAGGGTGCGCTCTCCGCCCTCTGCCCTTCCTGCCTCGGTAAGGTCAAGAAAAGTCCTTCTGAAAACAAAACGGAATGCAAGAATTCCGACAAGGGCTATTGCGAAATGTACTATACAAAAAATCTTTCTCTGCGGAATCTGCAAAAACAACGAGATTACAAAGCCGAGCGTAAACCCAGAAAAGACGGCAGTTCCGCACACAATATAGTCCTTTGCGTTAAAGTATCGCCACAATTTTGAATATGTTCCGCTTATATAAAGCGTAAACAGACACATGACAAGATCAATAACAATATAGCTCAACAAGCCTTTGCTTGAAGCAGCACCTATGTAGCCGACAAGCAAGAGAATATAATTTGCAAGAATACCGCTGACAACGATAATAAACACATCTGCGAGAGCCAGAAACATCTTACGCAAATTAATCTTCTTCATAACCCATACCTCTTCTGTTTAACTTTGTGTAAATTTCCCGAGTAACATATAAATACAATTATGATTTATTATACAACAGTGCAAAAGGAATGTCAAACAAAGCAATTCCTAAATCAACTTAAAATCCGACAATCAAAGCACAAGGAACAGTAATAATCGGACTTGTTCGACACACATTTGTTGACAACCGCACAAAACGAGCCTAAAATAATACCATACTTAATATGAGCGGTGAATTGAATGAAAAATTTTTCGATAATCCTCGGAGCAATAATACTTGTGCTGTTTGTGGCTCTCGTAATATGGGGCGTTTACTGTGACAACACAATTGCAATCACAAATTACTGTGTAAACAATACTAAGAACGACGCAAAGTTGAAATTTGTTGTCATCACGGATCTGCACAACAAGGAATACGGAGAAAAGAACGCAGACCTTGCAGAGCTTGTAAAGGAACAAAATCCCGATTTTATTGCAGTTTGCGGAGATATGGTCAACCGTGGCGATCCCGACACAACGAAGATGAAAGATGTGCTTGAAAAGCTTTCAAAAATTGCACCCACATACTGCTGTCTCGGCAACCATGAGCGTGACAATGCCGCCAAATTCGGAACGGATTTTAAAAGTGAAACAGATTCAACAGGCGCTGTATTGCTTGATAATGAATACATAAAATTCACCAAAAACGGCAAAAGCGTGCTAATAGGCGGAATGAGCGACTACCCTTATTATGAGTTCTACACTCCAGATGACGATGTTCCGTCAAGAACGCTGTGGGAAGAATTTGCCGAAAAAGCAAAGAACAATTTCACAATTCTTCTGCACCACCAGCCCGAATACATTGCCGAGGACGCAAAAAAAACCGACATAGACTTAATCGTCTGCGGTCACACTCACGGAGGACAAATTCAATTGCCGTTCATCGGCGGAGTAATCGCTCCGAATCAGGGACTTTTTCCGAAATATGACAAAGGCGAATTTGACCTTGACGGCACAAAAATGATTGTCTGCGCAGGTCTGAGCAACCCCGTATTCATCCCCAGAATCAATAATCAAGTTGAAATAGGTGTTGTGACGGTTGTATAACATCGGTTCTCCCCTATTACTTTCATATAAAACAAAAATTGCATCAATGCCGTATTCGGGCATCTGATGCAATTCTTTTATCCGAGTATCTTCTCAAATAGATTGCGGTGGCACACCGCCGACCGCAATTTTCAATTTTCAATTTAAAAAGCTCTCGCCTTGAAGCGACTGTTTTCACGAACCGAGAACGGTGGCTCGCCGTCAGTTCTTCTCGCTGTAATTCCTAAGTTCCGCAGGAGTTCTGCCGTATTCGGACTTGCAGAACAGGATAAACGAATTTACATTCGGAAAACCGTTTTCAATCGCCGCCTGTCTGACGGTGATTTTTTTGTTTCTCAAATCATCAATAGCGTGTTCAAGACGAACACGGCGAAGATACTTTGAAAATGTTTCCTCTGTTTTATCCTTAAAATATTTTGAAAAATGAGCAGGCGTCATGCCTACATAATTGGCGATTTCATTGAGCGTGATTTCGTGTTTGTAATTATCGTGCATATATCTGATAGCACTTTTGGCGCAGTCAAAATCATCAGCCTGAGAACCGTGAACATATTGTATATCGTTGTCAATGCAATCACGGATGAGATAGTACGCAACGCTGTACATCACCGCTCTTACCTTCATGCTGATAAGCTTGCTCTCGTACTCTTCATATCCGTGGAATATGTCCATTGCTTTTCTGATAAACTCAAGAGCTTCGCCCTCGGGTTGTTTGAAACTCGGCACAATATGCGGATCGTCAACATACGGTGCAATTGCCTTTGGAATGATATTGAGCATAACAGCCTGAGTATCCTCACCGATGTCCTCGTAGGAATGAACCTCCTGACTGTTAAGAACATAGACATCGCCCGCATTGAGAATAATTTCACAGTCAAGCTTGTTAAGCCTTACCTTACCTTTTTTTATATAGGAAATTTCATATGAACCATGCCACCTGAGTCCCGATTCAAAGGCAACTTTTCTGTCCGGATATCTTGTAACCCTGCCGCTGTAATACGGCTCGGGCGGTAACAACACCTTCTTGTACTTCATGGTTTCACCCTCAACTCAATTAAAATCAATCAATTGTTAATAACATAGTCAGCGCAAAAATAAATATATTTAAGATCCGCAATTACCGCAGAATGGTCTGTTTTTACTACAACTGTTCTGCGTTCTTTTTGGCTGATTTCCTCAACACAGCGTGCAACATTGCACTTTGAAGGCTCGTAGCCGTACTTTTCAAAAAATTCTTCCGCAGTCATAACAAGAGAGCCGTAGCCCTCAAACATATGCAAAAGAGAATAGTCAATCAGCTTGTATTCATCTTCAATAAGGCTGATTCCGATATCGCAGTTTGTGACTGAACCGATGTAATACGGTGCGTCATTGAGGAACAAGCCTGTCTTGAACGAACCGATTGAAACGGTAAGATCCGAGTTTACCGCCGTACTGCACACACCCGTGTCACCGTTGATTCCGCTGTTGATGTCTGCACTTATAACATAGGCATTTGTCATATTAATCTGCTCAACCGCTTCAAGCATTTCACCCTTTAATTCACCCGAAAAGCCTGTTCCAAGCAGACAGTCAACTACAATGTCAAATCCCGTGAAAGCCGCCGCCTGTGACATTGGCATCTCCTCGGCACCGAGCGACATTGCGGTTTTATAATAGTAAAGGCCGTCCTTTGAAAAGCCGTCGCTTGCTCTGAAAATTGTCGGTGTAAAGCCGTTTTTGCATAAAACACAGGCGAGCGCATAACCGTCGCCGCCGTTGTTGCCCTTACCGCAAACTATGGCAACCCTGCCCACAAACTTTGCCGAATTAAAAATCCCCTGTGCGGCTCTGTACATAAGCTCCGCCGAAGGAGTATGCTCCGCAATCGTCCTTGCGTCGCTTTTTCTCATATTTTCAACCGAAACGACCTGAACAAATTCCATCTTATATTCCTCCGCTTTCTGAAATTTCCATAGCCTTATCCGCCGTTTGCGGCATTGTAAGCCGTCATAACAGCACTTTCATCCATATTACAACCGAGCAAAAACAACGGTGTTTCCTTAAAGAACTCATCAAGCAATTCAAGCAGCTTTTCCATTCTGCTCCGCTCAACATCAATAACCGTTGCCTCAAGCAACTGTTTCATAACCTGTGACGGTAACACCCTGACTGCCGTGTTCTCTTCTGCTCTCTGAAGAATGTACACCGCCTTAACAGGTGCTTTTGTATTTGTTCCTATGTCAGCTTTCCCCATCCACGGAGTTCCGTAAGCATAAAATTTTCCGTCACATTTTCGTATAACCGGCTTGTCATCGTTAATCATCGTCACCCTGTTGCCAAAATGCCTTCGCCACAGAGCCGTGTGGGTAGACTTGCCCGTTCCGCTGACTGCCGAAAAAACATAGCCCTCGCCGTCAAGCTCAAGACAGGACGAATGAAAAAAGAATCCGTCAAATCCGTCAAGCACGGCGTTGCAGAATTTTGAGAGTATCAGAACATCCTCCGCACCTTGTTCGCTGAGGTTGTCAGAAATCCTGAGACGCTCACGGATTTCGTCATCCGAAACCGATATCGCAATGTCGGTCTTTCCCGATTCATTCGACTTAACGGCATAGCTTTCAAGCCGTTTCCTGCATATTTTAAATTTTGGATTAACTTCAACATTCAAATCAGCTATTCTGTATATCGGCATATCTGCTCCGCTAAATACTATAATGAAATATTGTAACACAAATTAATGTTTTTTGCTACGGCGAAATGAATAAATATTATTTTACCTTTTAGTGCAAGTTGTTCAGTCGCACAGCTTTAAAGGCAAATATTGCACAATACAAGCCATGTTATTTTGTAACAATGCACATACAGCTTATTTTTTATTCATTTTAAAGCCTGTAAAAAAAGCATTATTTTACGACTTTTTCAATTTTGTTTACTTTACCTGTCCGACTTATTTTTTTGCATACTCTTCAAGGTATGCTCTTTCATAAATTCAAATATCCTGTGCGTAACCGTTCCTATAAGAATCGGAATGAATATTCCTGCGGCAAGGTAGATTATGCAGTAAAAATTTAAGCCGTTCGGACGATAAATGTACCAGATTGTTGACTTGAGTTTTAAAACATCAAAATCTTTGAACAGCGGTGTAATTACGCTCAATCCCCGGAACGCCCATTTTACAATCATAAAGGCAAAAATGTGGTGAATCATAATGCTGTAGGTATTGTCCGAAATCATCCTGACAAGCTTTTTGTTCTTGATAATCGGAGTAATCAGCTTTGCAACCCTCAGCCAGAACGCAATGCCCGTGATTGCGGTTACATAAGGAATGACGCAGCCGTTGTCAAACTTCACACACTTTGACGGAGTGTATTCAAGATTTTCACAGAATGTGAGGAGAAGAAGCTGAACTCCGAGAGCGATTGCAAAATATGCAACGCTGTTGAGATTATCGTGTTTTTCAAGCTTTTCGTGATAAAATCTGCCAAACTCAAAACACGGCAGAAAAAACATTGACCTGAACAATAACAGCAACGCACCCTTTGGGGCAGGATTCCAAATGCAGTATTGCACACCGAAAATTCCGATTGCAAGATACACGGCAAGAATGACATACTCGTTGCCCCTGTGAACCTTTTTGAGCAGTTTGCGGAACAGTATGTTAAAAACATAAACGCAGAACAGCGGATACACAAACCACGAACCGAGGTTGTAGGCAAAACTTTCGCCGTCAATAAACGGCATAACAAAAAGGTTGTACAGATCAAATTTGCCCTGAGCAATCGTATAGCCGACCTGAGTAAGTGCGAATGCGATTATTCCGTAAACAATGTTCCATAGATACGCAGGAATCAACAAGCGTTTTGTCCGTCCCCATATATATTTGAAAATATGTTCCTCGTGTTTTTCCTTGTAAAAATAGCCCGAAATGAAAACAAACAAGGCGAGATTGTACGAATACTTCGGAAACCAATCATACATCAGCGACACACCGCCGTTATAGCAATGCCCCGAAACTATGATAATAATGCCGATTGCCGACAAAATTTTAAAAGTAAAATTAATGTTTCCGTCATCGCCGAGCCTTTTGTTTTCAGCTGCGACACTGTTTTGTTTAAGTGCAGATTTACTGCGTGTTTTGTTCTTTCCCATAATTCCCTCTCATCTGTATTTGTCGCAATTTAAAAATTCCGCAAATTCACACGGTAATTGTACCACAAAAGCAATCCGCAATCAATATATCAAATTCACCGTGCAAAACACATATAAATCATTATTTTGCACAATCTCACTTTTGTTTCAACAGGCATTTAAATCTTTTATTTGCATCTGTTCCGCCACACAATTGTGTACATACCCTTAAAAAGCCTAAGATTAAAATGTAAATAAATTCAGTCAAAAAAGCCGGGCAAAGCATAAAATAAAAAATATGCAAAAAACTATTGACACAACCTTTACATAATGCTATAATAATAAAGCTGTAAAAAACAGCAGAGTTGTATATCGCGGGATAGAGCAGCTCGGTAGCTCGTCGGGCTCATAACCCGAAGGTCGTCGGTTCAAATCCGGCTCCCGCAACCACTAAGAAACGGCTTAACCACTAAGGTTTTGCCGTTTTTCTTTTTTGCTTTGAAATTGTAAATTTTGCAGATTTCCCCCGAATTTCCCTCCGATGATGTTTATTTTTGCAATTTTACCCGAAATATTCATAAAAACAGCCTGAGTATCAAAAGCGAATACTCAGGCTGTTTTAATACTTTTGTTATTAAATTAAGATGTAGATAAAGTTTTCAAATTAACTCAGATACGGGTAATTATTTCATCAATAACGAAAGGACTGTATTCTTGATAAATACTTGTTGACCGTGCTGTATATTTTTTATCGCACATTTCAATATCCAAATCCATTTGTAAATCAAGCCATTTTACACCAATCGTATCGTTTTTTGTATCACCGTCTATGTACTGCACAACATCAGAAAGTTCTCTTGTGACAATGCCAACATTCTTAATATGAAGTTTACTTCCACCAATAGGTAGTGATTTAATGTAAACAATATCTCCGAGAGCAACTTCCTTTAACATTTCATAAAAAACAGAAGCATCCTCTTTTTTATATCCAAGATATGCAATTTTTCTATTGATAAAGTCATCAGATATATCAATACTGCCTTGAAGATTTGCTCCAATTCCCCAAACTGCCATTTCTAATTTCTCCTTTTTGATAATATTTTTAACTGCGTGACCACGCATATTTATACATTGAAACTGTACGATATTTTAGATCTTGGTACACATAATATGAAGCAGAATAGTCACCGCTTAAAAGTTGTGCTATATTTTTAGGGGTACTAAAATATGCCCATTCATAATCTGTGTAGTAATTCCCGTAAAAGTCATAATTTTCATAGCTAAACAAAAGTATGCAACCGTTACGCTTTTTACTATTATTATATGTAGTTACCCAACCATTTTCTTGCTCAAAGACAGCAGAAGTTAGCGAACAATCATAAAAAGCATACTCACCAATATAAGTAGTTGCACTTGGAATAGTGATTTCGATTATAGAAGTACATTTTGTAAAAGCATACTTTTGTATTGATTGCAAACTGCTTGGCAAATTAACATCTGAAAGTAATGAACAACCATAAAAAGCATATTCGCCAATATTTACAATGCTGTCAGGTATTGTTATAGCGGTAATATTAGATAACTCCATAAAAGCTTTATCTGCTATTTGTGTTACTGCCTTACCATTATATATTGATGGAATTTCTATACTATCAACTTTCTTTGCTCCATTACCTGCTGAAACGCTGTATGTATCATCTGCCAACAAGGTGAATTTTAATATTTCTTCATCCTCTTCGGGGACTCCTCCGCCAATACTTCCTAAATTATCACTTGTTCCGTCTGTATATGTGATAATCAATTCTCCGTTGACAAGTTCCGTTTTGGCTATACCTCTACCATCTTTACCATCAACACCATCTTTGCCGTCAGCACCTTTATCTCCTTTTTCACCTTTTTCTCCTGTGTCACCCTTTTCGCCTTTGACATTACCGAGGTTTAACACTGTGTTATCGGTGAGAAGAATACTCAATTCACCATCAGCTGACAAAGTAACAGTCTTAATACCAATTCCGTCTTTTCCGTCAGCACCTTTTGCACCAACGACAACACCAAGATTTTCCGTATTACCGTTTGTGTATGTAAGTATCAGCTCACCATTTGAATTGATTTCTGACTTAGAAATACCTATGCCGTCAGCACCCTTAATGTTACCGAGGTTAAGTACAGTACCGTTGGATAATTCAACGCTCAAAGCACCTTCAGCAGAAATCGTTACATTGACAATGCCTGTGCCGTCTTTACCGTCAGCGCCGTTTATACCATCCTTACCATCTGCACCATTTGTACCGTTAATGCCGTCTGCTCCTACAACTTTTCCAAGATTAGTAGATTGACCATTTGTATATGTAAGTACAAATTCTCCGTCAGCATTGATTTCTGATTTTGAAATACCAATACCGTCTTTGCCCTTGATACTTCCGAGATTTAGTGTTGTTCCGTTTGTAAGTTCAACATTCAAAACACCATCATCAGTAATTGTTACATTGGCAATTCCGATACCGTCTTTACCGTCAACACCGTTAGCACCATCTTTACCATCTTCTCAATCTTTACCGTCAGCGCCATTTGCACCATCTTTGCCATCTTTGCCGTCTGCACCATTTTGACCGTCTTTTCCGTCCTTACCATCAACTCCGTCTTTACCGTTGACACCGTCTTTACCGTTAGCACCAACTATAACACCAAGATTAGAAGAAGTTCCATCAGAATAAGTT